>Ga0134126_10010963_pt1 | contig 11421 bp, 9 predicted proteins | sample KB31752_FD_96881 | JGI IMG/M metagenome (GOLD analysis project Ga0134126, IMG submission 96881) | Terrestrial soil microbial communities with excess Nitrogen fertilizer from Kellogg Biological Station, Michigan, USA - KB3-175-2 | ecosystem: Environmental > Terrestrial > Soil > Unclassified ... | reverse complement strand
GTACTCGCCGAGCGCGCCGTCCGCTTCATCAAGGACGAGGGGGAAAGCCAGGCTCCCTTCTTCATGTTCATCGCGCCTAAGGCCGCGCACGCGCAAGGGGACCGCGCCATTCCATCGCCGAAATATGAGCAGGCCTTCAACGACGTTCACCTGCCGGAAAACCCTGCCTTCAACGAACGCGATGTGCACCGCAAGGCGCTCAAGGCTCCGCGCGTCGGCCTCAAGACCAAGCAGGATCTCGAGCTCAACTACCGCGCCGAGCTTCAGTCGCTTCAATCGGTCGACGATCTCGTCGCCGCCGTGGTCGATGCGCTGAGGGACACCAACAAGCTCGACAATACGGTGCTGATTTATACGTCAGACAACGGCTTCCTGTTCGGCGACCACCGCCTGATCGGCAAGACCGCGGCCTATGAGGGCTCGATCAAGGTGCCTCTCTTGATGCGCGGTCCGGGCATCGCTGAGCACGAAACGCGCGATCAGCTCGTCAACAATCTCGATTTGGTCGCCACCATTTTGGATCTCGCAGGTGCCAAGCCCGGTGTTCCGCTCGACGGCAAGTCGCTCAAGCCCCTCTTTGCCGACGCCAAGGCGCCTTGGCGGAGTGCCATTCTGATCGAAAGTCCGGTGACCCGCTTCGAACGGGCATCAAACCGCTATGCCGGCGTGCGCACCACGACGAGGAAATACGTGAAATACGACGGCGGCTTTGAGGAGCTGTTCGATCTCGCCGCCGACCCGCACGAGCTCAGGAACAAGGCGCAAGATCCCGCCTACGCCGGCGATCTTTTGACGCTTCGCAGCATCGAGGACACGCTCAAAACCTGCGCCGGTGAGGCTTGCTGGGTGCCTTAGAGAGCGCGACGGCGATCTGCCGCACTCCCCCGAACTCAAGGCGCATGGCCGCGTTCGGGGCGCGCGAGGATCGAGGAGCGGTCGGACCGAGTGACGCAGGACCGGTCTCTGCCCTGAAAAAGACCGCCGCCGATGGCGCTATCCGCCGGCAAGCCGGACTGCATCACTAGGGGCAACATTCGGGACGGCGGGGCAACTCCCATGCGCACACTTCTTTGCACTCTCTTCGTCTTTCTCTCTCTCCTCTCCAGCGCCATGGCGGCGCCGAACATTATCGTCATCCTCACCGACGATGAGGAAGACACCGGCTCCACTTCCTATCTGCCGAACGTTCAGGCGCTCGCCGCGCAGGGCGTGACGTTCAAGAACAGCTTCGTGAATTTCTCGCTCTGCTCGCCGAGCCGGTCGTCCTTCTTCACCGGCCAGGCCTCGCACAATGACGGCATCAAGTCGAACAAGCCGGAGAAAGGCGGCGGCTGGGACACCTTTAAGCAGGAGGAAGCGAACGATTTGCCGGTATGGCTGAAGGGAGCCGGCTACACCACGGCGCTCATCGGCAAGTATGAGAACGGCTATGGCGCCGGCAAGCCGCCTCGCCTCGCGAGCGCCGCCTATTGGTCGAATGCCCTGAATGGCTGGTTCGGGATCGGCGCCCCGGACAAGCAACATTGGGTGCCTCAAGGCTGGGACCTTTGGTACGCCTTCACCAAGGTCCGCTACTACGACTACACGATCAACGAGAACGGCAAGCTTCTCGACTTCGATCACGAGCCCGCCGACTACTCGACCGACGTGCTGAAGGAGCGGGCCGTGCGCTTCATCAAGGATCAGGCCGGCTCGGCTCAGCCCTTCTTCATGCTGATCGCGCCAAGGCGCCGCACGGGCAAGGCGAGGAAGGGCAGAAGGAACCGGCGATACCCGCGCCCGCCTATGCCAATGCTTTCGCCGATATCAAGCTCCCCAAGCCTGCCTTCGATGAGGAGGACGCGAGCGACAAGCCGCCCTTGGTGGCGAGATCGCCGCGCCTGAACGATGCGGCGAAGGCTCAGATCGAGGAGAGCTACCGCGCCGAGCTTCAGTCGCTGCGGTCGGTCGATGATCTCGTGGGGAGCGTCGAGGACGCGCTGAACACCGCAGGCAAGCTCGACAACACCGTGATCGTCTACACCTCGGACAATGGATATGTGTATGGCGATCACCGCCTGTTCGGTAAGAACTCGGTCTACGAGCCGTCGATCAAGGTGCCCCTGGTGGTCAAAGGGCCGGGCATCCCGCGAAACGAGACGCGCGATCAGCTCGTCAACAATCTCGACGTGGCCGCCACCATCCAGGAGGTTGCAGGCGTAAAGCCTGGCACCGCTCCCGACGGCCGTTCCTTGCTGCCCATTCTCCACGATGCCAAGGCGCCATGGCGGAGCGCCATCCTGGTCGAGGGTGGGAATGGCGTGACCAAGGCCGATAAGCGCTACGCGGCGGTGCGCACGGCGACGCGAAAATACGTGCGTCACGACGACGGGTTTGAGGAGCTGTACGACCTCGTGGCCGATCCCGACGAGCTCGACAACAAGGTCAAGGATCCGCGCTTTGCGTCCGATGCGGCGATGCTGCGCGACCTCCACGACAGGCTCAAATCCTGCAGTCGGTGAGGGCTGCTGGGTTCCTTGATCTGCCATTCCAGGCAAGCGCGCCGCGGCATAAGACTGTTGGTGTTCCGCCCGGTCGAGAATACATAGTGGGTCATGCCGGAACTCATTCTCAAACAGCACGTGCTCAACGCCCTGAAGCACGTCAAGGGGCCGAACCTCAGCGACGACATCGTCTCGCTCGGGCTCGTCTCAGAGGTCGTCATTCGCGGCGGCAAGGTCTATTTCGCCATTTCCGTCGATCCTGCCCGGGCTTCTGAGCTCGAAGCGCTGCGCCGCGCCGCCGAGCAGGCGGTGAAGGATGTGCCGGGAGTCGAGGCCGTCGCCGTCACCCTCACCGCCGACCGCGAGGCTGGGTCGCCTCCTGCCGGCGGCAACGGCGCTGGCGGCAGAACGCAGCCGCCACCCGGATCGCCGGTCGCCCGCGGCGCGGCGCAGGCTGCCCGCCATCGCACCGGCGCCATTCCTGGCGTCGCCAACATCATCGCCGTCGCCTCGGGCAAGGGCGGCGTCGGCAAATCGACCACGGCGGTGAATATTGCCCTTGGCCTGCAAGCGCGCGGCCTCAAGGTCGGCGTGCTCGATGCCGACATTTACGGTCCGTCCATGCCGCGGCTCCTCGGCATCAAGGGGAGGCCGCAGCAACTCGCCGGCGACAAACTTGCGCCGATGGAGGCCTATGGGCTCAAAGTCATGTCCATGGGCTTCCTCGTCGATGAGGAGACGCCGATGATCTGGCGCGGGCCCATGGTCATGTCGGCGCTCTCGCAGATGCTGAAGGATGTGGCCTGGGGCGAGCTCGACGTGCTGGTCGTCGACATGCCTCCGGGCACCGGCGACGCGCAGCTCACCATGGCGCAGCAGGTGCCTCTTGCCGGCGCCATCATCGTCTCCACCCCACAGGACCTTGCCCTGATCGACGCGCGCAAGGGGCTGAACATGTTCCGCAAGGTTGATGTGCCGGTGCTCGGCATCGTCGAGAATATGAGCACCTTCATCTGCCCTCATTGCGGATCGGCGACCGACATCTTCGCCCATGGCGGCGCGCAGTCGGAAGCCAAGCGCCTCGGCGTTCCCTTCCTAGGCGAGGTGCCGCTCACGCTCGCCATTCGCGAGACCTCGGATGCCGGCAAGCCGGTGGTGGCGAGCGATCCCAAGTCTGCAGCGGCCGAGGCCTACCGCGCCATCGCAAACGCTGCGTGGGCAGAGCTTGAACGTCACAAGCGAGAAGCGCGCGCAGCACCCCGCATCGTGATGGAAGGCTAAACTGTTGGCGTGAGGCGCCGACTCAGCTAAGCGAAGGTTGGGGGGCCAAAGTGCGGCGGCGCCCCTGAAGCTGCGGCCCTTTGACTGACAGACGCTCGATTACTCTCCCACTCTGCGTGCTTGGCGCCGGAGCCGTGCACGGACTCTGTGTTGCGGTCATGCTCCCGATGCTGATTACCTTGCCGGGACCTGGCAGCAACGCGCCGCCGCCGATCGCGGTTGAGGTGGTTCCATCCGCACCGAAGGGCGCGGTGAAACCGGAGGCCGACCCGGCGACCACCTCCGCGCTTCCTGTGACGAAAGAGGCACCTGCACACGAGCCCGCTCCGATCGAGGTCGCCCCGTGGGCGCCCGATATCGAGGCCGCACCCGAACCGGTCAAGCCTGACGCTGCTCAAGTGCCCTCCGTTGCACAGCCGAGCTCTGTGGAGTTGGCCCCGGCCGAGGCTCCGGATCGGACGGTGGAACCCGCCAAGCAGGAAGCAAGCCCGGTCGAAGAGGCACCTGACGACACGCCGCGGCAAGTCTCGCCCGAGTCGTCCGCCCCAGCCGAGGTGAAGGCTCTGCCGCCTGAACCCGAAGCGGTCGCGACGCCATCGCCTGCGCCGGTGGAATCGAAGAGCCTCGGCGATGAGGGCCATGATGAGAGCGGCGCGGCCACCGAGGGGCCGAACGCAACCGCAGCTTCGCCAGCCGACGGGGCGCCCGACGCTCAGCCTGAGATGGTTCATGCCGAGCCTGCGCCACCTGAAGCGAAGAGCCCCGAGGTGGGCCCCGCCACGGCCGAAAAGCCGAGTGGCCCGGAGGTTGCCCGCACTGAGCCTAAAGCCGAAACGCCGGCGTCGGCCTCACCAGCAACGGCCGCCGTTCCCGCCAAGAAGCCTGAGCCGCGCGCCGAGCCCAAGGTCAAAGCTTCCGCCAAGGCCGAGCCGGCGGCAACCAAGAAGCGGACGACTGCGACGGCCAAACGGGCAAGTCCGCAGACCCGCCGCGTGGTGGGAACGAGGCCGCAGACGCCGGCGAACCAGGGCATCCTATCGTTGTTCGACAACGCCTTCCGGCCGCCTGCTAGTAACGCCACGAAGGCCACGCCGAGGCGGCCCCCGACGCAATCCACGACCCAGCGGTGAAGGCCCAACCACGAAGCGTCAGGCGGCGCTTGGTCTCGGCTTGAGCGGCGTCACCTTCGCTCCCTTGTCCATGGCGTCGGGAGCCCCGGGCTGGCCGTAGAGAAATCCTTGCGCCTGCGGACAGTCGAAATCGCGCAGCATGGCCGCCTGATCTTCCGACTCGACACCCTCCGCGGTCACGGTCACGCCGAGGGACTTGCCAAGCGTAATGATGGTCTTGACGATGGCTTGCATCGCCGGGACGCGCGTCATGTTGCGCACGAACTCGCGGTCGATCTTGATTTTGTCGAAGGCGAAACGCGCGAGATAGCTGAAGCTCGAATAACCGGTGCCGAAATCGTCCATCACGATCTTGACCCCGAGCAGACGCAGGCGGTTGAGCTTGCCGAACACCTCTTCGGTATCGTTGATGAGCAGGCTCTCGGTGATCTCAAGCTCCAGTCGCTCCGGCGGAAGCCCCGTCTCGCGCAACACGTGGGCGACGGTCTCGGCCACGTCGGCGCCGCGAAATTGCGCCGGCGAAAGATTGACCGCCACAGTCAGAGGCTTGTTCCAGGTGACAGCGTCGCTGCAGGCGCGGCGGAGCACCCATTCGCCGAGCGGCACGATCAAGCCGGTTTCCTCCGCCACCGAGATGAAGTGGGTCGGCGCCACCTTGCCATGCACCGGATGATGCCAGCGGACCAGGGCTTCGACTCCGGTCTGCTCGCCCGTGGCGAGATCGAATTGCGACTGATAGACGACCTCGAATTCCTCGCGGCGGAGAGCGAGCCGCAGATCTTGCGCGACCGTGTGTCTCCGCTGCAATGCCTTGTACATGCCTTCCTCGAAGAAGCGCATGCGTTGACCGCCCTCGGCCTTGGCGCGGGCAAGGGCAATGTCGGCGTGCCGCAGCAGCTCCGGCGCCGTGTCGCCGTCATTCGGGGCGAGGGCAATGCCGGCGCTCAGGGTACACATGAACTCCTTGTCGGCAATGCGAATGGGAAGGCGCAGCGCCTCGGCTAGGCGATCCATGAAGGATATGACCTCGCCGAGATTGTCGATATCAACGATGGCCACGGCAAATTCGTCGCTTGAACGCCGCGCCACAAAGTCGGCGGTGCGCAGCGCCGACCTGATGCGGTTGCCGACCTCGCGCAACACGGCATCTCCGGTGGCAAGGTCAACCGAATCGTTGATCTCATGGAACTTGTCCACGTCGAGGCACAGCACGGCGATATGCGTTCGGTTCTGCTGCATGGTCGCCATCGCGTTGCTCAAAAGGTCGTCGAACGCCTTGCGATTGGACAAGCCGGTGAGGGGGTCATGAGTTTCGAGATAGCGCAGACGTGCTTCGGCCTCGAGCCGTTGGCGGCTGCGCGTCCAGACAAGCGCGATCGGGGTGGCTACCCCGGCGCCGAGCAGCAGCAAGGTCACGCCGGCGATGAGGCCGAAATAACGGGAGAGCGCGTTAGCCTGTTCGCTCTGGTCGAGATAGACGATGAGCGTTCCATCAGCCTCGCCGCTCAAATGAGCCGGAATGGCGAGGACCGCAAAATGCGACACGGCGGCATTCGAGCGGTTGCGCAGCGTGACGGTGGGTTCTGCGCTTGGAAGCACGCGAGGAGTGCCGTCCACGCTCGGATCGAATGTCAATCCCGCCTTGACGCTCGCGAAGCTGAGGTTGCCGGCATGGTCGTAGAGCTCGTAGCGAAGCACGCGATGGTCATAGCCGAGCTTCTCGAAGATACCGCTCAAATGCGGCGCGAGAGCCGGGCGCGCGAACGCATCGGCAACGGCGCCGGGCTCCCCGTTCAGCTCGGCGCCGACGCGCGTGGCTGCCGTCGACGCCTCAAGCTCGAGCTCCATCTTGCCGATCTCGCTCGGCGCCACGAAGGCGGCGAAGACGGTCAGCGCGCAAAGCAACACCAATGCCGCCAACAGCCAATTTCTCTTGAGCGACGCCAAGGCGGACATTCAGCGGCAGGTTCCGTCAGTGTACGTGTAAAGAAACTAGGCGCCCGGCGGCTAAGAACGGGGTAAGCGGCGTGCTTAACAAACCCATGCAAAAAGGGCTGTCCGTCTCAGCCATCCGGGGGGTTGCGCGTTAACCTTAGCGAGCGCCGAAGGGTCTAGCCGCCCGTGGTCGACATGGTGCGGGAGAGCGCCGGCTTGCCGCCTCGTTCGATGACGAAATCATGACCCTTGGGCTTGGCCGCGATCGCCGCGTCGATAGCGGCGTTAAGCAAATGGTCGGATTCGCTTGCTCTGAGCGGCGCTCGAAGATCGGCGGCATCCTCCTGGCCGAGGCACATATAGAGAGTGCCGGTACAGGTAACCCGTACCCGATTGCACGCCTCACAGAAATTATGGGTGAGCGGCGTGATGAAACCGAGTCTGCCCCCGGTCTCGCGCACCTGCACGTAGCGAGCGGGACCACCGGAGCGATGCGGGCTCTCCTCGAGGGTGAAGCGGTCCTGCAGCCGTGCCCGCACCAGGCTGAGAGGCAGATATTGCTCGGTACGGTCGCTGCCGGTCTCGCCCATTGGCATGGTCTCGATCAAAGTGAGGTCGAAACCTCTCCCATGCGCCCAGCGCAACAACGCCTCGATCTCGTCCTCGTTCACGCCGCGGAGCGCAACCGTATTGATCTTGATCTTGATCGCGGCGCGGTCGGCTTCGTCGATGCCGGCCATCACTTGCGCGAGGTCGCCCCAGCGGGTGATCGTCTTGAACTTCGCCGCATCCAGCGTGTCGAGCGAGACGTTGATACGGCCGATGCCGCTGTTCGCGAGCAGCCCTGCGTAGCGGGCGAGCTGGCTGCCATTGGTGGTCAGCGTAAGCTCGTCGAGGCCGGTGCCGAGATGGCGCGACAGCGACTTGATCAGCCAAATGAGGTTCTTGCGCACCAACGGCTCGCCGCCGGTGAGCCGCACTTTCCGCACGCCCTTGGCGATGAAGGCGGATGCTAGCCGGTCGATCTCCTCAAGCGTGAGCAGATCCTTGCGCGGCAGAAAGGTGGGGGACTCAGCCATGCAATAAACGCAGCGAAAATCGCAGCGGTCGGTGACGGAGACCCGCAAATAGGTGATGCGCCGGCCGAACGGGTCGATCATCGGTGGCATCGTCTTCAGCATCGCTCAGGTCTCATCTTCTGGCGGCAGCTTGGCCTTGCGGACATAGAGCTTGGCGCTCTTTACCACGCGCTTCCTGAATCGCGCATCCTGCAAGGAGATGGCGAGGCGATCGCGGCGCTTGACCGTCCTTTTCCGCGGCATTTTCACCGTCTTCCGTTTCGTGGCTGGCCTCGTCCCACGTGACCGCGCTTGTCATTCGACCCTAATATGGCGATTGATCCTTTGCATATCAGGGCCGGCCGCTCAAGGAGACTGGACCATGGACGAGCAGCGCTTCAACATGTCGATGCGGAAGTTCCTGAAAGAGGTCGGCGTCACCTCCCAGCAGGCGATCGAGCGGGCGGTGCGCGAGGAGGGCCTGGGCGGCAAGGGGGTGCTCAAGGTCACGATGGTGCTCACCGGCGAGGGCACCGGCTTGCGCCACGTGGTCGAAGGCGAGATCGACCTCGGGTAGACCGCAACGATGGCAAAGAGCGATCCCTGGCCGACGGAGCTCAAGGTCGACAAGGACCGGCGGCTGTTCACCGTCGCCTTCGAAGATGGCGCGAGCTTTGACCTTCCCGCCGAGCTTTTGCGCGTGATGAGCCCAAGCGCCGAGGTGCAGGGGCACAGTGCGGAAGAGCGCGTCACCGTGCCGGGCAAGGAGGCCGTGCGCATCCTGCGCATCGAGCCGGTCGGCAATTACGCCGCGCGCATTGTGTTCGATGATGGCCACGACACCGGCCTCTACACATGGACCTATCTGCGCGAGCTTGGGGAGCACAAGGAGCAGCGCTTTCAGGACTATCTCGCCGAGCTTGCCGCCAAGCGGTTGTCGCGCTGATCCTCGCCGCTAGAGGTGGGTCTTCTCTTTGTCCTCTTCGCCGGTCCCGCGGTTCAGCCGGTACAACATTCCCTCAGGCCCGTCGGTCAGCACATAGAGGACGCCGCTCGGATCGATGCGCACATCGCGTAAGCGTCCAAGCCGGTGCTCCAGAAAATGCTCCTCGCTCACCGTGCAGCCGTCGCCGAGCGTGAGCCGAACCAGGGTTTCGCCCGCGAGCGTGCTGATCCAGATGATCCGGTTGGCAGGATCAGGTTCGAGCGCAAGCCCGGAGGGAGCGATGGAGAGCGGCACCCAATAGTGCACCGGCTGCTCCAATCCTGCGCGGGCACCCTTTCCATCGCCGACGGGGCGACCTGAATAGTCGACACCGTAGCCGATCAGCGGCCAGCCGTAGTTGCGGCCGGGAAGAATGAGATTGAGCTCGTCGCCTCCCCGCGGGCCATGCTCGTCGGACCATAGCTCGCCACGCTTCGCATCGAAGGCGAGCCCTTGCGGATTGCGATGGCCATAGCTCCAAATCTCGGGCCGTGCACCGACACGCCATCTGAAGGGATTGCTCTCAGGGATCGAGCCGTCGGTGCGGATGCGGATGATCTTCCCCTCGTCATTGGAAAGGTCCTGTGCCGGATCGCCGCTCCACCGGTCGCCGAGGGTGAGAAAGAGATAGCCGTCAGGGGAGAGGGCGAGGCGCCCGCCAATCTGCTCTGGCCGCGGTCCGGCGGTGCTCTCGAACAGCACTTGCTGGTCGGTGAGAGTTTCGTTCCGCTCGTCGAGCTTGGCCTTCATCACCCGCATCTTGGAGGCGTTCTCTTGACCGACGAGATAGGAAAAATAGATCGTGCCGTTGCGGGCATAGTCAGGATCGACAGCGAGATCGATCAGGCCGCCATGCGCGACGGTCAGCACTTCCGGGACGCCGGCTATTGCGCGGGTCTCGCCGCCAATCCCGACAAGTTGAAGCCGGCCGGGTTTTTCAGTGACGAGGAATGAGCCGTCGGGCAAGAATCCGACCGCACGCGGCTCTGCGAACGGGCCGGCGACCCGCTCGGAGATCAGTTGCGGCCCCTCAGCCAGAACGATTTCGGCCTCTCCGGAAGGCGGTACGGTTATGGTCTTGGCCGGCGGGCAGCCGAGTGGAGAGTCGGAGATCAGGGGCGAAGCTAAGGCAAACTGTGCCGTGACCGAGGCAACGAGGGTCACGCAAACTGATGCGCACTTCATGCACGTCCCCAATTGGCCGGCGATGGCGTTGAGAGAGCCGGAACCTTGACGCGGCCCGCAAGAACTGACCCCGAACCCTGCTGTCCGGCGCGTCATAATCTTGAAAGGCGCCTAAATTGGGGGAACTATAAAGCGGGCCTGGCTCGGCCGGCCAGAACTCTGTCATGGCTTTGTCACGGGAGCTGCGGTACTCCGTCGCAAAAGCGTGACAATCCCAGAGCAATTATGGAGGCGCACTATCTCGGCGATATCTCAAATGATTCGCTTGGTCGTGGGGGAAAGGCATTGATCGATCGGGTAGAACGCCCCGCCTCCCCACTTGCCGCGAGCCTGCCGGCAAGGGCCGGTGCGGCCGTGCTGCGCGGCCTCCACGAGCTCGCTGCCAGGTTGTGGTCCTCGCTATGGCTAATTGTCGCGGTCGCTGTGATCATGGCGTCGCTCGTGGTCGTCGCCCATCTCTCGCTTCCCTTCGCCATCGCCGCGTTCCTCGGCTTCGTCGCCTCGGTCGCGCTTCTGCCGCGTCAGGAGATCGATGATGCCGAGGGTAACGAGCTCGCGCGGCTGACGAGTTCGGCGCGGTCGAGCTCGCGCATGCGGGTGATCGCCGAGGCCCTGCCTGATCCCACCATCCTGCTTAATGCGGCGGGCCAGGTGCTTTACTGCAACGCTCCGACGAGGGGGCTCTTCGCCTCTTTGCGCGAAGGCAGCCATATCTCCTCGGTGATCCGGACCCCGGAATTCCTGGACGCCGTCAGCGCCGCACCCTTGCGCGGCCGCGCCGTCACCGTGACCTATGCCGAGAGGGTACCCGTTGGCCGGCGCATGGCCGCGACCGTGGCGCCGCTCACCCGCGGATCGGAGCCCGACAGCGACATCCTCGTGCTGTTGCGGGATTTGACCGAGGTCGAGCGCATCAACCAGATGCGCGCCGATTTCATTGCCAATGCGAGCCACGAGCTCAGGACTCCGCTTGCCTCGCTCCGCGGCTTTATCGAGACGCTGCAAGGCACCGCCAAGGATGATCCCAAGGCGCGCGAACGCTTCCTTGCCATCATGGCCGAGCAGGCTTCGCGCATGACGCGCCTGATCGACGCGCTGCTCTCGCTCTCCCGCGTCGAGATGAATGCCCACGTTCCGCCGAGCGGCCGCGTCGACCTCAACGACGTGCTCGATCACGTGCGCGATACGCTCGAACCTCTCGCCCGCGATTCCGGCGGACGCTTGCATGTCGGGCGCTTCCCGCGTCCAGCCATCGTCCGTGCCGACCGCGACGAGCTCGTTCAGGTCTTCCAAAATCTAGTGCAGAACGCCTTCCGCTACGGCCTGAAGGGCGGGCAGATCCGACTGGAGCCGAGGCAAGCGCC
>Ga0134126_10010961_pt1 | contig 11422 bp, 9 predicted proteins | sample KB31752_FD_96881 | JGI IMG/M metagenome (GOLD analysis project Ga0134126, IMG submission 96881) | Terrestrial soil microbial communities with excess Nitrogen fertilizer from Kellogg Biological Station, Michigan, USA - KB3-175-2 | ecosystem: Environmental > Terrestrial > Soil > Unclassified ... | reverse complement strand
AGCATGATCAGAGGATAAAGGGGGCCGGTCAGCAGAAGAACAATGCTTGCAAAGCAAATATCAAAGGCTCGCTTGGTCAAATTATAAAAAGATGAAGATCTCCGCAGCCGTACCGGTCGGATTTCCGGCGGCTGAATGGGCTCTATTTCATCCCAGGCAACACGACGCGGAGCTGGTCGCGACGCGGGATCATCCCACAACACCGATGGCCCCACTACGCTTTTCTCGCCGGTGAGCTTTCGGCCCGCTCCCACCCAAACGCTGCCAATGAACCGAACATCGTGATCCACCTGAGCGTCTTCATGGGTCCAGGCATTCCCCCGCGGCCGATGAATCCCTGAAATGGTAGCCTCAGGGCGTTCCCAGGTCTGGATCAAGTCCCGGACGAAAACCGCCACCGATTCATCATCGGTGTCGTCATACGCCCTGCCGCGGACAGATGCGACTTCGCGGGTACCATACTTGCCGGCCTTGCGAATCTCGTTCCACGCCTCCCGGATATTTGAAGCCGATCGCCACATCTTTGCCAGCTCATGACTGCGGGTAAGAACCAGACGAGCGCACCGGGAATCAAATGTGTTGTAAATGCGCTGAAACCGGACGAACTGATTCGCCCCGTCAGCGACAACCGCCTCTCGATATGAAGTCTGATGGTGGTTGCTGAGGCGGACGTAAAGGACGTCGGGCCGCACCCAGCTTAAGAGGTCCACAAGGCCGCGCAGGCGAAACATCGCCAATGTTCGGGAATCCATCAGAAGGTACTGTTCCGCATCGGGTTCGACCTCCTCCAACTGGCCTTGGCGAACGACGTGCACGCCCTTTGCGGCCCAGTAATGGTCGTGCAACTGGGCGGGCGTCAGCCCCCATAAGGTCGGGCGAGCCGGCTTAATGGGTGCGGCAATGCCAATCATGACCGTCCCTCAACATGCCCATGCGCCGCCGTCGAGGAGGCAACCGCCGTCCCGATCGGACCCACGGTAACGCCATCTTCCATCGTCATTGTTCTGACAGACGTGGTGCGACGGGCCGAACCGGCAGAATTGGTGCGAGCGGAACTATACCCCGATACTTCGACATCTTCGATCGTTGCGCGGTTGAATACCACGCCAGCGATATGTGCTCCGATTGATCGCAGTTTTGTTATGGATTTCTGAGCCAGGGCCTGAGGCTCGCCCCGCGAGAGGACCAGCAACACCTTGTCGGCTTCCGCAGCAACAATGGAAGCTTCGAGGCTACCGAGGACGGGTCCCGTATCAATGAGAACCGCGTCATACTCCTGCCTGGCAATATCTACGATGGCTCGCATGGCGTACGGTGATAATTGACCCACGTGCGATGAGGTCGCTCCGCCCAGAGGCAACACAAACAAGCCAGGGATGCCGGTGCCGATTGTGCACTCAGCCAGAGGTTCGCCATTGAGCACGTCCAACAGGCCAAGCTGTGATTGACTCTGCACGGTCAATGCATGGTCAATATCCGCGGTGGTGAGCCAGCCGAGTTTGACCAGCACTTCGCCGATACGCTTGTGATATTTGAGCGCAATGGGAAGAGCCTTGGCCAGCTGCTCTTCAGTAAGCAGACCTTCGCGCATAAGAATCTGTCCGATCTTGCGATGGCAGGTCTTTTTGATGCGGGCCGTAAGACCACCGCCGACGATGTCGCAATCCAAAATCAGCGTCTTGCAACGCGCCGCGGCAAAGGAAAGACCCAACGCGAGTGTCGTACTGGTCTTGCCAGCGCCCGCTGCGGGGCTGGTAATCGCATACACCCGCTCGTCGTGCGAATCGCGACGGATTTGCAATGCCGTACGAATATGATGCAAGCAATGGGCAGCCGCCGCTGCTTCTTCGGGATTTTCGATCTGCGAAGGAAGATCGGGCAACACGCCCAAAAGTGGAATACCCGGATTGGTCATCATCTGCGCATCGGCAAGGCTGCGGAAACGACGATTAATCAGCCCGATCAGCGCAATCAAAGCTATACCAAGTCCCATTCCTCCAGCACCGCCGCCGGCTGCAGACGCCACGCGCTTATCCTTGTACGGTTCGAGCGGTCGATCACCACTGCTGATGACAATCATGCGGCCGCCTGCATTGGACTCGACGTTGAGATGTTCAATTCGGGCGGTCGTTTCATCGAGCCGCTGCTTGCAAGCCTCTTCCGAGGCCTTGAGGCTTTGAAGCTGCAAGTTCTTGTGACCGACATCCATCAATTGCGCGCGAGCCGTAGTCAACATCGTCTGAAGATTCGCAGCTTTACGCTGTACGAGATCGACATTTCGATTTAATTCGCCACCGCCATTTGGCGACGGCACAAGTGACGAAGGCGGCAAAGCATTTGCCGTGGCGCTTTGGGCGGCGTTAAATGCTTCCACGCGATCATTGATCTGTTTTGTCAGCCAGACAATGTAATCACGGCTCGATTTCACCTCGGGGTTCTTTGCGCCAAGCCGGGATTCCATTTTCGTAAGAGCCGACTGCTGGCTTAATCGCTCCTGCATCAACTGCTGAACCTGCGGGTCAATCGTCGCGAGGCCTTCTGCGGTAATAGCACGCTTTTTAACAGGTTGAGTAGCGGGCGCATTCTTCGGTGCGGCCGCTGGAGCGTCTACAGAGGCCAGGAAGAGTTGCGCCTGCTGAAGCTCGGTTTCAATATTGTTCACTTCCTGAAGCTTGATGCTGAAATAGGAGTCGATATCCGTGGTTCCAAACTCGTTGGCGACCTCAAGAATCTGCTTTTTCCAGCTCGCCAGTTCGCTTGTCAGCGTTGCTCGACGATCCTCAAGGACCTGAAGAATATGCGCTGGATTGTCGGCGTCATTTTCGCCGTATAAGTCCTTATATGCCTGGGTGATTGCACGGACACCTACCGTTGCAACATTCGGATCCGCATCTGAAAATGAAATGATGATGACTTCGCTGCCGCGGGGATGCTCTACTTCAACTGCATCGCGGAACTGACCTACAACTTTTGGCGAAAGTCCCCGGCCCAGCGCCTGCCATTCCGGAATCTGCATGGCGTAATCGAGAACGCGGGGGCTGTTGATCAGAGAAACCTGAGACTCAACAAACGCATCGAACATCGGCATGACCGTGTTCTCTTCGTTCGTGTAAAGAATCTTCTGCTTGTTGGGCAGAACGCGAATGAGGCCACTGCTGCGATATTTCACAGGCGGCAACTTGTAGCCCAGGAAAATACCAACGCCGGCCAAAATGAGCCCGAGCAGGATAGCCCAATGGTAGCGACCGCGCAGCAATGAATGAACCAGGAGCAGCGGATTGGGCGCAGGCGCTGCGGCTTGCGGAGTCTCGCTGAATTCCATCAGCTCGCCTTCCGGCTGAAACCTATTTGCTTGGACAAGCTGCATCTCATTACTCATGATGAAACCCCGGTCCCGATACTTTTTAGAATCGGCTTGGCCGCCTGTAATACCATTTTGAAAATCTCATCCCGCTCTGATGCCGGGATGCTCACGTCACACTCGAGCTGAACTTGTGCTGCTCCAAAGTAGCGCGTGCGATAGCTCTTTGCTGCGCTATCGACAGTGTCCATGTCGCCGCAAGTCTTGCCGTCGGGCAGCAGCATGAAATCGCAGACGCTGATATGGCTGGATTGTTCTTCACCCATCTTCGAATACTCATATTCCATCCCGGAAATACGCATGGTTGGAATATCCCATTCCTGCTTTTGCGCGCTCAGCCCTGTCCAGCCGTGCATCACATAACAGATGGGCGGATAGTGACCCAGAATGTCTCTGGCATCACTGCATTGGACGAGAAGAAAACTTACGCTTCTTCCTGAAAGAAGATCCGTATATTGCCTGGATATGATGGCGTTAGGATGAAGCAGCGCTACGGCTCCCTGCGTCACAGGTATGTCTCGCCCAATCCAGGATCCGATCTCCGTGGGCATTTGCGCAGCAGCTTCTCGAACGCGACTTTGGTACGCGTCGGCCGACTGTGGCGGGACCTGAAATCTCACGCGGTATGCCGCAAGGCAAAACAGGAGCGCGCAGCTTAGCGCGATCGTGGCAATGGACGATGATTTTTGAAGGCGTCGCCGCATTCTGGAGTTCAGTCGTAAGCCAGCACGTAATGGTTAACCGGAACAAGTGCCCACCGAAGCAGGCGAATCACACCCATCAGCATGAAGAAGGAAACAAACAACATGACCCAGCCGCTTAGATCGTGGAAGCGGCCCGCGAATTCGCCGGGGTGATATCCGTACAGATAAACGGTTGGCACAAGGCGAACCACATTGCAGAGGATTGCTGAAATGGGGCTTAACGCCAGCACAATCAGGCGGACGTACCACCGCAAGGGCGTGCCCCAGGCGAATGCATACGAGACCAATGTCAATGCGACGACCATCCGCAATCCGTTGCAAGCCTCCACAATGTCAACTTCATGACCATTGAGGCTCAGGGTATTGCCCGACCGTTCGATGGAGAGCCCAAGCGTTTCATAAACGTGCTGAGTAACCGCGGCAGTCGTCGTTTCCATCGGAATCGCGATCCGCTGGCGGACGCGCCCGGGGACCGGCACGACGAAGAGTATGGCAATAATCGCGGGCAGAAACTGCTTCAGCAGATCCCTTCCCATAATGGTGATGACGCACCCGATCAGGATGATCACTGCCCCGCCGTGCCAGAAGGATTGAATCAAATAAAGGTCGCCGATGCAGTAAAGGATCGCGCCGGCGAGAATGATCAGGCAACCGGCCCATGTGCCGTGCAAATGGGCGTGGGCAACGCGGCGCCTGCGAACCCAGACGAGCCATGCTGCGACCAGAGGAACGAGAAAGACCTGACTTGATTCTTCATCGCGCATCGCGATATGAAGAATGTCGCGCCACGCATCGAGCGTGACAACGATGCTGAGAGTCATCAGGGACAAGAGCGCCAGCCAACGCGCGGGCGTCATCGCTGCAAGAAGTTTTGGAGGCCGATTCATAAGCCTGCGCCTCCCCGCCGAGCTGAACCAATCAGAGCATCGGTAATGACCGCTTCTTTTCGGATAATCGAGTTTGCGCAGACCACAGATCGAACGATGGTCGCATTGCGCCCAATGACTGCCGAGGAGAGTACGACCGAGTCGTGGATCAAGGCACCCGGATGCACCGTTGCCCCCGGTTCAACGATCGTAAACCGTCGGTCCCACTCTTCATCAAATGCCCCGGCCGAAAACTCGCCTGTTTGCTGAGAGTGATGCCAGCGGAGCGCCGCGATGTAGTTAGCTTCGTTCATCAGGGGCAACGCGATGCGCTGGGCATAGGATCGAACCAACACTCGATGCTTTCTGGCGATGATCGGAAGCCCCTGTTCCTTCATATCAACAAAGCCCACTTCCGGCAGGTCGAGCACAGCACCGCAGCGGACAAGCATCAAGCTGCATGGCAGCCCATCTTCATGTGCGGCAACGGCGATATCGCCCTCGCACTCAGCCAGTTCTGCGACGATCTTCGTGAGGCTTCGCGCCAGCAACTGCGGCCCGCCGACGATTAGCAAGTAATCATCTGGCTCAAAGCGCTGGGCCAAGTCGCGAACAATGCCACCAGTTCCTCGAAGTTCGGTGGGATCGCGTTCAACAAAAACTCCGTCGCCGGTCGGCGCGGCGCTTTGAGGAGCCAGGGCCGCATCATCGAGTACAACGCGAATTTCCATGCGGGGCTGCCCGCAGGCGACCGCCGCCTCGCTTGCCTGACGTTTCCAATCGCTCAGAAGTGAAAGGCCCGATTCGATCGGGAGATCCAGCACCGATCGCTCAATCGATAACAGGAAAGGCGTCGGGCGAACCGCACCGCTCAATAGGATCAGTGCCCGCGGAAAGCGGTGCGTGCGCGCCTTGGCTTCCACATCGGAGCAAGGCGCAATTCCAAATCCCGAACGAACGGTTGCCATGTCACGCCAACGATCCCGCCCAAATAACGCCAACCCCCAAGTTTGACTGCATTATTGCAATTCAAACTTCAAACATCCCAAAGTTCTGATAGCAGAGCCTTTTATACTGCTGAACCTTCCATTGGTTCGGCAAATCCAACATGCTAAATCAATTCGTAACCGTTCCTGCTCCGATAAATCGGATCTTCTCTCAACCGATAGAAGTCAGGGCCTGTGCCGCAACATGGGGCATCGAGAACGGCTTGGGTTTCAACCGGTCCGATAGCGTTGCTTGTGGCTCGCCCGGCAGCGCACCGTGGTCAATGAAATTGCGGAGCGCCGCAATCAATTGTGGAGAGGCCTGAGACGAAACCCGGTCAGCGGTCGAAATCCGATCGAGCTGATCGAGCTTCTGGATCATCTCATTCTCGTCGAAGGCCACTGAAATCCGACCTTGGGCCAGAAAATGTTTCGCGGTGGCCAATTGATGATCGTTGCGGTGCTCGTGTAAATCAGCCCGACGTGGCATCACCAGAATCGGCTTGCCTAATTCCAACGCTGTGATAATCGAGCCCATACCCGCATGAGCCACCACGACGCGCGCCTGCTCAACCCTGTTACGAAACTCAGAAGGCTCCATAAACTCGACAAATCGCAACCGGGCTGGCTTGTATGTCGACGGTCCGACCTGAGCGAAAATGTCATCTCGGCCGCACTTCACCGCCCACGCATCGACTGCGCGAATCATCCGGTCGAATGGAACCTGAGTACCGACCGTTGCGAAAATCATAAAACGGCTCCCGCATACAACGGACCTTTTGGCTTAGCCAAGTGAGGCCACTGGGTCAGCCATAGATCCGCAAAACGCCCAATTTTCTCCCCAGAAAGCGAAAGCTTTTCAGCATTGGCGATGCTGTCCACCCAAACTGTTCTGCATCCAATCCATCGCCCAATAAGCAGGCCAAAGTATCCCGGCGCCGCTCCGGTAGAAATGATCACGTCCGGCCGCTCACGCAGCAGGACGATGAAAGCCAGGCGAATCGCCAGGAGCACGAGGCCAAATCGATTCCATCGCGTCGCGTCATTTACGGCGTAAAACCGCGATCCTCGAACTTGCTCTCGATATCCTTCGTTGACCGTAACATAGGCCACATCACATCCATCAAATGCCGCGGCCAGCCGCAGCAATTGAACCCAATGGCCGCCACCCGACGCAATCGCCAGCACACGCTTTGGCGCGCCGGCGCCTTCGCCATCGAGCATTCGCCCGCGGGAATTTCTGATAGAAGACTCAGGCCCAGTGCCCGAAATGATCCCCATAATCTCTCCCAACGCCCAAAGAACGCAGCAACCGCAAATAAATTACAAATGACCCCGAACCTGCTCAGAGCCCTCTGACAAAGGCCAATAACCTGAATCCCCGAGTCCAAAACCTGCCATCGCCCCAGCGATGCCAGACAACCAGAGTCTACATATATACCACTCTACGGCCCGCGATAAAAACTGTTTTCTAAAAAAAGCGCGGCCCAAGTCACCTAACTGAGCGCATAAATTACCCCTCTTAACATCCCGGCTAAGAGGGGAATTCAAAAATCCGAGTCGGATAGACTGGTTATTAGGCCACAGCGGACCTGCTGGAGGCCGGCACGCTTTGGAAAACATCTTGGAACCAGACCTCGGCACCCAGCAGCGTCCAAATAGCCAAATTCGCGTCACTTTCTCCCGACAAGTGTCCTTCGATCATGGTTCTGACGCGATTTAGATCGCCATAAGTGCCGGCCAGCCCTTGCGGATTCAATAAGTAATCGGTGACGAGCCCCTTCAGCTTTCCTCGAAACCATTCGGCAAGCGGCACGCGGAAACCCCATTTACGCCGAGCCAGGATCTCAGGTGGCAAGTGGCTCGCCGCCCACTTTCGCACCATCCATTTCAAGGTCCCGCCACGGTTCTTCAAGTTGTCCGGCAAAGCCAGTCCAAAAGGCACCAGTGCCTTATCCAAAAATGGAACTCGGGCTTCGAGCCCTTCCGCCATGGTCATGCGATCGGCGCGTTCCAGTAGGTTCCCGGGCAACCAACTCAAGCAGTCGATCGCCTGCATTCGACCGAGCTTGGTCAAATCTCCCAGGCGACTAAAGAGACGGCTTTGATTCTCGCTAGTCCGTGCCCAGTTATCATCGGACCACTCCAACCCGGGCAGAAGCGATTCAAGGTCCACGCGGTCGAGATAACTGAACCATTGAATCGCACGATCCAGCTCACTTGAACAGACCAAAGCTCGCGCTGCCACGAGCGCTCGTCGCCTGTCTTTGCCCATAACCCCGGCCAACTTTGACGTGCGTTCGGCGCCAAGCAGTTGCACCGCTTTTCGAACGCCCCAGGAAGTATTCGCCATGCTGTACTTTGGATAGCCGGCAAACACTTCATCCGCGCCCTCGCCGGAGAGAACGACTTTGACGGTCTCCCGCGCAGCTCCGCTCAACGCGGCCATCGCCACATCCGCTGGCTCACTGAGCGGAGCATCGCGACAGGCGGTTAGCTCTGCCATCCGCGTCAAATACTCATTCGCATTGACGCGCACCTCACGATGCGTGGTGTTTAGCGAATCGGCAACTTGTTTGGCATATGGCAACTCGCTGTTCGCATCATCCTCAAAGCCGACGGAAAAAGTGCAGACCTGTTCATCGGGGGCGCGCAATTTCCGCATGACGGCTGTGACCAGGCTGCTGTCCAGGCCGCCCGAAAGAAACGCACCAACGGGCACGTCTGCCACGAGCCTTTTCTGGACCGCGCGCTGAAACAATTCCCAACCTTCATCTGTCAGCTCTTGAGGCGATTTCCCGTTCCTCAACTCCTTCGACGCCTGGGCCTTCTCAACGAGATCAAAGTAGCGACCGACGCGCAGTCCGGAGCGGTCAAATTCCAAAAAGCAGCCTGGGTCAAGCTGATGAACCGCTTTATATAAGGTGCGATTCCCGTAGACCGCCCTGAACCTCAGCGATTGCCGCATCGCATCAAAGTCCATGTCGCGGGAAATCAGCGGATGCTCGAGCAGCGCTTTGATCTCGCTACCGAACACGAGAACCCCCGCCGCAGGCGTCGCGTAAAAAAGCGGCTTGACGCCCATCGGGTCGCGCGCCAGCAACATCGCTCTTCTTCGCATGTCCCAGGCTGCAAAGCCAAACATGCCGTCGAATTTTGCCAGCGCGTCGCTCCAGCGATGTTCGACCCAGCGAAGAATCACTTCGGTGTCGCCGGCCGTGTCGAAAGTGACCCCCTCGGCACGCAGTTCGTCGCGAAGTTCGCGATAGTTATAAAGCTCGCCGTTGTAAACGAGACTGATGTTACTCCGACTCACCTTCATTGGCTGAGGACTTCCCGCCACGTCGATGATGCTCAAGCGCGTGTGGGCCAGGCCACATGGACCTTCAACCAGAATGCCGCTGCCATCGGGTCCGCGTCGACTCAGCGCAACAGTCATCGACCGCAGAATTGCTTCAAGCGGGCGACCTGCCGAAAAATCGATGTAACCTGCTATTCCGCACATTTGTCACCTCCCCGCCTTGGCGGGAGATTGAGCATTTCAGCTACGCGGTCGGCTGCTGCATCCCAACTGTCGGAGCGCACCGATTGACGGCGCTGCTCGCGAAGGGCTGGATCGTTTTCGGCTAAAGCGTGGTCCACTCCCGCAAGAAACTGCTCATGGGTTGCTGCGGGATAGACCAATTGCTCGTATGGCTTCAACTCGGCAAACTTCGTCGTTACGACCGGGAAACCCAGCGCCAGATATTCCTTTAACTTGATCGGATTGCACGCGGCGATCCATTCGTTTTGGAGCCACGGCATCAAAGCCACATCAAAATGTGCTGCGTATTTTGGCAAATCGGCATATGGGATTGGACCGAGATAACGGACGTTCGGCTCCGCTTCGAGTCGCGAGATATCCATTGCCTTGGGACCGATGACCAGCAGGGTGCCCTGCTTGATGTGCCGAGCAACTTTAATCATCAACTCAAGATCGACCGTGTAGTCGTCCAAGGCTCCATAGAATCCAACAATGGGCTTTGGCAGCGACTTAATCGCATCGGGAACGACTGTGTTTTCTCTATCAACCGCGAAGTGGCTCCAGTCCACTCCATGGCCAAGATATCGCGCGTCGCGAACGTGCGACTGCTCGCGCTCCAGCAGGCCGCGATTGACGTAAATGACCGTGTCGGCCCTGCCCAGCAGCCTGCGTTCGAGAGGATAGATCAGGCTTGAATCTGCCTCTCTGAATGTCGAGAACTCATCACTTCGATTGAACACCAGACGGCTTTTGGCAATTCGTTCCGCTGCGCCGACGGCAGTTGGGATCGTGACGAATGCAGACGGGCTTTTAATGCCCAGGGCTGCTGAGATTGCTTTCAATTGCGTTGCCAGCAGAAGGCCGTTCAATTTCAAAACGGATGGCCGGTAAACTGGAATAAAAAGCGGGCTGAACACCCACATTCCCGATTCATCGCGCCGCAGACCTTTCAGCGTGCTCTTGGCCTTTCTCAGGTATCGCCGCCAGGGAAGTTCGGTCTTTCCCTTCGTGGGAAAGCGCATGCCGATGCTGTTGACCCATACGACCGGGACGCGCTTGGCCAGCCTGCGCATGATCTGGCATTCGCTGTGGCCGCGGTTGTGATACCACCAATCGACGCCGGCAAAGCAGATCACCGCGTCGGCAGTTTGTGCCGCGGGAATGGATTGGGAGATACTCAAGTCAGAAGTCAACATGCCATTCTTTCCTACGCTGCCAGATATTCAACCAGGTTTGGAACGACTCCTGGCGGCCCGCCCGGATTCGACTGAGCAATGCGAACGCCGCCACTCTGGACGCCGCCCAAAGATCCAGCCCCAGAATGCCCAGCCGAGCCCGCAGCATCTTCCAATGCCGCTTGAATAACATCGCCTTGGCCGAGAAAAGGCGGACCATCTTGTCGGCCCGCACTTTCTCGGAAGCTCCGCCATAATGAATGATCTGCGCTTCCGGATTGATCAGGCATCGCTTGCCCCTTTTCAGCGCGCGCCAGCACAAATCGGCTTCTTCTCCATACATGAAAAAGGCCGGATCAAACCCCTGAAGCTCGGTCCAGAGCGCCCTGCGCAACATCAGGAAGCAGCCGCTGACTATGTCCACTTCCCGAACTGAATCCCGGTTCCATCCGCCATATGCTTCCCGATTGAACAGCCGCGATCGGGGAAACATGGCAGTCAAACCGCCGACGATGCAGAACACACTCCAGAGCGACGGCCTTCGCCAGCATGAGGCAGGATTGAGGCTTTTGTCGCCGAAGTAGGTGCGGCCGCCGAAGATATCCGCCTCGCCATGCGCTTTCGCAAAGCTCAGGAGCTTGTCGATGGCATGATCCAAAACAACGGTGTCGGGATTCAGCAGCAGCAGATATTCGCCTTTAGCGTGCTCGCACGCGAGATTGTTGGCGCCGGCAAAACCAAGATTCTTGCCCGGCTGCAAAAGAGTGACTTGCGGAAACTCCCGCGCGATGGCCTCGGCCGAGCCGT
>Ga0134126_10010960_pt1 | contig 11423 bp, 6 predicted proteins | sample KB31752_FD_96881 | JGI IMG/M metagenome (GOLD analysis project Ga0134126, IMG submission 96881) | Terrestrial soil microbial communities with excess Nitrogen fertilizer from Kellogg Biological Station, Michigan, USA - KB3-175-2 | ecosystem: Environmental > Terrestrial > Soil > Unclassified ... | reverse complement strand
CTATATAATTAAACTCCTCATATAAACAATTTGCTTTGCCGTACCATTGATATGTGCCATTTAAAATCCTAATCCCACGCTCCTTTTTTATAGGTTGGTTGTTAGCGCTTAGCTTCATTTTTTTTAAAAACTCTTCTTTACCATATAATTTCTTTTTTCCATTTTGGTTGTAATAAATATATCTTTTAAATGAAGCCATATATTTAGGCACAGGTTGCCAGTGCATGTCAATATATTCGGTACAAAAACCTTTGTAGTTTTTATTTTTTTTTATACTGTCGCAATCACAAAATGGTTGCGCAAAAAAAGTTCGAAAAAAAAATAGTGCTATAAAAACAAAAAAGATATGCTTCATTAATGTAAAAGTATAAAAAATAAATGGGCTGTTTTATATTTTACCTTATCACAGTAACAAAACCCTTTAAGGTTTTATTTTGTTTTTCGCTGTAACAATTAATGCTGTACTGTAAGGTGTAAAAATAAGTTCCGTCATCTTCTGTTGGTTTCCAAATGCAAGTGGGGGTAGAGCTTTCAAAAACTTTAGTACCCCAACGGTTATAAATTTCTAATTGCAATAATGAGAATTGAAATTTGCCAAAATCAATAAAATCATTAATGCCATCATTGTTAGGAGTAACAATGTTTGGTAACACAAAATCAAAAGCATTGTTAAAGTTTACGGTTACAGTGGTTACACTACTGCAAGTACCTGTAGTTCCTGTAATAGTGTATGTAGTAGTTATTGTTGGTTTTAAAAATAGGCTGGCTGTAGTATCACCTGTACTCCAAGTATAACTACTTGCGCCACTAGCTACAAGTGTAGTGTTACTGCCATCGCAAATATTATTATTGCCAGTAATAATAAGGCTTGGGTTTGGTATAACGTTTACGGTACTAATTGCTTTACTTATACAACCATTATTAGTGCCTGTAATAGTATAATTACTTGTAGTGCTTGGGCTTACTAGTATAGTACTTGTATCTGCTCCGGTACTCCAAGCATAATTAATAGCATTGCTTGCTGTTAAAGTTGCTGTTGCTCCTGCACATATGGTATCTGGGTTTGTTTTTGTCACAACCGAAAAACTAACCTTACGTATTCTGTTGTTACTTACGTCGTCAATGTATAAATTACACATACTCGCATCAATGGCTACTCCGTTCGGGTTGCGTAATTCTGCATTTGTGGCTATACCCCCATCTCCACCAAAACCTCCAGTTCCATTTCCTGCTACAGTGCTTATTATTCCCAATGTATTTATCATGCGTACACGTGCATTAGCAAAATCTGCAAAGTATAAATTGCCTATTGCATCAATTGCTATACTCCATGGGTTGAAAATTTGTGCATTTGTAGCTAATCCTCCGTCTCCGCTAAAACCTGCTGTTCCGGTTCCTGCTATTGTGTTTACAATTCCCAATGTATTTATCATTCGTATTTTATGATTTGCATAATCAGCTATAAAAATGTTTCCTGTTGCATCAATTGTAACTCCTGGTCCGTTAAATTGTGCATCGGTAGCTTGCCCTCCATCTCCGTTAAAACCTCCTGTTCCATTTCCTGCTACAGTGCTTATAATGCCTAAGGTGTTTACTTTCCGTATGCGGTTGTTAAAATAATCAGATATATAAACATTGCCACTTGCATCTAAAGCAACTTCCTCGGGAGAATATAATTGAGCGGCGGTAGCAGGTATGCCGTCTCCATTAAAACCAGTTCCTCCGATTCCTGCTATGGTTGTTATCACACCAGCAGTACTTACTTTGCGTACGCGTTCATTGCCTGTATCAGCTATATACATGTTGCCACTTGCATCAAAAACTACTTGTTCAGGTTGACGAAGTTTAGCAGCAGTAGCTTGCCCACCATCTCCGCTAAACCCTCCTACTCCGGTGCCTGCTATAGTTGTAATAATGCCTAAGCTGTTTATTTTACGTATGCGGTTGTTATCATAATCGGCTATATAAATATTTCCAACAGCATCTAAGGTTACTTCACTTGGCGTTTTTAATTCAGCAGCGGTTGCTTGCCCGTTATCTCCACTATAACTCCAAGTTCCATTTCCGGCAATCGTAGTTATAATTTGCGCGCTTATATGTAAATAAGACATAAGTATTAAAAGAGTAAATAATTTTTTCATAAAATATATTTTATCTTATCACCGTAACAAAACCTTTTAAAGTTTTGTTTTGTTTTTCGTTGTTGCAATTAATTTGATATTGAGCCGTATAAAAATAAGTTCCGTCATCCACCGTTGGTTTCCAAATACAAGTGGGGTTATTGCTTTCAAAAATTGTAGTGCCAAAACGATTATAAATTTCTATTTGTAAAGTAGAGAATTGAAATTTACCAAAATCAATAAAATCATTTATGTTATCATTATTAGGCGTAACAATGTTTGGCAACACAAAATCAAAAGCACTATTTATGTTTACTGTTAAAGTTGCTATACTACTGCAAGCATTTGCTGTGCCTGTAACAGTGTATGTTGTACTTACTATTGGTTTTAAAAATATACTTGCTGTTGTGTCTTGTGTACTCCAAATATAACTGGTTGCACCGCTTGCTATAAGTGTTGTGTTATCACCAATGCAAATGTTACTATTACCACTAATAATAAGGACTGGGTTTGGTATAACATTTACTGTACTAATTGCTTTGCTTATGCAGCCATCATTAGTACCGGTAATAGTGTAATTACTTGTAGTGCTTGGGTTTACTAGTATAGTACTTGTATCTGCTCCGGTACTCCATGTATAAGTTGTTGCATTACTTGCAGTTAAAGTTGCCGTTGCGCCGGCGCATATTGTAGTAGCACTTGCTGTTGCCACAACAGGGAAACTAACCTTACGTATTCTGTAATTATCCATGTCGCCAATATATAAATTACATGAACTGGCATCAAGTGTAACTCCAATTGGGTAATATAATTTTGCAGCAGTTGCCTGTATACCATCTCCATTATAACCATAGGTTGTAGTGCCGGCAACAGTTGTTATAATTCCGGCTGTATTTACTTTACGAATGCGGTTATTAAAACTATCAGCTATATATAAATTACCCGAGGCATCAAATGCCATTCCGGTTGGTTGATATAATTTTGCGGCAGTAGCTAGTCCGCCATCTCCACTATAACCTAGGTTGCCGTTACCTGCTATAGCTGTTATAATGCCCGCCGAATTTACTTTACGTATACAGTTATTATAACTATCGGCTATATATAAATTGCCGGCGTCATCAAAAACCACATCATACGGATAACGTAATGCAGCAGCTGTGGCTTGCCCTCCATCACCGCTAAAACCAGATGTTCCTGTGCCTGCTACGGTGCTTATTATACCTGCTGTATTTATTTTGCGTATGCGTGAGTTATTAAAATCAGCTATGTACAAATTACCCGCTGCATCAAAAGTCATTCCCTTTGGGTTAATGTCAGCTGCCGTAGCTTGTCCTCCATCACCGTTAAACCCAATTGTTCCATTGCCGGCTATAGTTGTTATTATGCCTGCTGTATTTACTTTGCGTATGCGTGAGTTATTTTCATCGCTTATATATAGATTACCTGCGGCATCAAAAGTAACTGCTTGCGGAGCAGATAGTTTAGCATTAGTAGCTTGTCCTCCATCACCGCTAAAACCACTTTGAGTTGAGTTTCCACCTGCTATGGTACTTATTATACCTGCTGTATTTATTTTTCGTATGGCATTATTAGCCCAATCAGCAAAATATAAATCTCCTGCAGCACTAAATTTTAATTGTACAGGGGCATATAATTCGGCAGATGTTGCCTGCCCTCCGTCTCCGGTATAAGCGTTTGTTCCATTTCCGGCAATGGTAGTTATAATCTGAGCGTTTAATAAACCCAAATGTAAAAAGTAAATTATAAAAAATAATCGTGTTTTCAATGCAAGGTATCTTCTATAAAAATACAAAATCTGTAATCAATAGTCGTACAACTTTTTAAACGGTCACTTTTAACAAAAATACGGTTATATTATATAAAAACCCCCATCAATTTTATTGATGGGGGTTCTTTTAACTTTTTAATTCTAATTTATTACTTATCAATTACACTCAACTTAAATGTTTGCGGTGTGTTATTTATGGTGGCTCTAATAAAATAAATGCCTTTGTTTAATTGCAACTCAGCTAAATTTATTTTTAAACTTTGGTTGCCCTGCGGCATTCGTTCATTAAACAACGTAGCAATTTTATTTCCGGTTATATCGTATAGCGTAGCACTTATAACTGATGATGTTGTATTCGTAAAATCTATATAAGCAACATCATTGGCAGGGTTAGGGTACACTTTTATATTGCCTGTATTTGATTTGCTGGCAGTAAAAATACCCGAAGTTCCTGTTGTATCAACATATATCACAGTCGAGTCTACATGGTAATTATTGTTTACACTATTAGTGTCCCCTGGAGTTATCACTACATTTCGAACACTATCCATGCCGTAGTTTGGTATATCTACATAAATTTTATAGCTACCTGGATCAACATGGTTAAACACATACTGTCCACTATCATTACTGGTAGTTCTGGCAGCGCAACCACCGCCCGGGTTTTTACCCAGTTTCACATCTATACCCTTTAATGGTGCGCCCATAACACTATTATGTCCGCCATTTCCATTTAAACGTTGTCCAAAGCTTGGGTCTTTATATATAGTACCAGATATAGTTCCGTGTCCGGTTGGTGGTGTAATTTCAATTACTTTAATTGATAAAGTATCGTTAGCCGATGTACAACCATGGTGTGGCAACAAAGTAGCAGTTGTCCATTGGTAAGCATTTGAGTCCACGGGGTTCGTATAATATGTACCCACTGCAGTTGGATATGAAAGAGTATCGGCTACTGCTTTTATATAGTAATCTCCGTAAAACAAATCAGGAAACGTAAAGTAACCTGCAGGCGAAGTTGTTAGTGTATAATTAGCTGTACTATCGGCAACACCCACGTGGTTTACTTTTTGCTGAAATAAATATACGATACCATTATTTACTAAATTGCCATTAGGCTCTTTTACCAAGCCCGATAAACTATCCGATAGATTTACATTTATATTAATTCCGTTAGATGATGTAGCAACACATTTTGTACTTGTATCAGTAACCTGTAAAAAGGCATATACTGGTGGTATTTGACTAGGGCCGCCTGTAGCATCGGTAAATGTAGCCACAGTAGGGTTACCGGTAAAGGTGTAACTGGTTGTACTAATGCAAGTCCAACTATATATAAAGCTCGTTTGTGGGTTTACAATCTTAGCTTTAAGTGTATCAGGTTGCCCTTGGCACACAGTAAGCATACTGGCTAGTAAAGTATCATTTATAATTGGTGGTTGGTAAATCATCATTGGTAGTGTAAGCGAATCTACCAACGATGTAGTATCAGTTGTACTGTGCGTAATAAGTTTTATATTATGAAAACCAACTTGCGAAAAATTATAAGCAAAAGGAGTTCCCGTTCCTCTTAATGTATCATCAATATACCAGGTAAAACACGCTGCGTTAGTTGAAGTACTATAATATTCAATGCCCAATCCCACACATGCACCATATGCAGCGGTATCAACAAAGTTAGCTTTTGGCAAACCTAATCTGCCTATGTTTCCGCATATAAAACTGGTATCAGGACTATAATTCATGGTACCTGCTGCGTATATGTAATTATTAAACGATTCAAAATTTACATAACTATCAGTATAGTTTCCTTCTAAATAGGTGTTGCCCGATGAGTGACGTAAGCCTCGGCTTTTTGTATAATCATAAATCGCCGGATTATTACTGCTATAATCAGCTTGCAACCACAATTTGCCTAATGCCGATTTCATGGTGTTAACTCCCCAATTCCAGCTTGTAGTAATCAATGTATCTGCAGGTGTAATGCCCACATATCCATTCCAGGTAGGTGTATTAGTAATATCGGTAGTGTACCAAACAGGTATCTTGCAACTGGCAGATCCCCCTATCGATACTAATAAAGTATCTGTGTTGTGTATTTCAAACTTATTAAAATAATTTTGGTTTGATGGGGCTAGGCCTAAAGTAGATAGTGCAGTACTCAAACGTGTTATAGTATCCCAATGTGCACCATCAACCGTACTTAATATAGTCGAAAACAGGTTGTAGTTAATGTCGGTAATAGTGGTACTAACGTATAAACGGTTTTTCCAAACAACGGCATCATTAAAACTATTAATGCCCGAACCTACTGAAAACCTCGCATCATTAACCCAATGTGGATTGCTTATCGATGATTTATAAATAGAAGCAAAAAGTGTATTGTTGCCTAATATACTTGGGTTTATAAAAGCATAAACGCTATCATTAGTTCCTCCCGGCGAAAACAAAGCCAACGCCCCAAAGCTTGCACCCTGTGGGTCAAGTTTGTTAACACTAGCTGCCGCCGTATCATAATGTATGGTATCTTGTATAGCGTATACAGTTCCATCAAAACGATATACTTGCGGTCCAACCATATTACCGTTTGTTCCGGCGCCAATAAACATATAATTATTGTTAGCTGCTACCCCGCATAAATAATTTCCGGTGTTAGCTATTTTATAAAAACCAGTGTCTTCGGCAAAAGTTGTTCCGTTAGCCGATGAAAATATGCGTAACCCATTCATATTAGTAGCATTTTGTACCAAGTTTGGGTTAGCCAATCGGCCAAGCGAGGGCGGGGTGCTATCACCACCTACATATAGCTTGCCTTTAAATGCTTTTATAAAATCAAAGTTGGCATTTTTTCTAAAACCGTTGTGGTTAATAGTATCCCATCCATCTTGGGCTTGTAGGCCTAAACCCATTAAAAATAAGGCTGCAAGTAAAATTTTTTTCATGAGTGTTTAATTTTTGTTTTTAAAGCATGCTAAAGGTAAGCCATTTGAAGCAAATGCTGGTTAAGTTTTTGTTTACTCAACAATATTTTAACGCATTTTTACTCATTTTCGGCTACCAATAATCTATTTTGGCAGAAAAATGTTAAATTTTTTTGAAAGGAAACTTGCAAGACGAAAAAAGTTTCCATAGTTTTGCTTCCGATTTAAACAAATGGAAGTAAAAGATAAAATAGTAGAAACTTCACTAACCTTATTTTATAAGTATGGTATAAAGGCCATAACGATGGATGACATCGCTAAGGAGATGGGTATTTCTAAAAAAACAATTTATCGTTTTTTTAAAGAAAAAGATGATATCGTAAACTTGTTATGCGAAACCGAGCTGAAAAAAAATCAGCTCATGATGGATGAAATGCGTAAACAGGCCAAAGACCCCATTCATGAAATGATTTTAATTTCCATACACATTCAAAAAGTGTTTGCCGATATTAATCCTGTTTTTTTCTACGATTTAAACAAGCAATTCTCTAAAGCCCTTAGCGATTTAAATAAGTTTAAAAGCGAGTGCGTTTTTACAAACATTAAACGCAATATTACCGAGGGTGTAAATCTTGGTTTGTATCGTAACGATTTAGATATTGATTTTGCATCGCAGTATCGTTTGTTGCAAATGGATATGTTTATGGGCAGGTCTGATTTCGAATTCAAAAACACATCAATGGCCAAAGCGCATCAACTTATCATGGATATTTTTATGCATGGCATCTCTACAGTAAAAGGGCACAAACTCATTAATAAATATAAAAACAAACACGAAGAAGAATAACTATATGAACATTCAAAAAAGCATACTCATAGCAGTAGCCTTATTATGCATAGGGCAGCTAAAAGTGTACAGTCAGGCAGATACCGCCGTTAAGCAATTTACCTTGCAAGCGGCTATCGACTATGCGCTAAAACACAACTACACTTATTTAAATGTAGAAAACGATGCCTTGTATAACACCTATAAGAAAAAGGAATTAACGGCTCAGGGTTTACCGCAAATAAATGGCTCTGCCGATTTGCGCGATAACGCATTACTTCCTACTTCATTATTACCGGCTCAATTTATTAACCCAATGGCACCTGCCGGAACTTATGCGCCCGTAAAATTTGGGGTGCAGTATAACGTTACCGCAAGTGCTTCGGCAAGTCAGTTAATTTTTAGCAGCGATTATATTGTGGGGCTTCAGGCTGCTAAGGAGTTGGTTAACTTGTCGCAAAAAAACGTATTGCGTAGCAAGGTCGAAACCGCTCAGAATGTATCTAAGGCATATTATGGTGTACTTATAAATAAAGAACGCATTAAATTGTTGGATATAAATATCAATCGTGTTAAAACATTAAAGGATAACACCGCAGCATTAAACCAAAATGGTTTTGCCGAAAAAATTGATGTGGATAGATTAGAAGTAAGCTACAACAACTTGGTTACCGAAAAAGAAAAAACTATGCGCCTTGTTGAAATAAGCGAGCTGGCACTTAAATTTCAAATGGGATATGAGTTGCGTGCAAACATTGAACTTACTGATAATTTAAGTAAAATAGAAAATGGCGAAGACATACAAAATCTTAGTGCTGATAAAATTGACCCGAGCGCACGCCCTGAGTTTATGGTGTTGCAGGCACAACAAAAATTAAACGAGTTAGATTTAAAAAGATATCGCATGTCTTATGCGCCAAGCTTAGTAGGTTATGGTTTATTGGCCGAGCAGTTTCAAAAAAGTAAGTTAGACTTTAGTTCGAGTAGTTGGTTCCCTTTCGGTTATTTTGGCTTAACACTTAACGTACCCATTTTTGATGGTTTACAAAAAAACTGGCGTGTACAACAGGCAAAAGTTACTTTGCTAAAAACGCAAAACACATTTACGCAATTAAAGCAATCTATCGATTTCGAAATTCAAAGTGCTACTGCAAATTATAAAAACGCTTTAGTGTCATTACAAACACAAAAAAAGAACATTGCGCTGGCACAAAATGTATATGATGTTACTAAAAAGAAATACGAACAAGGCATAGGTTCAAGTTTAGATATGAACACAACCGAAAACGATTTGCGTACCGCCGAAACAAATTTCTACAACTCCTTGTATGATTTAGTTATCGCTAAAATAGATTATCAAAAAGCAACCGGAACATTAGTAAAATAAAAAACAGAATTATAAAAACAATCGATATGAAAAACAAACTTATATATATCTCAATTGCTACATTAATGATGGCTTGTGGCACACCTGATAAAAAAGCCGAGTTAGAAAAATTAAAAAAAGAAAAATCAACCTTAGAAGGTAAAATTGCTACGCTGGAAGATGCTTTGGCAAAATCTGATACCACCAAAAAAGAAAAATCAGTTGAGGTGGTTGCTGCTGCGTTAGTTCCGCAAACTTTCCGCACCTATATCGAAATTCAAGGCAGGATAGATGCTGATGAAAACGTGGCGCTATCAACCGAAATGCCCGGTACTATTACTAAAATAAATGTAAAAGTTGGCGACCAGGTTACTAAAGGACAAGTACTTGCCGAAACCGATGCACGTGCTACACAACAACAAATACAGGATTTGCAAACCAATTTAGATTTGGCTAAACAAGTTTACGATCGTCAAAAAAACCTATGGGATCAAAAAATAGGAACTGAAATCCAATACTTGCAAGCTAAAACTACTAAAGAGAGTTTAGAAAATAAAATTGGCAGCATGCAGGAACAAATTCGTATGAGCAAAATTATTTCTCCTATCAACGGCACGGTAGATATGGTAAATATTAAAGTGGGTCAGTCGGTTATGCCGGGTTTAAATGCAATTACGGTTATTAATTTCTCTAACTTAAAAGTTAAAGCCGATGTGGCCGAGAGTTATGCTAACCGTGTAAAAACAGGTAACGAGGTGCAAGTGCTGTTTCCCGATACTAAAGATTCTATCAACGCAAAAGTTTCTTACGCATCGCGCGCTATCAGTTCTTTAAGTCGTACGTTTAATGTTGAGGTAAACTTAGATAATTCAAAAGAGTATCACCCAAACATGGTAGCTAAACTTCGTATCAACGATTTTCAATCGGCTGCGCCCGAAATTGTGGTGCCTGTAAAATACATTCAGCGTGGTACTTCAAGTAATTATGTATTAGTAGCTGAAAATGGCAGAGCGGTAAAAAAAGTTATTAAAACAAATCGCGAGTACAATGGCCTTATCGAAGTAGCTGATGGTTTAAAAGCAGGAGATATGCTAATTACGGCTGGTTATGATATTCTTAACGACGGCGACCTTATCACTTTAAAAAAATAAAAAAAAACATTTATTATGTTAGAAAAATTTAAAGAATTTAAACCATCAAGTTGGGCTATAGACAACAAAATGACTGTCTATCTCATCACCATCTTTATATGCATTGTGGGTGTAATGACTTACAACTCGCTGCCTAAAGAAAACTTCCCCGATATAACCGTGCCAACCATTTACATTAACACGGTTAACGGCGGTAACTCACCAACCAATATAGAAAACACAATTACTAAACCCATCGAAAAAAAGTTAAAAGCTGTTTCGGGTATTAAAAAGTTTAACAGTACTTCTTTACAAGATGTATCGGTAATTGTAGTTGAGTTTAACACCGATGTAAGTGTTGAAGACGCTAAAGTAAAAGTAAAAGATGCGGTTGATGATGCGCGTTCTGATTTACCGCAGGAGCTTACGCAAGAACCCATGATTAAAGAGATTGCTTTCTCTGAAATTCCAATCATGTACATCAACATTGCAGGCAACTACGATTTAAAAGAACTTAAAAAACACGCTGAAGATTTACAGGATAGAATTGAAGGTTTAAAAGAAATCAACGAAGTAAAAATTGTTGGTGCTTTAGATAGAGAGATTCAGATAAATATCGATATGTATAAATTGCAGGCCGCACAACTTACATTAACCGATGTATCGCGTGCCATTGCTGCCGAAAACTTATCGCTAACAGGTGGTAACGTTCCCTTAAACGGAATGAAACCAACACTTTCTATCAAGTCCGAATTTAAAAACCCTAAAGAGATTGAAAACATTGTTGTTACATCGGCATCGGGTGCAAAATTATTTATTAAAGATTTTGCTGAGGTAAAAGATGGTTTTTTGGAACAAGAAAGTTACTCAAGCACACATGGTAAAAATGTAATTACACTAAACGTAATTAAACGCTCAGGCGAAAACTTAATCGTGGCTTCTGATAACATTTACAAAGTTATCGATGATATGAAAAAACATTCTTTTCCAAAAGGATTAGATGTTACTGTTAGTGGCGACCAAAGCTCTAAAACAAAAGTTACCCTGCACGATTTAATAAACACCATCATCATCGGTTTCATTTTGGTAACTGTAGTGTTAATGTTTTTTATGGGTGTAACCAATGCGTTGTTTGTGGCATTATCTGTTCCGCTATCTATGTTCATTGCATTTTTAATAATGCCAAGTATAGGCTTTACGTTTAACATGATTGTGTTATTCGCATTCTTACTTGCACTCGGTATAGTTGTAGATGATGCCATCGTGGTAAT
>Ga0134126_10010956_pt1 | contig 11424 bp, 8 predicted proteins | sample KB31752_FD_96881 | JGI IMG/M metagenome (GOLD analysis project Ga0134126, IMG submission 96881) | Terrestrial soil microbial communities with excess Nitrogen fertilizer from Kellogg Biological Station, Michigan, USA - KB3-175-2 | ecosystem: Environmental > Terrestrial > Soil > Unclassified ... | reverse complement strand
GCGTCGTTGCGCTCGGACTTGGCCGCGGCGGCATAGGTGAGCTGGCGCGCGGCCGCGATCTTCATGCCCATGTCGGCGAGCATGAACTGGACGCCCTGCAGCTCCCCGATCGGCTTTCCGAACTGCTTGCGCTGCTTTACATACTCGGCCGCGTAGTCGAGAGCGCCTTGCGCCACGCCGAGGGCCTGCGCCGCGATGGTGACGCGGGTGTGGTCCAGCGTGCGCATCGCGGTCCGGAAGCCAGTGCCCGGCTCGCCGATGATCCGGTCTCCTGGAATCCACACGTCGTCGAAGTACAGCTCGCGGGTCGGCGAACCCTTGATGCCGAGCTTCTTCTCTTTCGCGCCGAAGGTGAATCCCTCGTCGCTCTTCTCCAGCACGAAAGCCGAGATGCCCTTGGTGCCGATGCCCGGCTCGGTGACCGCCATGACCGTGTAGTACTCGGAGACGCCCGCGTTGGTGATCCAGCGCTTGACGCCGTTGAGCCGCCAGCCGTCGCCGTCGCGGACCGCGCGCGTGGTCATGCCGCCGGCGTCGGATCCGGCCTCGGGCTCGGAAAGCGCGTACGAGAAAGTCGAGCGGCCCTCGGCGACCGGACGCAGGTACTTCTCCTTCAACTCCTCGGACCCGGACAGGATGATCGGCATCGTGCCCAGCTTGTTGACCGCCGGGATGAGTGAGGACGAGACGCAGGCACGCGCGATCTCCTCGATGACGATGCAGGTCGCCAGGGCGTCCGCCCCGGCGCCGCCGTACTGCTCCGGGATGTGGATCGCGTGCATGTCCGCGGCATGCAGCGCGTCGTGCGCCTCCTGCGGATAGCGCGCCTCCTCGTCCACGGCGGCGGCGTACGGCGCGATCTTCGTCTCGACAAGGGCGCGCACCGACTCACGCAGCAGCTCATGCTCCTCGCGGACGGTGAATAGGTCGAAGTCCTGGTCCTGGGTCACCCCGCCATTGTTACTCACCGGTAGGCCTCACGCCAGCCCCGCTTACCCGGACTAGAGCGGGGCACGACTCACACTCACCGGCTAATGTCGGTCGCACGCACCGGCGGATCGAAAAGGGGAGGGCACGTGGCCGCTCGGATCACTGTGATCGGCACCGGATACCTCGGCGCCACGCATGCGGCCTGCATGGCCGAGCTGGGCTACGAGGTACTGGGCATGGACGTGGACGCGGAGAAGATCGCCGCGCTCACCGCCGGCGCGGTCCCCTTCTACGAGCCGGGCCTGGATGAGTTGCTGGCCAAGCACGTCGCGACCGGCCGGCTACGCTTCACCACCTCGTACACCGAGGTCGCCGGGTTCGGTGCGGACGTGCACTTCATCTGCGTGAACACCCCGCAGCGCAAGGGGGAGTACGCGGCGGACCTGCGGTATGTGGAGTCGGTGGTCGACGCGCTCGCCCCACTCCTGGATCAGCCGACGGTAGTCGCCGGCAAGTCGACAGTCCCGGCCGGAACAGCGGTCCGGCTGACCGAGCGCTTCGCGGAGCTTTCCCCGGCCGGCGCGGACGTCGAGCTGGCTTGGAACCCGGAATTCCTGCGCGAGGGCTACGCGGTCGGGGACACGTTGCGGCCGGACCGACTGGTGATCGGTGTCGCGTCGCAGCGCGCTGAAGCAGTGCTGCGGGACGTGTACACCCCGCTGACCGACGCCGGTGTGCCAATGGTGGTCACCGACTTGGCGACGGCCGAGCTGGTCAAGAACGCGGCGAACGCGTTCCTGTCCACGAAGATCTCCTTCATTAACGCGATGGCAGAGGTCTGCGAGGCAGCTGGCGGCGACGTGATGAAGCTGTCCGAAGCGCTGTCCTATGACGCACGGATCGGCGGCAAGTTCCTGGTGCCGGGCCTCGGCTTCGGTGGTGGCTGCCTGCCCAAGGACATCAGGGCCTTCATGGCGCGCGCCGGAGAGCTGGGCGTGGACCAGGCGCTGGCTTTCCTCAAGGAGGTCGACGCGATCAACATGCGCCGCCGGGTGCGGATGGTCGACTTGGCCCGTGAGCAGTGCGACGGTTCCTTCCTCGGCAAGCGGGTCGCGGTGTGGGGCGCGGCGTTCAAGCCGAACTCGGACGACGTGCGCGATTCCCCGGCGCTCAATGTGGCCGCGTCGATCCTGCTGCAAGGTGCACAGGTCACCGTCTATGACCCCAAGGCGAACGACAACGCGGCCAAGCTGTTCCCGACACTGGCGTACGCGGATTCCGCCCTTGAGGCGGCCCGCGGTGCGCACGTGATCCTGCACCTGACGGAATGGCAGGAGTTCCGCGAGCTGGACCCGGAGGAAGTCGGCAAGGTCACGTCGCAGCGGCGGATCGTGGACGGACGCAACGCATTGCGCGCGCAGCGGTGGCACGAGGCGGGCTGGACATACCGCGCGCTGGGCCGTCCAGTCGTCGGCTAGCCGCCCGAGTTTTCCGCCGGACTAGTCACCCGCGCGGCGATGGCTCGCGCGCACTCGAGCGATTCGGTGTGCGTCGTATCCACTTCGACGTCGTAGACGACGCCCCGGTGCACCACTTCTGCTTGGGACACGGCCATTCCGCGCACTCGGTCCGCCCGGGCAAGCTCGCGGCCCGCGGCAACCGCCGGGTCGCACCTCACCGCGACCCACAGCACATCAAGACCGGCGAGGACTTCCCGCCACTCCTGCTGGCTGGCCGCCTCACCGAGAAAGACGTCATCAATGATCACCCGGGCGCCCGCGCGGGCCATCGCGACGATCCCTGCGCGCCACGCCGCCTGAAGCGCTCGGAACTGTGGTCCGACCGACACGCCGCCGTCCGCGGCGAATTCGACTCCCGAATCCGAACCCCGCATGTGTATCGGCATCGACTCGATCAACGTGTCGACCCCGGTCGCGAGCCATGGTTCCGGCAGGATCTCCTGCAGGCAGCGGACGATCCCGGTCTTGCCTGAACTGGATCCGCCGTTCAGCACGATCACTTGCGCTGCCAAGGCGATCAGTCTTCGTCTCCGGCGAGCTTCGCGCGTAGCACCGCGCCCTTCGCCCGTGCCTGCGCCTCAAGGTCGTCCTGGAACGCGCGCATGGCCGCGAGCAGATGCGGGTCGTGCGCGGCGAGGATCCGCACCGCGAGCAGGCCTGCGTTGCGCGCGCCGCCGACTGACACCGTGGCGACCGGCACTCCGGCCGGCATCTGCACGATCGAAAGCAGCGAGTCCATGCCGTCCAAGTACTTCAGCGGCACCGGCACACCGATCACCGGCAGCGGCGTGACCGAGGCGAGCATGCCTGGCAGGTGCGCCGCGCCCCCGGCGCCCGCGATGATCACCTTCAGGCCGCGCGACGCGGCGCGTTGTCCGTACTCGATCATCGTCTGCGGCATCCGGTGCGCCGAGACGACGTCGACCTCGTATTCGACCTCGAATTCGTCCAGCGCCTCCGCGGCCGCGCTCATCACCGGCCAGTCCGAGTCCGAGCCCATGACGATGCCGATCTGAGCCTCGTCACTATTCATCGATCTCTCCCCGCAGGTAGGCCGCAGCGTGTGCGGCGCGCTCGACGCAGTCCTCGAAGTCGTCGCCGAGTACGGTCACGTGCCCGATCTTGCGGCCGGGCTTGACCGCCTTGCCGTACATGTGGATCTTGAGCCCTGGATCGCGCGCCATGCAGTGCAGATACGCCGGGTACACGTCGGGCAGGTCCAGGCCGAGCACGTTCGCCATCACCGCGACCGGAGCGTGCGGAGTCGGCGCGCCGAGCGGCAGATCCAGCACCGCCCGCAAATGATTCTCGAACTGGCTGGTCACCGCGCCGTCGATGCTCCAGTGGCCCGAGTTGTGCGGCCGCATCGCCAGCTCATTGACGCTGAGCGCGCCGTCGGCGGTCTGGAACAGCTCGACCGCGAGCATCCCGGTCACGTCCAGCTCGCGGGCAATGGTGAGCGCGATGTGCTGTGCCTCGGCTGAGCGAGCCGCATCGAGGTCTGGGGCCGGGGCGTACACCTCGCGGCAGATCCCTTCCCGCTGCACGGTCTCGACCACCGGATACGCAACCGCCTGCCCGTGCGGCGAGCGAGCGACTTGCGCGGACAACTCCCGCGCGAACGGAACCAGCGCCTCGGCGATCAGCTCAACGCCGCGCGCCACCGCACCTCGTACGACGTCCCGCAACTGCTCGGCGTTCTCGATCCGCCAAACGCCCTTGCCGTCATAACCGCCGCGCGCCGCTTTGAGAATGAAGGGCCAGCCGACCTGCTGCGCGAACTCCGCCGCCGCGGCGATCACGCCCTCGTGGCCTTCATCAGAAACGTCTAGACGAGCCCAGCGCGGGCACGGCACGCCGATTGCGCTCAGCCGCTCCCGCATGATCGCCTTGTCCTGCGCGTGGACGAGGGCACCCGGCCCCGGCCGCACCGCGATGCCCTGCTCGATCAGGCGCTCGAGGATCGCTGTCGGCACGTGCTCGTGGTCGAAGGTGATCACGTCACAGCCCCGAGCGAACGCCAGTACCGCTTCCGGGTCATCGTGCGCGCCCAGCGCCACGTCCGGGACCACCTGCGCGGCGGACTCATCGACGTTCGCCGCGAGCACCCGCAGCCGCACCCCGAGCGCGATGGCCGCTGGCTGCATCATCCGGGCCAGCTGCCCGGCGCCGATAACACCGACGACTGGCGCGTTCACAGCCCCGGGGCCGCCCAATCCTTTATCTATGACTTGGGTAGGTGTGCCGATCACAGGAACCAAGCCTAACGGCGGATTGACCCTGCTCACGCCCCGCCGCAGGGCCGCGAGCCGCCACGCCGGGCCGCCTGGTGAACTCGGTCACATTCGCTACGCCACGCCGGAATGCGCCAGAAACGCCCGACTGTTCCGGCTGCCGCAGCGCTTCCTTTGTGCTGTCATGCTGTGTGGTCCTTTAAGGCGCAGCACCCGTGTCTCGTATACCTTGAACGGGCAATGTGTCCGTCACAGGTCTGCTACGGGACCACCCATGGCGGTCTGCGACGGTTGAGAATGGCTACTCTCGTAGTGGTGAGCCCCCGGAAGTCAGGTAGGTAATCCACAGTGGCGGCACTACAAGCTGCATACGCCCGAGTTCGCCGCGGCTTTCACGAGCTGGCGAAGTTCGGCACGATCGGCGCGATCGCCCTTGTGGTGAACATGCTGGTGACCAACCTGTGCTGGCAGGCCATCCCGCACAAGCCGGTCATCGGCTCGGTCGTCGGCACCGTCGTGGCCACCGTCGTCGCCTACCTGGGCAACCGGTTCTGGACCTACAAGGACCGCGACTCGATCGGCCGCAGCCGCGAACTGGTGCTGTTCTTCGCGGTCAACGGCATCGGGATGCTGATCGAGACCGTGCCGCTGGCCTTCTCCCAGTACATCCTGCACTTCGACGGCGCGCTGGCGAACAACGTGGCCAAGTACGTGTTCGGTATGCCGCTGGGCATGGTGTTCCGGCTGTGGACCTACCGCACCTGGATCTTCCCGAAGGCGGACCCCGCGCTGGCCGGCGAGCAGTTCCAGTTCCCCGCCACCGAGCCCGTGCCCACCTCGCAGCTTCCGCTGGTCCCGAGCGCCAGCCCGCGGCACAAGCGCTCCGGCTCCGGCAACCTGCTGCGCGCCGAGCGGTAACCGCATCCGGTAAGACTTCCGCACAGCTTCAGGGCGGGAACCCGATCGGGTTCCCGCCCTTGTTCGTGCCGCGTGACATATCTTTCAAGACTTACTTTCACCGCTGGGTACGTCCAGGAGCGCGCCGATCCAATCGCCGTGCGCCCCTCCCTCCGACTACATCAGCGGGTCGAACGCGGTGAGGAACACCGCGAACACCGGCGGCCGCTGCTGAAGTAATTCGAGCCGCCCGCCATCCGCCTCGGCCAGCTCGCGGGCGACCGTCAGACCGAGGCCCGTGGAGGCCCGGCCGGACACCGAGCGCTCGAAGACCCGCGCGCCCAGCTCCGGCGGCACACCGGGACCCTCGTCGCACACCTCGACCACCACCGAGCCGCCGGTGGTCCGGGTCCGAATGGTCACCGGCCCCGCGCCGTGCATCAACGAGTTCTCCATCAACGTCGCGAGCACCTGCGCGAACGCCCCCGGCGTGGCGACCGCGGCCAGTCCGCGCACGCCGTCGACCCGGATCGGGCGGCGCGCGCTGCGGAAAGCCGGCCGCCATTCGAAGATCTGCTGGCGGATCACCATGTCCACGTCGATGGGCACGGTCGAGGTTGATCTGCGGGTGTCCCTGGCGTCGGTGAGCAGCCGCTGGACGACGTCGGTCAGCCGCTCGACCTGGGTGAGCGCGACCGCCGCCTCTTCTTTCACGTCCATCAGGTCCTGCGCCGCGATGATCTCCTCGAGGCGCATGGACAGCGCGGTCAGCGGAGTGCGCAGCTGGTGTGAGGCGTCCGCGGCCAGCCGCCGCTCGGTGGCCAGCATTCGGGAGATGCGCTCGGCGGTGTGATCAATCACCTCGGCGACCCGGTCCAGCTCAGGGATGCCGTAGCGGCGGTGGCGCGGCCGCGGGTCGCCGGAACCGAGCCGTTCGGCGGTCTGGGCCAGGTCGCTGAGCGGCCGGGAGAGGCGGCGGGCCTGGAGGAAGGCGACTCCGCAGGCCGCCACAGTGGCCAGCACCGCGACGCCGAGCACCAGCAGCAGGCTGCCGCGGATACGCGTCTCGGTCGGCGTCCAGGACTCGGTAAGGATGGCGGTCACCCGGCGCGGTGGCGGGCCCTGGTACACGTCGCTGGACCGGGGATGGTCGGTGACCTGTGAGTTGATGATCACCGGCTGCTTGGCGTGGCCGGGATACGTCACGGCCACGCTGTCGCCCTCCGGCACCAGCTTTTTCAGCGCGCCGAGGTCGACCTGCTGATTCGCCGCCAGCTGCTGGTCCAGCTGGAAGCCGATGAGCTGCACCTTCTGGTTGAGCGCCGCATGCTCCGATTCGCTGATGCGCAGCGCGTCGATGATGGCCAGCGGCACGCCGAGCAGCACGACCACGATCAGCACGGCGGACACCGTGGACTTGATCATCCGGCGGCGCATCGAAACCCCCTAGGCGGTGCCTTGACGCCCCGGCTCGCCGCGCCGCACGCGACCATCCCTCAGCCGCGCTCGAACCGGAAGCCGACCCCCCGCACGGTGGAAATGAACCGGGGATTCGCGGCGTCGTCGCCGAGCTTCTTACGCAGCCAGGAGATGTGCATGTCGAGCGTCTTGGTCGAGGACCACCAGGTAGTGTCCCAGACTTCGCGCATCAGTTGTTCCCGGGTTATCACCCGGCCGGCGTCGCGCACCAGCACGCGCAGCAGGTCGAACTCCTTGGCGGTGAGGTTCAGTTCCTCGTCGCCGAGGAACGCGCGGTGCGACTCGACGTCGATCCGCACGCCGCGGGCCGCCGTTCCGCTGTCCGGGGAACCGCGGCGCAGCAACGCGCGCACCCGGGCCAGCAGTTCGGCCAGCCGGAACGGCTTGGTCACGTAGTCGTCGGCGCCGGCGTCGAGGCCGACTACGGTATCCACCTCGTCGGCGCGGGCGGTGAGCACCAGCACGGGGAAGCCGTGGCCGTCGGTACGCAGCCGGCGGCACACCTCTAGCCCGTCCATGCCGGGCAGCCCCAGGTCGAGGACGAGCAGGTCCACTACGCCGGACTGGGCCAGGGCGAGCGCCCCGGGGCCGTCCGCGCGCAGGTCCACGTCGTAGCCCTCTCGGCGCAGCGCGCGGGCCAAAGGCTCGGCGATAGCCACGTCGTCCTCTGCGAGCAGTACGCGGGTCATGGGGCGATCGTAGGCTGCTTCGGTCGATTAGCGGGATACTCCCTGGTAACTCGCTTGCGTTTCGACCCCGCGAACTCGGTTTCGTCCGGTTTCGCGGCTTTCCCGACCGGTTCGCGCCTGCTCCCGGACCAAGGGTTTTCCCTATTACTTTCAGCTCTCGGTCAGGCTAGCGAATCCACCCACGCGGAATGCAGGCCGGCGAAATGTCCCGCGCCGCTACCCAGCAACTCGGTCGGGGTGCCGTCCTCCACGATCCGGCCGCCCTCCATGACCAGCACCCGGTCCGCGATCTCGACCGTGGAGAGCCGGTGCGCGATGATCAGCGCGGTGCGCTCGGCGAGGATGGTGCGCAGCGCCCGCTGCACGAGCCGCTCGCTGGGTACGTCGAGCGAGGAGGTGGCCTCGTCGAGCACCAGCACGGCCGGATCGGCGAGGAATGCCCGGGCGAACGCGACCAGCTGCCGCTGCCCGGCCGAGAGCCGGCCGCCGCGCTTCTTCACGTCGGTGTCATAGCCGTCCGGGAGCGCCGCGATGAATTCGTGCGCGCCGATGGCTCGCGCCGCCTCCTGCACTTGCGCGTCGGTCGCGTCGGGCCGGCCGAATCGGATGTTGTCCGCGACGGTTCCGGTGAACAGGAAGTTCTCCTGGGTCACCATGACCACGGCGCGGCGCAGGTCGGTGTCGCGCAGATCGCGCAGGTCGATGCCGTCCAGCCGGACCGCGCCAGCCTCCGGGTCGTAGAAGCGGCACATCAAGCGCGCCAGCGTAGACTTCCCGGCCCCGGTCGCGCCCACCAGCGCCACGGTCTGCCCGGCCGGGATGGTGAGCTCCAGATCCGGCAGGATCACCTTCTCCCGGCTCGGCGCGCCGTCCGAGGACTGCTGCTCGCGCCGCGGGTAAGCGAAGCGCACGTGCTCGAAGCGCAGCTCGCCGGGCACCAGGGCGGGCAGCTCGGCGGGGTTCGCGGGCTCGGGGACGCTCGCCTCCTCTTCCAGCACGCCGGAAAGCTTCTCAAGGGCCGCGGTGGCGGACTGGTAGGAGTTGTAGAACATCGCCAGGTCCTGCAGCGGGTCGAAGAAGCGGCGCAGGTAGAGCAGGTAGGCGGTGAGCACGCCGATCTGAAGCGCGTGATCCATCACCTGGATGCCGCCGAAGATCAGCACCGCGGCGGTCATCACCGCGCCTACCGTCTTGATCCCGGGCATGAACCAGGCCATCAGCCGTAGCGCGTCGGCGTTGGCCTTCCGGTAGTCGTCGCTGAGCTCGTCGAAGATCGCGTCGTTGCGCGGCTCGCGGCGGAAGGCCTGGACCGCGCGGATGCCGTTGAGCGTCTCGACGAACTGCACGATCAGCGCCGCGATGGCCTCGCGCGTGCGGCGGTAAGCGACTCGCGAACCGTTGGTGTACCAGCGCAGCAGCAGGTAGAGCGCGGGCAGGCAGATCAGCAGGAGCAGCGAGAGCTTCGGGTCGAGGACGGCCAGCAGAATGCCGATGACCACCACGTTCAAGATCGCGTCGATCAGGCCGTCGAGACTGGCGTTGACCAGCTCGCCGAGGGCGTCGAGGTCGTTGGTGAGCCGGGAGATCACCCGGCCGGAGGTGTACCGCTCGTGGAAGGCGATCGGCAGCCGCTGGAAGTGGCGGAAGACTCGGCCGCGCAGGTCGTAGATCACGTCCTGGCCGATCCGCCCGGCCAGTTTGAGGAACCGCAGCCGCAGCAGAGCGCCGGCCAGGGCGGTGACCAGGATGCCGCTGACCGCGGCGCCGATCGGGGCCCAGTCACCGCGGTGGATCGCCGGGATGCCGGAGTCGATGCCGACGGACACCAGGAACGGGCCGGCCATCTCCGCGCCGGTGACCACGACGATCAGGAAGGTAGCCCAGGCCAGGGCGCGCCGGTACGGGCGCAACAGCGTGCCGAGCAGCTGGCGGGAGCGGGCTCGCAGGAACAGGCCGCCGCTGGCCGAGATCTCGTCGACCTTCTCGGCGGCTACCCCGCGCCAGTCGTTCAGCGCGGCGTTCTTCTCGGACTCTTCGGATTGGGTGGCGGACGCGTCGGAGTCGAGCACTGTCATGCGGTTAGACGCCTTCCTCGACGAGTTCAGAGCTCTGCGACAGTAGGTTGCGGTAGGCGGGCTCGGTCTCCAGCAGCTCGTGGTGGGTGCCGAGCGCGGTGACGGTGTGGCCGCCGTCAGGGTGCGGGCCGAGCAGCGCGACCCGGTCGGCGAGCAGCACGGTGGAAGCGCGGTGCGCGACGACCAGGCCGGTGGTCTCGGCGAGGACCGCGCGCAGCGCTTGCTCGACCAGGCCCTCGGTGTGTACGTCGAGGGCGGAGAGCGGGTCGTCGAGCACGAGCACCGGCGGGCGGCCGAGCACGGCGCGGGCTAGGGCGAGGCGCTGGCGTTGTCCGCCGGAGAGGGACAGGCCCTGCTCGCCGACCCGGGTGTCCAGGCCCCAGGGCAGGTCGTAGACGAAGTCGGCCTGCGCGATCCGCAGCGCCTCCTCGACCTGCTCCTCGGTGGACTGCGGCCGGCCGAGCACCAGGTTCTCCCGGACGCTGGCCGAGAACAGGGTCGGGTCCTCGAAGGCGCAGGCGACCCGGGCGCGCAGCTCGGGCAGCGGCAGCTCGCGCACATCGTTCCCGCCGACCAGCACGCGGCCGCCGGTGACGTCGTAGAGCCGGGGCACCAGCGAGGTCAGCGTGGTCTTGCCGCAGCCGGTCGGGCCGACGATCGCGATGGTCTCGCCGGGGGCCAGCCGCAGATTCACATCGGTGAGGATCGGGCGCTCGGAGACCCGGCCGAGCGCGACGGGGTAGCTGAACGAGACGTGCTCGAAGGCGAGGCGTGCGCCTGACCCGGCGTCAGAGCGCACGCGCTCGGTCAGTCGCGCGCCAGTGGGGACGTCAGCAGCCGCAGAAGCCTGCCCGGGCAGCGACCCGGCGGACTCGCCAGGCTGCCGCGGGTCGCGGATCTGCGGCTCCGCGTCGAGTACCTCGAAGACCCGCTCGGCCGCGGTGTTCGCCTCCTGCGCGGCCGCGAGCAGCCAGCCCATCGACTCGATCGGCCAGGTCAGCAGGAGGTAGAGGGAGATGAAGGCGACCAGGGTGCCGAGCGTGAGCGAGCCGTTGGCGACCGCCGCGCCGCCGCCGAGGACGATCAGCGCCAGCACCACCTGAGGCTGCGCGATGATCAGCGCCCAGATCTCGGCCAGCGTCTTGATCTGGGTCAGCTGGAGGCCGCGCAGCTTGCGCGACTTGGCCAGGTAGCGGTCGGTCAGGAAGCCGGCCCGGCCGAAGGACTTGATGGCGCGGATGCCGAGGGCCGACTCCTCGACGTCGGTGGCCACTTCGCCCTGCTGGTCCTGCACGGCGCGGATCTGGCGCCGGTACACCCGCGAGTACTTGAAGATCACATAGCTCAGCGGCAGGCCGAATGCCACGATCAGGCCGCCGAGCAGCGGGTGGATGACGATCAGCAGCACGCCGACCACGCCGAAGGTGATCGAGTTGACCACCAGGAAGATCAGGGCGAAGCCGATGAAGCGCCGGATCGCGGAGATGTCGCTGGTCATCCGGGCCACCAGCTGCCCGGACTGCCAGGAGTCGTGGAAGCCGACGTCGAGCCGCTGCAGGTGCGCGTACAGCTCGTCGCGCAGATCCTTCTCGATGCCGAG
>Ga0134126_10010955_pt1 | contig 11424 bp, 8 predicted proteins | sample KB31752_FD_96881 | JGI IMG/M metagenome (GOLD analysis project Ga0134126, IMG submission 96881) | Terrestrial soil microbial communities with excess Nitrogen fertilizer from Kellogg Biological Station, Michigan, USA - KB3-175-2 | ecosystem: Environmental > Terrestrial > Soil > Unclassified ... | reverse complement strand
CCAAGGCGGCCGAGTCCATGGCCCGCGCGCTGGTCGAGGCGGCCGACTGGGTTGGCTGCGACAACGTCAAGCTCGCCCAGGTCAATCCGGCAGGCCTCGAGCCGCGCCTTCGCGCCGCCCTGACCGCCGAGGGTGCCTGACCAGCGAAAACGGCGGGGAGACCCGGGGCGGCGCCTGACCAGCGAAGACAGGCGGGGAGACCCGGGGCGGCGCCTGGCTGGCGAAGCCGGCGGGGAGACCCGAGGCGGCGCCTGGCTGGCGGAGTCGGGTGGGTGGGTGCGGCTAGGTGAGTTCTATGAGCTTTTCGCGGACGGCCACCATGACGGCTTCCATCCTGGAGTGAATCTGAAGTTTCTCCAGGATGTTCCTCACATGATTTTTGACCGTGTTGTCGGAGATGAATAGTTCCTTGGCGATGTCACGGTTGTTCATGCCTCGGGCGACCAGCTTCAGCACCTGCATTTCCCTGTCGGTGAGCTTGGGCGCGGGCACTTCTTGCGGCCGCTCATCCTGATCTCGCCTGGCGAGGGTGGCGAATTCAGTGAGCAACTTGCCTGCCATCGACGGGCTGATCAGGGACTGACCACCGTGCACGGATCGCACGGCCTCGGCGACCTCATCGAGCGGTATGTCCTTGAGCAGGTAGCCGCTGGCTCCGGCCCTGATCGCCTCGAAGAGATCCTCTTCCTCATCGCTCATCGTCAAGATGACGATCTTGGCGCTCGGCGCGACTTCCTTGATCGCGCGACAGGCCTCGATGCCGCTACTTCGCGGCATCCTGACATCCATAAGAACCACATCGGGCAGGAACTCGCCCGCCTTGTCGACAGCTTCGGCACCATCGCCAGCCTGGCCGACGACCTCGATGTCCGACTCGGTGACCAGCACGATCTCCAGGCCGCGGCGGAATAGTGCGTGATCGTCGACGATCAGCGTGCGGATCGGCTCTGGGTCTCTCCTCGGCTGCGACGCCTCGTCACTTCCCAAGCTCACTGTCACCTTCCGGGCTTTCTACCATGATAGGTAGCTTTCGTTCCAGCAGCGGGCCGCGACGCGGCACGGCGGTCACGTACCTGCGCCGCGGCTAACCTGCTATGGGTTGGGGGCGGGCGGGGGGCTCGGCGTCATCGAGCCGGGCGGTCACGCTGGCTACTGGCGACCGGAACTCGCCGTCCGCGGTCGGCCGCTGTCTCAACCAGCCTGATCACGCCGTACTGATAGCCGTGCCGACGATATACGACGCTCGGCATATCTTCGTCGATGTCGTGGAACAGGTAGAAATCGTGCCCGACGAGTTCCATCTCGAGCAACGCCTGATCGATCGAGATAGGGACGGCTTGGTGGAACTTCTGCCGCACCACTAGCGGACCATCGCCTTCCATCTCGATCGGCACAACGCTGTCCTCGCCTGCCTTCTGACGCTGGGCTCGCTTGGGCGGCGGTCGCGATCCGGCCGGAGCTGACGGACCGCTGGCGCGGGTCAACGAATCGCTGCCCGGCGTCGCGCCGACCTGCTCAGGCACCCGCCGATCGGCCGTCCGCTCCGCGTTGTGACCGACATGATGGTGGCGCTTCCTGCGGTCAAGTGCTCGCCGCACGCGCGAGTCCAGCTTGGCCAGCGCCATGTCCAGCGCCGCGAAACGATCCTCAGCGGCGGCCTCGGCCCGGATCGCCGGGCCGCGGGACACGATCGTGAGTTCTACCCGCTCTTTATGACTCGCCTGCCGGGGGTTGCGCTCGACCGACACTTCCACATCGACTCTGATCGCCTTCTGATCCAGCTTTTCCAGCTTCTCCAGCTTGGCAGTGGCGAGATCCTGGAACCGAGCGGGCACGTCCGTCTGCCGACCGTTGAAGATGATTTCCATGAACTGAGCCCCCTTCCATCCGATGTGGAAGCGGCACCCGTCCGGCCGACCTGGTCTTCGACCCCACATCCGCCTGCTGAGGGCTTCGCAGCTCTTGTGCCACTAGTACCCTTCTCCCCGCTCGAGGGATATCCGATCCCAGGAAGGGGGCAGGACTTACCTCTAAGCCGCACCGTGATCAGTCGACGATAAGTCGCCTTACGTGGGCCGTTTCGCCTGCGGCTGGCATCGGCTTGCCTGGGCCGCCACCCCGCGATCGGGGCAGAGTGCCCGGCGCAACCACGGACCCGGACGGGTGCCACACAATGACGGTAGTCCTCCCCGGGCCACATGTCAGGAGCAGGGCACCCGCGATTACAACTACTGCTCGTCAGCGGTCAGCCTACGTAGGCGGGCGTAGCGCCGGGGTCAGCAGGTACCCAAGGTCCGTCCAATCCGTGCGAGACCAGCACGAGTCGCCGACCGTGGCCGACCGAACCAGTGCCCACCGCGACGAACTGGCCGTTGGCGGTGACCGAGACAGCACCGGCGGGCGTAAGCACCTTGGCCGACTCGCCGCCATTCAACGGCACATCGTAGAGCTCGCGGACTCGGTGCTGGCGTTCGAGCACGAGCAGGTGATCGGAATCCCACCAGGTGAGCGCTATGGGATCGACCAGATCGGGTCCTACCGTCAGCAACTTGCCGCCTTGCGCCAGATAGATGGTCGAGCTGTGCTTCTTCTTGGTGATGGCGGATATGTACACACTGGCGCCGTTCTTGCCAACCACGATCATCGCCACTCTGAGGCCGTCAGGCGCGACCTTGAGCGCGACGAAGTTGTCCGACGGGGAGAGAGGCGGAATGCTGACCGGGATGACCTGGTGCTGCCGCAGCGGCAGGTTGAGCACGTACACGTCATTTCCAGCGATCGCCCAGAGGTCACCCTGGTTGTCCCAGCTTAGTGACGTGCAGTTGCCGAACAGAGTGGCTGACTGCAGCACAGCGTCGTTAATCAGCGGCGCGACGTAGGCTTTCTTACCGCGGCAGCCAGCGAAGTAGGCCAGGCCGTGCAGCGGCGCGGGCGTGACAGCTATCGTCATGAACGGACCGCGACCGAGTCCGGCCGACAACGGCTGGGATGACCGGGTGCCTGGCGCGAGGTTGCCGGTAACGCCGTTTTGGCCAGCGTCCGGCGAATCGAAACTGCTGCTTGGCGTGAATGCCCGCAGGCGAGGCCGACCTTTCCGGTCGAGCGTCTGGAAATACAACGGACCTGGCGGTCCTTGCGGAATCCAGCTCTTGAACTCCGCCAGCAGCAGGGTGGGAAACGACCTGTTCCCGACCTGCAGTTCGACCGAGCTGATTCCAGTGGGCGAATCAGGGGCGTATGTGAGCGTCCAGACGAGCTGCGCCTCCATCTGATCGAGCGTCGCCGGGTCGGCTCTGGCCGCGGTGCCGCCCAATTCCACGACGGCCTTACTGCCCTGCACCTGGGCGGAGAGTCCGGTACCTGGCGGGAAGGCCGTGGCGATCGCGTGATAGAGCCAGTTGGAGCGCGTCGGGGGCAGTGTGCGCAGTGCTTCAACAAGCTGCTGCACGCCGCCGACCTGGCCGGACTTGGCCGGTATATAGACCGGGTAGGGCACGAGGGTCTGCGGCGACCCGCTCTCCAGGTAGTACAGGTTGCGCGGCAGGAAGTCACGCTCGAAGTCAGAGTCGTTGAGCAGCAGGATCGAATCGCTGGTCTTATTGCTGCCTGGCTCGATGATGCTGTCGATTCGCCACTGGCCACCATCGGCCTGGATCAGCTCGAACGTGAAAACATAAGGCGCTGGTCCTGGTGACACCTGGAGCCTGCCCGCCTCGTTCGGGCCCGCGGGGACCAGCGTCTGGAGATGGTCACTCGTGATGGTCACCTGCGCTGATGACTGTCCTCCGGTCACGCCATGCGGCGGTGGGGTTACCCCTAGCTTCGGGGCCGTGTCGATGACGGCCGGCGTCGCCTTGTTCGGATGCCAGATCCGCGCGTACTTCTTGTCGAGGTATTCGCGAGCGATGCTCAGATCATTCGGGCTGGCCCCGCTGGCCACAAGGAACCCCTGGACTATCTCCTGCGGATCCCATTGAGCGCCCGGCGCCCTTGGCGTGATGACGAGCTGGCTCGCATCCGAGTTCGACAGCGACTTCACGTTCTGGAGCTTGCCTCCGCTCGGCAGGTTCACGCAGCCGGCCAGCATCAGGCCGACCACCGCCAGACCGACGGCCAGACGGGTGCCGCGCCCCCGCGATACCGACCGCGGCATCATGCCCGCTCTTCCCCCGTGGCGAGGCTGGTGGCCTCCGCCAGGTCAGGCCCGAGCGGAAGCGGCGAGCCGACGAGCGTCGAGCCAACGGTCCTCGGCAAGGTGAGCCTGAACACCGATCCCTGGCCGGGCTCACCCCAGGCTTCCAGCCAGCCGCCGTGCAACCTGGCGTCCTCCAGCGCGATCGCCAGGCCGAGGCCGGTGCCTCCGGTCGTCCTCGCCCTGGCCGGGTCGGCCCGCCAGAAACGGTCGAAGACCAGGAACTCCTCTCCGGGCGACAGACCGACGCCATGGTCACGCACGGCGATGGCGACCGCGCCGCCGTCCGCCGCCGACGAGACCACAACCTCCCGCCCCTCGCCGTGCTCGACGGCGTTGACCAGCAAGTTGCGCAGGATTCTCTCCACCCGCCTCCGGTCAACCTCGGCGACGCACGGCTCGGCCGGCAGCCTGAACTCGATTCGCGAGCCGCGCCGCTCAGCGAGCTGCTGCGCCACGTCAGCCGAGTTGCGCACCAGATCACAGACATCGACAAGATCCGGGTCCAGGGTGGCCGCGTTGGCGTCGTACCTGCTGATCTCGAGCAGGTCGACAAGCAGCGACTCGAACCGGCCGAGCTGGCTCTGCAGCAGCTCGGCCGAACGCCTCGCCTGCGGCTCAAGCTGCTCCTTGGCCTCGTACAGCAGATCAGCAGCCATCCTTATGGTGGCTAGCGGCGTCCGCAGCTCGTGCGACACGTCGGATACGAATTGCCGCTGCACCTGCGACAGGTCCTCGAGCTCGCCCATCTTCTCCTGGAGGCTGGCCGCCATTTCGTTGAACGATGTGGCCAGCGCGGCGACCTCGTCGTCGCCGCGCACCTCAAGCCGCTCGCTAAGGTTGCCTGTCGAGAGCAGCCGCGCCCCCCTGGCTGCCCGGGCGACCGGTATCACCACCCACCTGGTGAGCAGCCAGGCGATGCCGGCGAGCAGGAACACAAGCGCGATCCCTACCAGCACTAGCGTTCGGAGCACCTGGCCGAGTTCGGCCTGCACCTGAGTCAGCGGGAAGAAGTAATACAGCTGGTACTCGCCGAACGGTGCCGCGTAGAGCAACCCGGTCGTCTCGCTGTCTCCAGGACCAGGGAACGGCATCCGGGCGAAGGAACCGATGAGCGTGTTTGCCTGGCGGCTCGACGTGACCTGACTGACCACTCTCGCGGGGAGGTACTGGGTCGGCAGGTTGTCGGCGATGTAGGCCACGTACACCGGCGGGTTGAGGCTCGGCACCCCGACGGCCACGCCGTAATCCTGCGCCGGATTCTCCCCGCTCGCCTTGAGATTGTTCACGACGATTGACATGAACTGCTCCGCCGTCGCCGCCTGAGGCACCTCGGAGCCACTCGGCAGGGACTGGGCGAACGTCAGGCCGTCCTGCGCCTGGGTGAGCGCCTCTGCCTCGGCCTTGCGCAGGAAGTTCGCTGTGATCTGCTGCATCAGGAAGAAGCCGAGCATGGACACGACGATCGCTGACACAACCAGCGTCGTGCTGACCACCCTGACGCGCAGCGAACTGCGCCACCGCCATCTGGCCCGGCGCAGCACGCCGGCGATCCGGGTAGCCAGATCGTCTAGCGCTGACCTGCCACCTCGCAGCCCGGCTGGTTCGCCCGGCCGGTCTGACCGCTCGGCTGGCCGCCCGCGCCTGCCTTGGCGCGCCTTCTCGCTACCGACCGCTGTCCCGGTCACGACTCATCATCCAGGCCCCGCCTTGTACCCGACACCGCGCACCGTGACCACGATGTCCGGCCGCTCGGGATCCCGCTCGATCTTCGCCCGCAACCGCTGCACGTGCACGTTGACCAGGCGGGTGTCGGCGGCATGCCGGTACCCCCACACCTGTTCAAGCAGCACCTCCCTGGTGAACACCTGCCGCGGCTTGCGAGCAAGCGCCACCAGCAGGTCGAACTCAAGCGGCGTCAGACTGATCGGCTCACCATCGCGCTTCACCGAGTGACCGGCCACGTCGATCGTCACGTCGCCGATAGACAGCATCTCCGGAGCAGGGTCATCGGTGCGGCGCAACCGGGCGCGGACCCGGGCGATCAGCACCTTTGCCTGGAACGGCTTGACGATGTAGTCGTCCGCTCCCGACTCGAGCCCGAGCACCACGTCGACGGTGTCGCTCTTGGCGGTCAGCATCACGATCGGAACACCAGACTCGGCTCTGATCTGGCGGCAGACGTCGATGCCGTCCACGCCGGGCAGCATCAGGTCAAGCAGGATGAGGTCCGGCTTCGTTTCCCTGAATGCCTCAAGAGCTCTGTCCCCGTCGGAGACGAAAGTTGGCTCAAATCCTTCGCCGCGCAGGACGATCCCCAGCATCTCGGCGAGGGCGGCGTCATCGTCGACGACTAGCACGCGACCTTTCATATTCCCCATCGTTCCATGGAAACGGCGGCGCGGGAGCCCGCGATTAGGGCTCAGCACCCAGAACACGCAGATTACCCCCTGTAACAGGCTGGATGACGCCACGCTCAGTCACTATCGCGGTTACCAGATCGGGCGGAGTGACGTCGAAAGCCGGGTTATAGGCGGTGCTTCCCTCCGGCGCGATCTGCTGGCCGGCTAGCCGCGTTACCTCGTCAGACGGGCGCTCCTCGATCACGATCTGCGAGCCTTCCGCGGTGCCGAAATCGATCGTGGACACCGGAGCGACGACGACGAACGGCACCGCGTGGTGCCTGGCGAGCACAGCGAGGCCATAGGTGCCCACCTTGTTCGCGACGCTCCCGTCGGCGGCGATCCGGTCAGCGCCGACCGCCACCAGGTCAACCTGCCCGGCTGCCATCAAGGACGCGGCGGCTGAATCGGTCAGCACCCGGTGCGGGAGGCCGGCCCTGCTGGCCTCATACGCCGTCAGCCGGGAACCTTGGAGCAGCGGCCTGGTCTCATCTATCCAGAGCATCGCCAGGCTGCCCGCCCGGTGGGCGGCGAGTATCAGGCCGAAAGCAGTTCCCTGGCCGGCCGTGACCAGCGAGCCGGTGTTGCAGTGGGTCATGATCCTGGCCCCGGACGGGACCAGCGTTAGGCCGTGAGCAGCCATCTCGGCGCAGGCCTTCTCGTCAGCTTCCGCGATCGATCTGGCTTGGAGTAGGGCAGCACGTGCTCCGTTAATTTCTCCCTGCTGACTGTGATCGGTGCCGCTGGCCCGCAGGTATGCGTCGAGGGCCAGCCTGGCGCCCCAGGCCAGGTTGACTGCTGTCGGCCTGGCCCGCTCGATCGCGGCGGCCGCGGCCGACACGTCGTCTCCCCTGGCGGCCGCTAGCGCAACGCCATAGGCGCCCGCGATGCCAAGCAGTGGCGCTCCGCGCACCACAAGCCGCTTGATCGAGTCGACGAGCGTCGGCACATCGCGGCAGGTCACGACCGTCTCGACGAGGGGCAGCCTGGTCTGGTCGAGTAGCTCGATGGCTGGTCCAGCCGGTGGTTCAACCCAGCGAAATACTGCGATGCTCATATCTAGAGTCTGCGCGCGACCGGTGACAATGGCGAACGTTCGGTCATCACGTTGGTCCGACCCGGCCGGGAATCCGTGCCAGTATTGGGCATGCTGCGGGCGACGCGGTCCGCGCGGCCAGAGATCAGGCCCGTAGGAGGCCACCATGAGCGACCTTCCCGGATACCCCGGATACGGGCAGAGCGGCTACGGTCCTTCGCTGCCGCCGGTGGGTGGCGGCTGGGCGGCTCCGGCCCCGATGCCAGGCGGTGTGCCGCTTCGTCCGCTTGGGGTCGGCGAGATCCTCAGCGGCGCGTTCACGCTGATCCGCCGTAATCCCATGGCCACGCTCGGTCTCGCGGCGATCATCGAGACCCTCTCCGGGATCATCACGACAGTTCTGTCGTGGTCCGAGCAGAAGCTGACACACCAGCTACAGCAGTCGGTCAAGGGCGCCCCGACATCCGCCCAAATTTCTCACGCGCTCGGGCACTTCTTCTCTTCTTTCGTGCCCTATCTGTTCGCGACCATCGCCCTCACCTTCGTGGTGCAGAGCATCCTGACCGGCATGCTCACCGGTGCGCTCGGCCGCGGCCTCATCGGCGATCAGATCAGCATCGGCTCGGCGTGGCGGATCGCCAGAGTCGCCTCGGTGATCGGAGTCTCGCTGCTTGTGCTCGTCATCGCGGCGGCGCCGTGGCTGGTTTACCTCCTGATCGTGATCGGCTTGGCCGCCGCCAACGCGACAGCGGCAGCGGTGATCATCGGTATCGTCGGGTTCATTGCCCTGATCGTCACGACGATCTGGGTCGCCGTGCGGCTGCTCGTCGCGATCCCGATCGTGGTGCTCGAAGAGGTCAGCCCGGTCGCCGCGCTGCGCAGATCCTGGCTGCTTGTGGCTGGCAGCTGGTGGCGGGTGTTCGGCATCTACCTGCTTACCGCGATTGTGGTCGGCATCGTCGCCGGGCTTATCCAGTTGCCGTTCACGATCGCGCGCAGCCTCATCGCCGGGAATGGCTCGCTGTTCGTCGGCTTCGCCAACACCGCCGCCCCGACCGTGCCAGCGTTGATCATAGGCGCGATCGGCGGCATCATCGCGACGACGTGCACCCGTCCGGTGAGCGCGGGAGTGAGCGTCTTGCTCTACGCCGACTTGCGGATGCGGAAAGAAGGCCTGGACCTAATCCTGCAGCAAGCAGGCCAGTCACCGGGGATGAGCGGAGCCGAGTTCGCGAACATTTGGCAAGGCGGCCAGAGGCAGGCGACGTTCGGCCAGGGGCCGGGCGCGTTCGACCCGGGCGGCGGCCCATCCGGTCCGCCAGGCTGGTGATGCTGAGTTCTGGCATGCTCGGCGGCGCGCACCAGTGGCGTTCCGCGCGTGACGACGGTTTATGCGAGTATGGGCGATGGCCGCGAACGGGGTGGGCGCTGTCTTACGTAGGCGCGGCTCCCAGGCGGCGACAATCCAGGAGATTACGATGACCGACACACCGCCAGGCAGCGCAGACTACGGCGAGCGGCAGCAAGGCGGTCCATCTCGGCCGCGCTGGCCTGACCAGCCAGAGTTCGGCCAGCCGACCACGCCAAGGCAGCGCCCGCCGATGGATCAACCCGGCGACGGGCAGGCGCCGCAGCAGCCGGGGCAGGTGCCCTATGGACACCAACCCGGCCTGCCTGACTATGGTCAGCAAGCCAACTACGCTCAGCAGCGGTACGGTGAGCAACCAACCCAGGTCGGGTACGGCCAGCCTTCCGGGTACGGCCAGCAACCCGACGCGGGCTACGGGCGGCCTGACGCGGGCTACGGGCGGCCTGACGCGGGCTACAGGCAGCAGCAGTACAGCCAGCCGCCCGGTCAGCCGATGTACGGCCAGCAGCCAGCGCAGGCGGCGCATCAGCCGCCTGACTACAACCAGCCGGGGTATGGCCAGCCCGGGTACGGCCAGCAACCGACTCAGCCCGAATACGGCCAGCAACCCGGGTACGGCCAGCAAGCCGGATACGTCCAGCAACCCGGGTACGGCCAGCAACCGACTCAGGCGGCCTACGACCAGATCGGCTACGGTCAGCCGACGTCGCCGGACTATGGCCAGCAGGCCGGACCGCTGCCCAGCTACGGGCAGCAGGGCCAGTTCGGACAGCAGGGCCAGTTCGGACAGCAGGGCCAGTTCGGACAGCAGGGCCAGTTCGGACAGCAGGGCCAGTTCGGGCAGCAGGGAGTTGGCCAGCCGCAAGCGCAGGCTGGCTGGGTCACCGGGACCCCGGCACCAGGCGGCGTCCCGCTTCGTCCGCTCGGCCTAGGCGACATCCTGAGCGGGACGTTCACCCTGATCAGGCAGAACCCGGCCGCGACGGTCGGCCTCGTGGCGCTTGGGACACTCGCTGGTGCCGTGCTCGCGATCGTGCTCAGTCTCATCGCGAACCGGTCAGGCACTTCGGGCGGAGCTGTCCTGGCTGACATTCCGGCGATCATCATTGACGCCGCCGTCGGCGGCGGCGTGCTCGCCGCCCTCGGCAAGGCGCTACTTGGCCGCAGGATCGGCCTAGGCGAAGCGCTGCAGCAGTCCAGGCTCGGCTGGATGATACTGACCGGGCTCGGCTACTGGCTCATGGTCGCGGTGATCTGGTACGTCCCTGCGCTGGTGCTGCACGGATTCGGCTTCTTGATCTCGTTCCCGCTCGGAGCTTGGCTCGGCATCATGCTGTGCCTGATGTTCCCTGTGGTGGTGCTGGAGCGGCAGAACACGTTGGCCGCCGCTAGCAGGTCATGGCAGCTCGTCAAGGGCAGCTCCTGGCGGTTCTTCGGGATCTTCGCGCTGCTGTTCGCCGTGCTCTTCGTGCTGTTCTTCATCGTCGGCATCATCTTCGCGATCGTGGCCGGGATAGGAATCGCCTCATCGCACGGTAACGGCGCGGTGGCGAGCGGCGTCGCGATCGGCGCGATCATCGCCTTCGCGATCTTCTACTTCATCGTCGTATCGGTTCTTATCGCCTTGTGGTCCGCGATGGTGGTGCTGCTTTACGCCGACGTCCGCATGCGCAAGGAAGGCATGGACCTCGTGCTGCAGCAGGCGGCTGCGAACGGGCAGCTCACTGGCGATGAGTTCGCCAGCTACGCGCCTGGCCAGCCGGTTGGCGGCGGTTACCAAGGCGGCGGTTACCAAGGCGGCGGCTACCAAGGCAGTGGTTACCAGGACGGCGGATATCAAGGCGGATCGCCTGGTGGCCACGCAGGCAATCCGCCGGCATTCTGACCAGCTCGGGTGAAGCTCATGTGGCTCGGACCAGCCGCGGCGGCCGCGCCGCGAATCGTCGGCGGCGGGCCGCTGATCGGCCGAAAGCAAGCCCAGATCCTGGCCAGGCGGGAACTCGACAAGGTCAGCTTCTGGGCCAGGATCGGTCATGACATCGCGCAGCTCTTCAACGGGAGCGCCAACGCGATACCTGGTGGCTGGTTCGGGCTCGTCGTTTTCGGCGTCATCATCGCGGTGCTTGTCATCGCGATCCTGACCTGGGTCCGCCCGTCCTCCAGGCAACGGACCCTGGCTCGCTCCGTGCTTGGCGGCAAGGAGCGAACGGCGCAGGACTTCCGGCGGTCGGCGATTCGTTTCGCCGAGGCCGGCGACTACAGCCAGGCGATTGTCGATGGCGTGCGCGCGATCGCGGCAGAGCTAGAAGAGCGAGGAATACTGCCGCCGCGACCCGGCAGGACTGCGAACGAGCTCGCGGCCGAAGCGGGCGGCGAGCTTGTCGATCTGGCCCCCGACCTGCGGGCGGTGACGAGGCTATTCGAT
>Ga0134126_10010953_pt1 | contig 11425 bp, 10 predicted proteins | sample KB31752_FD_96881 | JGI IMG/M metagenome (GOLD analysis project Ga0134126, IMG submission 96881) | Terrestrial soil microbial communities with excess Nitrogen fertilizer from Kellogg Biological Station, Michigan, USA - KB3-175-2 | ecosystem: Environmental > Terrestrial > Soil > Unclassified ... | reverse complement strand
AGGCCAAGCTCATCCGGAGGATGTTGTTGCGTCGGTACTGAAGCGAAATGCCTTCGGTCGAGGCATAGAACTCGGCCACCACCACCATGATCAGCACACGGCCGATGGCAAGACGAAAGCCGGCAAGGATGAACGGCAAAGCAGCCGGCAGAATGATCTTGAAAAGGACCTCGCGCCGGTGAGCCGGCGGTCGATACTCGAGACACCAACCTCGGTGTTGATGATGATGACAAAGATCCCGCCCAGCAACACCAGCACGACCTTCGACCAGACGCCGAGGCCGAGCCACAGGATAATCAGCGGCAGGAAAGCGACCGTCGGCGAGGCGTAGGATGCCATCACAAACGGCTCGATACTGTCACGGATGAATTTGCTACGTCCCATGGCGATGCCGATCGGCACGCCGAACAGCACCGAAAGGCCGAAGCCGAGCCCGGCGATCTCGGCCGAGGCGCCGATATGCGGCCAAATGCTGCCATCGAGGAAGACCTGATAGAGTCTGGCGAAGACACGTGAGGGGCTGGAGAGGAAGAGAGGGTTCACCTTGCCGGTGCGCACCACCCATTCCCAGACGGCGAGAACGAGACAGATGGCCGCGAGCCGCGTCAGCGCCGTCTGCTGTCGTTCCCACAGCCCAGCCCAGATCGAAGGCGGCTTTTCCATAGCAAGGGACACGTCTTCCATAACGGCATTCCTCCCCATCACCATTGTTTGCCTATTCTTTGCATTTGGTGCTGTGCGCTTGCAACGGTGTTGCAACGGTGTTGCAACGGTGAAGGTGATCGTTCCCGTGCTCCCGAAGGCCGCGGACTTGCTGGTGTGTGGAACACGCTTGATATAGGGTTTTCGGAAGAGCCCTGATCAGGGTCTAGAAGGTCGCCGGCCATAATTTTTCGGATATGGAATAGCTTCTTCATTCATTGATGAGAGTGCCTTCCATGCGTCGGACCCTCTTTAGTATTGTGTTCGCGTGTTGTTTGTTGGCGGCCTCCGGCACCTCGCAAGCGCAAGCCGCGAACTGCGCGATCACGACGCATTCCGTGAAAATCGGCAACGGAACCATCGTCTATAACGAGGTCGGCTCCGGGCCCGACATATTGCTCATCCATGGTCTCTTCGCTGACAAGGAGCAATGGAACGGGCTTGCCTGTCTGCTCGCAGATGCGGGCTTTACCGCCATCGCTGTCGATCTGCCGGGATATGGCAAGAGTCAGTCCTTCGGCCTCGCGGACTACAAGCTCGAGCGCGAGGTCGAGAATCTTCACGCCCTCATGGCCCGTCTCGGCGTCGCCAAAACGGATCTGGCCGGCAATTCGATGGGTGGGGCGATCGCCTCGCTCTATGCGAGCCGTTATCCGGGGCAAGTCCGTAGCCTGGCCTTCCTCGGCTCGCCCCAGGGCATCACCCGATTCGATCAAGGTATCGCGGCGGCGATCTACCGGGGGATCAATCCCTTCATTCCGGTCACGATTGCGCAACTCGATCTTGAACTCGGTTTACTCTTCGTGACGCCGCCTCAGATCCCGCTGGCAGATAAGAAAAGTATCGTCGCGGGCTATGTGGCCCGCAACCGCCACTACGTGCAGGTCTGGAACATCGTCAATCTCTATGACGACGTGCTCGCGCGCCAATCGCCCGCCAAGACACCGACCCTCATCGTGTGGGGTGACGACGATCGCGTCTTCGATGTTGCGGGCGCACAAAAGCTGCAGCGCCACATTCCCGGAAGCGAGCTTCACCTGTTGCCGCACGCGGGACATCTTTTGCATCTGGAAGATGCTGCCGAGGTAGCGCCGGTTTACATCAATTTCTTAAGGCCGCAGCGTCAGCCGCGGTGAATGACGCGTCGTCGGTACCGCACCCGCGGTAACGGTGCCTTGATACACGCGGAGCCTGGGCCTTTATGAGGGGCGGGCGCCGAATTGCTCCGCTCCGGAAGACCAATTCCCTGATTTCAATCTTGAAGGCCGAAGCGGGCGACTCGACGATAGGCACGCGGCCTTGTGCAGGCCCGCTCTGAAAGCTGCTCGACTGCGCGCTGGGCGCGCGGGACAAACTAGGGTGGGCTGTATCGAGCGCGCCCGGTTCCCGCATACGTTGATGGGCTCCACGCTTGGTTGCCCTGAGTTTGTCGAGCGACGTCAAAAAGGGGAAAAAAGGGGGGGAACATGGCCCCTTTTTTGGCGCGGCGGGGCAATCGTCGATCGGGTTGGCTCGATCGTGTGGGGCGGGGGTCGCGACGGAGGGCGATAGTCCGCCCAGCGTCAGGCTCGCCGGCTTCGACGCGTTGTTTCAGGCGCAAATTGCTCAATCGCTGGGCCGGCTGGACCTCTCGGCGTCCGTCCGATCGGCCGCGTCGGCCGTCACCGACTTCGTAGCGAGGGACACTGGGAACGGCCGGATTTTGCTTACGGCGCCTCGGCGCGCCTTCTGAGCTTCGCGCTGAAGGCGCGGTGGATTCCGGCGGCGGCGGGGAGCATCACCGTGGTTGGCAAGACCCCGGCGGCACTCTCAGCGACGTTGCAATCAAGGCGGGAACGGACGGAAAGGGCGACATCCTGCGTCTCTTGGAAGCGCAAAGGGGGTCGATCGCGGTGGACGGCCTGCCGCCCTATCGGCGACGGGCTCATCTCGCGGCGGGTGCCAGGTTCAACCTTGAAAGATGAGCATTACGAAAGCGGCGAATAATACGATGTGGACCGCCCCCTGGAGGACGTTTGTGCGGCCGCTGGCGAAGGTAACGACGCTCACGGCAAGCGTTAGCGCGAGCAGCAGATCGTTCGCGGGAGCCAGTCCGAGATAAACCTCGTGCGAGGTGAAATAGCTGATCGCCAGCATCACCGGCACGGTGAGGCCGATGGTCGACAGCACCGAGCCCAGAAAGATGTTCACCGAGCGCTGCAGGTGATTCGCCAAGGCTGCGCGAGAGGCCCCGAGAGCCTCGGGTGTCGCGACCATGATGGCAATGATGATGCCGCCGAGCGGGGCCGGCGCCGCGAGGGTCTCGATGAAGTAGTCGATCGGATGCGCGAGCTCTTCGGCTAGGAAGGGGACCGGCGCCATATAGACGATCAGCAGGACGGCGTGAGGGAAGAGACGCGGCGGCGCGTGTGGCGTGGCGTGCTGATGAAGTTCGGCGCTCGGCTCGTTGAAGCGGAAATAGCCGCGGTGACGGCCCGTCTGAATCGCGAGGAACACGCCGTAAAGCCCGACTGACATGACGACAATGAAGATCTCCTGCGTGATAGGCAGGGCTTGTCGGGCAGCCGTCATCGTGAAATCCGGCAGGCTCAGGATCAGTACCGACAACGGAATGATGACGCCCAAATAGGCGTTGGCGCCTTGCAGGTTGTAGTGCTGCTCGCGATGCCGCCAGCCCCCCATCAGCAGCGACCCGCCCACCATGACGCCGAGCACGATCATGATGATCGCGAACAGCGTATCGCGCACCAGGGTCGGATTGTTCTCGCCGTGCAGCATCACGGCGGTAATGCTCATCACCTCGATCGCCGTCACCGACAGGGTCAGAACGAGCGTACCGTAAGGCTCGCCGAGCACCTCGGCGACTTGATCGGCGTGGCGGACAACGGCTAACGCCGAACCCATCACTGTGCCGAACAGCCAAAGAAACACGAGCGCGAGCCAAAGGGGATGGTTCAGCTTGCTATAAAGCGTTTCCCCGCCGAGCGCGAAGCCGACCGTAGTCGCGAGGCTGACAGCGAGAAACCATTCCTCGCGGAGAGCGCCGCTCCACACACCAGCAGGTCCGATACGTGTATTTTGCGACACGGGTGGCCCTCGCAATGGTGAAAAGGGTCACAAACTGACTTTTTGCCGACCGTCGACGAGACGTCAGCTTATGGACTTTGTGCGTGCCTGATCAATGTCCGCGATGGGCGTACTGCCGGCACTCATCGAGTCTGAAGATCAGCGAGTCCTTCAAGGCGATCGGCGAGTCGATTGAGGGCCCAATCGTGTGCGAGGCGGGCGGCGTTCGACCAGGTTGGTTTCTGGCTCCGAAGTGGTGGCAGGGGAGCAGCCCGGTCCATCGTGGCGATCGAGCGGTAGAGGCGTAACTGGTCCGCTTGCGACACGAAGCACCCAGCGACGAGCGCGGCTTCCAAGGTCTTGTATTTGCGGAGGAGGGCTGCGGCGCCTTTGGGTCCGACCCCTCGCGCGCCGGGAATCTTATCCGATGGATCGCCTCTCAGGGCGATGAAATCCGGTACTTGGCTCGGCTCGACGCCGTACCGCTTAACGACTTCCTCTGGGCCGATTCGCGCGAGTTCACCGGCGCGTACCGGCTGGATAATCGTCGTGTTTTCAGAGGCGAGCTGGAAGGCATCGCGATCGCCGGTCGCGACGACCGTGCTGCCGTGGCGCTTTTCCTCTCGCGCGACGGCAGCGGCGAGAAAATCGTCGGCCTCATATCCGGGAGCCTTGGCCGAGACGAATCCGCAAGCCGCAACGAAGTGAGGCAGGATTTCGAGTTGATCGCAAAGTTCGGGATCGAAATGACGTCCGGACTGATAGGTAGGAAGCGCTCGATGTCGATAGGTGGGCGCGTCGATTGTGTCCCAGCCGACCAGCACCCCGCGCGGATGCTCACTCTCATAGAGGCGCAGCAAAAAGTTCGCGAAGCCGATAATTGCCCCGGCCGGTTTGTTACCCTTGCGCCGGATCGTCTTGGGAAGGGCATGGTACGCCCGATGCGCAAACGAGTCGCCATCAAAGGCAAGCAATGGCCTGATAACGGCCGCACGCCTAGCCGACAGGCTTCACCTGCACTTGATGAAATCGCCGCCTATCCCGAAGGATCGCCGTTGAGAGTGTTTTCCGCTCGTGCGGGTTGGAAGCTGAATAGACGTGCGCGTACTCCATGCCGTCTGTGCCGATGGATATGGTCCCGACGATCCAATCCGGGGGCGCATGGCCGAATATCGTCGGATTCGCGTCGCGAAAGCGCTCGCCTACTTTTACCTCGGACATAGCGACCCCCGCGGGTCAAGCTCGAGAAAACCAGGCGAAGAGCCGACGCGGGAGAGGGTTTCGAATGACATGTTGCTCCTAAGTGAAAGAAGTCACGATCTGATTCTAAGACCTTTTAACGTGCGAAGGCGATTACGGTTACGGTCCTCCGGCCTGAAGCGATTTCGCATGGGTGTTGCGGGCGCGTTACACGATGCGCACGCTGCCCGCAGCGATTGTTGCGATGGTAATAAACAAAATACATCACAAGCCACTAGCTTAAAGTGTCGATGCGAAGCTTGCACGGTGTGCCAAATATCTCATCCGATCAGATTACGTCGCTAGTCGTAACGCCAAAGAGGCGTAGCTTTCGCTCCAAAAAAAGTCCTCACCTAAATCGACGTGATTTGGATTTCAATCGATCACGCTCGAATAGGTGCTCGTAAGGCGCGCGTCGCGCGCCAATAGACGAGCTGAACACCAGCTTAGAGGGGTATCGGAGACACATCATCGAGAATTAGGCACCTATGAATTGCCGGGTGCGAATTCGAAAGACAGGAGGAAGACATGGCGGGCTCACCGCGAGGTCGTTTCGGATTGGGCTGGGTCCCAGATCTGCCAGACCATCGGGATCTTGCTTACTCGGCACCTCTTCCACAACTGCGTCAACTTCCATCAGCAGCCGATTTGCGGCCTCAGTTTCCGTGGCCGCCCTACGATCAAGGCCCCATTGGCAGTTGCACGGCAAATGCCATCGCCGGGGCGATCCAGTACGATCGAGCGAAAAGCAGGCAGAGCCCCGACTTCACGCCATCTCGTTTGATGATCTACTACAATGAACGGGCAATGGAACATTCGATACCTCTCGATGCCGGCGCCCAGATTCGAGACGGCATCAAAAGCGTCGCAAAGCAAGGGGCCTGCAAAGAGGCCACATGGCCTTACGAGGTGACCGAGGCAGATCCTCAAACGCAACTTTTCCCTCAAAATAGCCCGCCGGTGACGAAACCGCCCGCGGCTGCCTATCAGGAAGCACAAGCGTATGAGGCGATATCGTATTTCAGAGTCCAGCAATCACTCGCGCAGATGAAAGGGTGCCTGGCAGACGGATTCCCCATTGTCATGGGCTTTTCGGTCTATGAGTCTATGTATGACTCCCACGGAAATCCCGTGAAGGTTCTGCCGATGCCGAGCGGGACCGATAATCAGATCGGTGGCCACGCTGTTCTCCTCGTCGGCTATGACGATTCCAAACAGTTATTCACGGTGCGGAATTCTTGGGGGCCGAATGTGCAGGATCACGGGCATTTTTACATGCCATATTCCTATGCCGTCGATTCCGACCTGGCCAGCGACTTTTGGACCATACGCAGCATGAAAACGTGAGGTCACTGCCGGCCGGGTGCCGTCCGAATGGGGCGGCTCAAATGGACCGCGGCGGTTGCCCAACTTTTCCTCGCGATAGGCGCTCACATGGCGATTGCGCAGTCGCCTCGTCTCACGATCACAGGTGACAGCGGTCGCGCCAACCTCGTCGTTTCGTCGGGACAAGAACTGGAGCTCCGGCTCTCGGCAAATCCGACCACCGGATATACGTGGCAGTTCGACCTAGGGGAGCACGCACATTTGCAGCTCAAGTCACGCCATTATCAGGCCATCGCGAGCGGCCCCGCCCCGCAACTGGGTGCGGGCGGAATTCAGTACTTTGTCTTCGAAGCCGTCAGCGCCGGAACCGAGCATTTGCAGTTCGAGTATCGAAGAGGTGATACCGGTCAACCTACGAGGACCTTCGAGCTTAATGTCGTCGTCAGTCGCTGACGTCGAGATGAACGGTGGTGAGCATGCTGCGTTTCGTTGTGAATGAGCCCAGCTTTGGGTGGATTTCCAAGACGCTCACGGTCTGGGGGCATGCTTTTCTTGCGGTGTGGTCCCTCGCGTTACTGGCTTTCGTGTCTCCCGCGGCGGCGCAGCAGGTTGTCCAGTGTCCGGCTCTGCCAAATCTTGAAAGCACCAATACATCCGTCGATACGAAAACCGCGCTTGATGTGCTGTCGAAAATAATCAGCAATGTCGGAATCGACATCGATGTACGCCGAGAACGCGATTCTATTCTGAAAAATAACCCGCGTGCAGATCAGACGATTATCGTTTTGACGATGGCGAGCACATTGTGCGGAATGATCGCATCGGACGCCTCGCTCAGCGGCTCGCAAAAAGCTGAGCGCTTCCAGAAAATGATGATTGATGTGATGATGCGCGCGTCTGGTCCCGCACCCTTGGCGCGAACAGACGAAAAGCAATCGCGTGATAGCCGGGATGATCCCCGGCGATGGCTCGCTCGGTTCCCGATACTTAGTCATGCAAGAGACTTAAGTCGGGGGCGTGCGCCTGTAACTCGTGCCGCCGATGAAACCGACAAACCTCCTCTCCCCTCGAAGACAGGTTTCCTGAGAACTGTTCCCTTTTACATCAATGAAGCAAATAAGTACTTCGTCATTGTGGGGTCTGCGCCTTCCGAGGAAGCCGCCCGAAAATTGCTGGCACAATTGAAAGCGAAAGCGCCGCAATATGATTTTGTGCTGTATGCCCCTTATGGCAGCAACACCAATTTTGCGATCGTGATGGCTTGCAGGGTCCCGCGATCAGTGGCGCTGGAAGCACTGCGTTTCGCACAGCGGGACGTGGCGCAGGATGCCTTTTTATGGGCTTGCCGGTCCTCTGGTGATAGATGTTAGATTCGTCGGCAGGTCAGGTTCCGCAGGCTTTCATCGATGCCGGGACCTGGTCGCTGCTCATCTCCAATCGGCCGTTCGAAAATCAAATCTGTGTTGGCCTTGATGCTCCGTTACGTGCGCGCATTTGGGGGAAACGTGAACCTGGGTCACGTTGATCGAAAATCGATTGCGGAGGATGGAAGGGTGGCAACCCGGATAACGCTTATCCGCCTGAATGAGCGGAAAGTGGAGACAGAGGATATGGATGGTATACCGTCGCAACATCGGATGTCATCGTACGTGTACGCGAGCGCTCGAGCGTGATGCCGTACTTGTGAATCGCTCGATAGAGCGTGACACGCGAGATACCCATCTCCTTGGCAGATTGTTTGATATTGCAGCGATTGCGTTTGAGGGTGGCTCGGATGAGAGCCGCTTCGACGCTAGCACGGGTGCCGGCGAGATCCTCGGAAATAGGTATATAATTTTGGTCCGCTACCGAGGTGAGCCCCGACGATCTCCCTGGATTGCGTCGCTCTGAGTCGGGCGAGATATCCTTCTCGTAGCCGGTTTCTTGCGCGAATTGCTGAAGAACGAATTGCGCCATCGATAGTATATCGTCGCCGTGATCTTGGAGCGGCGGTAAGTTGAGCACGAGGCCACTCAAGCGATCGAACAAGTCTCTGCGGAACTGGTGATTACAAACCGCCTTGCGCAGATCGACACGTGTTGCGACGATCACCCGCGTAGCGACGGCGACCGGCTCGTGGCCACCGATGCGTTCGATTGTGCCTTCCTGCAAGAAACGGAGTAGGCGCGCCTGGACGTCGAGCGGAAGACCGCTGATCCCGTCAAGGAATAGGCTGCCCCCGGCGGCGATTTCGATACGGCCAATTTTCCGAACGACCTTCCCGGACACACTCCTTTCGGAACCGAATAATTCGGGACCAATGGCCGCGTTCGGCATGGAGGTGCAACTGATCGCGATAAACGATCCGTTTCTCGAAGCCGATCCGTAGTGGATCGCACGCGCAGCGAGTTCTTTGGCAGTACCGCTTTCGCCCGTGATCAGGACGGGTATGCGCGAAATCGCGTAACGGCGAATGGTGTCAAAGACGAAGCAGAGAGCGGGACTGGCGCCGGCCGTATATTCGCAGGGCGATTGCTGAGGCACAATCGCTGCCGAGGGTTTTTGGAGCTGGGTCTTCAATCTATCCAACATCGATACAAGCCCGCACAAATAATCCGGTTCGACAAAAGTTGTTACCGGTCTGCGCAGTTCGCCACGGCTCCGAGTAGTCTCGCTCAGAAGATGCCATAAGCTTGATGCATTCGCTGCTGCGGGACGAGCGAGAATCGGGCTAGGATTGGGGCGATTCTGGCTAATCCTCAAGGATAATTTTATCCAGCTGAGCACTCGGTTGCTGGGACGAGCGAGGCAATCGACGCTATCGCATTTGAAACGAGTATGTGCAAAAAAAGACTGCATGGGCCAGTCTCGGTCGATAGCTGCAAGGGTCCGGCTTGTTGCCAGCGCAGTGGTGTTGCTTGCGACTCTCCACGCGACGGCGGCATCTGCTGACGGCAGCTCGTCAACGGCATTACCCGGCCCCAACTCGATCAATCTACCCAATGTATCCTTCTTTCGGATGCCGACGAGTGCCGAGCGAGCGAAGAAGGTTTTTGCTCACTACATGCTGTGCTGTGGCTCGTTTGGAGAAACGCCCGAAGCCTATGCGAGGGATATCCAGCTTGCACAAAAAATGGGCCTCGACGGCTTTGCTTTGAACGTCGGCGGCTGGCGGCAGAATCCAACATATAAAGATCGGATGGCGGCAATGTTCGCCGCTGTCAGAAATCTGCAAACTAATTTCAAACTATTCATCTCGGCAGATATGTGCTGCGGACTGAATGCCGATGACATTCTCGATATGATGAGACGATATGCGAATGAACCGAACTATTTGCGCCAATCCGGCCGACCGGTGCTGTCAACATATTCGGGAGAGAGTAAAGGACGAGTATTTTGGCAAAGCGACGTTCTAGAGCCTTTGGATAAAATGGGCTTAAAGCCGTTTTTCGTCCCTGCGTTCTACTCAGTAACCCAATTTGGGCTCGCTTCGGACGAAGTTGCATTTTGGGATTCGATTGCCGATGGCTTATTTTACTTCGGACCGGCCCGAACGCCGTTCGGGACACGTTCCGTCATCGAGACGAACCTTTCCTACGCCCGGGCGCTGAAAGCAGCCGGTAAGCTGTTTTTGGCCGGCTATTATCCGTTTTACTGGGGGTCTGAGCAGACCAACGCGGGTCGCCGCTACTACGAATACGAAGGCGGAAAAGGCACCGCCGCCCAATGGGAATCCATCATCAAGGAGCAAGATCCAAGCTGGGTCGAAATTACGACGTGGAACGACTTCGCCGAGTCATACCTTGTGGCGCCCGAAGACGATCAAACCGGCTTATACAAGCCTCATACGGCTTTCATGGAATTAAACCGGTACTACATCGCGTGGTTCAAGACAGGCGTTCAGCCCGAAATCACAAAAGACGCGGTATTCTACTTCTATCGCACTCATCCCATGGACCTCCGCGCCACGGACGATCCGCTTGGTCCCGTGACCGAGCTGCACGGAAATGTAAAGGATGAGATCTATGTCACCGTTGCGCTGACCGCACCCGCCGCACTACGCGTCGATTCAGGCGGTATCCAAACTACCTTCCAGTTGAATAAAGGAATTAGCCAGGTGAGCGTGCCCTTCCACGTCGGACGTCAACAGTTCCGGTTGTCGCGGCACAGTCAACTCATCGGTCAGATTGTAGGAGAGCCTATCCAGTCCAAGATTTCCGTCTATAATTTTTACTACACGACAGGCTTCTTCGAATCCGCACATTAGCCTCGCAGCCCCCTACGCGACGCCAGTTCGAGAAATTCGTCGCGCCGGCCGAATACCCATATTCCACCGCCACGCAGCGGTAACGCCGATAATTCGCGGATGAACGCAAGGAACCGGTTAGCTCGGAAGAACGTCCTTCCATGCGAGAGAACAGGAGGCGGCAGGGTATATCCCACCAGCTTTTCAGCCGCGACGACATCTCTCAGATATGGACGAAAAAGAAACTTACGAACGTCACTGGTGATAGGAGCTCCGAACATTCGATAGGGCGCGCGCCAAAGAAAACGCGCCACCCGTCGCAACTGGCTGAAATGGAAAAATGTGACCGGTACGCCATCCACCTCGGGGCAACCATAGCGATCGGCGGTCAGCTCATAATTGTCGAGATTCCACGGTGCTAAGTTCACGCCCGGGTTGTCGCAAATATAAACGTTCGAAAATCGGACCGGAAATTCGTTCAGGTACATCTGGTCGCCGCACTGACCATCCTTTCTGGCGCAGGATCGCAGGCAAGACTGTCGCCACCATTCGAGGCATTCGAATCCTTGTCGATCTCGGCGAAATGACAGCCAACCCACATTGAAATCGCCCGAGCTCCGAGCGAGATGCTGGTTCTGCCGAGAAAATCGGTGAGGTACGATGAAAACGGAATGGTCACGAAAGTCGACGAACAACGGCGCGGGATCTTTGAAGAAAAACAGTTCCGAATCCAGATAGGTAAGCACATCGATGTCGGGCCTACGCGCGAATATCCACCGCATCAAAGAGGGCGTGCAGGTAAAATAGTATTCGATACTTGGGCGGTTTTCCTTGCTGTCGAGAAGCTCTTTGTCGAACGCCTCGAGT
>Ga0134126_10010951_pt1 | contig 11425 bp, 6 predicted proteins | sample KB31752_FD_96881 | JGI IMG/M metagenome (GOLD analysis project Ga0134126, IMG submission 96881) | Terrestrial soil microbial communities with excess Nitrogen fertilizer from Kellogg Biological Station, Michigan, USA - KB3-175-2 | ecosystem: Environmental > Terrestrial > Soil > Unclassified ... | reverse complement strand
CTGGACAAACTGCACCACACCAAAAATCCAAAATAATGAAGATATAGCGCAAATTTATGCCTACTCTATCTCAAATTATGAGGATTAAAACCTCTAGCGAACAGCCGTTTAGGCGCTTCGGGCATCTTAATCCCGTTCGTTGACCCTGCCTTTAAAGCACGGCGTTGACGCAAGCCATTAACGCAAAACCGAGCGTTGTTGGCAGAATGGACTGGAGTCAGGGACTGTATGCCAATTGCACGTATCGTCACCAGCATGCCCGAGCTTTCCGGCGGTCTGGTACGTGATTTAAATTCGCGCGGGTTTGAGGTTCACATTATTTCTCCAGAACAGGCGTCCTCTGGAACAGCCGATCTGGAGATCAAATTGGACGCTTTCTTCCGTCCCGATGGCGCTCAGGTCCCTGCCACCCACGTTTCTGCCCCAACTACTTTCGCCGTGCCGGAATCAGCCATTTCCACCTTGCAACAGCTCGCCCTGCAACAGCCGCAGGAAGATATTTGGACCATGCTGGCCTCCTTCGATGGAGACGCCGACACGCAGGATGCCATCGTTCCAGACGAGAATCTCGCCGAGCCGGCGCCCCAGGAAGCCACCGCAACAATGCATGCGCTCAACCAGACTCCGGAAGTCCGCAGCGAAAGCTTTGAAGTCCCGAGCGAAAATTCCGAAACTCAGGGCCAGATCGCGGAACCCGCGCCTGCCGTAATTCAGCAAGCAGCGACCGCTCCCGAACGGCAAAAACCCGATTCAATGTACGTTGATCCCGACCTCGTGCCTTCCATGTTTAATTTTTCCTCCTTCCCGGAAAATACCCAGGCGGATCAGGAAGCCACAACATCTTCGAACCAGTCGCCATGGCGTGGGAGTGAGCTGCGAAAGACCAATCTGCGTCCCTGGGATGCTCGTTCCCACAAATTCGCGGCTGCTGCCGCCGCAGGTTGTGCCGTACTGATCGTCCTAATGATTCTCACCTTCTCGCACAGCCACGTGCTTCCTAAAGCGGTAAGCTCGCCGGCCCCGGAAACACAAACAGCTGTCCCGTTTCATCACGCGGAACATGGCGCGCAAGCCAGCGCCGAAACCGCGTCGCAGCCTACCGTGCCCATCAAACCAGCTGTACTGGTAAGCAGCGTCAGTTCGCCATCCAAAGCTGCGCCGCATGCTCCCAAAGCCGACACCGCCGTCGCCGAAGACACGATTGTGCGGTATGGCAGCGCGAAGAAAGCTCCGGAAGCCTCAGCCACCAAGCCGTCCGCCATCCGCTATTACTCAGATATGGATTAATTGACTGGCTCAGAATTGGGCAGCGTGCGATTCCAACGCAACGTACAGGCACGTGCCGTATCTTTAAGCGACGAAATCCTGATGTGGAGGTTGCGGCATGGGCTGGGGAAGCCTGTCAGTGACCTCGGCAAGCCGGGCCAGCTTCTCCGCCAGCTCCGCCTTGCCCCAACCCGGCTGGCAGCGCCAATGATAATTTCCGCTATGCGTGCTCGGAGTATTTAAACGGGCTTCACTGCCCAGGCTGAGCACATCCTGCAGGGGCACAACTGAAAGATTCGCAACCGAACTCTGCGCCAGCCGTATTAATCCCCAATTCACTCCATCACCCGAGCACCCCACCAGCGCTTTTACCGCCTCACGTTCGCGCTCTGAGATCGAGTTCCACCAGCCCAGCGTCGTGTCATTGTCGTGGGTGCCGGTGTAGATCACGCGCTCGGGCGTCTGCCGGTGCGGAAGGTAAATGTGCGCGCCGGGGTCTCCGAACGCAAACTGCAGCACGGCCATGCCGGGAATTTTGTGCCGGTCGCGCAGCGCATCCACATCCGGCGTGATTACGCCTAAATCTTCAGCGAAAAACGGCAGCCCGCCGAGTTCCTCGCGCAGCTTGTTAAAAAGCTCGTCACCGGGCCCATCCACCCAGCGGCCATGAATGGCGGTCGGCTCGCTGGCGGGAATCTCCCAGAACTGAGCGAAGCCGCGAAAGTGGTCGAGCCGGATAATATCGCAGGTCTGCGTCGCCCACCGCAGGCGGTTGATCCACCACTCAAACCCGGTGGCTCGCATCGCATCCCAGTTGTAAAGCGGATTGCCCCAGCGCTGCCCGGTGGCGCTGAAGGCATCCGGCGGAACGCCGGAAACAACCTCCGGCTGCAAATCTTCTTTTAGCCGGAAGCGGTCCCGGTAAGCCCACACGTCGGCGCTGTCGTAATCAACAAAAATGGCAATGTCCCCGACGATCCGGATGGAGCGCTGCGCGCAGTATTGCCGCAACGCGTTCCACTGCTCGTAAAAAAAGAACTGGATTACGCGGCGCATCGCAAGCTCCGTCGCCATCTCTTGCCGCGCAACGTCCAACTCTTCCGCGTAGTGGCGGGCGAGCTTGCGCGGCCACTGCTCCCAACGCGTACCGACATAACGCGTGCGCAAGGAGTCAAACAGAACAAAATCCTCGAGCCACCATTGGTTCTGCGCGCAAAAATTTTCAAACCGGCCCTTCGCATTTCCTGAAAGCCTCTCCAGAAAATTTCGCGAGGCTTGTTCCAGCAATGGAAATTTGACGCGCGAGACCGCTTCATAATCAATCGGTCCCACTTCATCGGATAGGCTGCCCAGGTCCCCTTCTGAGAGCCATCCATGCTGCGCCAATCGTTCCATGCTAATAAGCAGAGGATTGCCGGCGAAAGCCGATGTCGAAGAGTACGGAGAATTTCCATTCGCGGGCGGCCCTAAGGGAAGAACCTGCCAAAGACCCTGGCGCGCGGAGGCCAAAAAGTCCACAAATTCGTACGCAGCCCCGCCCAAATCTCCAATTCCACCGCGGGAGGGCAGAGAGATAGGGTGGAGCAGAATTCCAGTCGAGCGCGGGAAAGACATTGGCTGTTTTACTTTGTCGCAGGATACGCCGCAGGTAGATGAGAAAAATTCAGCGGCGGTTGCTACTCTCCCGGTTCTCCAGTTTGCATTTTCGTCAAAGCTTTATATTCGTCCTGATTGATCTTGATGTTTCCAGCCTTCTGCATGGTGTCGCGCAGGTTGGTAACGAACAGGCCAAACAGCTCCTGCTGCTTCTGTTCCAGCAAGCCCTGGCGGAGTTCATCTTTTTTCGCCGCGAAGTCCTGCTCTGCCGGAGGTTGACGATCGGTCACCTGAATCACCGCTGCCGTGTTCTCGGTGTTGATGGGCTCGCTGATTTTTCCCTGCGGCAAGCTGAACGCCACCGAGGCCGGTCCCTGCATTGAGCCGAGATCCGGGACTTGCGCGTTGGGCAACACCAAATCGCTGCTCTTGAATGAGGCGCCCAACTCCTTCGCCGCCTTTTTCAAATCGCGCTCCGCAATGGCTTTGTCAGAAAGTTCCTTGGCCTTCTGCGGAAGTAGCGTCGCCACCTGCTGGTTCTTGAATTGTTCCGCCACCTGGCTGCGTATGGCGTCGAAAGTGGGAGTAGCCGCGGGCTTCACGTCCAGCACCTGGAAAATCGCATACCCGGCTGGGGCTTGCGCCTCATCCGGCGGAGATTTGGGAGATGTACTGAAAACAGCGTCCATAAACGAAGGCGCGCTCCCAATTCCCGGCAGCGAACTGTTGCGGCTCACAAAATCGGTGGTCACAACCTGCAGTCCCTGGCTCGCTGCGGCCTTATCAAGGCCTCCATCGCGCGCTGCGGTAAGCAGCTTTTGCGCCTGGTCATCCGCCACCTGTCCCGCCTTTTGCTGCTGGATCAGCGGTTCGATCTGCGCCTTCACTTCATCCAGCGGGCTCACGTGCGCGGGTTTCTTGTCGTCAATATGCAGAATCACAAACGCATAACCGGCATTGATCACGTCGCTGGTTGCGCCCTTAGGCAGCGAGAAGGCTGCCTTGTCCACATCCGCGACTGGAAAGCCGCCATGCTGCACCCATCCGACCGACCCCCCACTTTTCGCGCTGGGATCTTCCGAGTACTTCTTCGCCAGTTGCGCGAAATCTCCTCCAGCCTTCAGTTGCTTAAGGACATCTTCCGCCTTGGCTCGCGCTGCATCCGCCGCCTTCTGGTCAACTTTTCCATCCGGCCCAGGCAACGGCGTCTTGATCAAAATCTGGCTGACGCTCACCTGCTCCGCAGTCACATACTGATCGCGGTGCTGGTCGTAGTACGTGCGCAATTCGTCATCGCTGACCGAAATTTTGGACGCGATGTTCTGCTGATCGAGGACCACGTAAGCAATTTTCCGCTGCTCCGGAATCGAGTTGGCGTACATCTGCTTCTTCTGATCGTAAAAAGCCTTCAGCTCCGCGTCCGCGGGATGAATGCTCTTCAGCACATCGTCTTTGGTGAAAAACGCGTAATCGAATTTGACTTTGGTATTCTTGTCTTCAAATTCCTTGTGCACGTCCGCGTCATTCACGGTTACCCCGCCCGTGACCAGCGCCAACAGCTTTTGCCGCAGAATGCCTTCTTTCACCGACTGCTCAAATTGCGGCACCGTCATATTGGCGCGTTCGATCATCGCCTGGTATGCGTCCTGGCCGATAAACTTGCCGCCGGGGAAAAAAGTGTCAGCATAGCTGCCATGCTGCAACTCGTCGCTCAGCTCCTGATCGCTGACGTGCAGGCCAATGCGGCGCGCTTCCGCGTCCATCGCACGCTGCGTAATCAACTGCTCAGCAGCCTGGCGATTGGCAAGGGGCGTTAAATACGCAACCTGCGGGCCGCCATGCGGATACTGCTGCTCGATCATGTTGCGCGCCGCCCGCTGGACTTCAACCGTGGTAACGTTCTCTCCGCCCACCTCGGCCAATACGCCGCGTTGCGTGGTACCGCTCCCCGTGGGGCCGCCGCTGGGGATCAAATACACCAGCATTGCCAGCGACAGAAGGACGAGCAGTCCGCCAAATATTATTTTCTTAATGGGGCCGGGGGTTTGTAGAAAGCGAATCATTGTATGTGGTTACTCCAGATTAGACGCGAAAAACTATTATAAACGAGAGCGTCATTGCAAGTGCCTGCGCAGCCAAAAAGCGTTTGCTTAACTGAAATTAATTCTTGCACTTAGAAGTACGACCCTTCGTGCGATCCTACCCGCCGCCCGCTCATAACAATCACTGTGTCCGGCGATACTCACTTCCGATAGTCGAAGGCATACCCCTTCGGCTCATTTCCCGACAAATCGCGCGTGTTGTAGTTCAGTAGATCATTCATGTGCGTTTGATCGAGGGGAAACGTTTTGCCCGCATATGGATACGTTCCCATCGCGCGGAAGGGCAACGGTGCCACCGTCGAACCGTCAGCCGCGTAAAAGTCCATGTCCTTTTCGTAGCCATTGGCCAAAAAGAAATAATCCCGCGTCCATCCCGCCGGAAGCCGCGGCAGCTTCGCCGGATCAAACTCCAGCGCAACTTCTTCCCCCGATCCAAAAACCGCCAGCCGGTCGTCGAATTTTGTCAGCAAAGGCAACACATTGCCGTAGCGCGTGTAAGCGCCCGCCGCGCGCGCATACGGCCCTGTCGCGCTGACTTGCTCGTAGTTGTACTTCACCACTCCCGGTGGCTGCGCCTCGGTTTGCCGCGGATAGCCGTGGAAATCAAGATTCGCGCTTCGCAGCGGAACGTCACTCACGCGTACTTGCTGATTTTGCGGCGTACGGTCAATCAGAATGCTGTCCCAATAAATTTGAAGATTGGTCGTGATGCGAATGCGCCGCGTGCCTTGCGGCAGCTTGCCGGTGAGATTTGCAGTCATGGTGCGTGGGCCACCGGCGGGGAAGCCCATGTCGTTTATGACTTTGACCCAACTTCCCCTGGCGTCAAGCGCTTCCACATACGGCGCGGTCGCTTCAATTCCCGCCTGGCTCGCGGCGTACATTCCGGTTGCAGTAAAGTATTCGATCTCGCCATGCATCAGCAGCCATAGCGGGCCGCCGTCGTATGGTTTGCCGAGATCGAGAATCAGCGAGTGCGGCTTGGTAAATCCCTTGAATGGCTCAAGTTTGAAATCGCCAACGTAACGGTGCGCAAGGAGATCAGGAAGAAGATTGTGTCCATCCTCATCCCAAGCGCCTGCGGGGGGGGCGGCTTCAGCCTTGCGGCTGGCGACAACTTTGAAATCCGGATAAGGCGGATTACTGGCGAAATATTCATTGGGATAAACGTCAAAATCCACCGGGTGGTCCACTGCCAGCATCTTGACCTGATCAAGATAGACGACTTCTTCCATCGGTTCCATCAGGCGGAAGCTGAATTTGCCGTCCTTCTGTTGAATCGAATCGCGATCCACTTTCACATATTCCGTGGGACGAGCGATATTGCGCTCATGCGGCCCCACCCAATGGCCCACAACTCCTGCGCCGATCATGTCAGCCACAAGTTCGTAATGATGCCCGTCCCAAACAAACAACGTGGGACAGGAGCTGCCACGACGGTCCATCTCAGTGAAGCTCTGCGTCTTATTCGCGGCGACTTCGATTTCATCCTGAACCACACCCGAAGGCCAGAGCATGCGAACCACATCAGCTTCTTTGGCATGCCCCAGGCCAATATTCAACACGGTAGAGTTCTGCCCGAGATAGCCATTGGAGCCGTAAATTTCAAATTTCTGGTGATTCATGCTAGAAAAAACTTCAACCTTGGTTCCAATAGCGCTCTTGTTGTCGGCAAGTCCCTTGAGGTCGAGCTTGAGCCAGTTGTTCTTGTTGCCGCCCTCATTCCGCAACAAAACCGCAGGCCCATGATTCTGGGTGATCAGCAGATCAGTGGCACCATCGTTATCAAAATCTCCAGTGATGATGGCGCGAGGAGCTTTAAGCTGAATTTTATCGAGACCGACGTCAGTGGTGACGTCTTTGAATCCATCAGGGCCGAGGTTGCGGAAGAGCTTTATTTCTCCCTTGCCTTCTCTCGTTTCGCCAACGGCAACCAGATCAACCCATCCGTCGTTGTCGTAGTCAATTGCGGCGATGCCGTAAGCGCGCACCCAATTCGTTTCCGGAAGCGGTACCTTCTCGAAGCTCTTGCCTTGATTGTTGCGCCAGAGAGTAAGTGGGGGAGAAGTCCAGTGGGTGAACGCGATATCCATCCAGCCGTCGTGGTTGAAGTCGAGGACGGCGATGCCGGCCGAAGGTTGAAAAGATGCAGGCCAGAATTTCCGGGCAATGAATTTTTCTTCGCGCGGATTCTCGAATATCGTGCTCTCTAACCCACTCACCGCGATATCAATGGCACGATCATTGTTGTAATCCGTACCAACCGTATTCAGACTCGGACCATCGCCAGATAAACCCGTTACTTTGGCAACTTCCGTGAATGTTCCATTGCCATTATTCCGGCGCATCGAGTTCCCGAAAAATATTTGATCATTGGGAAAATCTATCGGCTGTCCGAGTAGAGGCGCTCTTACGTTAAGGAAATTTGTGCTGTACAAATCGAGGTCGCCGTCGTGGTCGTAATCAATAAAATTTAACCCGGCAGAGAAATACCCTATTACTCTTCGATCTGATGGCCGTGATATTGATGGATTCGCTATGCCTGCGGAGTCCGTGGCATTTTTAAACGTTCCATTCTTTTCGTTGTGGAAAAGGTAAACCTGATCGCCGACGCTAAACGCCAAATCAGTCGCGCCATCGTTGTCATAGTCACCGGCGGTACAGACATTCCCGTGCAGCGTCGGATCGAATCCAGCCTTCTTCGTGACATCCTCAAACTTGCCGTCGCCCAAATTGCGGTAAAGCGCAATGCCGCTTTGTGGGCCATTGTCCGCGAGAAAAACATCTTCCTTGCCATCTCCGTCATAATCAAAAAAACAAGCGCCCGGCCCAATGAATGAAGCGAGACTATTGTTGTCTGACTCATCGGGTTGAGAAACCAATCCTGCCTTCTCCGTCACATCCACAAACTTCACGGAGGTTTCCGGTAGAGCTTTTTCGATTGCCGCGGGAGATTCCTCCGCCAGCGAATATTTCCCTTGATCGCCGTAAGCCAGGCCCATGGCCGAGCCCAATTTGCTTTGCGTGATGTGCTGGAACTTTACGAGGTGCTCGCGGGCGTGCGTTGCGTCGCCGGATTGCTGATACGCGCGGGCCAGTCCGAATTCAGCCGAGGCGTGGTGCGGATCGAGCTTCAGCGCGTGCTGGAAAGCCTCCATCGCTTCTGGAAATTGCTTGTTCTGCGAATAGACGGCGCCGAGAAAATACCAGGTGTTCGCGTCATCGGCATCGATGGCGACCACATGGCGGAAGGCGTCAATCGCGCCTTCAATATTCGAGGAATTTTTATAGAGCAGGCCGAGATTGAACCAGGCGTGCGGATCCTGCGGCGCTTGTTGGGTGGCTTCCTTGAGCACCGTTGCCGCCTCATCGAGTTTTGCTAGACCCAGCATCGCCACGCCCTGGTTGAGTTTGGCGATGCGCAGCTTGGGATCGAGCGCTGCCGCCTGCTGAAATTCCTTTAGGGCTTTGTCGAAAGACTGCTGGTTCATGTAGGCGACGCCGAGATTGTTATGGCGCGCGGCCTCAACAGAGGAATTGCCCGGCTTCGAAGATTCAGGTGTCGCCGCGAAAATTCCCAGCGCGGCCAGTGCAAAGGCACACAAGAAAAAAAATGGCTTCGGCTTCAGCTTCTTCATGGGGATGATCAGGCTAGCTTACCTCATAACATGGGGCACGATCATCCAGCGCGTATCATCCCGAGTCTTTGTTTGTCACGATCCCAAAACCCATGTCATCCCGAACAGCTTTAGCTGTGAGGGACCTTACGGCGGCGTATATATTGACGACGCAAGCGGGGTTAACGATCCTCGCTGACAGCAAATTGGTTCCGTCCGTCGTAAGGTCCCTCCGTCTTCACTTCGCCCAATGTCGGGATGACATGGCTTTTGGAGAATTGCAAATTCGAAATTGCTAAATCTCCGGCGGCTGTTGCCATTCACCGCGCTGCTCTTCAATCGCTTCGGCAATGGACAAAACCAATTCTTCCTGCCAGGGTTTCCCTGCGATTTGCACTCCGATCGGCAGGCCTTCGGGTGAATGACCCATGGGCACCATTGCCGCGGGCATGCCCAGCAGGTTGAACCATTCGGTGTAGCTCCACGCATCCAGATACTTCACGAGCTTCCCTTCAATCTTCCAACTGCGCTCGCCGTGATGGAAGGCGGGAATTGCGGCGGCGGGACAAAGCAGCAGCGGGAATCGCTTCATTTGCTCGAAAATTTTTATACGCACCACATCGCGCTGCACCCACATATCCAGCAGAGATTCAGTTGTATGCGCAGGGTCCTCGGCGACCCATTCCAAAAACTCTTTCAATATCGGACTCACGATTTCTTCATGGCCCTCAGTCATCGGGCGAAGCAGCATGCCTCCCGTAATGCCAAAGAACTTCCACCAGAGTTGGCGGGCTTCTTCCAGGCCTTCGGGACGGAATGGTTCCACTTGAAAGCCGGCGCTTTGCAGAAGTTTCGCGGCATTGCGGACTGCGGCGCGCGTTTCAGCCGTGACCGGAGTGCGTCCGTCATCTTCGAAATATGCGATGCGAATATTTTTCATTTTCTGTGCGCTTGGCCAACACACGGAAACCGGCGCGGCGGAAGGATCACCGTCATCCGGCCCTTGCATCACCTCGAAAAGAACTTTCAGGTCAGCGGCGGTCCGCGCCATTGGCCCTACTACGCCAGTCAAAGCAAACGGTCCGACGGAACCGGGAAAGTGTCCCGTGGCCGGAATGCGGCCAGGGGTCGGCTTCAGTCCGCAAATTCCGCTGAAGTGCGCGGGCACGCGGATGGAACCTCCGCCATCGCTGCCAACGCCGCCCGAGGAGCATCCCGAAGCAATCGCCGCCGCCTCGCCTCCACTTGAGCCGCCCGCAGTCCGCGACAAGTCCCAGGGATTGTTGGTGCGACCGTAAATAAGATTGTCGGTCTCCCACGCCATGAGCAGTTCTGGAGTATTGGTTGTGCCCAGAATAATTGCGCCAGCGGAGCGCAATCGCTCAACCAAGGGAGCATCGCACTCGGCGATGAGTCCCGCGCGTAACTTTGTTCCCACCTCGCAGCGCATTCCTTTTACGTCAATCGCGCTCTTTATGCTGATGGGAATGCCGTGCAGCGGACCAATTTTTTCGCGGCGCGTGATCGTCGCTTCGGCTTCGCGCGCCGCGCGGCGCGCCGCATCGCTCTCCACCTGCACGTAGGCATTGAGAATGGGATTCAGGCGTTCGATGCGAGCGAGGTGCGCCTCCAACACTTCCACTGGCGAGAGCGAATGTTCACGGATTTTTTTGGCCAGAACGACGGCAGGAAGAAAATTCAGGTCCGGCATGGCTGAAGGGTGAGTCTAGCAGAACGGCGAGGACGATCGAGCTTCTTGAGATGACGGGTTCGTGCGAGCGAACTGCATTCTAAAACATGTCATCCCGACGTTGTGCGTAGCGAGACGGAGGGCCTTACGACGACCAAAAACTACCACAGAAATCGGCAGGAATGTTACTCCCAATGGCGGCATACACGGTTCAATCGAACGTAAGATCCCTCGCAAGGAAGCTCGGGATGACATGATTTTGGCGTCATGCCATTTTATCGTTACGCGGCTTTCCTGGTTTTTCCCGCTTCACCAAATAATCGGATCACTTCCCTGTTGAACGCTGGAATGTCACTGGGCTGCCGGCTGCTCACCCAGTTTCCATCGCGGACAACGGACTGGTCGGCCCATTCTGCTCCAGCATGGCGCAGATCATCCTGAATGGTGTAATAGCTGGTCAGCTTGCGGCCTTTCACCAAATCCGCCGAGATAAGGAGCCAGGGCGCGTGGCAGATGACTGCGATGGGCTTGCCTGCGTGGTCTATTTTCTTTACGAATTCGCGCGCCGCGTTTTCCATGCGAAGCGCGTCTGCATTCAAAGCGCCGCCGGGAAGGAGTACGGCGTCATAATCGTCGGGCTTTGCCCAATCGAGCATTGCATCTACCGTGAACTGTTCTACTTTCTCGTCGTGCTTCATGGCTTGAATTTTGCCGGACTTGGGTGCCAAGAGTGTCGTTTTCGCGCCCGCTTGCTCGAGCGCTTGCCGCGGCACGGCGAGTTCCGACTGTTCTACGCCATCGGTCGCCAGAATGGCGACTTTCATTCCCTGCAAGCTGCCCTCTGATTTGTCTGTGGCCATCACTCCTCCAAGTTACCTAGCAATCAACAATGATCCTTACTTCTATTTTGATCGCATCTGTTGAATTTCGGCATACAGTAAAGGCTTCACCCTGGCGGCAAATCTTATGTATCCCATTAGGGCAGGTTTTGCCGGCCTCGCATTGCCCTCGCGGGAATGGGACAATGGGGAATAAACCTGCTGGAGTGAATCATGGCCCATCAACATTCTGCTGGATTTCTTAAAGTTGTGAATGACGCGAAAACGCGAGTTAAGGAAACAACCGTCAGCGAGGTCAAATCGCGGCTCGATCGG
>Ga0134126_10010950_pt1 | contig 11425 bp, 10 predicted proteins | sample KB31752_FD_96881 | JGI IMG/M metagenome (GOLD analysis project Ga0134126, IMG submission 96881) | Terrestrial soil microbial communities with excess Nitrogen fertilizer from Kellogg Biological Station, Michigan, USA - KB3-175-2 | ecosystem: Environmental > Terrestrial > Soil > Unclassified ... | reverse complement strand
TGCCGTCGAGCCGCGCGCCCTCGACCTGCACCTCGATATCGTTGGCGATGAGGTCGCGGCTCGGCAGGATATAGGCGCCGCCGCGCCCGACGCTGGTGATGAAGTCGCTGGGCGCCGCGGTGCGCACCTCGAAGGGCAGGCCGCCCGCCGCGCGGATCGCCTGTTTCGCCAGCGCCGCGATGCCGTCGAGATGGGTGAAACAGCTCGCCAGTTCCGACGAGGTGTTGATGACCGCGATCTTCGGCTTTTTCATGTCCTCGTCGCTGATGCCGAGGGCGCGCCATTGCGCGCGCCGTCCGGCCCATAGCGCGGTGCCGGGTTCGAGATTGCTGCGCAGGGTCCGCTTTTCCATCACATTCACTCCACGATGAATCGCAATCAGTTGCGGGCGCGCGCCGCCTGTTTCAGCGCGCCCGGCTGACCCAGAACGATGTCGGTGGTGCGCGCGAAATGCGCTTCGAACAGCTTGCAGGCCCGGTCGGCGTCGCGCGCCAGCACGACTTTAACGATCTCGTCGTGCTCGCCGGGAATGTCGCGCTTCGGATCGGCGAAATTTATGGCGAGGCGGCGATAGCGCGCGCTCTGCTCGGCAAGCTGCCGGTGGAACTGCAACAGCCAGCGCGACTGGCAGGCCGAGATCAGCGCCAGGTGGAATTCCTGATGCATCGCCTCCCAGGCGTCGGACAGTTTCTTCGGATTGCCGGATGCGGTCAGCCTCATGCGCGTCAGGCGGTGATGGGCCGCCACGACGCGCGCTTCCCATTCGACGTCGCCATGCGCCATCGAGCGGCGCAGGGCGAGACATTCGATCTCGATGCGAACGCGGGTCAGGTCGATCAAATCTTCGCGAGACACCGGCGAGACGCGGAAGCCCTTCTGGTCCTCCAGCACGACGAGGCCGGTCGCGGTCAGCCGCGCCAGCGCCTCGCGCAACGGATTGATGCCGGAGCGGTAACGCTCGGCGAGATCGGGCAGTTTGAGCCGCGCGCCCGGCGCCAGCGCGCCCGCGACGATATCGGACCGCACCCGCCCCACCAGGGCGGAGGACTGTGTCCGCGCGCCGTTCTCCGCCGCCGGCGCGGCCCCCGAATCGCTGAATTTCATGGGCTTCCTCCCATTTGCGCCGGACCTTATCACCGGGCTCCGGGCTGGAAAAATATTTTCGGGGAGATTATACGTTTCTCACGAAATTTGCGACTAACGGCAAACGGATCACGGAGGCAATTGCCATGACGATCGACACCGATATCAAACCGGTGGTGAAGGGCAAGAAGGGCGGGCTGCCGAGCCGCCTTCATCACAACGCCTATGTCACCAAGGACATGGAAGCGACGCGGCATTTCTACGAGGACATTCTCGGCTTCCCGCTGCTTGCGACCTGGTGCGAGCAGGACGAATTGTTCGGCGCGCTGCGCATCTATTGCCATTGCTTCTTCGGCATCGGCGACGGCGGCGCGCTGGCCTTCTTCCAGTTCGCCAATAAGGAGGACCAGGAACAGTTCGGCCCGCCGATCCCGTTCTCGCCGTTCCATCACATCGCGCTCAATGTCGACGGCAAGACCCAGGCCGAGATCGAGGCGCGCATCAAAGCGGCAGGCATGACCGAGCCCCAGACCTTCGTGCTCGAGCACGGCTATTGCCGCTCGGTCTATGTCACCGACCCGAACGGCCTCATCGTCGAGTTGACGCATGACGCGCCGAATGTCGAGCAGATCAACAAGGACCGGCTCGCCGACGCGCGCTCGGAACTGAAGCGCTGGCTCGCCGGCGACCATCATTCCAACAACAACTACCGCTAGGATCGAGGGGGACGACGACGTGAAGATTCCGAAGAAGCTCCAGGCCGAGATCAACAACGCCTACGAGGAAGAATACGAAATCCCGATGATCGGGATCACGCTGCCCGACGGCTATGTCAACATCACGCCGCGCGGCTCGACCCAGGTTTACGACGACGAGCATATCTCGTTCTGGATCCGCGGCCGCGGCACCACCGACAAGCTGTTGCAGAACGGCACCAAGCTCTCGGTGTTCTTCCGCAAGCTCAAGCTGCGCGCCGACGGCACGCTGCCGATCGGCGGCATCGCCCGCTTCTACGGTACGGTCGAGGTGCACAAATCCGGCCCGGTCTACGCCAAGGTCTGGGAGCGGCTGATCCCGGGCGAAAAGAAATGGGACCCGGACAAAAAGGGCTGGGCCGTGGTGATGAAGGTCGAGCGCGGCGAGGATCTGTTCGGCGGCCCGCTCAAGGAGTGACGTAGTCTCAATCGCCGGCGCGCGCCTCCGCGCGCTTGGCTTCCGCGCCTAACGGCGCGACAGGCCGCCCCGGATCGTGGGGCGGCCTGTTCGCTCCGCTCGAACAGTTACTTCCAGAACAGCTTGCTGGCGAGGCGCGCGCCCTCCGCCATGGCGGCGAGCTTGGCCCATACCACGTCGGGATCGACCGCGGCCTGGCCGACCCAGGTGCCGTAGCCGCAATCGCCGCCGGCGACCACGTTCTCGCGCCCGACCAGCCGGGCGTAGCGCTCGATGCGCTGGCACACCAGTTCGGGATGCTCGATGAAATTGGATTTGGATTCGAGCACGCCGGGGATCAGCACCTTGCCCGCCGGCACTTTCACCGTCTCGAACAGTTTCCATTCATGCGCGTGACGCGGATTCGCCGCCTCGAACGACACGCCGTTCGGCCGCGCGGTAAAGGCGATGTCGATAATATCGGCGAGCGGCACGTCGCAATGATGCGGCCCGTCGTAATTGCCCCAGCACAGATGGATGCGCATGCGGTCGGCGGGCAGGCCCTCGAGCGCGTAGTTCATTGCCTCGACGTGCTGTTGCGCCTTTTTGCGGAACGACGGCAGGTCGAGATCGGCGAACTGGATGTGCCGCCCCATGCCGAGATCGGGGCAATCGAGCTGAAGGATGAATCCGCCGTCGACGATCGCCTTGTATTCGGCCTTCATCGCCTCGGCGATGGCATAGAGATATTCCTCGTGCGTCTTGTAATAGTCGTTGCCGAAGAACAGCGAGATCACGCCCGGCGACGCCGCGCTGATGAAGCCGCCCGCGACCTGCTTGCCGCTGAGCGCGGCCTTGAGATTGGCGACGTCGGTCCTGGCGGCCTCGGGATCCTTGAGCGCGATCGGCCCGTTGCAGCCCGGCGCCGAGCGGCGCGCGCGGCCGGGGTCGTTGAAGACCCGCTTTTCCATGCCGGGAAACCCGATCAGATCCTGATAGACAGGGCGCTTGGTGCTGCCGTTGAAGCCGGTGAGGCGGTCCTTGACGTAGGTGGCATAGCTCGGCTTCGACATCTCGCCGTCATTGACGAAATCGACGCCGGCCTTGACCTGGCGCTCGACGATCTCGGCGACCGACGATTTCTGCCGCGCCGCCAGCACAGCGTTGTCGACCGGAATCCCCTCGGCCTTGGCGAACATGATCCTGGTCAGATCGTCGGGGCGCGGCAGACTCCCGGTATGCGTCGTCAGGAACCTGTCGGTGCTGTGCATGGCTTCGCTCCCGAATGTTTTTGATTTGAAAAAATATTTTTTGATGATTACCTAGCGGCACCGCGAAAGTCCAGAACGCAACACGATCATGTCGATCGAAGCGACGCAGCTTCACCCCCTGTTTTTCGCCCGCGTCACCGGCGTCGATTTTTCGCGCGCGCCCGACGCCGCGTCGGTGGCGCGGATCGTCGCGCTGAGCGACCGCTACGGCGTGCTCGCCTTTCCCGAAACCGGCCTCGACGACGCGCGCCATGTCGCGTGGAGCCGCGCGCTCGGCCCCTTGGAGCTGGCGCCGCATTTCGTCGGCTCGCCGACCACGCGCCGCCTGTCGCTGCCGGAACTGTTCGAGGCCGGCAATCTCGGCGCCGACGGCGAGATCACCGCGCCCGACAATCGCGGCCGCCTGTTCGCGCGCGGCAACAAGCTCTGGCACACGGATTCGTCGTTCAATCCGACCCTGTCGAAATATTCGCTGCTGCTCGCCTATGTCGTGCCGCCGGGCGGCGCCGACACCGAGTTCGCCGATCTGCGCGCCGCCTATGACGCGCTGCCCGATGCGCGCAAGGCCGAGATCGAGACGCTCGAGGTGGTGCACGATATGTGGCACTCGCGCCGCCTCGCCGGTTTCCCCGACGTCACCGCGGAACAGCGCGAGGCGAAACCGCCTGTGCGCCACCGCCTCGTCCACACGCATCCCGGCTCGAAGCGCAAATCCCTGTTCATGGGCGCGCATGCCTCGCATATCGCGGGCTGGCCCGAGGACAAGGGCCGCGCGCTGCTGCGCGAACTGACCGAGTTCGCCACCGAGGCGCGCTTCGTCCATCGCTATGAATGGCGCGTTGGCGATCTTGTGATGTGGGACAATCGCGTGTCGCTGCATCGCGCCACGCCGTTCGACGATTTCGCCTTTCGGCGCGACATGCGCCGCACCACCGTCATCGACGCGGCGGCCTAGCGCGCCCCGCGCTCACACCGCGCCGGCGCCGCGCCCCTTCGCGAACAGCGGCACCGCGCCGTCCTTGGGCGGCGCGAGGTTGAGACTGTCCTTCACCGGCTGGACATGTTCGTGCATCAGAAACTCGACGCGGCCGCTCTGGCCGCGCGTCAGCGCCTCGACGATGGCGTGGTGCTGGCGCTGGGCATAGCGCAGCAGCCCGAACATGAATTCGGGCGGCATCTTGTCGAAGGCGACCGCGCCGGCCGCGGCGAACGGCACGCGGTCATTGGCGGTGATCGCGTCGGCGATCACCCGGCTGTCGGCCGCCGCCACGATCAGCGCGTGGAAGCGCAGATTCATCGCCGCGAAACTTTCCTCGTCGCCGTCGGCGAAACTGGTCTTGTCGAAAATCCGGTCGCCTTCGGCGAGACAGGATTGCAGGTCGCGCAGCAGCGAGGGGGGCGCGCCGCGCTCGGCGACGAGCCGCGCCGCCATGCCCTCGAGCACGCCGCGCAATTCGATGGCGTCGATCACATCCTGCTGGCTGAAGGAGCGGACGAAATAGCCGCGCGTCTCGGACGGGGTCAGCAACCCTTCGCGCGCGAGCGCCGGCAGCGCCGCGCGCACCGGGGTGCGCGACACAAGGAGCCGCTCCGCCAGCCCTTCCTCGGTGATGCGCTCGCCGGGGCCGAGCTCGCCGCGCAGGATCAGCTCGCGAATCTGCACGATGGCGCGATTTTGGTGAGTGGTCATGCCGCCTCTTGCCGATCCGTGTTTTGTATCCAATAGAGGGTTGTGTCAACGGCATGGCGGCTTATTTTTCTTGTTGGATGCGGATGTTGGTTTGATGATGTATCCAATACTGCAAGGATACGGCGCAATCCGCCGTCAAACCGGTTGCGCGGCGCGCGCCGCCGGGGAACACTGAAATTCGCGACGTTGAATCGTGGAGACGACAACATGCTGAACCGGGAAGACAACGAACTGCTGACGAGGATCGGGCCGGGCACGCCGATGGGCTCGATGCTGCGCGAATACTGGGTGCCGGCCTGCCGCGCGGCCAAGCTCGAAGCGGACGGCGCGCCCGCGCGCATCCGCCTGTTCGGCGAGAATTTCGTCGCCTTCCGCGCCACCGACGGCCGGGTCGGCTTTTTCAACGAAGGGTGCCCCCATCGCTGCGCCTCGCTGGCGCTGGCGCGCAACGAGGGCAACGGCCTGCGCTGCATTTTCCACGGCTGGAAATTCGACGTCAGCGGCAAATGCGTCGATACGCCGACCGAGCCCGAGGATCGCCGCGCCGCCTTTGCCGAACGCGTGCCGGTGAAGCATTACGCGGTGCGTGAGGCCGGGGGCCTGATCTGGGTCTATCTCGGCAAGAATCAGGCGAACCCGCCGCGCTTCCACGATTTCGAATTCACCCGCCTGCCCGAGAGCCATGTCCAGCCGCGCCGCGGCGTCATCCATTGCAACTGGCTGCAGGGTCTCGAGGCGCTGCTCGATTCGGCGCATGTCACCTTCCTCCACGCCTCCGGCCTCGGCAGCCCGACCGGCAAGGATTTCTATAAAAAGGAATCCGACTACATGCTCTCGACCGGCGCGCCGGTGTTCGAGTTCATCCAGAAGCCCTACGGCTTCCGCGAAGGCGCGCTGCGCGACCAGCCCGACGGCAACACCTATGCGCGCATCCGCGAGGTCGCGTTTCCGTTCGCCTCGTTCATCCCGGCGCCCCCGGGCGGCTTCGGCCTGGTCTGTTTCTCGATCCCGATCGACGACGAATGGACGGCGCAATGGTATGTCGGCTTCGACACCACCAAGCCGTTCGACCGCCAGCCGCGCCCGATCACCGGCCGCGATTCGGGCGATCCCGATTTCTTCAATTCCGACATGGGCGACTGGTCGAATATGTGGTTCCAGGACCGCGCCGCGATGAAGGAAGGCCACTGGACCGGGATTCTCGGCCGCGGCAACGCCTATGAGGATTTCATCGTCCAGGAATCGATGGGTCCGATCGTCGATCGAAGCCAGGAATTCCTCGGCACCTGCGATGTGGTGATCGTGCGGTCGCGCAAGATCCTGCTCGACGCGATCCACCAGTATCAGAAGGACGGCACGCTGTCCTTCAACGGGCCGGAGATCGATTTCAGCCGCATCCGCGCCATCTCCTTCGCCTATCCGAAGGGCGGCGACTGGAAGGCCATCGATCCGTTCAATCCGCCGCAACAGAAGGCGGCGTAGCGTTTGACGGGCCGGGGGGCGCGTCCCCCGGCCGTCCTCCGGTCTTAATCCCGTCAGAGCGTGGGATAATCCGTGTAGCCCGCCGGGCCCGCGGCGATGATGGTCGGGCCCTGAAGCGGGTTGAGCGGCGCGCCTTTCCGGAAGCGTTCGACCAGATCGGGGTTGGCGATATAGAGCCGCCCGAACGACACCATGTCGGCGCGGCCCGAGCGCACCGCTTCCCGCGCCTTCGCCAGATCGTAATTGTTGTTGGCGATATAGACGCCCTTGAAGCGCTTGCGCAGCCGCGCCCAGTCGAACGGAATTTCCTTTTCCGTCGGGTCGGTCGCGCCCTCGACCACGTTGAGATAGGCGAGGCCGTAGCGGTCGAGGCCGTCGGTCACGACCGCGAACAGTTTTTCCGGATCGCTGTCGGAAATGCCGTGATGCACGTTGGTCGGCGAGATGTGGATGCCGACGCGATCGGCGCCGGCGACCGCGACCACGGCGTCGAGCACTTCCCACAGGATGCGGCAGCGGTTTTCCGGCGAGCCGCCGTAATGGTCGTCGCGCCGGTTGCTGGCGTCCTGGAGGAACTGGTCGATCAGATAGCCGTTGCCGGCATGAACCTCGACGCCGTCGAAACCGGCGGCGAGCGCGTTGATCGTCGCGTGCCGGTATTGCGCGACGACGCCCGGCAGCTCGTCGAGCGTCAGGGCGCGCGGCTCGCCGTGCTGCGTCCGCACGCCGTCGAAGGTCATGGCGCCGATGGAGCGGATCGCCGACGGCGCGACCGGGTGATTATTGCCCGGCCGCCAGTCGATATGGGTACAGCGGCCGCAATGCCAGAGCTGAAGGAAGATGTGGCCGCCGCGCGCGTGCACGGCGTCGGTGACGCGCTTCCAGCCCGCGACCATCGCCGGCGTGTAAATGCCGGGCGATTCGCGCCAGCCGAGGCCCTGTTCCGAGATCGCGGTCGACTCCGCCACGATCAGCCCGGCCGAGGCGCGCTGCGCGTAATACTCGACGTTGAGATCGCCCGGGATTTCGTTGGGCGAGCGGTTGCGCGTCATCGCCGCCATGACGACGCGGTTGCGCATCGTGTAGCGGCCGACCCGGATGGGATCGAACAGATCCATGATGGTCACTCCGATTTCAACGTGGCGAGATCGACGCGCTTGCCGACTTTCATCGCCCAGACATTAACAAAAGCGAGCGCCGAGGCGCAGAACAGGAAAATCGACATCGACTGCGTGCCGCCGCCGCCGCCTGTCATGATCAGCGCCGCCACCGCCGGAATCTGCGCGCCGAGAAGCCCCGAGATCGCGTTGCCGACCGCGATGCCGCTGAACCGCACATTGGTGTCGAACTGTTCGCTGAACATCGTGTAGATCGGGCCGTACATCGCCGCGATGCCGAGGCGCATCGCCAGCATGGCGAGGAACACAAGCGCCGGCTCGCGCGTGTTGACCAGCGGGAAGAACACCGCGCCGACCACGGCGCCGACGGCGAGGCCGATCATCACCATGCGCTTGCGCCCGATCCGGTCCGAGATATGGCCGGAATAGAGCGTCACCGGCACTTCGATCAGATTGGCGATCACCGAAAACGCCAGCAGCATCGGCTGCGGCAGATGCAGCACGCGCGTGCCGTAGGCGAGGATGAAGATGAACACATAGCCTTGCGTGTTCGGATAGAACAGCGCGACGACAAGCTGCACCACCGGCTTCCAGCGCGTGCGGAACAGGGTGACGATCGGCACGGCGGCTTTCGTCTCCTGTTTTTCCATCTGCTCGAACACCGGGCTTTCCGCGACGCGCAGCCGGATATAGGTGCCGATGCCGACCAGCACGACGCTGAACAGGAACGGCACGCGCCAGCCCCAGGCCAGGAACTGTTCGTGCGTCACCAGCACCGAGATCAGCAGAAACAGCAGATTGGCGACCACGATGCCCGACGCGACGCCGATCTGCGGGAACGCGCCGAGCAGGCCGCGCAGCCGCGGCGGCGCGTGCTCCACCGCCATCAGCACCGCGCCCGCGCCTTCGCCGCCGATGGCGAAACCCTGCACCGCGCGCATCGCGAGGAGGATGATCGGCGCGGCGACGCCGATACTGGCATAGCTCGGGATCAGGCCGATGATGGTGCTGCCGATCCCCATCATCAGCAGCGTCACGATCAGCATGCGCTTGCGGCCGATGCGGTCGCCGAGATGGCCGAACACGACCGAGCCGAGCGGGCGGAAGAAATACCCGACCGCGAACGTCGCGAAGGCGAGAAAGGTCGCGAAACTCGGCGAGACATTGGGATAGAACACGGCCGGGAAGGCGAGCGCGGCGCCCGTGCCGTAACCGAAGAAATCGTATTGCTCGACCGCATTGCCGAAAAACGACGCGATGCCGACGCGCAGGTGCTCCCGCGACAGCCGGTCCCGCGTCGCGGCGGGGCCCTCCAGCCCCGGCGACGCCACGCTCATGCGAACCCCCCTTTATCGTTCCGTCAGGCGGACAGCCATACCTCGGTGAATTTCGGCGTGATCAGCAGGCCGTGGACGAAATTCTGCACCTTCGGCGACATCACCGACACGCCCGGCCCGATGAATTGCGGCAGTTGCAGCGCCTGTTCGATGACGAAGCGTTGCAGCTTGTAGAAAGCCTGCTTGCGCGATGCCTGGTCGGGTGCGGCCATGGTCGCGTCGAGCAGGTCGCGGAAGCCCGGCAGTTCGATCTTGCCGGCGTTGCGCAGCGCGGTCTTGCCGAACAGCGCCTCATAGAACTGGCTCGGGTCGGGGAAACCGCCCGCCGGGCTCAGCAGCATCGCGCCTTTTTTCTCGATCATGAAATTCGACATCGCCTGCTGCGGCGCGACCGGCGTCAGCTTGAGCCTGATGCCCGCTTTCGCCAGTTGCGACACGATCAGTTCCTGGCGCTGCATCGAGATCTGGTCGGGCCAGCCCCAGGATTCGATCTCGATGCCGTTGGGATGGCCGGCTTCCTTCAGCAGCGCCTTGGCCTTGTCGACATCGTATTTATAATAGTGGACCGTGCTCGGGTCGCACGCCCAATGCTGGGTCGGCAGCACGGCGCAGCTCGGCTGGCCGAGCCCCGCCGCGATCACCTTGTTCAGCTCGTCCCGGTCGATGGCGTAGTTCAGCGCCTGGCGGATGCGCACGTCGTCGAGCGGCGGGCGCGCGTAATTGAGGAACGCGCCGAGGAACACCAGCGACGGGCTGGTCTGGATTTTCACCCCCGGGAACTTCGCCGCGATCGCGCGCTGCTGCGTCGCGAGGTCGATGGCGAGATCGGTCTCGCCCGTCAGCGTCGTGCGCACCCCGGTGTTGAGTTCGCTGATGATGCGCATGTTGATGCCGTCGAGATAGGGCAGGCCCTTCTTCCAGTAATTCTCGTTGCGGCTCAGCACGAAGCTCGAATTGTCCTGCCACGACACGAATTTGAACGGGCCGGTGCCGACCGCCTTGCGGTCGATGTTGACGCCTTTTTCCTTGATGAGATTCGGCGACACCATGAGGCCGACGCGGTTGGTCAGAATGGTCGGCAGGCCGGCATTCGGCTTGTTGAGATGGAGCGTCACCCGGTTCGGCGCGTTGACCTCGACGCTGTCGACCGTGGCGAGGTCGGCCTTCACGTTGGAGCGCTGCTCGCTCTTGTAGCGCTCGATGTTGAGCTTCACGACCCCGGCGTCGAACGCCGCGCCGTCATGGAATTTCACGCCCTCGACCAGATCGAGCACCAGCGTCTTGGGATCGGTGAATTTCCACGATTTGGCGAGGCCGGGTTTCAATTCGAGCGTCGCGGGGTTGAAGTCGATCAGCCCGTCGAACACGGCGTAAAGCACGTTGAAATCGGTCAGGTTGCGGCCGGTCATCGGATCGATCGAGGCCGGGTTGTACGGCATCGCCAGTTTCAGGGTGCCGCCGCGCCGCGGCGTGTCGGCGGCCAGCGCGATCCCGGGCAGCAACGCCACCGCGCCGGCTGCGGCGCCGGTCTTCAGCACCTGGCGGCGGTCGAGTCCCGCCCCGTTTTTGGCGCGCCTGGTCATGGTCGATCTCTCCCTGATTTCATTGTTGTTTGTATCCAATATCATCGCCGCCAAAATCCGATTCCGCAAGAAATCTCGATTCGCTTCTGGCAAGTGAATTTCGATGGATACATAATCGTGGCAACAAATAACGGGAGGGCGACGGTGAAACGAAGCGACCAACGGATTCTGACGACCCATGTCGGCAGCCTCATCCGGCCCAAATCCCTCCTCGATTCCGCGAAAGCGGCGGCCGACGACAAGGCGAAACAGGGCGATTACGACGCCGCCCTGCGCAAATCCGTCGCCGAGGTGGTGAAACAGCAGGTCGAGGCCGGAATCGACATCGTCAATGACGGCGAATACGGCAAGGGCAGCTGGGCCAACTATATCCTCGACCGCGTCACCGGCTTCGAAATCCGCCCCAACCAGCTCCGCCCGGTCTATTGGCTCGGCCGTGACCGCGAGCGGTTCAAGGAGATGATGGAGATCGACATGCCGGGCGTGCTGACCGGCCGCCCGACCGAGGCCTGCATCGGCGCGATCAAGTACAAGGCGCAGGATGTCATCGCGCGCGACATGGACAATCTGAAAGCGGCGGCACAGGCGGCGAAGCCGCATGACGTGTTCTTCACCGCGGTCGCGCCGGCCAGCACCGCCTATGACGGCGTCAACGAGCATTACAAATCCGAGCGCGACTATGTCTTCGCCATCGCCGACGCGCTGCGCG
>Ga0134126_10010948_pt1 | contig 11426 bp, 13 predicted proteins | sample KB31752_FD_96881 | JGI IMG/M metagenome (GOLD analysis project Ga0134126, IMG submission 96881) | Terrestrial soil microbial communities with excess Nitrogen fertilizer from Kellogg Biological Station, Michigan, USA - KB3-175-2 | ecosystem: Environmental > Terrestrial > Soil > Unclassified ... | reverse complement strand
TCTAAATAGTTCTTCTGTCATCCAAAAGGTTTAAATAGTACCGATACATATATATTACCGTGACATAAAAAGAGTCGAACCTACTTTAACTCAAACCCCGATCATCTTTGATAAAAGATTGACGGGGAGATGCGGATAGATGCTGTAAAACAAGAAGAAAGAAAAGATGTGATATCAAACGACTCGGTATCAAGGTGATTAGTTTCCAATTATAATAATCCACAAAAGATTCTCCAATATTGAATTGAACATGCTTCAGGTTATGTTTTGGTTTTCTTTTGCAACTTCTACTGCTGTAAATGCTTCTACTGCTAGGAAAATAGTCATCAAATTATCGTATGTTTTGACATATTGTACATTTAATATTCTCGGTGTCTCCTTATCTCCGAAACTTGATTTTTGTGCTCATTTTTCTATTTATTATCAGGAGGCAAATATCGACTGGGGATGAAATGCCCAAAGTAAAAAAAAATCTCCGGGTTTTAATGCCAAATTCTATGCTCATCTGGAGTAACGGAGATACTATAGATAAATTCTATAACTTGGACCGACAATTAAGACAAATTAATAGTATAGATAATAGATCTCTTCCATAATTAGAAACTGTCTACATCATTCCATAGGTTTTGTGTTGGTCCTGGACTAATTATGATAATTCATTATTCTATAGTTTATCAATCCTGAAACTATATCAGATACCTTGCTATATTTTCTTAATTTATTTCTAAACACATCACTCATTATCCTGTATTTTTTCAATCTACAAATGTATGTTCTATGACTATTCTCTTTTTAAAATGGTCTTTGTTGTAATCTTTTTCTTCTTGGGATAACGCTCTTTGGTTTCTTTTCTTTCTTTTCGGCAAGGATGATAGTAGTTCTGGGAAATCGTTTTCTACACCAAGGTATCCTAAATCAAACACATTAACAACTTGTTTAGGTGTCACAGGATGGTTATTCTTGTAAATATCATAATCATGTGTCTTCTTCCTTTTTTATGGCCTACTTTATGAATGATAAAACCACCATTGTTAACCATAATCTGATTCTTTATCGTATGTTTTTTCTTTTTGCCTGAATAATACATTTTACTTTTTTCTTTATCAACAGGTCTTGGAATCTGTTGTTCTGTAGAATCGATAAAAGCAAGAAAACCTGGAAAGTATTTCTCAACTTCTTCTGGTATTTTAAGCCTTTTTGTTATGTTGTATATCTTTTGACGTATAGGTAATCATTGTCTTATCAAGGATTCAATCTTTTGAATGTCTCTACTGCAAATGTTGCTTCTCTGATCCAAATCACATAGAAAGCAAGCCAGAGTATGGGTTACATAAAGACGATAGTATACTAAAAGCATTAGAAATCTATCTTTTAAATCTAGTTTGAAATGTCTACCTATTGCACCAGTATCTCGTTTTCTATTCTCTCTTTTTGATAGACTTTTTAGCTCATGATCATGATATCTTTTTGTTATTTCTCTATTGTAAATATCATTGAATTCTTGCACTGTTAAACCAGTGAATGATTTGAAAAGTAGTGGCTTTTTGAATAATCTGTCATAAAAAAGCAACCAAATAACAAGTTAATGAACAACCAATGGTCATAAAGCTGTTTATTTTAATTATGCAAGAGATCTAATATGTCTGTTTTATTGTTCGAGATTTAAAAGATATGTCTTTACAACCGTCTTTAAATCTTCGGTGTTAATCTGGGTTATTGCTTTTTATCTTGTAGATGGTAAAGAGAATAGGAAAATAAGTAACGATTTATCCAATTATTGTTATATATTATCAATCTTTTTTTATAATGATGGATAAAAACTCATGTAAGTTTAAAATAGGATCTTAAAATACAGGCAAACACAGAAGGTATTATTAAAGCCACGGGAAAAAGATTGTCGGATAGTCCACCTAGTTATGACCACATATTTAAGAGGATAAACAAACTGAATATCTATATTAAAAGAGACAATACAGATGATCACTTTGTAATTGCTATAGAGATAGTACTGCTATCAAGGTAACTGACAGAGATCTCGATGGATGTATGAGAAATGCAATGTCCAAAACAGAAAATAAGGCTATCTAAAAATACATATGTAGTAGTAAACATAAAAAATAAAGAAATCCTTTTTGCTTTGGAAGTAACGGATGAAAAGGTACATGATAGTGTGATGCTAAAGAAGATAGAATCTGTATTGGCAGAAGATGGTTCTCCCAAGATACAAACAGGAATTTTAGGCATCTTGAACATACAGGAATCAAGTTTGGAATAAAAATAAGGAAGAATTCTATTATTTCCAGAAGAAACAACAGTTTAAGAAATAGTGAAGTAAGGCTACAGATAGAAAATCTGTTAAAATAGAAAAAGAAAAAAGTAATTACGGTCATATGTATATCGAAGGAGACATCTTTGTCTACTATTAAAAGAACATTTGGAGTGCTTTGTTGCATGATTCCCTATTTCTAAATACATTTAGCTAACATTCACCAACAAAACATGTGAATTGGCCTATCTACAACCACAATCTATAGTTAGACGTGGAGAACTAGCCTAGCATTTGATGTCCTTAACAATTGGGATACAGAGCTAAAAGAGATGGACAAAAAGATAAAGTTGATTAAGAGCCATTTCATTATTTTAATACATTTGTTCTTCTCTTACTTGGCAATGCCACGACATATTTTCATTTACCATATGGGCAGACCGAAGACGGAATTGCACAATAGAGGAAATGCTAAAGGAAAACTACTACCATATATACCCGATTTTACAACAATAAACATAGAAGAATAAACAAATTAAATATCCAAATAAATAATAATTATAATAAAAACAAAGTCTCTAAAGATGGATATCTAATCGTTGCCATAGACAGTACAGGAATAAAGGTTACCAACAATAGAAGTCAATGGATGCAAGAGACAAATGGGATGTGAGCAACAAGAAAGGATATTTAAAAATACATGTATAGCAGTAAACATCAAGAGCAAGAAAATACTTTCAATGAAAGTGACTGATGATGAACATGTACATGATAGCAAGGCGTTACCAGAAATAATTGAGAAAATCATAGAATCCGACGATAATGTAGCAGCAATAGGCAAATTATTAGGTGATGGAGCCTATGAAGGTAATGATGTTTTTAGATATCTATCTCACAATGGAATCTGTTCGCCATGTATTATAGTAAGAAAGAATGCTAAAGTTAGGTGGAAAAAAAGGGATCTCTTTAGAAATCTGTCAGTTTTGGCACAAACAAATGATTTGCAAAAGTGAAAAGACGTAGTATTAGATATGGCGGACAAAGATACTGAATTGTAGAAACTGTGTTTTCATCTATAAAGAGAATGTTTGGTGAGTATGTTTATTCGATTAGACTGAGAAATATTATACAAAAGGAATGATGTTAAAAGCATCATTGTAAAACTGAATGATATATCTATTTAGCCAAAACAGAGATAGTATATAAAATCAGAGATTTTAATAATCATGCAATAAAGCACATTTGGAGAGCATATACATCAGCCGCTAACAAGTTTCATAACATGGTAAAAGAGATGATATAATAAAAGTATCACTTTATAATCTGTTTAGGGGAACATGAAATAACAGAATTAGAAATGAAAGGAAAAGGAATTGGGAAATAAAGCATAAAGATTAACAAAAAGCTATATTTCTATCGAATTTTGGTATGTGCTTTAAGTAATTGCTTTTACTTTTTTCTTAATTTTAATTTGCAATTTATGATCATAAAGCTGACAAAAGTATATGATTTACTAATTATTGTAAAATATATATCTTTGAAATGAATCTTATGGAAGTAACGTCAATTCGCATAAAGTTATATAATTATTTGAGTTTAAATTATGGTTATTTGTTTTTGGAAATTAATCGCTTGGTAATTCTAATGTCTGTTAACGACTCTACTATTACTTCATTTGGTATAGTAATAGAAAGAAATATTCATTTCATGTATACAATCAAATAGAACTTTTTAAAGAATCTTGCGAAGATTTATTTTATTTGCGGCTATGTGATTATCTAATAAGGATATATTAGATCTCTTGCATAATTAAGAGCCTATCCCAAAATTATCTTTCTATAGATAATGATACTGTTTGATAATTGCACCAATCCAAGATAGTTCTCAACCTTCTTTTCATATCTTGTAAACAGCTTTCTAAACCTATTATGCCAAGAGTTTGTTCTCTCTACAACCCAGCGTTTATTTTTAGATGAAGAATGTCTTTTTTGGTTTATCTTCTCTTCTTTTTTCTGGCCTCTTTTTCGTTTGTATGGTATATGAGGAACATAACCACGGTTGATTATCTCATTTTCTGTTGATTTAGAGGTATATGCTCTATCAAGGCATAGATGTTGTTGTTGTTGTTGTTGTTGCTTGCGATTTTGCCACATTGTTTTTTTCTTTGAAAAGGATGATTCAAAAGGTCGATTGATAACTGCATCGTCCATAACATCTGTTACTGTATTTATGTCATGTTTATTGGCAGATGTTATAACAGTAGATAGAGGTATACCATTTTTATCTGTTAAAATATGCCTTTTTGTGCCTAATTTGCTTCTATCAGTAGCTATTTCCTGTCATCGCCCCCCTAAAGGTGACTTTATTGATATGCTATCAAGTGATTGCCATATCAATTTGATACCTATTTTGTTATCGTATTCTTCTAATACCTTAATCCATATCTTTTTAAAAACATCTAACTCAATCCATTGCTAGAATCTTCTATGGCAAGTAGAACCAGAACCAAATTCTTTTGGAAGCATTTTCCACTGGCAACCTGTTCTAAGAACATATAGAATACCATCGAGCACTATTCTATATGGGATTATGGGGCGACCAATCGTATTAATTGGTTTTTCGTATGGGAAAAGGTCATTATCTTATCCCATAGATCATCTGAAATCTTGGTAATGGTAGATACGTTCTTGCTCTTGCGCAGGTTATTGCAACATGGCATAATCCATAGATATTAAACACAAGCTATATCTCTATCGAATTTTGGGATAGGCTCTAAGTGGGTATCAAAATTTTGCAAATTATTAATGAGTATTGATAAGATTTACAAACATTATTACTAAAGCCGTCTAGTTATGGATATGGTTATAGAAATTTTTTTAATGTTGCTAATTATACAAGAGATCTATTCACTTTATCCTTTCTAAATGACATTATTCATAATTATGGCATTGTTTTAGTTATTATAGAAGGTGGATTTCAAATTGGTTTTTCTTTATTTATGTCGTAAAGAAATATTTTTTATTAGCTTATCTATGAATTCGTGATATATATGATATTGCTTTTTGTAGTCTTTTATAAAGATTATTTAATTTAATGATGATTAATGTCTTGTAAATGCTTATATCTATCGATACTAATTAAAGTATGTGTCTTCATCATCTTCATCATCTTCGTCATCAAAAACTTCCTCGGGAATTACTTGTGACTATTGTGGCCTTTCTTTTAATTCACATGAGGAAAAAGAAGAGCATATAAAATTAGAGCATTCAGAACATAAACAACCAACAGGCGTAGCTTAATTCTATATTCTAAATCAAAACTTTTTTACTGCGCCTTTCAATTGCTTTTTAATACCATTTTTTGCTTTTTATTTTATAATTTATATTACTTTCTTAAAATTAAATGATATTTACTTCTCTATAATAATAGAAAGATTTTTTTGTAAAGGCATCAAAATTATTGTTATGTCTTCATCTTCTGAAAACAATAAAAATGATAATAATAACAACAAATTAAAAATAGGCGATAATGCTCCTGATTTTGAATTATTAGATATCAACCAGGAATCACACAAGCTATCAAATTATAAAGATGTTCAAACTGTTTTAGCGTTTTTTCCTGCAGCTGGCTCTCCTGTTTGTACTACGGAAATGTGCAACTTTAGAGACAATTTAAATAGTCTAAGAGGAAAAAATACTCAAATATTAGGAATTTCTGTTGATAGCCCTTTTGCAAATAAAGTTTTCGCAGAACATCATAATCTTAATTTTCCCATACTAAGTGATTATAATCGAGAAGTAATTGAAAAATATGATGTGGTAATGCCAAGTTTGGGTAAACTCAAAGATTACAAAGCAGCCAAGAGATCTATTTTTATAGTAAATAATGATCAAAAAATAAAGTACAAGTGGGTATCTGATAACCCTCTCATAGAACCAAACTATGAAGAAATTAGAAAAGCTATTGGAAGTGCCTAAAGACTATATTAATGTTTTTAAAACAGTTAATAAAAATGGTAAAGTATTAGCATCAAAATTATGCTTTTTCATTTGGGTCGAATTTAAATTTAAAAAAAATCAATTTATTTGACATTTATTATACCCTAATTTTTCTTTTAATTGGTTGTTATAAGGTAATAATTAATATCCTTTTTCAAAAAATATTTGTAGCTCACCATTAACCAATTTAGAATTGGTAACTCTCATCCCTATTGTCGCTATAGGCAATGGAATTACGTTGGTAATATGACCAACTGGACCTTTTACATTTATTATAAGTTGCTCGCCAGATCGATTGATGTTAAAATCATCTTTGCTAGTGAATGGTACTTTTAATTTCATTACTAGTCTTGTTTCTTCTTTTATTACTTCAAATACATTTTCAGAATAAAAAATATTGGATGGATCGTCAATACCAAATATTGATTTTGCATTTTCTCTAAGCATGTCTAGCCCTCGCAACTCTTTGTCATATAATTTTGCTTCTCTGATGGACAACGGATAAAAATTGGTTTTAGCTTCTTGTACTTTATCATTTTGTAATTTTGCCCAATTTGCAAAATATTGATCAGAACTACTAGATGGCATTATTTTATTAATTATGACAAGATCAACATTAATACCGTATAGATTTGCTAACATTAATGCTCTTTTTGCATTTTCTATGCTAAATGTATCTGGATTGGCTACTAATCTTAGGCTAGTAGTTTTTGAATCAATAATTATTTTAGAAAGGTTTTCAAGCCTTGTAATCAAATTCATTTCATCTCTTATTACATTTAGCGGAGGGGCTGATGGAAAAGAAGACTTGTTGGTATAAAAGCTAGAAAATGACTGAAACATTTTTGCAAATCCGCTAAATACTCCATTAAAATCGGTTAATCTTTTGCTAATACTACCTGCTAATTTGGGAAAGTAAAGATATCTAAGTGCTTCACCTGATGCAGGCATATCTAATACTATAATATCATAATCATTATGATGCAAAAATTCTTCAATTTTTAGCAATGAAAATAATTGAGTCATTCCTGGCATCATAGCAATTTCATAAGATAATGTTTCATCAATACCTTTTGAAAAAAATGTTGAAGCTAAATATGATAAAATAGTTTGATATTTTTTATTTATTTCTATAAATGGATCAACCTGTAGTACATACAAGTTTTCAATTACTTTTATAGGTTCATTTGAAATATGATCAATTATGAATGCATCACTTAATGTATGGGCAGGATCAGAAGATATAACTAGGGTTTTGTAATTCTTTTCAGCAAGGTTGACTGCTGTAGAACAAGAATTTACAGTTTTTCCTGTACCGCCTTTTCCAGTGTAGATGATTATTCTTCTCATTGAAAGATAATGCTACAAAATACATTAAAAATTTAGATATCTGTATTATAACGGATAGATAATCAACTCAAAATCCTATAAACCTTGAAATATTCCGTGATATAGCAAATACGCTCTTAAAAATGGGTAATCTTACAGGATCTGAAATATATTTCGATAAAATATTAAAAATAAATCCTACAGATCAAATAGCATTAGATAGTTTAAATAAGATGCAACAAGGAATACAAAATAATATAAATTACAATATGACAAACAGGCTATAATTTTTACAATTGATATATTATATCTGCCTTTATTTGTATTTATGTTCCTACTTCCGCGGATAAATTAAAGCCGTAAATATTGAGTCTAAAATCAAGTTATTTACGAGATATTTTAAATGAATTTTGATGTATTTTGTATTATATTGTAAAATTAATATGAAGAAAAATTGTTATAAAATAACTAAACATTTGACAACTTTATAACGTATTGGCTACAAAAAGTGATTGTCTTTCTCGTCATTGGTTAAATTTTTCACAATAATTGAATTCTATAATTCGATCTTATTTGACATTACTTTTAGGATTGCAGATTTTGAAAGGTAATGCATTGATAAATATGTTAATAACATTAACAAAATTTACTCCAGCTATAAAGTACTATGATAAAGCTCTTGTAAAAAACATAATGCTACCGATATCTTAAACAATAGATGCCTGTCTTTCTTACATCTCGAAAAATACAATGAATCTTTAAAAGTGTTTGAAAAAGTATTGTCAATTGATCCTAATGATGCCTCTTCTTTATATAACAAAGGTATATCTTTAGATAAATTAGGAAATCATACTCAAGGTATTTCAACCTCTATTTCAGAGTCAATAAAAAAAGAAAAAGGATTAGATGAACGAAATTCTTTTAATAGTAATATGACTATCCAAAATAGCAATTCGAAATATTGTTTATTTACATTAATTTAATATTGTAGAAATCATTGTTGTATTTAATTTTATATGGTATCTGCATAGCATTTTAGTTAGTTAATAAGGAATTATTTTTACTTATTAATTATTGTAATTATTACTGACGTTTATCTTTTTAGTTTTTCTTTCTCTTTGTCTTTTTTTTATTATAGAATCAAATTCGCTAATTTTTCTTAATTCTTCAACTATTTCTTTTAATTTTGTTATTGCAATATCAATCTCTTCTGTTGTATTTTGATATCCTAAAGAAAATCTTATTGAGCCTGTTATCTCTTCATAAGATAATCCTAATGCCTTTAGAACATGTGATGATTTTTGTTTTTTATTCGAAGAGCATGCTGATCCAGTTGAGCAGGCTATTTTATTTTCATCTAACTTTATTAATAGATCTTCGCCATTTACACCTAGAAATGAAAAATTGATATTGTTTGAAATTCTCTGTGTTTTAGATCCATTTAATCTACAAAAAGGTATTTCTTTTAGTATTTTTGTTATTGCATAGGTTTGGATCTCTTTTATTTTATTTTGTTGTTCATTTTCTAAATTTTCCTTTATAATCTCACTTGCTTTTCCAAATCCAACTATTGACTGTACATTTTCAGTGCCTGATCTTAATTTTTTTTCCTGACCGCCACCAAATATCAAGGGTTCTAAATTTAACCCTTGTTTTATAAATAAAGCTCCTGCTCCTTTTGGCCCGTTAATTTTATGAGAAGATATGGATAATAGATCTATATCCAAATCTTTAACGTTAATTGGAATTTTACCTAGGGCTTGAACTGCATCTGTGTGAAATATTATATTTTTACTTTTACTTTTTACTATTTCAACAAATTTTTTAATTGGTTGAATTGTTCCTATTTCATTATTAACTAACATTATGCTGACAAGGCCAGTTTTTGTTGATATAATGTCTTTTAGTTTGTCTTCTTGGATAATTCCCTGATTATTTACTGGCAAATAATCAATTTGAAATTGCATCTCTTTTGATATATTTGATACTGTTTCAAGTATAGAATCATGTTCAATTTCCGATGTTATTATTTGATTACAAGAGGGCTTCATTTTTTTTATTAATTTTGCAGCACCAAAAAGTGCTAAATTGTTTGACTCTGTTCCTCCTGATGTAAAATATATTTCATTGATATTGGCCCCTATTGATTTACCAATTCTAAAACGGGAACTTACTATTCCTTGCCTTGAATTTCTTCCTAATTTGTGAAGAGATGATGGATTTCCATAATTCTCTAGTATAAAAGGAAGCATTTCCTCAAATACTTTTTTATCAATTGGCGTTGAAGCTGCATTATCTAAATATATAATATTTTTTTTAATGTTATTTTCAGCTATTGTCATCATATCTAGTTTTTTTTTGAATAAACAGATTGTCTGCAGTATGATTTAACATAAATTGACTACCACTTTTTTTATACCCTTCTATATCTATTGTAATGTGTTTAAAGCCTTGATCTTTAAAAGGTATTTCTATTTGTTCTAATTTTTCTAAATCAAATAATTTAATAATCTCTTCTTTCTCTACTTCTATTCTTGCTAAATCTCCATGATCTCTTACTCTTACTTGCTTTACTTTAAAAATGTCTTTTATTAATAATTCACAATTTTCTATTCTCTTTAATTTTGGAGATGTTATTTTTATATTCTTTAAAATTCTGGATGCAAGACAGGCATTTGATGGTTTATCATAAACAGATAGTTTGTAGAATTCTGCTAAACTTCTTATTTCTTTTTTATTAAAACCGGTTTCAATCAATGGGCTTTTGACTCCTTTTTTATGCAATGCCTGCATTCCTGGCCTGTAGTCGTTTAAATCATCAGAATTGCTTCCATCAACTATTAATTTAAAGTTCTCTTTGATGGCAATTTCTATTAGATGATCTGCAAGTTCATTCCTACAATGAAAACATCTAGTCTCATCGTTTTTTATAAAATCAGGATTTTCTAATTCATTATATTCTATTATTTTGTGATGTATATCAAGTTCATTTGCTACCCTTATGGCAGTATTTAATTCTTCATTAGAAAGTGTTTGATAATTTGCAGTAACTGCTAAAACATTTTGTTTGCCTAATGCATTTTTTGCAGCTAGGGCAACAACTGCACTATCAACCCCGCCTGATAATGCAATCAAAATTTTATCATTACTATCTTTAAATTTTTTTTGAAACCATTCAATTAACATTTCATATTTCTCATTATTTTTATTACTAGCATTGTTTGTTTTGGGTTCTCTATCTTTATCTTTTGTTGTAGTTGTTGTTGTTGTTGAGCTATTAATTTTTAATTTCACTTAATCTACATATCATATAGGTTTCTTTGGGCTATTAAATTATTCACGATTTCATTTGTTCTTTTAAGTGGATAGTTCAATTTTTCTGCAATTTTTTTTATATCTTCAAATTCTGGCTTTATATTTATTATTTTCCCGTTAGAATCTTTTGAGATTTTTATATTCACAATAAAATTTTCTTCTTGGATCTCTATTGGAACTATGAGATTAAACCTATCTAAAATATATCTTTCAATTCTTGATTTTCTTATTCCCAGTGTCCCTGTTTCCTCAAAAATAGTCTTGGTTATTTCCTTTTCAGATTCTTCTGAACATATTACTTTGAGTATGTGCGTTGGCCTATTTTTCTTTGTTATTCCATTAATTATTGTTATATCTTTAATTTGATTAGTGTCTCTTGTTGATAATTTTTCTATTAAATTTCCTATTATTTCTCCATTTGTATCATCTATATTTGTTTCAAGAACTACAACAATATCAGTTTTAACGTTATTAAAAAAATCTCTTTTGCCTATTGATATTCTCAAAATGTTAGGAAT
>Ga0134126_10010947_pt1 | contig 11426 bp, 10 predicted proteins | sample KB31752_FD_96881 | JGI IMG/M metagenome (GOLD analysis project Ga0134126, IMG submission 96881) | Terrestrial soil microbial communities with excess Nitrogen fertilizer from Kellogg Biological Station, Michigan, USA - KB3-175-2 | ecosystem: Environmental > Terrestrial > Soil > Unclassified ... | reverse complement strand
TGAGTGTTCACGAAATCGCCGTCAGTGTCGTGGCCCAGTTCATTCAGAAGCGTGCCGCGCTGCCGGACAGGCACCCGGCCAGTGGCCCGGCTCGCGCGGAAACACGTTGCAGCGTCCTGGGATCCTGAGTTTCGCCTTACGCATGGAGCCAGACAGATCCACCGCGCGATTCTCTTTCGGCGTGGTTATTCTGGCGGCGGGGGCGTCGTCGCGGATGGGAAAACCAAAACTGCTGTTGCCGTGGGGTGAAACTTCCGTGCTCGGACATCTTATCCGACAATGGCAGAAACTGCGCGCCAAACAGATTGCGGTCGTCCATGCGACTTTTGACCAACCCTTGTGCGCCGAACTGGACCGGCTTCGCATCCCGTCCACGAATCGCATCGTCAACCCGCAACCGAACCGCGGGATGTTCAGTTCCGTGCAATGCGCGGCGAGCTGGAGCGGCTGGAATTCAGCGTTGACGCACCGGGTGATCGTTTTGGGCGACCAGCCGCACTTGCGCATCGAAACTCTGCGCGCGTTGCTCGACTTCGCGGCGACGTGTCCCCGGAGTATCTGTCAGCCGGGCAGACACGGCCGGCCGCGTCATCCGGTGGTAATGCCAAAGGCGATCTTCAGTCGGTTGAAAAACTCAAGCGAAGAGACGCTGAAACAGTTCCTGCAACAATCAGGATCAGAACCGGTGCTTTGCGAAATGGACGACACCGGATTGGATTTCGACATGGACACGCCTGCGGACTACGAGCAGGCGCTTCGCCTTTCCCACGGGCGTTCCGGATAACTGCAGGCTTGCGAGCCGTCAAATCGCGCCGATATTGGGAATCAGCATGCGTGATGAACGTCATTATCTGAAGCGCCGGCTGGCCGCGACTTTGACCGTTATGCTGGTCGGGCTTGGCGTCGCGGCGGACAAAAACGTCAGCGTCGGAGCCGGTCGCGCAGCAGCAGAACCTCAGGAAGTGGACCTGCGCGGAAGGATCGTCTGTCTGCCGGAAGCGATGCATGCGCTTTATCATACCGATCTTCCGGCGAACCACCAGCACGTCTGGGGATTCAAAACAACTGATGGACGATTTTACACGCTTCTGCGAACGAAATTGTCCGAGGCCTTGTTCGTGGACGAACAGGTGCGAAAAAAGGAACTCGTTTTGAAAGGGCGTGTATTTCCGAAGACACAGATTTTTGAAATGACGGACATGAAGTCCGTGCGCAACGGGGTCGTCTGCGACCTCTACTATTACTGCGACGTCTGTGCGATCAAAACCCTCTCTCCCGGACCGTGCATGTGCTGCCAGGGACCGGTGAAGCTGGTGGAGAATCCTTCCCGGTGAAGCCGGCGCGCCACCCGCGAGATCATTGTATGTGACCGTGCCCCTTGCAGACCAGTTCGAACACGACACTCGTTTTTTCTTGTCCTGACCTGGCCGGGACCTTCACGCGCACGGTTTTGTGCTCTGCGGCCGGCTCGTTCAAACTGGGAAAAGCACCGCTGTCTGATGAGGCCGGACGCAAACTTAATACGACCGGATGGTTCGACGCGGTGTTTTTGCCGCTCGCCCCGGTCATTTCCTTGAATGACTTGATCCCTTCGGGTTGCGTGTCGGACGCGGCCGGGACGAGCACGGCGAAGTAAGGGAATTCGGCAGTGCCGAGATGATCGCCGTCCTGTGGTTGCAGACCGAAACGCATCGTATAGATGCCGGGAGCGATCTCGTTGTCTTTGTAGTCGCGCTGTCCCCGGCCCACCGACACGGCCCCCAGCAGGACGGTTTCCTGGATGCAATCCAGAGCCTTGTTGGCGGCGGCCGGCTTTGATTTCAGGGGGATGTCGGATCGGAACCAGAATTCAAACGCGGGTTTGTCGCCGTCGAGCACCTCGATGGCTTTCGGCTGAAGCGTTTTCCGGATCGATTCGCCGATTTCCGCGGGGGGTGCCTTGTCCGCGGCCTTGACCGTCAATTCACCGGCACGCACAGGACCCGCAAACCGGGCGCACAAAGCAATTCCCAGAAGCAACGAAAGTTTTCTCATACACATATTGACGATGACTCAGCGGCAACCGTTCAGACTGCGATTTCGCGCTAAAAGAAAAAGGCCGGAACCTCAAGGTTTCCGGCCGGCGTGGAGTTTTTCTCTTACCGCTCGAAATGACCGAGGAACGCATTGCGTTTCTCGACCATGGCCCAGGTCAAATTCAGTCCGCGCCCGTCGAACGAAGCCAGCTCTGTGAACACCGGATACGCACCGGTCACTCGAGTCAGCGGCGGGTAAAAAGTCTCCTCGTTGCCGCAGAGATGGTCCTTGCTGCCCAGGCAGCGGGTCGTGATCTGGACCAGGTCGCCCGCCTTCACCGAGGCGCACCCGCGGCCGTCGCACGTTCCAAGCGCCACTTGCATGGGCGCGGTCTTCACTCCGGCGACCTCCTGGATGAGGCCGCCTGCCATCGCGCGGGCAAAATCCACCAGGGCGTCACGTTGCTTCCGCGTCGCCGCCGCGTCAACCACGAGCACGGCTTTGCCGCTGCGCGGTTGATAGCGCAAATCACCGAGCGTGCCGTCCGTGCGCACGACTGCGATGACGTTCAACCCGTCGAGTTTGACGCCCTTCCAGGCGCCTTCGCGCACCGACCAGACCAGCATGCCTTCCCTGCCGCTGAGGCCCATTTCCGCGTTGGCAAAGCAAGGTCCGGTGTACACATCGCACGAACGCACTTCGAGATAATCGCCGGAAATCGCCGGCACATTTGGTTGGGTGGCGAACATCGGGGTCGCCGCCAGCATCAACATCACCACACTCAATTTCATTTTCATAACGGTCCTTTCCTCAAACAAATCAAACTCCGTCCTCAACCTACATAACAGGAGCGCCCCGCGCAACATTCGGCTTTGCTCACCGGCTCGCCGTCGGGACCGAAGTTCTCGTGCGTCCTGGAGCACCAGAAGACGCCGCTGGCATAATCATCCTCCGGCTGTCCCTGGTAGAACATTTCCTTGCACCGCATGTTGCGGCACGCCGGTTGAGTTCGCTGAGGTGTCTCGGAAGGTTTCATAATTTCGAAACCGCGTTTTTGTTCAATCTGCCTTGAATCAATCCGCCAAGCTTTTCGGGCTCGTCTGTGCCGACTCGATAGATCCGCCCATCTTTCATTCGCAATTCCACCGCGTCCAATCCCGAGATATTGAACAGCCACGTTTTCTTTCCAATCCAGTGGACGCCCCAGCCGTGCCACCGGCGATTTCGCACGAGTCCGCACGATTCGATTTCGGCGAATCGCCACTTCTTCCTGATCACACCCGGGCCGAAGCGGATTTCAACAAACTCTTCATCGACGGTCACCGTGAGGCGGCAAAATAGAATCGCCGCCAGCAGGACCACGCTTAACGGCACGAGTGGACCGAACTGGCGGGAATGATAAACCAGCCAGCCCATGAAGATGGCGAATCCTCCGCACAACGTTACGATCAAGCCGCCGGCCTGGCTGTGTTTGTATAGCACGGGTTCTTTCATTTGCCGGCGTTGACAGTCTTCAAGTCGCCGCTGCCAATACCGCGCGTTTGACGGCGGTTCTGACAAGCTGGATTTTATAGCTGTTTTGGCTGAGCGGTTTCGCGCCTTGCGTCGCCGCCTCGCCGCATTTGACCGCGGTTGCAGCATCCACCTTTGCGCTGTTCAAAGCCTTCCCTGCGCTGGAAGAGGGCCACGGCACCGGGGCGACGTGGCCAAGAACAACGCGCGCGTCCGACACCGTCCCCGTCCTGATTTGGAAGGCAACGGTCGCCGTAACGTAAGGCCAATCGAGCCCTTGACGATGCCGCACTTCATAGGTGGCGTTTCGCAGGCCCTTCGTTGGAATGAAAATGTTGGTCAGAATCTCGTCTGGCTTGAGGGCCGTTTCACGGTCTGTTTCCGTCCTCGGCGTTTGAAAGAATTTATCCGCCGCGATCTTTCGTGTTTTGCCTTTCGCTCCCGTTACCGTAATCACGGCGTCGAGCGCCACGAGAGAGGGGCCAAGGCTTGAGGGACTGACGAACAACGCCTCCCCATCGTTGCCAAAAATGGCATGATATCGGTTTTCACCGCCCCGGACGAGCGAAGCGCCCTCGTGTTTGGCGAACAATCCAAAACCGTTGCGGAAATACCAGCAGCGTGGTCGCTGGCAAAGGTCTCCCCCCACGGTGCCGACGGACATAAGCTGCGGACTGCCGACACCCTTGGCTGCGGTGATCAGACACGGGAAATGCTCTTTGACGTGCCTGTCCTCCACCAGCTCGCCAAGGGCGGTCATCGCGCCGATGCGCAAGCCGTTCTTTTCCGCTTCAATGCCTTTCAGCTCGGAGATGTTTCGCAGACTGACAAGACGCCTTGGTTCGGTGAGATGCTGCTTGAGCAAGGTGACGAGATCGGTGCCTCCGGCAAGAACTTCGGTTTCACCCCACTTGTCACCCAGCAAGCCGGCGGCTTCTTTCAGCGTTTTAGGTGCGGCGTATTCGAACGATTTCATGCGAGTTTGCCTCCCTTCTGGAGCGCGGCGATGACGCGGTCGGGTGTCAAAGGCAGTTGCGGCACGCGCATGCCGACGGCGTTGGCGACGGCGTTGGCGATGGCCGCGCCCGGCGAAATCACAGGGGGTTCGCCCAGCCCAATGACACCGCGTTCATCATAACCTTTGCCGGTCATCATGTGGACCTTCAGTTTGCCGACATCCTTGATGCCGGCCAGCCGGTAAAACTCCATGTCCGCATTGAGCATCCGGCCGGTCTTGGCGTCGTAAATCACTTCTTCAAACAACGAGTAAGTGATGCCCATGATGAGTGCGCCGTACACCTGGCTTTCGGCGGTTTTAAGATCGATGACGAGGCCACAGTCCTGCACCGCGACCATCTCGTTGATCGTGACGATGCCGGTTTCCGTGTCCACGGAAACGTCGGCGATCTGCGCGCCGCCGACTCCATCGTCAATCAAGTGCGCCTTCTGGCTCTCCCCCGGATTGTTCGTCCCACGTTTGGTGATGGCGCTGACACCGAGCAGCGCGCAGGCTTCTTTCCATGGGATTTTATTTCCCGGCTTGTCCACCTGGCGAATCTCACCACCGACCGCTTCGAGGTTGTCTGCGCCGGCCCCGAGTTTGGAAGCGGCCGTTTCGAGGAGCGCGTTAAGCGCGGCCGTGGCCGCGAGTCTTGACGATGTCGAAACGCCGCCGACGGTCGTGCTGCCGCCTGAGGCGCCCGAAGCGGGATAATCGTTCCGGCCAATCTCGACCTTGATGGCGTTGAGGGGCAGCCCGAGCGTTTCCGCAACAACGATGTTGATGACCGTGCGCGTGCCGCTGCCAAGATCCTGAGAGCCGAGCTTTGCTTCAACCGAACCGTCCGGATTGATGGTTACGTCGCAATCGGAAGGGTGGCCTCTGCCGCCCCACGTGTGAATCGAAATGCCCAGCCCGCGTTTGATCGGTCCGGGCGCCGGGTCGCCCCGCAGATGCGCTTTCTTTTTGTAATCAATCAAATCGGCGGCAATTTTGAGTTCCTCGCTGTAAACATCAGCGCGGTCAGTCAAAGAAACATTCTTCAGGAAGAACTCCAGCTCATCCATCTTGAGGGCCGCGGCAGTGTCAGCGAGCGCGGACATCGTCAGGAAACAGCCCTGCGGATGGTTCGGCGCGCGCCAGGCGCGTTGGCCACCGCGATTGGTGCGGATTCCCTTTCCGGTCAAACGGGAGTTTGCAATCTTGGTGAATACATAAGGAATCGGCGGCGCACCGTATCCGCCCATGCCGCCGGTGCCCCAGACTTCCGCCTCGACCGCAGTAATGGTCCCGTCATTCTGCGCGCCAACCTTTATCTTCGCAGTGGCCGATGGACGATTGCCCGCTGTCATCAGCTCGATGTCCCGTTCCAACATCAACTTCACCGGTCTGCCGGTTTGTTTCGAAAGCAGGGCACCGACGGTACCCCATTTGTCATAATTGAACTTCGAGCCGAAGCCCCCGCCCATGAACTGGCATTCGACGTGGATTTTGTTCTGATCCACGCCCACGGATTCTCCGAGACGATCGCTGTAACGCGAAACGTTCTGGGTCGAAGGCCAGATATAAAGCTCGCCATCGCGTATTTCGGTCACCTGGCCGTGCGATTCGAGGCAGCAATGGGAAATGACCGGCAGTCCGTATTCACCTTCGACGACCTTGTCGGCTTTTGTGAACGCCTCATCCACGTTGCCCTGGTCCTTCTTGGACGGCCTGTCCTTCGACAATGTCGCGTCCGTGTCAACGACCTGATGGTCGAGCGGTTTGTATTGAACTTTCACGAGCCGCGCGGCTTCCTCGGCAATTTCCTCGGTGGTCGCGGCGACCGCGGCGACGATTTCGCCCGCGTAGCGCACTTCTTTTTCTGTGTCGCGCCATACGCCCTTCACGCCGGGCAAGGCTTCGGCCTCGCTGGTGTCGATGCCCGTCACCTCCGCATGAGCGTGGGGGGAGGTGACAACCTTTGCCCACAGCATGCCGGGCCGGTTCATGTCATAGGAATACTTCGCCGAGCCGGTGGCCTTCAACGGGCCGTCAATCCGGTCGATGCTCTTGCCGATAAGGGACCGCTTTTCGGCGGGAGGCCAGTCAACCTTTGCCATATCAAACCCCTCCTTTCTTCGCCGCATCAGCGACGGCGAGGATCATGCCGGCATACGTGCCGCACCGGCAGAGATTGCCACCGACGCCGTCGCGAACCTGCTCGGGGGTGGCATTGGGGTTCTTGCGGACAAAAGCCGTGCAGGCGACGACAAAGCCGGGCGTGCAAAAGCCACACTGCTGGGCATCGTGATGCACGAACGCCTTTTGCACTTCGTTCATCCGTTCTGGTGTGCCCAGTCCTTCGATCGTGGTGATTTCGCGGCCTTCAGCCTCGACGGCCAGCATCGAGCAGGAATAAACCGGATGGCCGTCCACAAGGACCGTGCAGGCGCCGCACGTGCCGCGGTCGCAAACCTTTTTGCAACCGGTGAGGTCAAGCCGGTTGCGCAACGCATCCAGCAAGGTGACACGCGGTTCGGCGTTGAGTTTGCGAGTCTGGCCGTTGATTCGGAGGCTCAGGGGGATCTCGCCCGGGCCCACGACGCCTCCTTCGGCGGCGAGGGCGTCCTTCAGACTGCCAGGGGCAAACAAACCTGTGGCCACCGAACCTATGCCGACCCCTTTGAGGAAGCCGCGTCTGGAGAGGCCGGCAGTGTTGGGCGTATTTATTTCGTCAGACATAATCGCCTTTCTTCAGGAACTGCTGGAGCCAAGGGCCGGCGGGCTGTGCCGCCGCATCTGGCTCGCGCGGATTTTACGGCTGATGTGCAACCTATCTAACGCTGGAAAAAATGGCGCGCAAGTTTTTTCACAGCGGAAAAATCCCGGTGTTTTGTCCCGGCGATTACTCGCGAGAAAACACTTTTGCCGAGATCGCCCCCCGACTACAACAGTACCACACGGGACTGGCGCGACATTTCAACCGGTCTCACGGTGCCGGAGGGACCAAAACCATTGAGACCCCGTAAACGCCAAGTGGCAACCAGAGGCCGCGACCGGGCGCGCCATCGGCTTTGCTCAAATCAAACCAGACGCATCCGGGCGGTCCGCCGGTGACGAGAGGCGCGGGAGAGGCGGGATTGGCCACGTCGAACAGGCCGACTTCGTTGCCGATTTGCGCGGCCAGGAGATCGCCGAAGCTGACGAAGTTCTGTACCGCGCCGGACAATTCAGCCTTGCCAAGCAAGGTGAACTTCCCGGAGTCCGGCAGGGTCCAGGCCTCGAGCAGGTTCTTCACTGTGTTCGTCTCTGTCGGGTGGCCAAGAAACACGTTGTCGTCTTTGACAAGCACCGGGTGAGGCCAAAAACTGGAAAGCGGTAACGAGTCAACAAGGTGCGCTTCCACGCCATCATAAGCACTGGCATCGAGATATTCCCTGCCATCTCCAAACCAGTTCGTGGGGTCGGTCCAATGCTGACCGACAGTGTAAAGCAATTCGCCGGCCCGGGCGACGCCGTTGAGCGAGCCGGGAATATTGACGGGCTTCCGGATCGTGGGGTTGGTGGCGTCCGCGTAATCGACCACGTCGAGATACCATCGTTGCACCCAGTAATACACCGGCGCGGAATTGGTGTCCTTGTCGTTTGTCACGACGGGCGGGCAAGGCTCTACCGCCTCATGGCTCAAATAAACCTGTCCGTTGACGGTGTACGCCGGGCTGAAACTCCACCACGTATTCTCCGCGAGGTTGACATCGGACAAAAACTTCGGCGTTGCAGTATTACTCACGTCGAAGGCGATCAGGCGCCCGCCGTTGTTACCCCAGAAAATCGGCCGGGCAATCCCCCCGCCAGCCGGTCCGAGTGTTCCGCCGGCCGGTGTCGCGATGCCAAAATCGAGCCACGGATCCCAATAGCCCCCTCCTCCACCCGCCAGAACCAACACACCCGCTCTCGGCCAGACGATCTGGAAATTTGCGCCCCAGCCGAGCGGATCAAGCATGACTGCCGTCGCGCCGAGCAGTTTTACCTCGGGCAAAGCCGAAACATCGTAAATCGAAACGAATAGATTGGGCGCGTCGTTGGTCGGCTGGCCAGGATCGGTACCGTCCGCGAGCGGAATGGGCCCGAAGTTCTGCTCGCCTTGCGCAAGATACAGGCGCCCGTCACGGGTCGCCGCCCCAAGGATAGGAAACTGATTTGGCAAATCAATTTCGTTAAGCACGCGATCCGGTTCGTTTGCCGATGTAATGCGAACCGCCGGCTTTGGCTGGCCGAGCCACCACCACGATGAAGCGGTGCTGAGCTCGATCAAATAACCGTTTTGCACGAACACCTGATCCACCGACCACGCGAGGGGAAGGTCCGCCTTGATCTGCGGGTGATCACGGTCGGTTGCGTCCACGCTCAACAATTCCTGGCCGGAGAGCGAGAGGATGCGGTCGCCATGCACGGTGGCGCGGCGGGGTTGCGTCTCGTGGTCGATGGTGCCACGCAACGTCAGCGAGTCGCGGTTCAAGTCAACGAGCTGGATGCGGGACGCGTAACCGTTCGTGAAATATCCCTGGTAGGGGAGCAAGATGAGATGTTCGTCCGGCATCACGTTAAATGCCTTCTCGTCGGTATTCGCTTCGCTCCACGAATAATTTTGGCCGAGGGCGACCTCGCTCAAGAGTGACGGCGCGGCCGGATCATGCACGTCGAACAGCGACACCGCCACGCGCCAGCTGTTGGTGTCATCAATGCCGACGGTGACGAGGCGGTCGCCGAGTGGTTGGATGAACGTCGAGTAACCCGGGACCTGCAATTCGCCGGCGATTTTTGGATGCGCCGCGTCGGAAATATCCACGACCCACAGCGGATCTATCCTGCGGAAAGTCACGACGTAAACGAGATCGCCATCGAAGCGCGTGGCAAAAACGCGTTCTCCGTTGCCCAGCGCAAGCGTCCCCAGCTTGGTAATTCCTGCCGGTCCGGACCCTCTGGGATCGGGCAGAAGAAACGTTTCGAGTTTGGTCGTCCAGGTTGCGCCACTCGTGGCGGGAACTTCTGAAACGACGGTGAAAACAGAGTCCGCCCGGTTCATCTTGAACTTGTCGTTCACCCGGCCAGAGGTGGAGACTGAACCGGAATGGTTCATCGTTCCGTCCGGCGCGGTGATGTCGAGACAATGGACGATCGAACGCCAGTAATTGTCGGCGGACGTGACGGCGACGAACAGGAAAACGTCCGTGGCTGCGATCACGTTGTCGTAGCCCGGAAACCAGAGTGTATTTTTCGGGACGGGTGATTCAAGATTGCCCAGGTCAAAGGAGGAAACGACCGTCCCGGCTTCCCACGTCACGGAGTTCGCGGAATTGGTCTTGATCTGGTAGCTCTGCGATGCAACGTAAAGCGCAGTCCCGACGAGGCGGCTTTCCTGGATGTATCCGCTGACCGGAATACTGGCCGTCACCTGAGGCGCGCCGCCGGCAACGTTGACCACCAGGATGCGGCTTTCCGAGTCGCCGCCCCACCAGTTGCATCCGTCCTGCGCCAGCAGCACGACGTGATTGGAGTCGAGCAAATACATCTGCTCGCCGGCGGCCGGCAATGGCAGCACCCCTTTCACTACCGCGGAGTCCGGCATCGAAATGTCAATGATCTGAAGGCCGCGGTATTGGTTGAAGAAATAAAGTGTGTCGCCGCTGACCTTCCAGATGTCGGATTCCACGACGTCGCGCGAGGGCGCACCGGTTCCCGCTGCCGGGTCGGCACCGGGTGCCGCAGTGGGCGCGCCGTCGAAGACGCCATCCAATCCGCCGGGACTGACGGGCTGGCCGGTGAACGAGTTGGTGCCGGAATAAAACGCCGCCGGGAGAGGTTCCTGATCGTCGGCCCGCACACGCAGCACTTCCAACGTCGCAGTCCTTGGGACGAGGAAAGTAACTTCACCGCCCGTGCCGTCGAGCCGCGTCACGGCACGCGGTTCCCAAGTGCCCGCGCCCAGCCGACTGCGGCATTCCAGAGTGACGCGGTGAATGCCGGCGGGCACTTGCGCGGTGACCACCACATTCGTGCCATCCAGGCGGATGGACGTGATCGAGGGCGAATCACCAGCTAACGCGAGGAGGCTGACGAAAAATAATCCGACCGCGGCGGACCACCAACCGGGCCAGCGGACAAGAGTGAGTGGCGTTTTCATAAAACAACTTCGCGAGACACTGCTTCCCCCAGTCGTAGGTTCAGAGTTAACCGCTCCCAACCCGACCCGTCAAGAGGCTGGTTTCACAATTCTTCCAGACCGGCCCCGTGGTGTCGGAAACGAAATAAGTCTGGACAGATGATCTCGGCGAGAATTCCCGCGACTCGACCGGGCGCGGGCGGGGCCGGTTGAAATACCGGTTGCCATCGGTGAGATGGACGCGTTCGCTTTTTATGGCGCGGGGGCTTTTCCAGCGAGATCGGCTGCCCAGCGCCGCTGTTTCGGTGCGTGTTCGCGCGAGGTCGAAGCCGCAAGGCGGCGGGAACATGATTCCGGGTCTCCGTGGTCGCAGACCGCTTCCCAATCGAGCCAGGGTGAATGTTTGACCGCCCCGCCAAACACGTTCTGCCCGCCGCCGAACTTGATGAGTTCCGGAACCCAGTTGCCCGCGGCCATCAGTGGATCAAGCCGTTCGATGCAAGCCCCAGAAGGGCAACACGCCAAGTTGCGCGTGGGCCCGCCGATCCCGCTTCGTGGCGGCGATGCTTGGTCGATTTCGCCGCGTCGCGCGGAGTACCAAATGGCGTCCCCTCGTGCGCGGATACTCGTCAGGCTTCAAGCCTCGGCTGTTTCCTCGGGGATCCGCATGCTGTAGAAGGAGCGATAAACGAAGATGAGCGCCACGATGAAGAAGAAAGCGCCGATACCGGTCTTGACGCTCTGGTTCGTCAT
>Ga0134126_10010946_pt1 | contig 11427 bp, 12 predicted proteins | sample KB31752_FD_96881 | JGI IMG/M metagenome (GOLD analysis project Ga0134126, IMG submission 96881) | Terrestrial soil microbial communities with excess Nitrogen fertilizer from Kellogg Biological Station, Michigan, USA - KB3-175-2 | ecosystem: Environmental > Terrestrial > Soil > Unclassified ... | reverse complement strand
GTTTCATTCGGCTTGGGAACTACATACGTACGGTACTGTAGCGTTCGAGCGGGACATAGAGCGACCACCGCCATAACACTTAACGCGACCACGATGGACTGTATCGACATGGCACATAGATTGTTTGTATTTCCCCAGGGAGGCGCTACCGCAGGATAGCCTTCGGGGTCAAGAACCGCTTGTATCCGGTAAAGCGATACTTGATGTTGGGCGCGGGTTCGCTCGGCGACGGCATCTCCTTCTGTCCGTAGACCAGGTAATTCACGAGCGAGTGCACCTGCTCGGGAGAAATATTGGCAAACGCCGGCATGCGCCCTCGGCCTCTTTGGATCGTTTCGTCAATAGCTTGACGAGTGAGCCTCTCGCCGACCCCGACCCGGGAGGGAAAATTCGGCGGCGATCCACTCATATCGTCACGATGGCAAATGCTGCATTGCGACTGATAAATGGCCTGCGCTGTCGATTCGTTGCCCGTACCTTCTTAGCAGCTGTGCGCTGCGATAAGATGATTTGTAAATGGGAGTGGAAATGAAAGGGTCGCCGGGACGATGTTTGGGTCACTTATCGCGTTTTACGCGAATCGTTGTATGCAGGTCAAGTGCGGGGCGCCAAACTCGCGATCGCTCGCATTTGCATGCTTGCCTTCAATATCGAACTCCACGCGTATTTCGTCCTTCACTTTGACCGAACCGCCGGCAATACTGACCGGTGTGATGCCGAAATCTTTCTGTTTCAAAACTGCCGAACCGCGATAGTGGCCCTTTCCACCCTGCACCTCTAGCTTCACCGGATGGGTCTGGCCATGCAGGGTGAGCTCGCCATGCACAGTCCACTTCCCTTCACCGGCACGTTCGACGCTGGTTGAACGGAATTTGATCTCCTGGAACTTGTCGCTGTCGAGGACTTTGGGGCCGAGCATGGTGGCCTGGATTTGCGAGCGTTCCGAGGCTGAGACGCCGGGATCGACTACGCGTAGGGTGCGCGCGTCCACGCTGAGTTCGACGGCTTGCTTATCTTCGTCGAAGCTGCCCTGGCGGATGGGCGCATTGATCTCATGGTCATGCGCAAACGCTGCAAAAAGGCCGGTTTTGTAAACGCGGATGGTTAGGGTCGAGTGTTCAGCGTCGATATCTGCGGTGGCGGCGCGTGCGGGCTGAACGTGCCCGGTGAGGCCGGAGATGACGAGCAGCAGAACGAACTCTCTAATCCGACGTGGTCGGCGTACGACTGCAATCATTGCGAGCTCCTCAATTCGGATTATTGCAGAGGTCAGCCCGTTGTAATCATCGAAGACAACAAAGTCACAATCTGTTTGCAAACTGGAGACGAGTCACGATCAGTTTTCGCTAGGTTCAGCTGGCCCAGGCGTATCTCCACCGTGAGATATCTTGGGGACCGCGGGGACAGGGGGTGGGGTCGGCACCCCGGAGCGAATTTCAATGGTACCGTGCTCGTTGCTGATCATCATGCGCGGTCCACCGCCGTTAACTGAGCCCGTGGCAGTTGAATGATCATCCCCGTTTTGAATTTTCAGAGATTCGAAATCCGATTGAATCTCGCCGTCGCGCGCCTGTGCGTCCAACTGAAAGCCGGCCTTCAGCGGTACATAGATCCGGATGTCGCCTTTTCTGTTCTTAACTTCCATGTTGCCCAGCTTGTTGACATGGATTTCGACCGTTCCATTTTCATTTTCCAGGCGTACATCGCTGGTGGTACCGCTGAGCATGATGTCCTTGGAACGCGTTCGGAGGCGAAGCGGACCGGACACGCCATTGGCTTCGAGATCGCCGGAATCGAGATTCAGGTAGCCATCGAGCTTAGTGAAATCCATGTCCGTGCGGCTGCTCTTAAAGGTAACTGGTTTGGCGATATGGGAGAGTTTCACACTTTCCATGAAATCGCCGTCCAAACGCACGGTGCCCTTGATATCTTCCAGCGAAACGTCGTTAGCCCGCCCCTCAATGGTGACGTCGGAACTGATCTGCGAAAGTCGGGCGGAGCTGTGATCGAGGTTCACATTTGCGGCGCCGTTCAGGTCAGTGATGGAGACATCGCCATCCTGACTGGTTACGTCCGCATTGCCGTCCCGTCCCATAATGCTGATGTCGCCATGATGAGTTGAAACCACAGCCGAGGCTTTCCGCGGCACCGCGATATCAAGATCACTGCTCACCCAATGTTCGCCAGCGCCGTGGGTATTCGCGTCCACAGTGACCACCTGTCCGCTAACGCTCACTCGCGGGGTTGTAGCTTTATTCCAACCGTCGGCCTGGTCCTCGCGGTCAGCGCGCACTCGCTTGTGCACTGTGACATGTACCTGATTGTCTTCCGAGGTGGTGATGTTGATAGCGCCACGTTCGCTGCTCACATGCAAAGCGCCGCCGGGAGGAAACGGCTGCTGGAGTTCGTCGCTGAAACTGTAGGTGTGACCGCACCAGGGAAGATTGTCGGCGTCAGATCCGTTGCACCACTCCTGAAAGTTGGGGTTCCAGCGGTAGAATTCCGTCGCTCCCAGACCCGCGACTACAAGGACGATGATCAAGATGAATCCGCCGGCACCCAGCCCTCTGGGGCGAATGCCCGCACGATTGGCTTGCTGATACTCAATCAGTTTGACGACTCCCCACAAAATCAGCAGCAGCGGCCAATAATGCGCGAACATCCGGCCCCAGTTGTACCAGGGAATCAGTCCGAGGCTGCGCAGCAGGAAAAAGACGCCGAGCACAATCAGCACCACGGGTCCGGCGAATGAACGCGGCTGCCGCGGCGGCATGACCGGAGGCGGCGGTGGAGGAGGAGCTTGCACACTGCTAGCCATTTTTCACCTCACTGCTTACCTCAGTCGGAGACTGCTGAGAAGGCATTGAACCTGGTGGAGGGCTGAGAGGCGCCGACGGGGGGCCGCCCAGATACCCGCGCTCCATCAGTTTGAGAATACCGAGCACCAGCAGAATAATCGGCCAGGTGTGTCCCCAGGATGGACCGTGAAGATTCTCAATCAGCGATAGAACCCCAATCGTAACCAGAATCGCGGGACCTGCAATACTCCGATTTCGACAATCCGGATTCACCCGGCGCTTGGCGTAGAGCCACACTCCAAGAAAAATCAGAGCCAACGGCCAGATTCGATCTACTTCCAGGAACCAAACGCCGAGGTTCTGGAGCAGAAACAGGACCCCAAGCCCAATCAGAACGATTGCGCCCATCGGAACGCCGCGCGTAAAGTCTTGCCGGTCGCCCGGGCTGAACATCGAACCCAGGCCGAACGGATCGGGAGCCGGCTGCCCGCCCTGAATCGCCTTCGCCGATTTGATCGCGTCAAACAGCTGGTAGAAATAGAATGCTGCAATGCTCAGACCGAACACTGTGCCCATCGCATCACTGGTGGCATGACTCGCACCCACGATCAGCAGAACGAAAACGATGAGGTGCGCCAGGCCCTTGGCGTACTGTCCGCAATAAACGGCCCCCACGCCGAATGGGAAAAATCCCGCCAGAATTCCCGCAACTGCGGGATGCGGCCCGCTCGCAGGCTGCACCCGCCCCGTGTATCCCGGCGCAGGTTGATAAGGCGACGCCGGCGGAGTGGTTCCAGCGACACGTTCGGCGAGACAATTCTCGCAATAGATCACGCCCATCACCGAGCGCGTGCAACTCGCACAGAGCGGTTTCCCGCAGGTACGGCAATAGGCGACAGCAGTATTTTGTGAATGATTAGCGCAGTTCATACGAACCTCCTGTACGTGGCCCCATGCACTACAGGTGGATCCGCCGTTTCAGCACCCAACGCTGAAAACCCCGGTTCGGCCATCCCAACGCGCAGAAGGTCTGCATGTTGGGGACCCTGTTCATCAGTTAGAGAAGCGTACACCGTTACGCCTCCGCCCTGACTATAGTTTCTTTCCTGTTTTTGATCGGGTTGTCCACTAGTGTTGTCTTTGTTCTCCTTGCGGTTGTGATTATTGTTCTCGCGGCGCGGTTCGGCAGGGGTTGCGGCCTGCTTGAATTGCCGCACCCGCGATTCAATTTCATACACGAAGCGAATATTCTCGTAATACTTCACCACTCGTCCAGACGCTTCATAGTAAGACCGGCGAATGGTGCTGGGCCGCAGGCTCACGTGGCGCAAATCGCCCAGCCTCACGCCAGCCAAGCTTAACGAAACTGACAAGGTGAAGAAGGCCATGCCGAAGGACATGGCAAACCTCGGCTGCCGCGCCACTCCGATGACGGGAGCGACGATGAGGCTTGCCAATTCGCGCACCCGCTCGAACCACGTTGGCTGACCCGTCGACTTCGCGGGACGCACTCCGCTGGTGCGCAGCAGAATGTTAGTCATCAGTTCTTCCGGAGGCTCTACTTCCTGCAGGGACTTCACCCAGTTCCGGCCGGCTTCGGCCTCCTGCAACAAAGGTCCGCAGACTCCGCACTCGCGTGAGTGGGCTTCAAAAGCCGACAGCCTTTCGCCCGCGAGGGTGCCGTCAATGGCCTGGCTCAGCAGAGCGTCGAACTCTGAGCACTGCATTCCGTTATGTCCTTGGCCTGCCATCACATCACCTGCCTATATGTACGTTGGAGAAGGCGCGCAAGTTCCGTGCGCCCCCGGTTGATTCTCGACTTCACGGTACCCTCGGGAACTCGAAGTACCGTAGCGATTTCGCGATAATCCATATCCTGTAAGTCCCGTAGAATCACTGCTTCGCGGAGCTCAGGGGAAAGCTTCTGCAGAGCCTGATGTACAGTTTCGCCGGTTTCCCGGCTTTGGACGCTCAAATCAGGCCCCGGTCCATGGTCAGGGATTCGTTGAGAAAGCGGCACGGCGTCCTCGTGCTCGGACGCGGTAGCGTCGAGAGAATCGGTCATGCGTTCCTGCTTGGTCTTGCGGAAATGATCGACCAGCAGATTGCGGGTGATGGTCGTGACCCAGGTCATGAATGCGCCTCGTTCGACATCGTACGAATTCAGTGTGCGATACATCTTGATGAACACCTCTTGCGTTAAGTCTTCCGCATCATTACCTGATCCCGCAAACCTATAGCAGATGTTGTAGATGCGGCGATGATATTTTTGGACGATCTCCTCCCAAGCAGCGGCGTCGCCGGCAATGCAGCGACGGACCAGCAGAGCAGCCACATGGGCGTCTTCCAAGCTATGCTCCCCGGGAGTAATTACGGAGTGGGACAGCGCTGATTTTAGCCTTCGGTCATCAGCTTTTCGCCATCAGAGAATTACCGATTCCTGATAGCGGACCGCTGACGGCGGAAAGCGGTTTTTGAGACCAGCCCCAAACCGTCTCGCAGATAAGAATACGCGTAAGCGGCGCAGTAAGTTCAGAGCGACGGCTGAGCGAGTCCGGCGCGGGCCGTCGCGTTCACAATTTGGCGGGCGCGATTGACGATGTAGCCCATTCGATCATGGGCCGCGATTCGCGGCAGTCGAGGCAGGTGGTCACGTCGTAGCGGGCATTGCAGGCCGGGCAGGCTGCGCCCGTCTGGAACGTATCAAAAGACTGGCCGCACTGCCGGCATTTCCAGAACTGTCCCAGCGGAGGGGCGGAGTGGCAGCGGGGACACGCGAAGCCATCTCTGCGTGGCAGCTTTGCAATCTTCAGCAACGCACGCGCGTGTTGCAGACCGCTCCAACAATTGAGGAGCATGAAAACGGCAATGGCTGCGAACCAGATATCGCGAATCCAAATGGCTAAGCCGATAAAAGCAATAACGCCGACGAATCCGAGAATAGTAGCAACCAGCAGACTGCGAGCGCGGCCGAGAACGAACCAAAGCAGGCTGCGGAAAATCTGCCCGCCATCAAGCGGATAAATGGGCAGCATGTTGAAAACGAAGAGCCCGATATCGATGCTTAATACGGCTCGAATCAGCCGATAGGCATCGGGCAGCGAGTACGCCCAGCCAGCGGATTTCGCGAACAACAATAACCCGAAGAAGATGGGTGCAAGCGCGACATTGACCAGCGGCCCGGCCGCGATGCTCCACAGCGTGGCTCCGGGCCGAGCTGGGGGATCGACATAGGCAACTCCGCCCAGAGGCCACAAAACAATTTTGTCCGCTCTGCCTCCAACCTGACGGCAGGCTAGAGAGTGCCCAAACTCGTGGGTCGTGACGATCAGGAACAGCGCCAGATATTCGAGAACGTTCCAGGCGATTGATGAATAGGCGGTATGTCGAAGCTGGATCTCATAAGCGGCCACCAGAAACCATGACCAATGCAGGAATACATCGATTCCTTTAAAGCGAAACAGGTGAAAGGAGCCTTGGCGCGAGGTGGGCATTTGCGAGATTTATAACACACCGGGGAGGTTGGTCATTGCCTCGACACTCAAACCCTAATCTCCGAACCGCTGCGCCGACCGTGCTTTAGCCTTCGCCGCTTCCTCTTCGCGGTTTTTTGCAGGCGCCGTGGTTTCAAGGGACCGCAACAGACGGATGGATGCGGCGGTAATTTCATCCACCGCTGTCTGGAAAGCAGACTCGTTCGCCTTGGAAGGCTTACTGAAGCCGGAAATTTTCCTCACGAACTGGAGCGAGGCGTTGCGGGCCTCATCGTCTGTCACCGGCGGATCGAAGTTAAAAAGGGTTTTGATGTTCCTGCACATGATCTGCGACCTTCCGCCAGCACCCGCTGGCAGCGACGTTTGGCATAACTGTCTGTCCGCCTATATTTTAAACAATCAGCCGAACGTGGATCTGCGCCAATTCCCAATTTTTTAAAACAGGCTGTACTCCGGTGTCGATCCCGGCGCGGGTCGTTCGACGTCTAAATAGAGCCTGATAAATCAAGCTGGCGAAGGCCGAGCAGGAATCCGGCTCAAATTCAGCAAACACAAGGAGATAACAGCGATGCGAGTCATGGTTATTGTTCCAGCCAATGCGGAATCTGAAGCCGGGGTTCTACCCAGCCGAGAAATTCTCACCGAAATGACGAAGTTCAATGAACAACTGGTCAAAGCCGGTGTAATGCTCGCCGGCGAGGGTCTGCACCCGACGTCCAAAGGTAAACGGATCAAGTTCACTGGAGGCCAGCGCACGATTATTGATGGACCGTTCACCGAATCAAAGGAACTCATAGCAGGCTTCTGGCTGTGGCAGGTGCGCTCAATGGACGAAGCAGTCGAGTGGCTGAAGCGCGCGCCTTTTGGAGGGGGAGTTGAAATCGAGATTCGGCCGGTTTTTGAAACCGAAGACTTCGCGGCCGAGCTCACACCGGAACTCAAGGAAAGAGAGCAACGCATGCGCGAGCAAATTACAAAGAAAAAATAATTGCAGACGCTGTCGATTTTCGAATTTGCTATTCGTCGTACTCATAGAGGGGCAAATCGGCCTGGCCGCAGCCCCGATAAAATCCAGAAAACATTTAGGAGCAATCTCATGAAATTTTTATGCCTGTACAAGCCTGGCAAGCCGGAGGGGACTCCTCCGACGCAGGACCACATGGTCAAAATGGGTCAACTGATCGAAGAGTTCACAAATTCCGGCGTACTGATTTCAACCGAAGGCTGCTTGCCGAGCGCCAAAGGAGCGCGCGTCCGGCTTGCGAATGGAAACTTTACAGTTACCGACGGCCCCTTCGCCGAGGCCAAGGAAATTGTGGGTGGGTTCGCACTCATTCGTGCCAATTCGAAGGAAGAGGCCATCGAACATACCAAGAAGTTTCTCAAAGTCGCAGGCGACGGCGAAACCGAGATCCGTCAGATATTCGAAACCGCCGACATCACTCCGGAGTATTTCGGCGAAAAAGCTGTAGCAGAGTGGAAGTAGATGGCCAGGGCTCCTGATCTTCCTGGCGATGTCTGCGTGATTTGCGGTTAAAAGCTTTTCTCCATCGCGCGTGCCTCAACTTGCGCGGACGAAGCAAAAATGATGTGATCGGTAGCAGTGACAGCTACCGACACACATCTCGCCATGGACGCGGTTTGGCGGATCGAGTCGCCGAAGATCATCGCTGCGCTCACGCGGATGGTGCGCGACATCGGTGTTGCCGAAGACCTTGCGCAGGACGCGTTGGTAGCCGCGCTCGAGCAATGGCCCAAGGCGGGCATTCCGGATAATCCTGGCGCATGGCTGATGACCGCAGCCAAACATCGCGCCATCGATTACTTCCGCCGTTCGCAGTTACTCGACCGCAAGCACGAAGAGTTAGGACGCGAAGTCCAGGCCGGCGAAGTCTTCGCAAGCAGGCTGCAGATGGAGATTCTGGATGCATCGTTTGATGACGATATCGGCGATGACCTTCTTCGGCTTGTCTTCATGGCGTGCCACCCAGTTCTCTCGATGGAAGCGCGTGCCGCGCTTACATTGCGCTTGCTAGGCGGTCTTACCACCGACGAGATTGCGCGCGCGTTTCTCGTTCCTGAGCCCACGATCGCACAGCGCATCGTACGCGCGAAACGAACGTTGTCTGAGAAGAAAGTTCCATTTGAAGTACCGCGCGGGGAGGAACTCACCGCGCGAGTGTCTTCTGTGCTGGCGGTGATCTATCTCATCTTCAACGAGGGATATTCAGCCACGGCCGGCGGCGACTGGATGCGGCCAGCGCTGTGCGAAGACGCTCTTCGCCTGGGCCGAACGCTGGCTGGACTGGCTCCGCGTGAGTCTGAGGTGCACGGCCTGGTCGCTTTAATGGAGATTCAGGCTTCGCGATCGCGAGCACGCACCGGGCCGTCCGGTGAACCGGTGTTGCTGCTGGACCAGAACCGCGCCCACTGGGACCATCTTCTAATTCAGCGCGGACTGGCCGCAATCGAACGCGCCAGAAAGCAGAGGCAATCACCCGGAACCTATCTGCTCCAGGCTGAGATTGCCGCCTGCCATGCTCGGGCGCACGACCCTGCAGAGACGGATTGGAATCGCATTGTCTCCCTCTACACTGAACTGGGAGAGGTTGCGCCCTCTCCAATCGTCGAACTGAACCGCGCGGTTGCGGTCTCGATGGCATCCGGACCGGCCGCCGGCCTTGAGCTGGTGGATATGATCGTCTCTGGTGCTGCGCTGAACTCTTATCATCTACTGCCGGCGGTCCGCGGGGATCTGCTGTTCAAGCTCGGACGTTTTGAGGAAGCCGGCGAAGAGTTCGGACGGGCGGCGTCACTCACACGCAATGAACGCGAACGTGAATTGCTTCTGGCCCGAGCGGCAGAGTGCGCGGCCTCAAATCCGGGTTAATGCCAATTCGAAAATCGCGTTCAACAGTGCGAGCCATGGTGTAGTATCTCCTACCGGTATGACTCATTCTCGATTTTTTCTCGCACTTTTCCTGGTAAGTTGCACTGCGTCCTGGGCGCAGGCCCCGCAAGCTCCACATCCAATCGTTCTTCACGCCGCGCGTCTGCTCGATATCGAGAACGGCCGCATCATCACTCCCGGCGAAGTTCTGGTCAGTGGTGACAAGATCAAAGAAGTTGGGGCTTCCGTCAGTCATCCCGAGGGCGCGGAGGTGATCGACCTTGGCGACCGCACCTTGATGCCCGGCTTGATTGATGCGCACGTGCATCTATTCCTGCATCCGGGAGCGGAAGACTTGCAGACCGTTCTGGAATCAGTGCCAGAGCGGACGATCATGGCGACGCTTGGCGCTCGTGACGATCTGATGGGCGGCTTCACCGCCGAGCGCGACATGGGGACGGAAGGCGCGGGCTCCGCCGATACCGCTGTGCGCGATGCCATTAATCGCGGCGAGATTCCCGGGCCGCGAATGCGAATCAGCGGAAACGCGGTGAACATTCTTGGCGGCCATGAAGACGCAATCGGATTCAACCCGGAGCAGCACGTCCTGCCTAATGCCACTTACGCGAATAGCGCGCAGCAGTTGATCGAAGTTATTCGCGAGCAGTTTAAAGGTGGCGCTGACTTAATCAAGATCTACGAGACCGGGCCGGACTCCGTCCATAACGGGCAGCTTTCCACTCCTTACCAGTACAGTGAAGCTGAACTCAGCGCGGCCGTCCACGAGGCGGCGCGCGTCGGCAAACGTGTAGCCGTGCACGCGACCGGTGAGCCGGGGACTTTATACGCGGTGAAGGCAGGAGTCGAATCGGTTGATCACGCCTACCAGCTCAGCGACGAAACCATGCGGCTGATGAAAGAAAAACGCATCTTCGCGGTGCCGACATTCACGATTTCAGAATACTTTGGCGTGCATCCACTGGTTCCGGGAACGGAGGAGCGTGAACACCAATTGCTCGATCTTCACGTGCGCGAATTCCGGAAGCAACTGGCGGCGGGAGTTCCGATGGCGATGGGATCTGACGTCGGCCCATTTCCGCACGGCACACAAGCCCGCGAACTCGCGCTGATGGTGAAATATGGGATGACGCCACTGGCCGCGCTGCAAGCTGATTTGATCAATGGCGCCAAGTTGCTGGATTGGGACGGTCAAATCGGTGCACTCAAGGCTGGCTACTTTGCCGACGTGATAGCGGTTCCGGGCAATCCGCTCGACGACATCACTGCCACACAGCACGTTGATTTTGTGATGAAGGGCGGAGTTACTTACAAACGGCCGCAATGATCACCAACTAAGGCCTCGCGTCGGGCAGATTCACAAACTCTGTTCTTACTTTTCCATCCGCACTGATAGTATGCATGGCGAAGCCGAGTTCAGCGCCCCATGGCAGCCAACTGGTCGAGGGAGCAACGTGCCAGTTGATTCCATCCTTGTCGAAGACGCGGCCATTGTGCCAGTGCCCCACCAGCATGTCTTTTATTCCGAGATCATGCAGAATCTTCATTTCCTGCCCGCGATAAGGATCACTGATGACCCAGTAAGGCTTGGTGTCAGGGGGGAAATTTCCATCGCGAAAGACCGGAATGTGCTGGATGCCGATAAGGAGACGTTTCTTCGATTCGTCTCCGTGCTTCCGGTCATCTTTCCTGTCCTGCTCAGATGTTCGAAGTCCCGCGAGCCACGACAGCATCCGTTCTGATTCTTCTTCCGTTCGTGGCGGCAGTGGCTCCGGATGCTTCGCGTCAAACGAGTCGAAGTTGCCCAGCAGCTCTGAATCGATCACAACAAAAGTGATGTCCTTCACCTGAAAGGCGTAGTAGTCCTTGCCGAAGACACGACGATAACGTTCCACATCGTTGCTATGGACATCGTGATTCCCAGGCGCGTAGTAGAGCGGCGGCTTCAGGTCGGCGAGAATGGACCGCGCTTCTTCCCAAGCTTGCGGATTTTCGCCAATATCGCCGGAGAGAATTACCGCGTCAGGATGACGGGCATTAATCATCTGCGCCGCTTGCCGGAGGTTTGCGGCAGCGTGGGGCGCGTGTTTGTCTCCGATGTGTGTATCGCTGATTTGCGCGACCGTAATCTGAGCGACGGTGACTGAAGGTAGGGATATAGCGAGCAACACCACTGCTAGTCCGAGCCGCTTGCCAAATGAAAAGGTGTGCACGTTCATGCACACCT
>Ga0134126_10010944_pt1 | contig 11428 bp, 8 predicted proteins | sample KB31752_FD_96881 | JGI IMG/M metagenome (GOLD analysis project Ga0134126, IMG submission 96881) | Terrestrial soil microbial communities with excess Nitrogen fertilizer from Kellogg Biological Station, Michigan, USA - KB3-175-2 | ecosystem: Environmental > Terrestrial > Soil > Unclassified ... | reverse complement strand
TAGGCGCCCGGCGTGTCGATCAGGGTCACGACGGGAATGCGGAAGCGTTCCGCCATCATCATCAGCCGCAGCGCCTTGCGATAGCCCTCGGGCTTCGGCATGCCGTAGTTGCGGCGCACCCGCTCCTTGGTGTCGCGGCCCTTCTGATGGCCGATGAGCATCACCGGAGTGCCCTCGAGCCGCGCCAAACCGCCGACGATGGCGAGGTCATCGCTGTACATCCGGTCGCCGTGCAATTCATGCCAATCGGTGAAAATCATGGACACATAGTCGAGGGTGTACGGCCGCTGCGGATGGCGTGCCAGCTGGGTGATTTGCCAGGGCGAGAGATTGGCGAAAATGCTGCTGGTGAGCGCGCGGCTCTTCGATTGCAGCCGCTTGATTTCGTCCGTGATGTTGACGCTCGAGTCCTTCCCCAAGAATTTCAATTCCTCGATCTTGGCTTCGAGCTCCGCAATGGGTTGTTCAAACTCTAGAAAATTCATCGCCATGAAGAGGTTTCCTCGCCGCGAACATCGCTGCGCTGACCATACACTAAATACCAGCCGTCGCGGCCGACCAAGTCCGTCAGCTTGTCGAGCAAGGCCCGCGAGGCATGCACCGACCAGGTGTCCGCCAGATTGAGCCTGCCGCTGTAATCGGCGCGTTTGACCGCCACGCTCACGCCGCAGGGACCCCGCAAATGAGGCTTGAGCAGCTGCTCGAAGCGGTTCATGCCCTGCGGGCCGTCGAATTCGGCGGGCCAGCGCAGCCACAGCCGGCGCGCGAATCGCTCGCGCGCCCGGTCGATGTCCATCAGCGATTTCGCCTGCAGGCGCCAAGCCTCGATGAAATCGTCGAAACGCAGCGTGCCGTCGACGATCAGTATGGCGTCCTTGACGATGATGTCGCGATGCTGCTGGAAGATTTCTTCATACAGGCTCACCTCGAGCCGGGCGCTGCGGTCGTCCAGCACCAAGGTCACTCGATTCGGCCGGCGGCGGATCTCGAGCACCAGGCCGGCCACGGTGGTGGCCTTGCCGGCCGACCAGCTGCGCGCACCGTCTACCGGCGCCGCCGGCTTCGGACCGCCGACATCCGCGAGACGAGCGCTCACCAGAAATTTCAAATCCGGCTCATAGGGCGTGATCGGATGGCCGCTCAAGAACAGCCCCAGGGTCTCGCGCTCGCCGGCCAGACGCTGCGCCTCGCTCCAGTCGGCCACGGTGCTGTCGGGAACCGCGCTCAAGCCGAACAAGTCCACCTGGCCCACGCTCATCGCCCGTGAATTCTGTTCGCCCAAATGCATGGCCCGATCCAGTTCGGCGGTCAGGGTGGCGCGATTCGGACCGATCCGATCCAGGCTGCCCGAGCGGATCAGCGCGTCGAACACGCGCCGATTCACGCGCTGTAAATCGATGCGGCGGCATAGGTCGGGCAGGCTCGCGAAGGGGCCGTGGGCGGCACGCTCCTCGATGATGGCTTCGACGGCGGAGGCGCCGACGCCCTTGATGGCGCCCAGCCCGAATCGAATGCTCATGGGCCCCGAGACTTGGAAGGCATACACCGATTCGTTCACATCGGGCGGCTGCACGGTGAGCTCCATGCCGGCGCACTCATCGATCAGGGTGACCACCTTGTCGGTCTTGTCCATGTCCGAGGACAGCACGGCCGCCATGAACGAGGCCGGATAGTGCGCCTTGAGCCAGGCGGTCTGGTAGGACAGCAATGCATACGCGGCGGAGTGCGATTTATTGAAGCCGTAGCCGGCAAATTTCTCCATCAAATCGAAAATATGCGTGGCCTGCGTCTCGCGCACGCCGCGCGCCACCGCGCCGCTGACGAACACGGAACGCTGTTTCGCCATCTCCTCGGCTTTCTTCTTGCCCATGGCGCGCCGCAGGAGATCGGCGCCGCCCAAGGTATAGCCGGCGAGAATCTGCGCGATCTGCATGACCTGTTCCTGGTACAGGATCACGCCGTAGGTCGCCGCCAGCACCGGTTTCAAATCCGGATGCAGGTAGTCGATGGTCGCGCCGCTGGTGTCGTGCTTGCGCGCGATGAAGTCATCGACCATGCCCGATTGCAGCGGTCCCGGGCGGAACAAGGCCACCAGCGCCACGATATCGCCGAAGCGATCGGGCTGTAGGCGGCGGATGAGATCCTTCATGCCGCGCGATTCGAGCTGGAACACCGCCGTGGTCCTGCAGCTCTTGAGCAGCCGATAAGTCGGCGCGTCATCCATGGGCAGGGCGCTCATCAGCAGCGGCGCCTCGCCCACGCTCGAGCGCTTGGCGTTGATGTCGCGCACCGCCCAATCGATAATGGTGAGGGTGCGCAACCCCAGAAAATCGAATTTCACGAGCCCGGCGGCCTCGACGTCGTCCTTGTCGAACTGCGTCACCGGCGTCGTGCTGCCCTCTTCGCAGTACAGCGGCGTGAAGTCGGTGAGCACCGACGGCGCGATGACCACGCCGCCCGCGTGGGTTCCGGCGTTGCGCGCCAGGCCCTCCAGGCTGCGCGCGAGGTCGATGAGCTCGCGGATCTCCGCGTCGCCCTCGTAGAGGCGTTTCAGCTCCTCTTCCTGCTCGAGCGCCTTGTCCAGAGTGATGCCGATCTCGAAGGGAATGAGTTTGGCGATCTTGTCCACATAGCCGTAGTTATGTCCCAGCACTCGCCCCACGTCACGGACCACGGCCTTGGCCGCCAAGGTGCCGTAAGTGATGATTTGCGAGACGCGCTCCCGGCCATACTTGTTGGCGACGTACTCGATGACTCGGTCGCGCCCTTCCATGCAGAAATCGACGTCGAAATCCGGCATGGACACGCGCTCGGGGTTCAAGAAGCGCTCGAACAGAAGGTCGTGCTCGATGGGATCCAAATCGGTGATGCCGAGCGCGAAGGCGACCAGCGAACCCGCGCCCGAGCCGCGGCCGGGCCCCACCGGCACTCCGTTCTCGCGCGCCCAGCGGATGAAATCCGCGACGATCAAGAAATATCCCGCGAAGCCCATGGAGCAAATGACCCCGAGTTCGAGCTCCAGACGCGCCTCATAGGCCGCTCGCGCCGCCTCAGCGGCGGGCGCCGGCGCAGCAGCGGGCGCCGGCGCAGCGGCAGATCCCGGCGCAGCGGCAGATCCCGGCGCAGCGGCGGGCGCCGGCGCAGCGGCGGGCGCCGGCGCAGCGGCAGATCCCGGCGCAGTAACTGGCGCCGGCGCTGTGCCGCCCGCCGCGGCTGTCATGCGCGCGTCCAGCCCTCGCAAGGCCTCTTGGTGCAGAAAGCTTTCGATGCTGTTGCCCGCGGGCACCGGGTAGGCCGGCAGCATGGAATTCCCCAGGCGAATTTCCAGGGAGCATCGCTTGGCAACTTCTACCGTGTTATCAAGAAGTTCCACTGCATCTTTAAACAGCTCCGCCATCTCCGACGGTGACTTGAGATACTGCTCCTCGGAATAGCGGCGCGCGCGGCTGGTGTCGGCCAGCTGCGCACCGTCGTGTATGCACACGCGCGCTTCGTGCGCGTCGAATTCCGCGCGGGTTAGAAATCGCACGTCATTGGTCGCGAGCGCAGGCACGCCCCGTTCCAAGCTCAGGTCGAGGACGGCGTCGGCGTACACCTCCTCGCCTGCCCGCCCGGTGCGCTGCACTTCGAGATAGAAGCGGTCGCCGCACAATTCCTGCCAGCGTTCGAGGCATCGAATCGCCTCCTCGTCCCGGCCGCGCGTGATCGCCCGACCGATGTCGCCCTGCGCGCCGCCGGACAAAACGATCAACCCCTGCAGCATGTCCTTCTGCAGCCAACTGCGCTCCAGCATGGGCGCACCGCGCTGCTGACCCTCGAGAAAGGACCGGGTCACCAGCTGGGTCAAATGCCGATAGCCGACGAGGTTCTGGCAGAGAAATACGATGCGCGAAGGCACCGCGCGTTCACCCGCCTCGCGAATCCATGCATCGACGCCGATCAATGGCTTGACGCCGGCAGCCAGCGCCTCCTTGTAGAACTTCACCATCGCAAACAAATTATTCTGATCGGTGAGAGCGACCGCAGGCATTCCCGCGGCGGCCACCGCCGCCATCAATTCCGGAACCCGCACGATGCCGTCGACCAAGGAATACTCGGTGTGCACCCGCAAATGAACGAACTGTCTCAAGCGGTGCCCCCGGCCGGCAGCGCTTCGAGCGCGAGGCGCACCGGCGCAAAGGAACGCCGATGCAGCGGGCAAGGGCCATGCAGCGCGAGCAGCCGCTGATGAACGGGTGTGCCATATCCCTTGTGTGTCGCGAAAGAATATGAGGGATAGATGGTATCCATATGATTCATATAACAATCACGCGCGACCTTCGCCAATATGGAGGCCGCGCTGATGGCCGGCTCCGTGGCGTCGCCGCCGACGATGGCGCGTGCCGTCAGGCGGCGGCCCAATCCTCCCAGCTGAGGCAATTGATTACCATCCACCAACAGATGATCGGGCGTCAAGGTCATGGCCAGCACGGCGCGACGCATGGCCAGGAAGGTTGCCTGCAATATATTCAGCGCATCGATTTCCGCGCGGTCCGCCCAGCCGATGCCGAAGCACAGCGCCTCGCGGCGAATGACTAAGTCCAAGGCGGCGCGATCGTCGGCACTCAGCGTCTTGGAATCCGCCACGCCGGCGATGCGCCGTCCCGGGCGCAGAATCACCGCCGCGGCGACCACGGGCCCCGCCAAGGGCCCACGCCCGGCCTCGTCGATGCCGGCCACCCGCCTCATGGCAATTCCTCCGCGGCGCGCGGGCGCCCCCTCAACAACGCCATGATGGCCTGCGCAGCGCGAGTCCCCGCGTCGCGGCGCAGCTCGGTGTGAATTCTCGCGAACTCGGTTTCCAAGCCGCTGCGGCGTTCGGCATCGTCTAGCCACATCAAGAGCTCCGCTCCGATCGACTCGGGGACAATATCCTCCTGAAAATACTCGCCGACGACGCGCCGATCTGCAAGCAGATTTGGCTGGGCGAAGAACTTGACCTTGACCAGATGCAGGCGGCGCAGCAACCAGACGGTCATCGCCCCCAGACGATAGATGACCACCATGGGGCGCTTGCACAGCGCCGCCTCGAGGCTGGCGGTTCCGGAGGCAACCAAGGCCGCATCGGCCGCGATGAGCGCGGTTTGCGCCCGGCCGTCGATGAGCTGCACCGCCACCTCGGGCGCATGCAGCGCCAGCGCCTCCGTGAATATCCCGCGGGCCGCGGCGCTCGCCATGGGGGCGATGAACTCGAGCCGCGGGCGCTGCGCGGCGAGCCAGCGCACGACCGCGGCGAAATCCCGGGCGAGCCGCGCCACTTCGCCGCGCCGGCTTCCCGGCAGCAAGGCGACTATTTCGGCATCCGGGCTCAAGGCCAGCGCGGCGCGCGCGGCCGGCCGATCGACTTGCAGCGGAATCGCGTCGGCCAGCGGATGTCCGACGAACTCGGCGCTGGTGCCGTGTTCGTCGTAAAAGCGCTTTTCGAAGGGCAGCAGGCAGAGCACGAGATCCACGGATTCGCCGATGCGCCGTGCCCGCCCCTGGCGCCAGGCCCACACCTGAGGGCTGACGTATTGCACGGTCGGGATGCCGGCGGCGCGCAAGTCGCGCGCCAGGCGCAGATTGAACTCAGGGGAGTCGATGCCGACGAAGACGTCCGGGCGCAGCTCGAGAAAACGCGCCCTGATGCGCGCCCGCAGCCGCAGCAGGCGCGGCAGGTCGCGCACGATCTCGAACAGGCCCATGACGGCGAGCGATTCGGCGGGCTCCCAGGTTTCGCATCCCGCGGCCTGCATCTTGGGGCCGGCAACGCCGAAGAAGCGGGCGCCGGGCGCCAGCCGGCGCAGTCCTTCCATCAAATCGGCACCCAGCGTGTCGCCCGATGCCTCACCGGCGATGAGGCCGACGCGCAGCGGGCGGGACGGCGGAATCGCCGTCGCGGTCGCGGGCGCTGGCGCGGACGCAGCCATCGTCAGCGAACGATGCTGCGTTCGCTGCGCTTGATGAAATCGACGAAGGGCCGGATTTCCGATTGGGTCGCGGCCGTCGTCTCGAGTGCCTCCATAGCCTCCTTGAGCTTCAGTCCCGATCGATACAGCACGCGGTAGGCGCGGCGTATGTTCAGAATCTGTTCGGGCGTGAAGCCGCGGCGTTTCAGCCCTTCGGAGTTGACGCTGTGCGGCACGGCGGGCTGGCCGACGGCCATCACATAGGGCGGCACGTCGCGCGTCACGGCCGCATTATTGGCGATGAAGCAGTGCGCACCGATCTTGGTGAACTGATGCACCGCGGACAAGCCGCCCATGATCACCCAATCGCCGATCTCGACGTGGCCGCCCAGCGTCGCGCAATTCGACAGCACGATCTTGTCGCCCAACTGGCAGTCGTGCGCGACGTGCGAATAGGCCATGAACAAATTGTCGCTGCCGATGCGCGTCACGCCCTCGTCGTGCGTGGTGCCGCGATTCACGGTGACGAATTCACGAAACACGTTGCGGTCGCCGATCGTAAGCAGTGTCGGCTCGCCTTTGTATTTCTTGTCCTGCGGCGCGTCGCCCAGGGAGGCAAACTGAAATATTCTATTGCCGGCGCCGATGCGCGTCGGGCCGTTGATCACCGCATGAGGGCCGATCCAGGTGCCCGCGCCGATGATCACGTCCGCCCCGATGATGCTGAACGGTCCGACCTGCACGTCCGCCGCCAACTGCGCTTGCGGCGATATCACCGCGCGCGAATCGATCATCCCGCCTCTCCTTTCGCCTTCAAACCCTTGGTTTCGGGGGCCACCATGATTTCCGCCGACGCGACCTCGACGCCGTCGACTTGCGCCACGCCGTGAAACTTCCAGATTCCCTTGAACGCCCGCTGCAAGGCGACTTTGAGCACCATCTGATCGCCGGGCTCGACGGGCTTGCGAAAACGCGCCTTGTCGATGGCGACGAAATAGAACCGGGTATTTGTGTCCGGGACCACCCCGGCGGTCTTGAACGCCAGGATACCGGCGGTCTGCGCCAGCGCCTCGATGATCATCACGCCCGGCATGACCGGCCGATGCGGGAAATGCCCCGTGAAGTACGGCTCGTTGAACGTCACGTTCTTCAGCGCATGAATGCGCTCTCCGGGCACGCATTCCAGTACGCGATCGACCAGCAGCAAGGGATACCGATGGGGTAATTGCCGCATGATCGCTTCGATATCCATCTTCCCGGGTTCTGCCATCATCGCTCCTTAACATCCAGTCTTCGTAAATGCGCCACCATGCGGCGCCACAGCCGGGTCTCCACCGCCGGCATCCCGCTCGAGTAGCTGCCGGCCTCCCTGATCGACGCGCTCACCAGGCTGCAGCCCGTCACCACCACATCGTCGGCAATGGTCAAATGGCCGGCAATTCCGACGCCGCCGCCGATCATGCAGCGCCGGCCTATGGTGGTGCTGCCGGAAATGCCGACGCAGCCCGCCACCGCGGTATGCGCGCCGATGGTCACGTTGTGGCCCACTTGAATCTGATTGTCCAGCTTCACCCCTTGCTCGACCAGCGTATCGTCGATGGCGCCCCGGTCGATGGTGGTGTTCGCACCGATCTCGACGTCGTCGCCGATTTGCACGCTGCCGATCTGCGGCACCTTGAGCCAGGTGCCCGCATCCGGCGCAAAGCCGAAACCGTCGGCGCCGACCACCGCGCCCGGGTGCAAAATGCAGCGCTGCCCGATGCGCACGCCGGCGCACACGGTAACCCGCGCGATCAGGCGCGAATCGGCGCCGATGCGCGCGCCGTGCTGCACGATGCTGCCGGGACCGACCAGCACCCAGTCGTCGATTTGCGCATCGTCCTCGATGACGGCCAGCGCCGCCACGCTCGCCGAGGGCGCGACGCGCGCCTTCGGCGACACCACGGCGCTCGGATGAATTCCCGGAGCCGCGGGCGCCTCGGGATGCAGCACGGCCGCGATGCGCGCATAGGCCAGGTAGGGATTCGGATCGACCAGGGCGGCGACCCGGCAGCTGGCCGCGTTCTGCGCCGCCACCAGGACAGCCGTGGCGCGCGTGGATTCCAGCTGCCGGCGATACTTGGGATTTGCGAGAAAGCTCAACGTCCCGGGTTGCGCGTGCGACAAGGTCGCGACGCGCGACACTCGCAGGGACGGTTCGCCCCGCAACTCGAGGCCGAACCGTACCGCCAAATCTCCCAAGCTGAAGTCTCCCTGCACCTGCGCACCCGTGTTCAGTGCGATGGCCGGGGCCGCCGCTATTTGCTGCCGGGAGTCTTGCCCGCGGGAGCCTGGTTCGCCGGAGCCTTGGACGCGGCCGGCAGGGTCGCAGGCTTGGTCGCCAACACCGCCAATACATTGGCCGTTACATCGAGGGGTCCCTTGGCGTAGAACACGCCCTCGCCCAGCACCAGATCGAAGCCTTGCGCGGTCGCGTAGGCCTGAATCTCGGTGACCAGATAGCGCTGCACCTTGCCGATTTCCTCGTTGCGCCGCGTCGATGCGTCATCCTGGAATTCGCCGGCCTTGCGCGAGAATTCACGTTGCTCGTCCCGCAGCGTCTTTTCCGTCTTCGAGCGGTCGGCCTCGGACATGACGGCGCCTTCCTTCTGGAATTTCTCGTCCTTGGCCTTCATGTCGTTCTGCATGGTCAGAAGCTCGCGGCGCCGCGGCGCGAACTCGTTCTCCAGGCTTTGCATCGCCGACTTGGTCTGCGGGGCCTCTTCCAGGAGCTTTTGGAAATTGACGTAGCCGATTTTTATTTCCGCACTCGCTTGAGCGGACACCATCAGACCGCACAGGCACAGGCCCAGGAGCGAAATGCTGCGATTGAAAGTCGACATATTGATCTTAGGACCTCAAATTGTGGGCGGTCAAAACGCTTGACCGATGGAAAATTGGAATCGTTCAGTTTCGTCGCCGAACCTCACCGTATCGCCGGGATTCGCATTCAAGGGAACGCCATACGAGAAACGGAACAATCCCAACGGTGCAAGCCACTGCACCGCGATCCCGGTCGACCTTCTCAGATTAGCATAATCGAAGTGGTAATTGACCGGTGTTATGTCATCGACGCCCAGGAATTTGACCTTGTTGCCGGTCTGAAAAACGTTGCCCACGTCGAAGAACCAGCTCACCCGGGCCGAACTCTTCCACTTTTCGGGTACCGGGAATATCAGCTCCAGGCGGTTGACCACCCGTAAATTTCCGCCGTAGGGGTTGCCGTAACCAATATTGTCCCGCGGACCCAGGGTGCTTTCGCGGAAGCCGCGCACGCTGTCCGGGCCGCCTCCGAAATAGTTGAGGTAGGGCGGCAGCCCGGTGGTGCGGCCGAGTGCGGAGGCGTAGTCGACCTGGGCGTTCAAGGATAGGAGCCACTTTTTCCACAGCGGGACGTACTGCAGGTATTGGAAATTGGTGGCGTAGTAGCGCACGGTGCTCGGCGGGATGGTATAGCGACCGGAGACGCTCACATGCAGGCCGCGGTCGGCGAACAGCGCCCGGTTGCGCGCATCGTAATTCCAGCCCGCCGTCAGCTCGTAGGTGTAGTACTGGCTGCCGAACACGGTGTAGGGACTGTCCAGGGAATTGACCAGGCCGTCGCCGTTGGTGTCGATCAGGTCGCTCTGGAAGGTATGGCCGTTGTTCTTGACCCAATCCACGGCCTGCTGCGAGCTGTAGCCCTGGGAGACGACCAGGGAGTTCTTGTTCGCGGACACGCCGGCCTGCAGGTACTGATACTCGGTGATGGGGTACGACCACTGCATCGCGGCGGTGATCTGCTTGGTCGAGAACGCCGAGGATGCCGCGACGAACTGCGTGATGTCGCGGAACGTCAGCGACGTGGTGCGGGCCACCCCGTCGATGGTGGTGTACGGATTGGTATGCGAGAACACATAGCTCTTGCTGTACTTGCCGGCATTGATCTCCAGCGCGATGCGATCGCCGGTTCCCATGAAGTTGCTGTGGACGAAATTGCCGTTCAAGCTGAACTTCTGCGATTCCGAGTAGCCGATGCCGCCGCCGAACTGGCCGGGCAGGCCTTCCTTGATGTTGTAGTCCACGTCCACGAGATCCGCGCTGCCCGCCACGGGCTTGGTCTCGAATTCCACCTTCTCCACGTACGGCAGCCGCTGTATGCGCTCCTTGGAGCGCTCCAACGCCGAATTCGACAGCCATCCGCCCTCGAGCTGGCGCATCTCGCGGCGCAGCGTTTCGTCGTTGATCGCGGTGGTGTTGTCGAAGTTGATGTGCCGCACGTAGACACGGTTGCCGGGCTCGATGAAGAAGGTGAGCGAGACCGTCTTCTTGGCGTTGTCCGGAGTGGGCACGGGATCGATCTTGGCGAACGCATAGCCGTCGGCGCCCAATCGATAGCTCATGAGCTGCTGCGAGCTGGTGACCTGCTTGCGCGAGAAAATATCGCCCGGATGAATCAGCAGCAGGCGCTCGAGATCAGCCTCGGGCACCACCATGGTGCCGGCAAGCTTGACCTCCGACACCTTGAAAACGTCGCCTTCGTTGACGTTCACCGTGATGTACATGTCGTCTTTTTCGGGGGCGATGGCGACCTGCGTGGATTCGATCTGGAAATTCGCATAGCCGCGGTCCATGTAGTAGGAGCGCAGCTTTTCCAGATCGCCCGTCAGGGACTCGCGCGAGTAGCGGTCGTCCTGTTTGTACCAGGACAGCCAGTTCGGCGTTTTCAGTTCGAAGGTGCCGAGCACGTCCTTTTCCTTGAACTTGGTGTCGCCCACCAGGTTGATCATCTCGATCTTGGCGCGCTTGCCCTCCTTGATGTCGACCAGCACGTCGACCTTGTTGCCCGGCAGCTCCGTGATCTTGGTATCGACCCGCACGGCGTACTTGCCGCGGCTGAAATACTGGTCGGTCAGATATTGCTTCACTTCGTCGAGCACGGAGCGGTCGAAGGTCTTGCCCTGCGCGAGTCCGACGTTGCGCAGGCTCTTCTGCAAATCCTCGGTCTTGATGTCCTTGTTGCCCTTGATCTCGAATTTGGCGATGGATGGCCGCTCGACCACCACCACCAGCAGGGTATTGCCGTCGCGGCGCAGTTCCACGTCGCGGAAAAAGCCGGTGGCGTACAGCGCCCGCATGGCCTCGGCGATGCGCTGGCCGTCGAGGTGATCGCCGATGTTCACCGGCAGATAATTGAATACCGTGCCTTCGGAAATACGCTGCAGGCCTTCGACGCGGATGTCGCCGACGACGAATGACGATTCCTGCGCGGTTTGCGCCCGCAACGTGGCGCCCAGGGGTTGGACGGCCAGCGCCACCAGGCAGGCCAGACGCAAATCAAGCCGCACGCGACGACCGCTTGCAATTTCGATTGATCATGATTTCCCGTTAATTGAAATGTCTTGAAATATCGTTATAGAAGGCCAGGCTCATCAACACCACCAGCAGCGCGATCCCCACCTGCTGGCCGAACAGCTGCGCCC
>Ga0134126_10010941_pt1 | contig 11430 bp, 8 predicted proteins | sample KB31752_FD_96881 | JGI IMG/M metagenome (GOLD analysis project Ga0134126, IMG submission 96881) | Terrestrial soil microbial communities with excess Nitrogen fertilizer from Kellogg Biological Station, Michigan, USA - KB3-175-2 | ecosystem: Environmental > Terrestrial > Soil > Unclassified ... | reverse complement strand
TACTCGTGCCAATGGTAATCATTCATCCGACGCGCACGCCGGATAAGTGCATCCTGCATGACGGGCCGCACGCGCGCTCCTGGACGCAGTCATGCGATGCGATACAGGAGACGGCTTCGCGACATGACGTGCCCGAGCTGCGAATGGCTGTCTCTGCGCCGGCCGGCGCATCGGGCGTATCGCTGCAGCTGGCGCATGAGGCACGTTGGTCCATGCTGACAGTTCCGGCACGCAGCGATGTCTGACCGAGCGCTCGATGTGCCGATGAAGCTGCTGCTCGCGATCACCAATGATGATCTCGCGTCTGCTGCTACCGCCGTCGCGCTCGCGCTTCAGCACGAGCGGAACGCGCGCCCGTCAGTCGCATATGTCATCGAGATAGGCCCTGCAGTGCCGGAAGCGGCGATGCTGGTCGCGCAACTCGGAGACCCGCGGACGCTGGCGAGAGAAGCGGTCGGAATGCGCCCCGTGCTCCACATCGATCAGGGTGCGGCTGCGAGCTGGCCATTCGAGGTCACGGTTGGATCGGTCGCGCAGGAGGTAGTGGAGACCGCGCAGAGGCAAGAGGTCGATCTGATCGTGATGGGATTGAGCCGGCACGGCACCGTTGGACGTGCCATCGGGAACGACACCGTGCGGGAAGTGATGACGATAGGCGGTGTTCCAGTTCTCGCCGTTCGCCCTGAGTTGACGGCGCTGCCCAAGCGAGTCGTGATTGCTGTCGACTTCAGTCGGGCAAGCATTCGCGCGGCGCAGCTCGTACGCAGGCTGGTCGACGACGACTGCAGCGTACACCTCCTGTTCGTCGAATCTGATTCCCCGCGCGAGACCACCGAGAGCGCAGAGGGATTGCAGCTGATCCGGAGCCATGGTGTGGACGATGCTTTCGCGGAGCTGATCCGCACGCTCGACGCGCCGCCGGGAATGACGATCGACGCCAACGTGCGACAGGGCAAGCCGGTCGCAGAGATTACGCGCTTCTGCGAGGAGATCGCCCCGGATCTCGTCGCGGTCGGGAGCCAGCACCACCGCTTTCTCGATCGCTTGCTGCTTGGGAGCGTGGGGAAGGCGATCGCGGGCGATGGCAGATGGTCAGTGCTGGTAACACCTCCCGGTATGGTCGAGCATACAGCACCGATAGAAGTATCGGCAGCTCGGCGGTGATTCATGAGCGCCTGGCTCGTGAATGCGAGCCGCCGCCCGACCACCACGCCGCCGAGCTGCGCCCGCGCTCGATTCAGACGTCGCCGCTCCTCGATGAAGCGGCGAGCCACTCTGTACAGTGGCTGTACGAACGTCTCGGGACCGGTGATGCCGGCCTCTCGAGCGACGAGGCCCGTACCAGACTCGCGCTCCATGGCCCCAACGACATAGCGTCGGAACATCCTCCCGGCTGGGCGCGGCGACTGTTGCTGGCATGCCGCAATCCGCTCGTCCTGCTGCTCGCGGTGCTCGCCACCGTTTCGATTGCCACGGGGGATGTCCGTGCCGCGACGGTGATTGCGGTGATGATCGTGCTCGGCGTCGCGCTTCGGCTGTTCCAGGAAAAGCGTGCCGATGTCGCCGCGGAAAGCCTCCGTAAAATGATTCACGTAACCGCGACCGTCATGCGAGATGGAGCCGCTGTCGAGATCCCGATTCACGAAGTGGTTCCGGGCGACGTCGTTCATCTGGCGGCAGGCGACATGATCCCTGGTGACGTCCGCATTGTCGTCTCGAATACACTGTTCGTGAATCAGGCGACACTGACTGGCGAGTCGCTTCCGGTCGAGAAGTCTGCCGACACGACTCGAGTCACCGCGGCTGATGGTCCAAACGGCGTGTCGCTCATGGATGCGGAGAATGTCTGCTATCTCGGGACCAGCGTTCAGAGCGGGACCGCGACGGCCGTGGTAGTCGAGACCGGTCCGCGTACATCCTTCGGTCGAGTGGCGGCGAGCATCGCTGCGACCGAACCGCCTACCGCGTTCGAACGTGGCGTGAGCCAGTTCACCTGGTTCATGATACGGCTGATGTGCGTGATGGTGCCGCTCGTGTTCTTCATCAATGGAGTGACCAAGCACGACTGGCGCGAGGCATTCTTCTTCGCTCTCGCCGTCGCAGTCGGACTCACGCCCGAGATGCTTCCGATGATCGTGTCGGTTTGCCTGTCGCAGGGCGCGCTCGCGATGTCCAGGAAACGCGTGATCGTTCGGCGGCTCGATTCGATCCAGAATCTTGGTGCGATGGACGTTCTCTGCACGGACAAGACCGGCACGCTCACGAGAGACGAAGTGATCCTGGAACGGCACTGCGACGTGGACGGCGCGGAGAGCGCGCGCGTGCTGCTGCTCGCGTCGCTCGTCAGCCAGATGCAGACCGGTCTCAAGAGCGTGCTCGATCGTGCAATCCTCGACTACGTGCATAGTCACAGCGACTCGATGCCGATCACGCACGACGGTTACCGCAAAGTGGGGGAGATTCCCTACGATTTCACGCGCAAGCTGATGTCGGTCGTCGTGGATGCGCCGGACGGAAAGCGGATGTTGATCGTCAAGGGTGCGCCGGAAGAGGTATTCCGGCGTTGCACGCGACTGGAGATGAGCGGCGAAATGGTAGTGATCGATCCCGCGTTCCTGGCCGATATCGGCGAGGAATACGATGCTCTCAGCACCAATGGCTTTCGTGTGCTTGCGGTCGCATACCGCGAGGTTCCACCGACGGATGGAGTCACAACTGCGGACGAAACCGATCTTGTGCTGTGCGGGTATGTCGCATTTCTGGACCCGCCCAAGGAAACCGCGCGGGCTGCGATCAAGGCTCTGGAGCACGCCGGTATCACGGTGAAGACGATTACAGGCGATAACGAGCTTGTCTCGCGAACGATCTGCCGGTCGGTCGGAATTGCGACGAGGCATGTTCTTACGGGAGCCGACATCGCGCGCATGTCGGATGCGCAACTTGCCGACGCGGCGGAGAGAGCATCCATCTTCGCGCGTGTATCGCCTGCCGACAAGCAGCGCATCATTCGCTCACTGCAGGCAAAGTCGCACGTCGTCGGCTACATGGGTGACGGAATCAACGACGCGCCGGCGCTTCATGCCGCGGATGTCGGTATTTCCGTTGATTCGGCGGTGGACGTTGCCAAGGCATCGGCCGACATCATCCTGCTCGACAAGAGCCTGGCGGTTCTTGCACAGGGTGTGATGGAGGGACGAAAAGTCTTCGCGAACGTGCTCAAGTACGTGCGGATGGGTGCGAGCTCGAATTTTGGAAACATGTTCAGCGTGCTCGGCGCCAGCGCGTGGCTGCCATTCCTCCCGATGGCGCCCATCCAGGTGCTCACGAACAACCTGCTGTATGACGTGTCACAGATTCCAATACCATCCGACCGTGTCGATGTGGAACAGATTGCTCGCCCGCGCCCCTGGGCCATGGGCGAGATCCGGCGCTACATCCTCTGGATCGGGCCCGTCAGCTCGCTATTCGATTACACGACGTTTCTGGTGATGTATTTCGTTTTTCACGCGTCCACGCCGGCACACGCTGCGCTCTTCCAGACAGGGTGGTTCGTGGAGTCACTGCTGACGCAGACGCTGATCATTCACGTCATCCGGACCGACAAGATTCCGTTCCTGCAGAGCCGCGCGAGCGGGCAACTCATCGCGACGAGCATCACGGTAATGGCAATCGGGGCATGGCTGCCGTTTTCTCCATTCGCATCATCGCTTGGCCTTGTCAGGCTGCCACCCCTCTATTGGCCCTTTCTGCTCGCAACCGCCGTGGCCTACATGACGGTCACGCAACTCCTCAAGACGGTGTTGCTGCGCCGGAGGTTGATCTAGAGGTGCTCGCGCTTCGCTGAATCACGAGATCGCGGAGTGCGTCCGCGATCTGCGTCGTGCGATCGTTACGCGGAATGCCGTAAGTCTGGCGGCAGACAGCAAGTTCTCCGTATCGGTCCGACGGTACGAACCACCGCTGCGATTTTGCGCTGCTGTACGCTCCTTCAAGGGAAGGTGGCTGCCTCTTGGGAAGCGGGGCTGCCATGTCTGCGCGCTCCCGGTGAGAGCAAGAGCGGCGCGCATGGAAAATGCCGCGCGACGTACGCGTATCAATTTCAACCACGGAAGCAAATGGCCAAGGAGGTAATTCGCATGAAGGCGATAGTTGTGACGGACCAGGCCGCGGGAATGGCGGGGATGAAGCTGACCGAGCAGCCCGAGCCGGCGGCAGCGATAAACGACGTTGTCGTTGAGATTCATGCGTCGGGATTCGTCCCGACCGAGCTGACGTGGCCCTCGACCTGGACCGATCGCCGTGACCGTGACCGGACGCCGTCGATTCCCGGCCACGAGCTGGCTGGAGTAGTCACCGCACTCGGCTACGGCACGACGGGACTGTCGGTGGGACAGCGAGTGTTCGGCCTTGCGGATTGGTATCGCAACGGAACCCTTGCCGAATATGTGGCGATCGAGGCACGTAATCTCGCGCCGCTGCCGGGCGACGTTGACTTCACTGTGGGCGCCAGCCTGCCGATCTCGGGCCTCACGGCGTGGCAGGGATTGTTCGATCACGGCCGCCTTCGGGCGGGGCAGAGCGTAATCGTGCACGGCGCCGCCGGCGCGGTCGGTTCGATGGTGACGCAGCTCGCCCGAGAGGCCGGCGCCCACGTCATCGGCACCGGACGCGCGGCAGATCGTCAGAAGGCGCTCGACTTCGGCGCGCAGGAGTTCGTGGACCTCGACAGCGAAAAGCTGGAAGACGTCGGCAGGGTCGATCTGGTGTTCGATGTCATCGGCGGCGACATCGGGAATCGGTCCGCGCGCCTGATTCGAGCCGGAGGAACGCTCGTGTCGATCGTCGGACCGCCCGAGGTGCGGCCCGTTGACGGGCTTGCGATCGACTTCGTCGTCGAGGCCGATCGTGGCCAGCTCAGTGAGATCGTCCAGCGGGTGCGGGACGGGCGACTGCGGACGAACATCGGAAGTGTCTCGACCCTCGACGATGCTGTCGCAGTATTCAACTCGACCCAGCGTCGTGCGGGGAAGACGGTGATCCGTGTTCTTCAGTAAGAAATCGCCCCCGGATGACGAAAGAGCGCACTCGAACCGGCGACTTCTTGCTCCCCAAGCGTGGGCGGGGAGGTGCTGACAGAGGCTAAGTGACGCAATCACGAGAGCTTGGCCGCGGTGTGGCGCGAACAGATGGCGCGTATTTCTCGCTCTCCGCGTGCAACGGCGGCCCCGCAACAGCGAACTCGGGAACGCGGCATGAGGAGCGGCTAGCACGGACCGTAAGTCTACTCTGACCTCAGCGCCTGCATGGGATCGATGCGCGCGGCCCGGAGGGCAGGTACCAGGGCAGCCAGCAGCGCCGCTGTGGCGAGGACCACGGTGGTGATAACAAAGGTCGCGCTGTCGGTGACGGAGATGTCGTAGAGAAGACTCCCAAGCACCCGCGTGAAACCCAGCGCACCCGCAAGGCCGATGACGATGCCGATCCCTGTCATCACCCCGGCTTCCGCCAGCACCAAGCTCAGCACATGGCCGCGATCTGCTCCGAGCGCGACGCGCACGCCAATCTCCTGGGTGCGCTGCTGCACCATGTACGCCGTTACACCGTATATGCCCACGACTGCGAGTCCCAGGGCGAGCAACGCGAAGATGCCCACGAGCGTCATGTTGAACCTGCGCGCGGCGGTGGACCGGTCTACCAGATCACTGAGAGTGGCGAACGCGGCCACGGGCTGCTGTGGATCGACCGCTGCTACAGCCCTGCGCACGCCGACGGCGAGCCCCGCGGGGTCGCGAGTGGCGCGTGCTACGACCCAGCTGGCGGTCATGCCGGACCTGGGCTCTCCCTGTGAGAAGGGCAGGTAGATCTCAGGCTTCACTGGGTCCGTGAGCGATGCGTAGTGGACGTTCCCGATCTCGCCCACAATCGTCGTCGGCACACCGTCCGATCGCCGCAGCGACAACGTCTGCCCGATCGGGTTCCCGTTCGGCCACAGGCGCCTGGCCAGCGCCGTGTTGATGATCGCCACCGGCTGCGTGTCGGTGCGGTCGTCGTCCGTGAATCGGCGGCCGGCGAGGAGCGGGATGCGGAGCGTGCGGAAGAAGGCCGGGTCCACTATGTCCTGCTCGATGTCCACGGCATCTCCCGGCACGCCAAGGCGGAAGCCGACCGCCTCGCCGGTCATGGGCAGCGTCTGGGAGACCGATGCGCTCTCGACACCCGGCTGACGCCTGAGCTCATGCAGCATCCTTTGGTAGAAGTCCAACTGCTGTGCCATGGTCGCGTACCGCGCGGGCGTGAGGCGGATCCGCGCCGTCAACACGTTTTGGACATCGTAGCCTGGATCGACACTCTCGAGCCGAACGAAGCTACGCACCAGGAGCCCCGCGCCGGTGAGCACGACCAGCGCCAGAGCGATTTCCGCCGCCACCAGGCCGCGCTGCAGACGGCGGCGCCCGGGGCCGGCGGTTGTGGTGGAACTCCCCTCCCGCAGCGACGTGTCCAGCGCCACCGCGCTGGAGCGCCATGCCGGCGCGAGGCCGAAGGCGATTCCCGCAATCAACGAGATGAGCAGCGCGTACACCAGCGTGGCCGCATCCACGCCGATCTGATGAGTGCGCGGCAGCACCGCCGGCCACGCCCTCAGGATCGCCGATACCCCGACCTCGGCGAAGAGCAGCCCGACTGCGCCGCCCGCCAGCGCCAGCACGACGCTCTCGGTGAGGAGCTGCCCAATCAGCCGGCCGCGCCCGGCTCCCAGCGCACGTCGTACGGCGAACTCCCGCTGGCGCGCGCTGGAACGGGCCAGCAGCAGGTTTGCAGCGTTCACGCACCCGATTACGAACACGAACCCCACCAGCGCCAGCAATACCAGCAGGGGAGTGCGCGTGTCACCGACATCCTCATCCCGCAGGCGCATCGCGGAAAAGCCCTGCGGCTGAAGGCCCGGCGGCGTGCTCTGGTGCGCGGCCACCAGCGTCAGTTCCGACTCGAGCCGCTGGATGTCGATGCCATCACGCAGGCGGGCGACGGCGTTGAGGGCCTGAAAGTCCGGGTTCGTCTCCAGCTCCGGCTGCGTGACGAACGCCTGGCCCAGTGGCGTCCAGATCTGAGTGCCTTCGTCGGGAAAGGCGAACCCGGCCGGCATCACGCCCACGACCGTGTAGCCATTGCCGTCCAGGGTCACCACGCGGCCGACGGCGCTGGCATTCCCTCCGAAGAGCTGCAACCACAGGGCATGACTCAGCACCGCGACGCGCGCATGAAGTTCCGACGGACGGAAGCCGCGACCCAGCGCCGGTCGCACCCCCAGCAGCTCGAAAAGCGACGGTGAGGCAAGAGTCGCCTGCACCTCCCGGGGCTCGCCCTGTCCCGTGAGGTTGTAGCGAGTCTCGGTGAATCCCGCGACGCTGCTCAGGTCGTGGTGGAGCCCGCTGATGTCCTGGACCTCCTGGTACGACAGGGGGCCGCGGCCCATCGGCGAAAGAGCAACCTTGCCACCCGTGCTCCACAGCTCCACGAGCTGGTCGTCGTGGGGATACGGGAGAGGCTTGAGCATCACGCTCTCCGCAACGCTGAAGATCGCGATGTTCGCGCCGGTGCTCAGCGCCAGCGTCAGTACGACGATGGCGGCGAACATCGGGTTGCGCACGAAGTGTCGAACGGCAAACCGGACGTCCTGGCGCACTCGGTCGAAACGTTCGGAAAGTTGCACGGTTCGCTCACGCTGGATCCCCAGCTGGTGAAGCACATTGGAGATGGTGTCGACGTCGCCGAAGCGGCGAAGCGCCGCCTCTCGCGCTTCGCTCGGCGTCATGCCAGCAGTAGCCACGTACTCCGCGATCTGCGACTCGAGGTGGAACTGGACCTCGGCATCCGCATCCGCCGTCGGATCCGGTCGCCAGCGGCGCCAGAAACGACGCGTCCGCGGCGGTGGAGACAAGGGGTCGGCGTCCGAGAAGCGCATGGCGGCGGGCGAGTCAGGCGGGCTCGCAGGTGGCCGAGAACACCTTGGCGACCGCGGTGACAAACCGGCTCCAGTTTTCGGCTTCGCGCGTGAGCTGGTGCCGGCCGGCGGCGGTGAGGTGGTAGTACTTGGCGCGCCGATTGTTTTCCGTCAGTCGCCACTCGGACTTGATCCAGCCGCGGTTCTCCATCCGGTACAGCGCCGGGTAGAGGGTACCCTCTTCGAGATTCAGGGCGTCGTCGGTGACCTGACGGAGCCATCGCGCAACGCCGAACCCGTGCATGGGCGCCCAGGACAGCGTCTTCAGGATCAGCCCGTCGAGACTGCCTTGAAGAACGGGAACTCCGGAACTGGCCACGTCTGCTCCCTTAGATGATCTGATGAACGTATCATCGCTTCATTAGAGCGTCAAGGGGAAACCAACTTGCCCGAGGGACAGCGCCTGGCGTTGAGGATAGAAAAAGCCCCGCAACGTAAACCGTTGCAGGGCTTGAACATATAAGTCGGCGGGCATTATACGAAGAAACTTGCTTTTTTTGCAAGTTTCATTATATAATGATCATGCTGGATGACGTCGCTGTCCGTGAGGCTTTCCATGTGGCTTTGCTGCGTAGGCTCGCTCCGACAGGCGGGATTCCGCGATGGCGGCTAAAGGGCGGGGTCAATCTCCGTCTGTTCTTTGGCAGTCCACGGTACTCTGAGGATATGGACTTGGATGCCGATCTAAATGCGCGATTAACGCTTCGCCGAGAACTTACCAAGCATTTAGGAGACCCGTATTTCCGACGATCTCTCGCAACCCTTGGGATTCGAGACGTTCTCACCGATCGAACCGCAGCCAAAGACACCGAGACGACATTACGCTTCAAACTGCGTCTGGTCGCGCAGGGCGGTGTGCCGCTGCCAACCAAGGTCGAGATTTCCTTCCGTGATCCGCGTGCAGGGGATGAAGCCGTTGCAGAGCCCGTACCTGACGCAATTGCACTACGCTACCTGGAGGCAGATGACCTACCCCTCGTGGTGCCTCACTATCCACGAGCCGCTGCACTCCGCCAAAAGATCGCCGCTCTTGCGCGTCGAACAGCAGTACAGTCTCGCGACATATTCGATCTGGCGATTCTGACTCAGCAGACACTGATCGGCATCGATCTGACGTGGCTGAGAGCACGGCTTGACGACGCACTGTTGACCGAAGCGTATGCGCGTGCGCTTGCTGTGCCAGAGATAGCATTTCGAGGCGAAGTGCTGGAATTTATTGATGAGCCAGCGCGTGAGCGCTACGCCACGCGATGGGAAGAGCTACAACTCTTCGTAGCTGATCTCATAAGCGCGATCCGAGAAACTTCGGACGAGAGAGTGCGATGAGTAAAGTTGGCGACGCGGTTTTCCGCTCACTCATTCCTGATTCTCCAGTATTCACTACACGCGATGTCGCCGGTGCCGCTCAGGTGACCGATGATGTCGCCTCAAGAGATCTGAGTCGGCTTGCATCCCGAGGACTTATCACACGCGTGATGCGAGGGATCTGGGCAGATACGCGCCATCCCGACTTCTCGCCTTACGCTGTTGTGCCGGTGTTGCTGCAAACGTCGAAGCAGTCTGATAATAGAGTAGGCGCTCTATCGGGGTATGTCTCGCTCACATCGGCGTTGAATCTTCGTGGGATGATTCAGCAGATCCCCCGGTCAATTCACGTGGTTGCAGCATCCCAGCGTCCTAAACTGCGAACTGCCGTAGGAGTATATGAGTTTCACCGGCTTGATCCATCGCTCATGGCAGGCGCCGAGCCATTCGGGACCAAAGGAGCATTTGATGTTGCGACGTCTGCAAAGGCGCTATTCGATACGCTGTATATGTCGGTTAGGCGCGGTCGCCGTTTTGCCGCCCTTCCTGAGCTTGAGTTTCCCCGGGACTTTCGTGTTCGGGAAATGGAGACCTGGATCAGGCAGATAGCTTATGCTCCCTTGCGAGAAGCAGTCCATGAGCGATGGAATGTGCTCTACCGGAATCGCATGGCTGGCGTCCATCGCGGTGATGATTGATCTCTACACACCCTGCACATATAGGAAAAAGCCCCGCAACGTAAACCGTTACGGGGCTTGATCTTATCAGTCGGGGTGGCCGGATTTGAACCGGCGACCTCTTGCTCCCGAAGCAAGCGCGCTACCGGGCTACGCTACACCCCGATGCCTTCATGGTACAGCCTTGCAACTTAATCAGGGCTAACGGCGCTGCGCCACCCCGGATGGCGGCTGGGCTGGCGTGGCAGACAGGGTCGATTGTGCAAACTGCGACTTGGATTCCCGCTTTCGCGGGAATGACGAGGGTTTAGCGGGGACGACGATGGTTTAGCGGGAATGACGATGGTTTAGCGCGAATGACCAGGGCTCGAATCGGCCTAGCAGGAATCGGCCTCCCTCGCCATCTCTCACCTCCCCCGGTTAACATAGGCTCGGAACTCGCAATTACGCACCCGCAGAAACGGTCCAACACTCCAATCCGATCCCCGCATGGCCACCGCCGTCCTGCAAGAAGCTCCCACAGCCAAATCGCTGTACGAGGCCTCCAGCAAGCCTGAAACGCTGGCCCGGCTGGTCGCTCCGCTCCGCGCAGCCGACATCGCCGAGCTGGTGAATCAGCTGCAGCCCGCCAAGGCGGGCCGGGTTCTGGCCAATCTTCCGTTCGACGTCGCGGTAGATGTGATGGACGAGCCGGAGCTCGACCGGCGGCACGACATCGTCCAGCACATGGACAGGGGGATCGCCGGAGCACTGGTGGCCGCCATGGCGCCGGATCGGCGCGCCGATCTGCTGCGCGAGCTGAGCCCGGGCAAACGAAAGGCGGTCCTCGCCACGATCGAGGAGCCCGACCGGTCCGTCCTCAACGCGTTGCTGGTCTATCCGGAAGGGTCAGTTGGTGCGATCATGACCACGGAGTTCGTCAGCGTTGCAGCGAACACCACTGTCGCCGATGCGATCGAGCGCGTCCGCATACTCGCGCCCGACGTGACCGCCGTCTACGCTGTGTACGTGGTCGATCCGGTGAGCGGGAAGCTCGAGCGCTCGGTGCACCTGCAGGACCTGCTGCTTGCCGATCGCAACGCTCCGATCAGCAGCATCGGCGACGCACGCAAGCCGCTTTCCACGTCGCCGCTCACGAGTGAAGAGGACGTCGCGCGACTCATCTCCAAATACAATCTCGTCGCGCTCCCGGTGATAGATGACAGTGGCAGGATGATCGGCGCCGCGACTGTCGACGACGTCATCGACGCGATGGTGCGCGAGACGACCGAAGACGTTCAGCGCTTCGGTGGCGTTGCCGCACTCGAGGTTCCGTACCTGCGCATCTCGCTCGCCGGCATGGTGCGGAAGCGCGCGGGCTGGCTCGCAGCACTGTTCCTGGGTGAGATGCTCACCGCAACCGCCATGGGATATTTCCAGAACGAGATTGCGCGCGCGGTAGTGCTC
>Ga0134126_10010940_pt1 | contig 11430 bp, 8 predicted proteins | sample KB31752_FD_96881 | JGI IMG/M metagenome (GOLD analysis project Ga0134126, IMG submission 96881) | Terrestrial soil microbial communities with excess Nitrogen fertilizer from Kellogg Biological Station, Michigan, USA - KB3-175-2 | ecosystem: Environmental > Terrestrial > Soil > Unclassified ... | reverse complement strand
ATGCCCCAGCGTTGTAGTCGCAAGCTTTGGCTTGCGCGACAGTTCCTCAAGCCGTCGCAACTTAAAAGTTGCGGCTACTTGGAGATATGGGTCGTCACCACCCTGATTGCTTTTGGCTTCACTTCAAACGTCGCCGGTGTGTATCCGATCAGTTCGCCATCGAGTTGAAGCTCGACGGCCGGCTCCGATTCCACGGTCAGCGACGACGCGGTCAAACAATTCACTTTCGGATGGGTGGTGTGCGTTCCCTTGAGCAAGCGCGGAAAACATCGCAACGTTTCCAGCCGCCCAAGGTTCCCCACGATGTTCACGGTGAGTTTGCCGTCGTCCATCTTTGCGCCGGGCGAAAGGCGCATGGTGCCACCGCCGATCACTTCGGCTTTTGCCGCCGAGACGAGAAACATCCTGCCCTCGAACGCCTGTTCACCGCACCGCACGCGCATGGTTGGAGATTCAAAAGAGAGCAGCGCGCGAAAGAATCCGACTGAGTAACAGAACCGCGTCCCGAAGATCGCTTTGACGGTTGGCGTGGTGTGTTTGCCCACTTCACCGGCAAAACCGGCCGCTGCGTAGAGCAACGCGAAATGTTTCGTTGGTTTGCCGTGCTCGTGACAGGAAACCTCGATGGCGTCGATTTGTCGGGACGCGCCCCGGGCGAGCGCGTCCAGCGCGACTTCAACACTCCGAATTCCGATCATTCGGGCGAGGTCGTTGCCGGTGCCGAACGGAATGACGGCGAGGGCGGCTTTCGTGTCGCCTGCGAGCAGGAGGCCGTTGGCCACCTCGTTCATGGTTCCGTCGCCGCCAACCGCGGCAATTACATCATACTTGCCGCTCGCTTCCTGCGCGAGGATCACACCCTGGCGCGGACGTTCGGTGATCACGTAATCGAACCTGAGATTTCGCCGCCGCAGTCCGCCCAGCAGATTTTCCCAGCGCCCGGTTGCCCGGCCCGCCGCGGCACCGGGATTCGCGATCAACAGAATACGTCGGTTCATGCGTGACCGAAGGGAGTTGAAAAACCGTGCCGCGCCCGACGCGGTTCAAGCCCGACGATAATTCGGAAACAGATCGAACGTCGGCCACTGGTGGACTGCGTCGGCCGCGCGATGCAGGGCGGGATCAATCTCTCCATCGGGCAGCTTGTCATCGTCCGAACGCTGATTGAAAAGCACGGCCCAACTCACGCCGTCGTAACGTCGAACCAGCAACGTGTAAGTTCCCGGCAGACTGCCGTTGTGCCAGTAATTGGCTCCGCCTTCTTTGCCAACCGGCCGCACCAACCAGCCACAGCCGTAATAATGATCCTTCAACGATCCGTCGTCGTTCCGGAACACCGGCGGTTCCGGCGGCGCGTGCATCGTCCGAATCGTTTCCGGTTTGAGCAACAAACTGTGTTCAGAGTCGTGAAGCGCGGCGGCGAAACGGGCCAGATCAACCGCCGACGCAATCCAACCGCCATGCGCGTCCATCGCTTCCAAACAAAAACCGCCGTACGGCCAGCGCACTTTTTCGGAATGGTCACCGAACACGCTCTCAGCCATTTCATCGCCCGGCGTGTAGTAGCGCACTTCACCGTCCGCTCGCTTGTCTTCCAGCGAAGCGCCGAGCCGCATTCGTATGATGCCAATCGGCGACAGTACATTCTTCTGAACAAACTCCCCGTAGGCCAGGCCGGTGATCTTTTCGATCACGCGGCCCAGAATGCAATAGCCGAAATTCGAGTAGGCGTAGCGTGCGCCGGGATCGAAATCGAGCGGCTGTCCAAGCATGTAACGAATGACGTCGCGTGGACCGGGCGGGCTTGAAACCCCCAATGACTTCGCGATTTCACGCGGGCGAAACATCGGATCGAAACTCTTGTCGCGATCCCAGCCACCGGTGTGATGGAGCAGATGACGAGTCGCGATACCCTTCCATCGCTCGTCGGCCTTCTTCCCGTCAGGAATCCAAGACTCCAGGCCGAGCACGTCCCAGACGCGCGCGTCCAGACCCAGCTTTCCCTCTTCGATCAGTTTCAACACCGCGACGGCGGTGAACGGTTTGGAGATGCTGGCGATGCGGAACAGCGACGTCGGTTTGACTGAAATCTTGTTCTCTCGGTCCGCCCAGCCGTAGCCGCGCGTGTAAACGAGCCGGTTATCCTTCACCACGGCGAGTGCGCCGCCGGGAACCTTGCGCGCCGCCATGAATTTCTGGATTTCGCGGTCGAAGGAAAAGAACTCGGAAAGAAAACCGCCACCGGCCTGTTCGGCCTGCGGGCTGGTCCCGGTCAACGCGAGCAGACCCAGCGTCCCGGCTGTCCGCAGGAATTGCCGGCGCGAAACCAACGCAGGGCCGGAGCGAGGCGCGAGCGGGCGTATTTTTTGTTTGAGTCGCGCGGGCATCGAAATTCTTTGTTGGTTCAGTGAATTAGAAGCGTATCGTCCAGTCAAATCAACCATGCAAAATCATATTTCCCGCAGAACGTTTTTGTCACGCACCGCCGTGGCGGGAACCGCCCTGGGTATTGGCGGGCTTGCCGATACCAGACTTTTCGCGGCGGCGCCAGGGGTGTTGCCCGAACCGTCGGCAAAGAAGCTGCCGCGCTGGCACGGCTTCAACCTGCTGGAAAAATTCAACGGCCAGAACCACCGCTTCAACGAAACGGACTTCGAGTGGATCGCCGAACTCGGGTTCAACTTTGTGCGGCTGCCGATGGATTACCGGATGTGGATTGAAGACAATGACTGGACGAAGTTTCACGAGCCGACGTTGAAGGAAATTGATGAAGCCGTGAAGTTCGGCGAAACGCACGGGGTCCACGTCAATCTGAACTTCCATCGCGCGCCCGGCTACACCGTCGCCCAACCGCCGGAGCCGAAGCCTGTCTGGAGCAACGACGAGGCGCTGCGAGTCTGCGCGCTGCACTGGGCAACATTCGCGAAGCGTTACCAGGGCATTCCGAATCGCGTCCTCAGTTTCAACCTGTTCAACGAACCGGCGAAGCTCGAAGCAGACACTTATCGTCGCGTCGTGGCCCACATCGTCGAAGCCATTCGCAAGCACGACGAGAAACGACTCATCATCTGCGATGGGCGCGAGTGGGGAAACGTCGCTCCGACAGAGTTGCTGGGTCTGGGCGTGGCGGCGGCGACGCGCGGGTACCGGCCATCGCACGTGTCGCATTACCAGGCGTCATGGGTGAACGGCGCGGACAAATGGTCTGAACCAACCTGGCCGATCAAGGAAGGCGACACACTCTGGAACAAGGAGACGCTGCGCGAGCGGCAGATCGAACCGTGGAAGAAGCTTGAAGCTCGGGGCGTCGGCGTAATGGTTGGCGAGTTTGGCGCGTTCAACCGGACACCGCACAAAATCGTCCTCGCCTGGCTGCGTGACTGTCTGGATTTATGGAAGCAGGCCGGCTGGGGCTGGGCGATGTGGAATTTCAGCGGCGGATTTGGCATCCTCGACAGCGGCCGCGCGGACGTGAAGTACGAGGACTGGCACGGGCACAAGCTGGACCGGGAGATGTTGGAAATGTTGCAGTCATTCAAGGGGTGACCGGCGCCAATCCTCCCGAAAGAAGGGCGAGCTTCACCCCGTGCCTGATTCAACGCGCGCGAACGAACGTCGTTCGGCGTCCCGGTATGTTCGAGCAGGAGGAAAAGCCGGTTCTATATTTTCAACCTTGCCAGCACTTCTTGGGTCAAGACCTCGTATGCGGCCGCGCCGGTGCTGTACTTGTCATAGTAAGTGATGGGTTTGCCGAAACTCGGGGCTTCGGCGAGCCGTGTTGTGCGCGGGATCACCGTGTCGAACACCACCGGGCCGAAATGCTGGCGGACTTCACCGACGACCTGGTGCGAAAGATTCGTGCGCCCGTCGAACATGGTCATCAGCACGCCGAGCAGTTCAAGGCTCGCGTTTGTCCCTGACTCTCGTATCTGGCCGAGGATCCGGTTGATCATCGCGACACCTTCGAGCGCGTAATACTCGCACTGCAGCGGGACGATGAGATAATCGGCAGCGGCGAAGGCGTTAAGTGTGAGAATTCCAAGCGAGGGCGGGCAGTCCACAATGATCAGTTCGTGGCCGTCACCGTCACGCAGCGGTTGGAGGGCCTGGCGCAACCGGTGCAAATGGTTTTCCAATCGCGACAGTTCGATTTCCGCGCCGCACATGTCCACTTCGCTGGGGATGATGTCGAGGCGTTCGTAGGCTGTCCGCTGAACTTTTTCGTTCAACGCGCCCTCGCCGAGCAGCGGCCGGTAGGCGCTCGCGCCTTCGACCTTCTCGACGCCCAGTCCGCTGGTGGCGTTGGCCTGTGGGTCGAGGTCAATGAACAGCACGCGTCTGCCGACCGACGCGAGACAGGCGGCGAGGCTGACCGCGGTGGTGGTCTTGCCCACCCCGCCCTTCTGGTTGGCGATGGCGATGACTTTGGCAGGCACGCGGTGATTAAATGAGACCCGCCCCGTGAGTTCAAGGTTTTCAGCAAAGTAACCCGCTTGTGCTTGCGAGGGCAGGTGGCTTGCGCTTAGTTTCTCGCGCTCTGAATGAGTGAAGTTCTGGTCATCGGTCATCGGAATCCGGACACCGACGCGATCTGCTCGGCCATCGGTTATGCCGAGTTCAAACGCCGCACGGGCATGCCGCGCGCCGTCGCCGCGCGCTGCGGCGACACCAACGATCGGATTGATTTTGTTCTGAAGACGTTCGGGGCGCCACCCCCGCGATTTGTCGCCGACGTCGCGCCGAAAATCCGCGACGTGATGCAGACCAGCGTCGTCAGTGTCCCGCCCGGCGCCACGGTCGCGGAGGCGCTTGGCATCATGGATGACAAGAACATTCGCGCGCTGCCAATCCTGAACGAGGATCGGACGTGCCGGGGCATCGTCTCCGTCTTCAAGATGAGCAAGTTCTTTTTCCCCGCGCCGAACCGGGTCTTCGATTCCCGCCGCGTGCTGGCCTCGCTCCGCAACCTGGCCCGGACGCTGAACGCGAAGATGATTATCGCGAGCGAGCCCGACCGCGAGGAGGACCTCGTGCTGATGATCGGCGCGATGAACGTGAATTCGTTCGCGCAGCGGCTCCCACGCTACCCGCGTGAAAAACTGATCGTCATCGTGGGGGACCGGCAGAATATTCAGATGCTTGCCATCGACGAGCGCGTGCGCGTGGTCGTGGTGACCGGTGGCCTGCCGGTCGAGCCTGAAGTGATCGAAGCCGCCCGGCGCAACGAAGTCAGCCTGCTGTTGTCGCCGCACGATTCCGCGACGACCGCCATGCTGTGTCGGACGGCGATCACGGTCGGGCACATGCTGCACGAGCATTTCCTCACCTTTCACGAAGATGAACCGTTGTCGGCGGTTCAGCGGCTCGCCGCCGGGTCGCAGTTCCACGCGTTTCCCGTCCTGGACGATCACAAGAAGGTCGTCGGCATCCTGTCAAAATCCGACTTCCTGAGAAAAGTGGAGCGGCAGCTCATTCTCGTGGATCACAACGAGCTTTCACAGGCGGTGCACGGGGCCGGCCAGGTCGAAATCCTGGAAATCATCGACCACCATCGCATCGGGGCGCTCACGACGCACCAGCCGATCCTGTTCCACAACGAGCCTGTGGGCTCGACGAGCAGCATCGTGGCTGATTGTTTTTTCCGCCACGGCGTCGAGCTCACCGGGCAGATCGCCGGGTTGCTGCTGGCGGGGCTGGTCTCGGACACTTTGAATCTCACCTCGCCGACGACGACCGGGCGCGACGTTGAGATCCTGACGCGACTGGAGAGAATCTCGGGGGTCAATGCGGGCGAGTTCACTGAAAAACTCTTTGCCTCCGGGTCGTTGCTGGTCTCGAAGCCGGCGGCGCAGGCCATCGCGACTGATTGCAAGGAATACGCGGAGCAGGGCCGCAGTTTCAGCGTGGCGCAAATCGAGGAGATCGGTTTCGACGCGTTCTGGAAGCGGAAGCGGGACGTGGTGGCGGCGCTGGAAGCGTTGCGCGCGAACAAGGGCTATTTCTTTTGCGCGCTGCTGGTCACCGACGTGGTCAAGCAGACCTCGCTGCTGGTGATTGCCGGTTCGGAGCAATTCCTGCAGAAGGTTGACTACCCCGAACTCGAACCGGGAATTTACGAACTCGAAGGCGTCGTTTCGCGCAAGAAGCAATTGCTCCCGTATTTGACGCACTGCCTGGCGGGGTGTTGAAGAACGGGAGAAAGTCTGCAATCATAGGACGGAATCATCGGTTTCGACCATGCCCATTTACGAATACGAATTGTGCGACGGCGAATGCAAGGCTTGTGGCGGAAAGTTTACCCTGCGCCGGCCATTGAGCGCGGCGCCCCTGACGCAATGCCCGGCTTGCAAAAAGCCCGTGCGCAAGGTGATCTCCACATTCAACTCGCCGGTAAAACTGAAGCCGCTCTCGATCACGGACGCGAAGAAGGCCGGTTTCACCGTTCTCAAAAAAACCGGCAAAGGCGAATATGAGCGGCAGTAGGTCGCAGGGAGAGTCGGTTCCGGGTGATGTTAATCTCGCAACAGTTCCCTGGCCCAGGTCGTGTAAAGGTCCACGGACGAACTTTCTGCCACGGTTTTTTTCAGCCCCAGGAACTCCTCGATCGCCGGGCAGGTGATTTGGGCCTCGTCCAACCGCTGGCCGGCCAGGGCCTCCGCCAAGCGTGACAACCAATCCGGCGTCGGAAGCGTTGCGTCAGGCACGTCCCAAATGCGCCACAGGCCGTCCTGGCACGCCGTCACGATCCGCTGGCCGTCGGGACTGAACGCGGCGCACGTCACCGCCGCCGCATGCTGGAATGGTTCTGAAAGCGGCAGCCCGGTAAACGTGTCCCAGACGCGGGCGGTATGATCGCGGGACGCGGTGAGAATTCGCCGCCCATCCGGACTGAACTCGACGCACAGGATTTCGCCGCCGTGTTTGATCGGTTCCGCTGCGACCCGGCACTCCGCGACGTTCCAGATTGTCGCCGTATTATCCGGGCAGATGGTAACGATGCGTTTTCCGTCGGGGCTGAACCGGGCGAACCGAACGCGGCCGGAATGCCGGAGAGGCTTCGCCGCCTCGCGGCCCGAGACCGAATCCCAAATTCTGGCCGTTCCGTCGCTGGATGCCGTGACGGCGCGGTGTCCATCCGGGCTGAATTCAGCATGCCACACAACATTGCCATGGCGCAGCGGCTCGCTCGAAGGCCGCCCGGTTGCCACGTTCCAGATCTGCGCCCAGTTGTCCGACGCACAGGCTATCACCCGCCCGCCATCCCGGCTGAATTGGGCCGCCCGTATCTCACTGGAATAATGAAGCGCACCCATCACCTCCCTTCCTGTCCGGGCATCCCGGACACGAACAGTCCCGTTGTCGTCTGCTGTCAGGATGTGCTCTTCCCGGGAATCGAATTTGACGATGCGGACTGCGGCGTCATGGCGGAATGGTTTCACCAGGTCACGACCCGTGCGCAGGTCCCAGAGATGAACGGTTCCATCGGCGGAAGACGTAATCGCGCGCTGGCCGTCGCGACTGAACAACGCTGCGAGGACTGCGGCGGAGTGTTGGAGCGGCGGAATCAACTCGCGCGCGGAGGACGCGTCCCAGATACGGGCCGTTCTGTCGTCTGAGGACGTGATCACGCGCCGGCCGTCCCGACTGAAACAGACGGAGTTCACCGCGCTTTGGTGCCGGGCGCCACGGTTTGCCGCCTGAGATGATCTGACGTTCCAGATCAACGCTGCGCCGCTCGAATCAGCTGTCACGATCCTCGAACCATCCGGACTGAACTTTGCGGCCTTGACCTCGCCACCCAGGTGCATCGGCTCGAACAGCGGAACCCCGGTGGTTGCGCTCCAGATTCTGGCGGTCCGATCAGTCGAAACCGTCACGATTCTTTGATTGTCCGGACTGAACTCCGCGAAACGAACGTAGCCAAAGTGTCGCAGTGGCCCGCCGATCATCTGGTCGGTCTCGGCATCCCAAATTCTTGCAGTCCGATCCGCTGAAGCGGTCACGACGTGCTGACCATCTGTGCTGAACCGGGCAAATACAACTGCGGCAGCGTGCCTAAGTGGACGACCGACGCGCCGCCCCGATCGCGTTTCCCAGAGGGCTGCTGTCCCATCTTCGGAGGCGGTCACGACGAGCCGTCCGTCCGGGCTGAAACGCGCGCACCGGACCGGCGCGGCGTGTTCGAGCGGCGCGACGATCTCCCGCCCGGTCCGTGCGTCCCAGAGACGAGCGGTGTGGTCGTCCGAAGCCGTCACAATGATCGCGCCGTCCGGACTGAACTGCGCAGCGTTCACGCTGGCACGATGTCGCATCGGGACCGCGACGGCCTCGCCGGTTGCCGCAGCCCAGATTTGAGCCGTTCCGTCCTCGGAGGCGGTGACCACCTGATCGCCCGCCGGGTTGAAGCAGGCCGACCATAATTTGTCTTTGTGACGGAGTGGTTGCGTCACCGGTTTCCCCGAAGCGGCGTCCCAAATCCGTGCGGACTTGTCGAACGAAGCGGTGACGACCCGCCGTCCGTCCGGACTGAACTCCGCATACCAAACCGCGTTCTGATGGGAAAGCGGTGCAGTCAACGGACGTCCGGTCCCGGCGTCCCAGATGCGCGCGGTCTGGTCGGCCGAGGCCGTCAGCACGGATTGACCATCCGGACTGAACTGCACATAGAGAATCTCCTTCTCGTGTTTGATCGGGCCGACGACCGGTCGGGCGAATGTCCGCTGTGTGAGCGCAGAAAAAAGTCTTTCCGCGGCGATGCGGTTGGATGGATCATTCCGCAAAAGTCGCGCCAGATAGGCAAGGCCGGCGCTTGAATCATCGCTGCGCAAAAGTTCGTCGGACTTTTGAATCTCCAATTTCAGCAGGGCTTCCTCGGCCCGCTTGCGCTGTCGCATTTCCTCGCGCACCAGCTTCTGCACGCGTGCGGTCTGACGCTGCTGGTAGAAATACCCGGCCATTGCCAGCACCGCGACCATGCCGATGACTGAACCGGCTTTGGTCAAATGCGCCAGTCGCTTTTCCAGAAGATGCACGCGTTTGACCGATTTACCGCTTTGCAGCAACGCCAGATCGGATCGCAGTTCCGCCGCCGTCCTGTAGCGCAACTGCGGGTTCGGCTCGCCGGCTTTCAGCAGCACTTCGTGCCACTCCCGCCAGAGGCGCTCGTTCGAGATTCCGTCCCACAAGGTTGGTGGTTCGGGAAAGTCCTGTCGGTCCTTGCCGGTTGAGATCTCATAGAGGACCTTGCCCAGACTGTAGAGATCGGCAGCAACGGTTCCGGGGCCTTCCGGCGGGATGTAACCTTCCGTGCCGGCAAAGGAAATGGTCGCGTCGGCCCGGGTCACGAGCCCGATGTCAGCGAGTTTGGGGACGCCGTTTACAAAAATAATGTTCGATGGCTTGATGTCGCGGTGGACGAGACCGTGTCCGTGCAGATTTTCCAGCGCCATCGTCAGTGAAAGTCCAATGTGCAGGCATTCCTCCCAGGGCAGACTGCCCCGGCGCGCTATTTCACTCCGCACCGTTCGGGGCGAGTAATGCTCGGGATCAATGCGCTGGCCTTCCGCGCAGTCGTCCGCGAGTTCCATCACGTAATAGAAACAACCGTCGGTGCGCCCGACGTGGAGGATGTCCACCTGACTCGTGTGCAGGCGCGAAATGGGTTCAAATCTTCGAATGCCTTCAAATTCGCGTTCGAAGGGTCGGCTGCTCCCGAAAGTATCGCGATAAACGATCTTGACCGCACGATATGCTCCGGTGGCGCTCCGCGCAATCCAGACGTCCCCGTAACTGCCGTGGCCGATGCGGCGCAGGAGTTCATAATCGGGAATGCGCGGCGGGGGGCGGATAGCCCGACTTGGGGAACGACCCGCCGAAGTCGTGGACCCATCGGGAACACCTGACCGTGCCACAGCTTCGGACATAACTTGTGCGGAACGGATCCTTGTTAAATCTTTCCGTGAATTGCCGCAACAGCTTTTACCGGGAGAGCCGTTGCTCCAGTTTCTTGATTTCGCGTTTGAGGATGCCCGCAACGCGGTATTTGGCCATGTAAACCTGCGCCATGCTCACCCCGTATTTCGCGGCGACTTTTCGCGGCGGCCATTGTTTGAACGCCTGTTGGTGGAACAGCAGAAACTGTTTCGAGCTGACAAGCCGCTTCACTCTTCCTAACGCCACGTCCACCAGGTTGCGCCGCCACTCCTCCTGCCAGATCGTTTCCAACTCCTGGGCGCCCGGGTCGGGAATCGCTTCCAACGTGGGCGTGCGGGCTGTGCCGTCCGTGCGGCCCTTTCTGAACTCGATTTGGCGCGGCCGCTTGCGGAACTGATCGACGATTCGCCGGCGCGTGATCTGGAGCAACCAGCTCTTGAACGAGCCGAAAGCCGGGTCGGTTTTGAACGCTCCCATTTTTTTTGCCACGGAAATGACGGTTTCCTGCACCACATCCTGTGCCTCGGCATCCGTCAGGCCTGCCTGCCTCGCGACACCATAAATGAGTTTCCAGTAGGTATGAAAAAAATCCTGCCAGCCCGTCTGGTCCTCCCAGTTCTTCAGCCGCTCCAGCAGGCTTTGCCGCGTGGGGATTGTATCGTCCGGGTTAGAGGGCATGGTGCGGTGGCTGCCGATGCGCTTCTCTTAAAACTTCGGCGCGCTCTGTCGAGTTCTTTCTCCCGGCTAACTCGTGAGCGGCGGCAAGTTCTAACAGTTTTTTGTTAAAACGGCTCTCCAGGCCGCGAGTTAAGCCCTATGGTGAGCCGTGCCCCATTACATCAAAAGCGAACTTGAGGAGAAACTATCTATGAAGCAATGGTTTAACAACATTAGCCTGTTGACTGCGCTTGGCGCTCTCCTGGGAATTTCGCTTTCGCTCGATGCGGCGGACATCACCTGGACCAACGGTGCGGGTGGCGACTGGAACACCGCTGCGAACTGGAGCCCCAGCCAGGTTCCAGGATCGGCCGACAAGGCGATTCTGGCTCTGGGCGTCACTGTCACCGTTGAAGCCGACTCCACGGTTGGCAGTCTGGATCTCTCCAGTGGCACCCTGAGCGGGGCGGGGGTGCTGACGGTGAGCGGGGTGCTGGGTTGGACGGGGGGGACGATGAGCGGGAGCGGCGCGACGACGATCGCCAACGGTGGGAGTCTGGTGTTGAGCGGGACGAACAACAAGCTGCTGGGGCAGCGGACGATCAACAACAACGGGACGACGAGTTTGAGCGGAGGGGACCTGTGGAGCGGACAGGGGGCGGTGTTCAACAACGGGGGCACGTTCGACGTGGCCGGGGACACCAGTTTCCAGAACAACCTCGGGGGCGTGGCGACGATCAACAACACGGGGACGTTTGAAAAGAGCGGCGGGACGGGCAGCACGGCCATTGGCCCGGCGTTCAACAACAACGGCAGCCTGCTGGTGCAGAGCGGGACGAT
>Ga0134126_10010939_pt1 | contig 11431 bp, 7 predicted proteins | sample KB31752_FD_96881 | JGI IMG/M metagenome (GOLD analysis project Ga0134126, IMG submission 96881) | Terrestrial soil microbial communities with excess Nitrogen fertilizer from Kellogg Biological Station, Michigan, USA - KB3-175-2 | ecosystem: Environmental > Terrestrial > Soil > Unclassified ... | reverse complement strand
TATCTTCACCGGCTTCGCCGCCTTCCTCGTGCTGGCCTGGCGAAAGCGGGAGTGGCCCTTTTTTCCTCCTCAACCTGAATTGCCTCCCGAAACCCCGGTTTTGGAACCGGAAGGAACTTTCTAGCGCGATGTTGCGGGTTAACACGTCGCAGGAGGTCATATGACGCAGAAACTCACTACGGCGCAAGCGATCATCCGGTTCCTGAAAGCGCAACGCGTCGCTCGCGATGGCCAGGACCATTCCTTCTTCGCCGGCTGTTTCGGGATATTCGGACATGGAAATGTGGCTGGTATTGGAGAGGCTCTGCAGCAGAATTCCGACTTTCCTTACTATCTCTGCCGCAATGAGCAGGCGATGGTGCACACCGCGGCCGCATTCGCGAAAATGAGCAACCGGCTGCGAGCGCTCGTGTGCACGACTTCCATCGGGCCGGGAGCCACGAATATGCTGACGGGCGCGGCCGGCGCCACCATCAACCGCTTGCCCGTCCTGCTCCTCCCCGGCGACATCTTTGCGCGCCGCAACGTCGCTCCCGTGCTGCAACAGCTGGAGTCTTCCTCTACCCAAGACATATCCGTAAACGATTGCTTCCGTCCTGTATCCCGCTATTGGGACCGCATCACCCGCCCGGAGCAGATTTTAACTGCTCTTCCCGAAGCCATGCGCGTGCTCACCTCGCCGGCGGAAACCGGAGCCGTCACTCTGGCCCTGCCGCAGGATGTTCAGGCCCAGGCATTCGACTTTCCCGGAGAGTTTTTCGAGGAACGTACGTGGACAATCCCGCGCAACCGGGCCGATTCGGCGCTGATTTCTCGCGCTGTTGAGCTCATCCGCTCGGCAACCCGCCCGCTGATCATTGCCGGAGGCGGAGTCACCTATTCCGGCGCCAACGAAGTTCTGTCTCGCTTCGCGGCTCGAACCGGCATTCCGGTTGCCGAAACGCAAGCCGGCAAAGGCTCCCTCTGCTTCGAGCACCCGCAGTGCGTCGGCGCCATGGGCGTCACCGGCAGTTCGGCCGCCAACCGTCTGGCGCGCGAAGCCGACCTCGTTTTGGGTATCGGCACCCGCTACAGCGATTTCACCACGGCTTCGCTCACCGCATTTCAGAACCCGAACCTGCACTTCATCAACATTAATGTTTCTGAGTTTGACGCGGGAAAACATTCGTCGGTCGCGCTGGTTGCCGACGCCAAGGTCACGCTGGAAGAGTTGAGCAAATCTGCCGGGTCGTATCGCGTGCCGGATGACTACGTGGCAGAAATCTCCCGCCTGCGAAGGGAGTGGGATGAGGAAGTAGATCGCATTTTCGCGCGGAGAGCGGGCCCGCCTATCAGCCAGGGGGAAGTGATCGGACTACTGAACTCAGTGCTCGGTCCTAAGGACGTTATCGTGTGCGCCGCGGGCAGCCTCCCCGGAGACCTGCACAAGCTTTGGCGGGCGCGGGATCCCAAGCAATATCACCTGGAGTACGGCTATTCCTGCATGGGGTACGAAATTGCCGGCGGCTTGGGCGTCAAATTGGCCGATCCGAGCCGCGAGGTGTACGTGCTGGTCGGGGACGGTTCTTATCTCATGATGTCGCAGGAAATCGCGACCGCAATTCAGGAAGGCGTCAAGATCAACATTGTTCTGCTCGACAATCACGGATTCTCCAGCATTGGCGGCTTGAGCCGCGCCTGTGGCAGCGGAGGGTTTGGCACGGAGTATCGCTATCGCACGGATGGCCTGAAAGGCAAGATTCAGGCCATAGACTTTGTCGCTAACGCCGCCAGCCTGGGCGCCCGCGCGGAGCGGGCCACTACGCGCGAAGAACTTGCACAGTCAATTGCAAGCTGCAAACAAGCCAACGGGGTCTCAGTGATCGTGGTGGAAACCGACTACCACGACCGCGTGCCAGGATATGAATCGTGGTGGGATGTCGCCGTGGCCGAGGTCTCCGCGTCCGAGCCGGTTCAGCAGGCTTATCGCGATTACGCGGCCGGCAAGAAGCGGGAGCGTTACTTGTGGCCGGGGCGCTGAGTTCGGAAGGGAAGCGTGGCCCCTCCTCTATTGCGCGGTCCAACCGCCGTCAATCAGGATGGTTTCTCCCGTTATCAGGGAAGCTGCCGGGGAGGCGAGGAAGACAACTGCGCCCGCCACCTCCATAGGTTCGCCGATTCGATGCAGCCCTGCAATGCGCGCGATCACGTCCTGCCGGAAGGCTGCGTCGGCCAAGGCTTCTTCCGTTCCCGGCGTGCGGATGAATGTGGGCGCCACCGCGTTCACTGTGATGTTGTACTTGCCCCATTCGATGGCCAGGCATTTCGTCAAATGCGCGATGGCAGCCTTTGTCATGCAGTAAACGGACTCCGTGGGCAGCGCCACAAAGCCAGCCTGCGAACTCAAATTGATGATCCGGCCGCGCTTCTGGCGGATCATCACCCGGCCGGCCTCCTGGCTGGCAAAAAACGTTCCCCGGAGGTTTACGGCTAAGGTCAGATCAAAGTCTTCGGGAGTGACATTTTCCGCCAGATTGCTGGGGCCGAGCCCGGCATTATTGACCAGAATATCGAGCTTGCCGAATTGGGTTGCGGTAGCGTGAACGGCTGAGGCGATCTGGCCCCGGTCAGTGACGTCCATCTGAAGTCGCAGCACCCGCCGGCCCAGGCGCTCGATTTCAGCAGCGAGATCGGCGGCGGTTTTTACGTCGCGCAGACCGAGGGCAATGTCCGCGCCGGCATGAGCCAGGGCTAGCGAGATCGCCCGGCCCAGACCGCGGGCTGCACCGGTGACCAACGCGACATCGCCAGTCAGGTTAAATTGCGGAAAATCGTTCATCGTTTCTAATCGAAGCAGAACGCTCGTCCGCGCATCTGCTTAAACTGCACGCCGGTCATCGGTTTAGAAGAACCGACCGCGGATGTAAGAATAGGTTCAGGAGCGTTTGCCGTCAATTGCGAGCAGGTTTGTGCGATCGCGCCGATGCTCCAAGTGTCGATCGTGTGCGGGCGACGCAGCTACCACTCGCCTTATTGGCGAGTGTGTCCTCCGGTGTCCGTTGCCGCCGCAAGATCGAGCCGCGGGGGCATCTCGAGGAAGGAACGCAGCACATGCCAGAATTGCCGCCGGTTGGTGCCCAAAGCAATGGCATGCGAGGCTCCCGGCAGCACTACGAACTCACGGTCCGGAACCGGAAGTTTCTGGAAGAAGTTCAGCAGGTCGGCTTCTGTGGCAATGCCGTCGTACTCACCGCGGGCGATCATGACCGGGGCCTCTAATTTCAAAGGATCCACCAGCGGCAGCTTGGTTGTCATGTCCAGATAAGTGCCGGTGGGTGCCGTGTCGCCAAATTTTAATTCTGCATCCGCCATGGCCTCGGCAACAGCCGGGTCCGAGGTGCCCGGCTTATCGCGCGTGAAGATGCTTCGGATCATGTTGCGGTCACGTGGCCGGCGGTTGTGGGTGCGGTAGTACTCCACTTGTTGAGCTCTTTTCGCGAGTGTGCGTGACCCTTGCCCGGTCCAGGTGAAGCCGATAAACACCAGGCGGTCCACCAGTTGCGGCTGGTTCATGGCGAACACCCCGGCGCGCAAGGCTCCGCCCGACTCGCCGTAGAGGTGGAAGCGGGGCTGCCCCGTTTCACGGAGCACAACTTCTGAGGCTGCTTTCAGATCGTCTGCTCCAGCAGCGACGTCAGAATTGCCCGTCCCCCGCGAGGAATGTCCATATCCTTCAAAATCCATCGTCCACACGTCAAAACCATACCTTGCGAACCGGTCCATCAGCGAATATTCGTCATCATGGCCTGGCACGGTAAGATCGAAAGTCGGCCTCGAAGAAACCGACGAACCGTGCGCGAGGAACAGAATCGGACGGGGAGCCTGGTCGTCAGCCGGATTTCCCATTCGTTTCCGGAAAAGATAGAGAGATACGTCTCCCTTCTTCGCCCAGTATTCCTTGCTCCAGATCTTCGACTCACCAGCGGATGCGGACGTGGTTTGCGCTTTCGTGCTGGGAACAGAGGCAGCCCCCAGCAGACCGCCCCCTGCCAGGCACGCGGCGCCACTCAGAAGCGTACGGCGTGACATCGAATGCTTGTTCACCATGAATTGCCCTTTATGTTTCAGGTCATTGGTCCAACCACGGCCAGTTCATTTCTTCGTTATTGCAGCGAGTGCCGGAACACGTGTGTTCAGTTCCCGGCAGCAGCCATTCTAATTGGTAATTTGGGCCTGATTTTCCAGGTTTACGAAAGGGGCGGCGGAAGCATAGCAAGCACCGCCAGGAAAACTGCTTTTTGGTCTGTTTATCGCGAATGGCAGCTTGGCTAGCAACTGGAACCTATCCGCGGCCGCCGCACCCTGTTTCCCGGTTGACTTGACGCCAAAGCAACTGAGCTATAATCTCAACCTTTTTTAAAGGTACAGCTCTCCCTTTGCCTGAGGTGACGGAATGTAATGGCGCAGACGTGGGTGCGTCCTGTGGGAATCACAAAAGAAATATTAAGAATTTCTTTCGGCCAACCATAATGGCAAGTCCAGCCAATGCTTTGTACGAGTTCGGGCCTTTCCAGCTGGACCCCCCGGAACGGCTGCTGGTATGCGACGGCAAACCTGTGTCGCTCTCCCCGAAGGCGTTTGATCTGTTGCTAGCCCTGGTGGATCGGTCCGGGCACCTCGTCGAAAAGGACGAGCTGTTGAAAATTGTCTGGCCCGGCTCGTTTGTGGAAGAAGGCAACCTTGCGGTCACGATTTCCCTGGTCAGAAAGGCGTTAAACGACGACCGCGGTCAGCACAAGTACATCGAGACAGTATCGAAGCGAGGTTATCGCTTCGTCGCCGAAGTGAAGCGACTCGAAGAGAGCGTTCAGCACATGCCAAGCGGCATCGAATCGCAGAAGCCGGGAGTGCAGGCGGTTTGGCACAAACTCAGCACGCCCCTCGCACCTGCGATAGTTCGCGAGCGGCCAAAATGGAGATTGTCGGCGCCGCTTGGGCTCGCCAGTCTCGGCTTGGCCCTGTTCGCTTTGGCTGTAATTGCAATCACCCTAGGCAAGGGCACTCAGGTCCAGCCTCAGGGTGCGCTTACGGTTCGTTCGCTTGCGGTTCTGCCCTTCCACGCCCCGAGCACAAATGGTTCAGACAAATATCTGGGGTTGGGGATGGCCGACGCGGTAATCACTAATCTGGCGAATACGGGGAAAATCGTGGTGCGCCCCACCAGCGCCATCCAGCAATACGCAAATACTGCGCTCACTCCGCAGTTGGTCGGCCGGGAACAGGGAGTGGATGCGGTCCTTGAGGGCAGAATTCAGCGCGAAGGCGACCGGGTTCGCGTCACCATGCAGCTAATTCGAGTGCGCGACGGCCTGCAGCTCTGGGCCGACACCTTCGACCGCCAGTTCACCGATATTTTCGACCTTGAGGACGCTCTTTCCGCTATGGCGGCGCAATCCATTCGCCTGCAGTTGACGGGGGAAGAGTCACGCCGATTCACCCGGCGTTCCACATCCAACCTCGACGCTTACGACGCCTACATGAAGGGTTGTTTTTTCTGGAATAAGCGCACCGAGAGCGGGCTGAACAAGGGTCTTGATTATTTCCGCCAGGCTATCAAGCTGGACCCCGGTTTCGCTGATGCCTATGTGGGACTGGCCGACTCCTACGCTACCCTGGGCCTTTATTCGGTGCTGCCGCCCAAGCAGGCGTTTCCCGCTGCCAAGGAAGCGGCGATGCGGGCGCTGAAAATGGATGACAGTATGGCAGCCGCGCACGCAACTCTGGGGTTTATATATTTCTACTACGAGTGGAATGGGACGGCTGCCAGCGAGGAATTCCGCCGTGCTCTGGCCGGCAATCCCGATTACGCCATGGCGCACTCCTGGTACGGCGAGAGCCTGGCAGCCAAGGGGCAATATTCCGAGGCGATTGCGGAAGCCCAGCGCGCGATTCAGGACGACCCGCTTTCTCTGATCATCGGTAGCAATGCCGGTTGGACGCTGGCCTTGGCCGGCCTTTACCCCCAGTCGGTTGAAATGCTGAAGAAAACCATCGAACTGGACCCCGACTTTCCCCGCACTCACTTCCGCTTAGGCCAGGTCTATGAAAGTCAGGGCCAGTACGCCCAGGCCGTTGCGGAGTTCGAGAAGGCGGCGCATCTTTCCGGGGGAGATCCCTACTACGAGGGATCGCTTGGCCACGCCTATGGCGCGTCAGGAAATTCAACTGCGGCGCGAGCCGTCGTTCAGAAGCTGCAGGCGCGCATTCACGACCAGTACGTGCCCCCTTACGCGATTGCGTTGGTATATGCCGGCCTCGGTGACAGAAATCAGGCCTTCGTCTGGCTGCATAAAGCGGTCGAAGACCGGTCAACATCCACGGTGTTTGTGCGAAGCGATCCCGAATTGTCGCGTCTTCGTTCCGACCCGCGATTTGCGCAACTCACTCGCGTTGTGAATTTCTGAGAAGCTCCTCCAGGTTGGGACTATAGCTGCGGCTCGTCCGCGATCAGCGCGCATTCTTATCCAGCCAGCGCATGAAGAACTTCGCAATCTCAGCGCTGTTTTTTTCTGACATCATCTGGTGCCCGTTGCCGCGAAGGCCAACGTCTTCCAGGTTCACGTACTCCGTCTTTACGCCGGCCTGGTTCAGCCACTTAGCCACACAGCGCGCGTAAGGGCGGTGATAGCTCGCCTCCGCCGATACGTTGAGCACTGGAATGCCTTCCAAAGCAATCAGTTTGTGTGCCGGTTCTTTCTGTAGCCAGCACGGGACAAGGCCGGGACCATCGGCCTTGGCCTCCTGCACGGTCTGCAGTTCCGACGCACTCTTTATGGGCGGATCGTAGTGCATGGGGAAGTTGGTCAGGCCCCAGATGTGCCCCGGGCCCCGCTGGTCCAACTCGTGGTTCTGGATAGGAGGGCCCCAGGGTTCGGCGGCGATGATGGCTTTGACCATTTTGGGCCGTGCATCTGCCAGTAACCATCCGGAGGTCGCCAAGCGCGAGTGCAGAATCAGAATGACCGGCTTCTTGATAAGATCCACCAACTGCACCAGGTCCTCGGCAGCGAGCGGCTCCATGTCATCGGCGGATGGAAAGGGGAGTTCCATTTTTGCAAAATAATCGAACACCGGATCGCCAATCTGTCCCTTGTTGGGCGCATTGCTCGGCCACTGCGAATACTTGGTGCGTTGCGGCCAGTCGCGTTGCGGACTCGGCGGCGGCGCTCCCCCCGTCCACACCTGCTCCATGTGCTCGCCGGTGCGCGGGGGAATAATCTCTCCGTCCAGGCCCGGGATAAAGGCCGCTCGCCCGCGTGCTGGAAAATCCATCATGTAGATCGTGTAGCCCTGATTGACAAAATCGTAGGCCCAACCGGGCCGCCCGTCGGGCGTTTGCAGCAAGGCTATGCTGGTTTGCCCGCCCCCTGCCTGCACAAAAAGAATGGGATAGGGATGCCGGATCTTCTTCGGCACCCACACGTCAACATACATCGCCCCGCGCATCCTGTGCTCGCCGGGCTTGCCCTCCCACTTGCCGCCAATATAAAAATGGCCTTGCCGCCCGATGTTCTCCGTCGAGAACGTTGGCACGGTTTTCAACGGCATCGAATAAGACTCTTCCTGAGCGCTTGCTCGTAGCTGGCCCATGACCAGCACACAACTGAATGTCAAAATGGCCGTTATCCAGGTCCGCATGGTGGTTTATTCAGGTTCCCTTCAGATTTTGCGTGCTAGAATCCCCGGTTTCTGGAGTTCTTGCGTGCGATGCGCCTTATATAGCACGCATCCTTGAACTGTCAATTTCAGGAGTCGGAAATGCCCACGGCCACGGGGGTTAAGCCTCTGCCGTTTCTCATCGGCGGGGAATGGGTAGGCGACACCTCCTCGCACATCACGCATGTAAATCCGGCAACCGGCGAAATCAATTATGAGGTCTGTGCCGGTACAGAAGCTCACATTGATGCAGCCGTAAATGCGGCGCACAAAGCAGCCGCCCAGCCTGCGTGGCGCAACATGCTGCCCCACCACCGCGCCCAACTGCTGAACCGGATTGCCGATCTGATGCTGGAGCGCTCAGACCTGCTCGCGCGCTGCCAGATGCTCGAAAACGGAAAGGTGTGGAAGGAATGTAAGAATCAGGTTATCAACGGCGCCGCGACCTTCCGCTATTGTGCCGCCGCCATTGAGACGCTGGGCTCCGAGATCACTCCTCCGCGCGGTAACTACCTGAGCATGACGGTTTACGAGCCCTGGGGCGTGGTGGCCGCCATTACGCCCTGGAACTCGCCCATCACCCTGACCAGTAACAAGATTGCGGCCGCGCTGGCTGCCGGCAACGGAGTGGTTCTCAAGCCTGCCTCTTACACTCCGACTTGCGGAATCGAACTGGGCAGGATCGCACTTGACGCCGGTGTTCCGCCGGGCGTGTTCAACGTCGTACCAGGTGCGGGCAGCAAAATTGGCGACGCGCTCGTCACTCATCCCCTGGTGCGAATGGTCTCGTTCACTGGCGGGACCGAAGTCGGGAGAAGGATCTCGGAACTGGCCGGCAAGAAGATCATTCCCGCCGTGCTGGAGTTGGGCGGAAAATCGCCGCATATCATCTTTGCTGATGCCAGTTTGAAGGCGGCGGCCGATGCGGCCACCGTTGCGATTTTTGAAGGCACCGGCCAGTCGTGTACGGCCGGCTCGCGCCTGTTCGTTGAGCGCAAGGTCTACGACGAAGTCATTTCCATGATCATAGAACGCGCTCGCGCCTTGCGAGTTGATCTGCCGGACGCTCCCGGCGCGCAACTCGGCCCCAGCGCCAGTTTTTCCCAGCGCGAGTTTGTGGAGAGCATGGTAGAAGGCGCGCGCAAAGAGGGAGCTGAGATCCTGATCGGAGGCTGCCGCCCCTCAGAACCGCGCCTGGCCAAGGGCGCTTTTTACCTGCCCACTATTGTCGCGGGAATTACGAACAAAGCCTACATAGCGCAGCAGGAGATTTTCGGCCCCGTCCTTTGCGCCATGCCCTTCGACAACGAGGACGACCTGCTCCAGAAAGCGAACGACATCAGCTACGGCCTGGCCGCCGGCATCTGGACAGCGGATTACAAACGCGTCTGGCGCGTGGCCCGCGCGCTGGAAGCAGGCATGGTCTGGATCAACACCTATAAGCAGTTTTCAACGGCCGCTCCCTTTGGAGGTTTCAAAGACAGTGGTCTTGGCCGCGAAAAGGGGCTGCAAGGCATCCGAACCTACCAGCAGGTGAAGACGATGTTTTGGAGCCTGTCCGATACCTTCGACGGCGGTTTCAGCATAGCCAAATAAGTCGGGAGACATTTTTATGGCTGATCGCGGAGTAGAATCGGTTCGCGTAAAACCCACCTCTAAGGGCGCCGCCTATATTGCGGACTTTCTCATCCAGCAGAAGGTGCCCTACGTATTTGGCGTATGCGGCCACGGCATTCTTGGCTTGCTGGATGGATTGTTTGACCGCCGGGAAGAGATCAAAGCCATTTCCGTGCACCACGAATCCGCCGCCGGGTTCATGGCGGAAGCTTATTTTCGAATCACGCAAAAGCCCGCGGCCACCTACACTTCGTGCGGCCCCGGCTCGACCAATCTGATAGTTGCAGTTGCCGCCGCCTTTGCCGATTCCTCGGCCATGCTCAACATTACCGGCAACGTGCCCACCCAGCAGTGGAACCGCGGCCCCTTCCAGGAGACCGGCAGGTATTTTCAGGGAGACTTTATCAGTGTTCTCCGACCGTACGTAAAGCGCAGCTTTCAGCCCACGCGGGCAGACATGCTGCCTTTGGCACTGCGGCAGGCCTTTGCCCTCATGACCAACGGACGTCCAGGTCCGGTGAACATTGACATACCGCTGAACGTCTTTGTGGAACCGGTGGACGAGAGTGCCGCGCTGCGCGACAACGAGTGGCCCATCGCCGAGTATGCCCGGCCTGCCGCTGATCCGGCCGCAGTGGATGAGGCCTTGCGGCTTCTCCAGTCGGCCGAACGGCCCGTCATTGTAGCCGGCCACGGCGTCGAACTCAGCGGCGCTGAACCCGAACTGCTTGTCTTTGCCGAGGCTTTTAAAATTCCCGTCGCTACTACACCCTTCGGCAAAGGCGTTTTCGATCCTCGCCACTCCTTGAGTCTGGGCACTACCGGGCGTAACGGATCCTATCCGGCAAATGCCGCCTGCCGGAACGCCGACGTGATTCTGGCGCTGGGAACCCGCTTCGATGACCGCGCCACCAGTGCTTGGTTGCCGGGATTCACCTACAACATTCCGCCCACCAAATTGATTCACGTTGATATAGACGCCGCTGAAATTGGCCGGAACTTCCGGCCCGAACTCGGCATTGTGAGCGACGCCAAACTCCTCCTGCAGCAACTTCTGGCCGCGCCGCGCGCTGGAAGCCAGCATGATGCCTGGCTGGACCGCATTGCGGGATGGCGCAAGCGATGGGATGCGGCTACGGTGCCGCCCCGCACCTCGGATGCGGTTCCCATCCGTCCCGAGCGCGCCGTAGCCGATTTGCGCAAAGTGGTGCCGCCCGATGGCATTGTTCTCTGCGACGTCGGCGTTCACCATAACTGGCTGGTAGCTGAATACGAAGCCTGGAAGCCGCGCACCTTCCTCCAGACCTGGGGATTTGCTTCCATGGGATTCGCGGTTGCCGGTTCCATTGGCGCCAAGCTCGCCGCTCCCGATCAGCCCGTGGTTTCGCTCTGCGGCGACGGCGCATTCATGATGAATGCCAACGCCGTCCTCACCGCCGTCGAGTACCAGATTCCGGTGGTGTGGGTGGTTTGGAACAACCTCGGCTATTGCTCCATCCGCGATCAGCAGAGCGGCTACTTCGGCAAAGGCCGCGAGATCGCGGTCAGTTTCACCGATCCAACCGGGAAGCTGTTTTCCGCTGACTACGCCATGATGGCCAGGTCCATGGGCGCGGTGGGCCAGACCGTGGAAAAGCCCGCCGATCTTGCACCCCAGCTTGAGGCCGCCATTCGTTCGGGCCGGCCCACCGTTCTCGACGTCAGGATTGACCGTGAAGTGCGGCCCCTGGCGACGGGCAGCTGGGATCTTCCCCCCAAACCTCATCCCCTGCCTAACTTCGGTTGGGGCGAGGACTAGCTTCAGGACATGACCACGGGCGCCAACTTCAGCGTTGCCGCATCATCGGACCAGCCTTTGGCGAGCGCTCAAGTGGGCTCCCTCTGGACGGGCAAGCGCTTCTATATCGCCGGCCTGTTGTTTCTCAATCTGTTTATCAACTACGTGCACCGCATCAATCTGTCGGTGGCGGCGCCGGCCATTGCCAAGGATTTTGCCTGGGACGCCGGCAAGATGGGTCTGCTGTTTTCTTCTTACCAGTGGACCTACATTTTCTTCCTTCTGCTTTGGGGCGGGATGACGGACCGCAGAGGCGCGCGCCTGGTCAATGGTATCTCGGTG
>Ga0134126_10010936_pt1 | contig 11434 bp, 7 predicted proteins | sample KB31752_FD_96881 | JGI IMG/M metagenome (GOLD analysis project Ga0134126, IMG submission 96881) | Terrestrial soil microbial communities with excess Nitrogen fertilizer from Kellogg Biological Station, Michigan, USA - KB3-175-2 | ecosystem: Environmental > Terrestrial > Soil > Unclassified ... | reverse complement strand
TTGCTCATTCGGTAGTTGTATCCGAGCTCCGAATGTTCGTACGCCAGCCCCGGGTCCCGCGCCTGCTGCGACCAGAAACGAGCCTTTTCTACCCACGCTGCATCTCGCGCGGCAAGCACCCCTCCGCCCGTCGTCGTGATGATCTTGTTGCCATTGAACGAAAACACCGCGACATCGCCGAAAGTCCCCGCCTCGTGCCCGTCGTATGTGGCTCCCAAAGCCTGTGCCGCATCTTCCAGCAGGGGAATCTCGTATCTCCGGCACAACGCAACAATCGGCTCCATATCCGCGCATTGGCCGTACAGATGAACCACAACCACTGCACGTGGGAGCCTCCCCGCTCGCGCCCTGTCCTGTAATGCCGTCTCCAGCACATTTGGATCGAGGTTCCAGGTCACCCTGTCGCTGTCGAGAAACACCGGCGTCGCTTCCAGGTACCGCACGGGATTGCATGTCGCCGCAAACGTCAGCGTGGGACAAAACACCTCGTCTCCCGGCCTCACGCCAAGAAGGCGCAGACCCAGGTGAATCGCGGCCGTACCGCTTGACAGCGCCACGCACGGCAATCCGATCCTCTCCTCAAGAGAATGCTCGAAGCCGTCCAGATTCGGACCCACGGTGGAGAGCCAATTCGATTGGAATGCCTCGTCTATATACTTCCGCTCGCCCCCTCCCATGTGGGGAACCGAGAGAAGAATGCGCTGGCTTGTCATATCCATGATCCAAACCTAGCCTATCAATTCGTACATGGGGTAAGGTGGCGGAGTATGACGGAGCGTCAGGACTGCAGAAAGACTCTAGACTGAGCACAAATCGCGTAGGGGTGCAACATCAGTTGCGCCGTAAATGGCTCAAAATAGACATGGATTGCAGCCCCTGCCACGGCAGCGTTGCACCTGAACTTGTGAGTATCACTCTGTCGTATAGCGAATCTCGAGTGTGCGGATTCGTATGCACGAATAAGCGAGCACAACTGCGGTCAACAGCAGCAAACCCATCGTGGCGATCCAACCCGACACAGGTTCGGTCTGGACTGACAGGAGCGCAAAGATGCCTTTGCCCGGCACCGTAATCGGCATCAGGTGCTTCAGATACGAAGCCACGCTGATCTTCTGCAGCAGAGATGGCATGACCGGGTTAATGGCCTCCCACCCCAGCACCAGCATTGCGGCGGGAGTAGGGTTGCGGAACATCATGCTGAGCAGCAGAAAGACCGCGCCATATCCGATGCAGCCCAGGACAACGACGCCGAGATAGGCCTCAATCTGCCCGAGTCCCGGTCCATTGAAGACGTACTCCTGCCCGGCCGCGCCATAGCTCGCGTACATGAGTGCGAAGTTCGCCACCATGGCCGAGCCAAACAGAAGCACCGCGCTAATCGCGCCTGAAGCGAACTTGGCGAGCAGCAGCACCTCGCGTCGAACCGGGGCCAACAGGTAGAGGTGCAGGCTGCGCTCGATCATCTCACCGCGTATCAGCCGCGAGAAGATCCCAAGGCACCCGAAAAAGATTCCGAGCCGGATGTAGTAAAACTGCACAATTGCCGCCAGGATGTCCGTATCATCCGCCAGCGAGAACTGCAGGTGCCGATCAAACAGGAAGTGAATGAGGATGATTGCGGTCGGCACAAACGCGAGGAAGTAAATCCACGCAGCCCTCCACGTGAGCAGATTGCGTCGCACCTCGATCCGCAAAATCCGCTTTGCCTGTATCCACCACAAGGTCCATGGCTGCTGACGGAGAGTATCCACAAGCGCGCTCACGATGCGCCTCCTTCTGAGCCAATGAGGTACTGGTAGATTGCCTGCGTATCGTCATCGGCGGGCGCCACCGCTTCAATATTCACCAGGCCTTCGGTTGCAATGCCGTTCAGCAAGCGGTAGAACTCGTCGATATCCGTCGTGCGCAAGAACACGCCGCCGCCGTCAGCGTGCAATCGCGCTTCCACGCAGTGGTTCAGCGTGAACATACGTGAAGCCAGAAGCTCTGGGCGGTCGCAACGGATAAGAACCTGCATCGGTTTGTCGCGTACTTCCCTGCGCACGGCGTGAATATCGCCCTGAGCGACCAGGTACCCCCCGGTAATCAACACAACGCGATCCGAGATTCGATCCACTTCGTCAAGAATGTGGCTGGAGATGACCAGATGCATACCCTGGCGGCTCAGCTCCTCAAAAAGGGCCAGGGACTCCGCACGCGCCATCGGATCGAGCCCGTTCAGCGGCTCATCCAGCACCAGCACCCGCGGATGATGGGCGACAGCCTGCGCCAGCCGGACCTTCTGCCGCATACCCTTGCTATACCCGGCAATCTTTCGATACGCAGCGTCGGTTAAACCCAGGCGCGCCAAGGCTTCACTGGCCAGCCGGTGGGCATCCATGCCGCTCATTCCGTGAAGCAGCAGGCTGTCGAACACGAACTCCCACCCCGTCAGCCCGCGAGGGAACGAATCGAACTGCGTGCAATAACCCACTTCGCGGAAGAATGCATTCGGATCGCCCGGTGTCATGCCAAGCACCGAAATCCTTCCGCTCGACGGCTGCACAAGCCCCGTCATCAGGTTCATCAGCGTGGATTTGCCCGATCCATTCGGGCCAACGAGCGTCGTAACTCCCGGCGGCAGGCTCAACGAAACGCGGTTCACACCCAGCACTTCGCCATAGAACTTCGACACGTCTTCGAAGAGAATCAGATCGTTCGTAGTCATCCGCGCACCACCTCTCGAGCGCGGATCCGCGCGTTCAGCATCGCTACGCACACGGCCACACCTGCCGCAAGCACCGCCGCGATGGCTCCGGTGGGCAAGTCAATGTCGCTCTTCATCACTGTGGGAGAACCCAGCAATCTTTGCCACAGCTCGGTCATCATCACCGGGATGTTCAGGAGAAATCCCCACCTGGTGCGCAGAATCCCGGTAATGACCCCTCCAACGCCTGCAGGTACAAACACTGCCGCGAACACCACTCCGGTGGCCACCATGCGCCACTTGACCCACGATGAAAGGGCCAGACCGATCATTGAAACCAGGGCAATCCATAGCAGCGACCCCGCAACTAGCCCAAACCCAACCTGGACATTGGCGCTGAGCCAAGCCTGCGGCGATATATACGCCTGATAGGCAAACAACAACAGGCAAGGCACCCATGTCACCAGCGACAAAATCGCGAAAAGGCTGAGCAGCTTGCCCAGCACATATCCGAAACGCGAAACAGGATGACTCAACAGGATGGGGAGCGCGTTGTCCGCAAGATCAAACGACACCAGCCGCGGCGCCACCCATGCGTTCAGCACCAGGCCCAGCCAGCATTGCACGCTCAGCACACGCAGGAAAAACTTGGCGTCGATTGTCAGCGGGAAGGTCTTTCCGGGCGTCACCATCATCCGCGCGACCGAGTTATTCGCAAGGTAGATCACGACTAGATCCACCAGCACCGGCAGCATTGCCAGCGTGAACAGCCCCACGGTTACGCGCGATGACCATGCTTCAGCAAGCCCGTAACGCACCAGAACGCCAACGCGCCACCACCGCGGCGTTACGCGGCCTTCGTATGCGCGATACTCCAGCTTAAATACTGACAAGTTCCCCCCTCGCCGGATCCATATCCATAGCTCTCAGGAAGATATCTTCGAGTGAATCGCGCCGCCGATGGATCCGCCGGATCTCGACTCCATGTTCACCCGCAGCCACGTAGAGTTCGCGCACGTCGATGCTGTCCGGCATCACCAGTTTGAGCCTGCCTCCCCGAAAGGACGCGCACTCGCATCCGCGCGCCCGCAGGGCATCGCAAAACGTTGCCGTCTCGCCTACAGTTTCAATCTCAATGAAGTTGCGATGCGAGCGACGCTCCTCTTCAATGTTGCTAATGGCGGCGATCCGGCCTTGTTTCAGCATCAAGACCTCATCGCAGATCTCGTCGATGTCGCGTAGCAGGTGCGACGAGATGAGCAGCCGTATGCTTCCGGATTTTCTGACCTCACTCAGCGTATGGATCATGCGTTGCCGGGCCATCGGGTCGAGGCCATTTGTCGGCTCATCCAGAATCAGCAGCCGCGGACCGTGCGCCAAGGCTTGTGCCAGCTTGATCAACTGCTTCATCCCCAGCGAATAGGTGCTTATTTTGCGGTAGCGCACTTCGCCCAGGCCTACAAAAAACAGCGCCTCGTGTGCACGCTCAAGGGCAACAGCCGGCGGCAGCCCAGCCAGTTCTGCCATGTAGCGCACGAATCTCACACCGCTCATGTTTCCGATGAACGAATCGTTCTCCGGCATATAGCCGATGCGCTCGCGAATCTGCACACGCTCGCGGCGCGAGTCCAGGCCAAACACTCGCGCCGCGCCTGCGCTAGGCGTATGAAATCCGAGCAGCGTATTAATGAGGGTTGATTTGCCGGCGCCGTTTGGCCCCAGCAATCCAATCGCGTTTCCGCGCAATTCGCCGGTCAGCCCCTTCAAAACGGGCTTGCCGCCCAGCCGCACCTCAAGCCCGTCCAGTTCAATCACGCCCATGCTATCTGTGTACGCCAAGGGCAGCAGTCTTGTTCCGTGAATCGAGCATCGCCCCAAGGGTGAGGAAGTCGAATCCAAAGAGCCGGCTGTCGCTGGCCGCCTCAATGCTGTTATCGCGTCCCCAGGCGCAGATCACGGTGGGCTTCGCATCTGCCGCCAGGCTCCTGATCGCCTCAGCCGACTGGCCGCTCATCTGAGATAGCAGCGGAGTCAGTACCGGGCTCAAGTTCTGGTAAGCGACCGCGGAGTAGTTCTGGTTTGCATCCTTCGGCAGAAGCGACCGAAACGCCGAGGACCGCGCCAGCGAGTTGCCGCTCGCGTACGCCTGCAGGGCATCCGCCAGCACCGCGCGATTCGCCGCCATCACCATGAATCCGTCGACATAGGTATATTGCGCCACGTCGGTTCCCGTTGTCAGGTCATGAATCGCGAAGTACTGCCGGTCACCTTCTGAAGTCGGGACAATCTCAAGTTGATGAGCATTCGGACCCTGAACCTGGCTGCGGATGGAAGTCATCATCCTCTCCAGCGCGCTCTCCAGCCGGTCGGGATTATTGACTTCAACCACCATCTTCCAGGCGGGCGTCGGCAGCACAGGCCCATCCAGCGCCACCAGGAAATCGCCGCCCAGGTTCGCCGCAAGGTCATCGCGCACGCTGATCTGCAGCGTCTGGTCGATCTTGCTCCAGTTAGCCGCGCCGTTTTTCTGCGCGGCCATGGCCATCAGGTCGTCGGCAATCGACGCTGGATCCTTCGTCAGCGTTGCCAGCGCCAGCGAGGCATTCGGGCTGATGAAGTCGAGCGAGCCGATGGGCGCCGGACTGCCCAGCCATGAAGCAACGCGCTGCCGGTTTCCGCTGAACTGCACGTTCAAGTTGTTTGCCGGTTGGCCGTTGTTCTCGCGATGTTCCGCGATCAGGTACTGCACGCCGCCAAGTCCGCTGTTCTCCAGAGCAGTCTCTGCCCCTTGCCCGTTGGAACCGTGCGCAAGCTTTTGCTGCAACATTGCCTGCAAGTTCGCAGCGAGAATGATTCCCGCGCCGCGCCCGTATGCCGCCGCAATCCGTTTGCCGAAATCGCCATCCGCAAAGCCGCTCGCGCCCGCATTCAATTGCGCATTCACCAGCTTCAGCGCAGAGATGGTTGGAGCGAAAACAACCTCATGATCGCGCGCCAGGGCATACCCGCCGCGCGCACTGCTCGAGCCCGCACTTGCGAGTGCGTCCTCATCCAGCACCGTCAAGCCGCCCGCTTCGGTCGAGAACAGTGTGCGCAGTTCATCCGCCAGCCCGCTCTTTTGCACATCGGCTAGAACGGCGCCGCTCGGAGTGTCCCCGTCTTGCACGCCTATCATGACGATTTCGTCGCCGAGGTACTGGCTGACATCATGCACCTTGGCTACAAAGTCATTCAGTTCGTTTTGGTGTTCCGGTTGGCCATGCAACCACCATTGCTGCAGTTCGGGACTCTTGCTGAGCTGGTCCTTGAAGATCGAGTTCGCCTGGCTCAGAAACTCGCCCAGGTTGGGGATGCTGACATAAAGCCGCGTGTTTACCGGTACGCGCGGCAGCAGATCGCTCGTATACCGCGGCTCAGGGAAGGGCAACTGCGCGATCTTGTGCTCAACCAGCGCTAGCTGCGCCATGAGGCCGACATATTTTTCGCGCTCCGGACTCCAGGAAAACTGCTCTGCCAGCGCCACCGGCGCGAGGTTGTCGCTGGTGGTCAACTGATCACCGGGTTTCAGCAGCGAATCCACACCCGCATATGCCACATGCACCGCACCTTGCAGTACCGCCACCCGTGAACCCTTTAGTCCCGCATCGACCGAGAAGATAGTTCCCACAACCGCAACACGGCAATCCGGCGTCTTCACATACAGGTGGCCCGAGGTGCGATGTGCAGCCTGTACGATCACGGCTCCCTGGTTCAGCGCCACCGTCATGTTGCGTCCGCGCGCCCCGATCCCCAGACGGCTGCGCTGGTTCATTTCCAAAGTCGAGCCGTCTGAAAGCCGCAGCACCGCGCGCGAATTTCCGGTGGTACGCACCAGTTCGCCATCTCCGATCTTCGCTCCCGTTGCAAGCTGCCGGTCGGCTCCATTCGCTGTGACATATGCAGATCCATCAATGGACACGACCTCGGCCCGTACTCCCGGCGGAATCTGCCAATACGCCCGGTAAACAAACAGGGACGCCACTGCAAGCACACATGCGGTCGCGGCTGCCCATCCCCATACCCTCGGTCTACGCTTCGCACCAGTGGCAATGGCGGCGGCCGTCCAGTCGAGCTTCGCAGTCTTCCGGTAGGTACGCAGGCATGCGCCACAATCTGCCAGGTGCGCCTTGATCAGCATGGCTCTTGCCTCGGGCAGCGTCCCCGCGCGATAGGCATCCATCAGCATCTGCACGCCTTCGCAGTTCTGAATGGCGCCCATAATATCCGCGTGGCGATTCTCGATTCCAAGCGCCTGTGCGCCGCGATCCGCTGACGCTGCCGTCTCCGCAGCGCTGGGAACATCATTGCGCAGGGCGTTAACAGCCTGGTCAAGTAGTGTCTTGCTGTTCGAATTCATCGCATCCCCCGTCTTAGATCCACCAGTTTCTTCCTCAACCTCGACCGCGCCTGGTATAGCGTCACCGCGACCACCGCCTGTGACGTTTTCATCAGTTCCGCGATCTGGCGGTTATCCATGTCTTCCAGGTAGCGCAGCACAAACATCTCAGCGCTTCGCGGCGCCAGTTCGCCAATCGCTTGCCGCATTATGCGGCCCATGTCCGCGTTCAAGGCAGCCTTTTCCGGCGAGCCGCCGGGCCCGCTCTGCTGAATATCCGAGACTGTCTCCAGCGGCTCTGACACTCTGCGTTGCCGCAGCAAATCCAGCGCCCCGTTCACCGCGGCGCGGTAGAGATATGCGCCGAAGTTTGTCGCCTCGGGAATCCCTTCCCGCCCAATGCGGAGAAACAGTGACTGCGCCGCATCCTCCGCATCGGCCATGTTGCCGGTTATTCGATACGCTGCCGCGAGCACGCGGCCGTAGTGCGCCGCGAACAACTGCGAAAGTTGATCATGGTTCTGCACAACTCGGGCTGGGACTGTGGCGGCGCTCACGGTGTCATGATCTCGTGCCTTCATAGGGATGACGAATCGCCGAGACCAATTATGAATGGGCGATACAAAGAAAAATACGCCGGACAGCCGATTCGAGTTCCGTACGATGGGCCGGAGATCTGGGGAACGATCACGCTCTTCGTTTACACACCACAAAGTAGGGTTGATTGGAAAGGGTTTTGTTGAAGCCGGGATACATCCACGCGCCACCCTTCCCATCTTCCAGTTGGAAATAGTACTGAACGCCAAACTCAGACTTCGTGTACTCGGCCGGAATCGCAGCCCTGTACCGATCGGGCTTTCTGCTCATTTCAACGGAAGTCCAACGTTCTGCCTGGTCCACATGCCGATAAAACAAGCGGATTGCCCTAGGACCGGTCGGCCCGGCGGCGACATCAAGATCGAGAGAAAGTGGCTCGCCCGGAATGAAATGATCCGGAGCGGTATGCCCACAAGGAATCTCGGGCCTCTGCGGTCGCGAAGTGGCGGCACGGATCGCATCGCCTGAATTCGGGCTGGTGCCTCTTCCATTCGATCCCGCTTCTACTTTGCCTCGCATCGCAGCTAGATCGGTATCGATGCCCGGCAGCCTGTCGCTCCAGTGACCTTGCCGCTTGGGGACGTCGCCGTACGACACATTGGAGCGGTATACGCTCCTCGCGCGGTCTGCCATTGCCGCCCAGGCATCCCGCGCTTTCTGGTACTGCGCAAGCGCGTGACGGCCTGCCTCGGAATCGCCCGTCTTCTGGAAAATCTCGTAGAGCACGGAACTGCGAAGCTTATGCGCAAAGTATGCCCCCAGACCAACCTGAATGCGCACGTCCTCCTCGATGCGCCGGAATGCCGGTGACGTGCGCGAACGCACGGTTCGATGCGCCTCCTCAAGTGCTCCGGTTGACGTAGCCACGCAATCCTCGATCCACTGCGCTACTTCGATAGGCGAGTATTTCGCACTCGGCTGGCCTGCAAGCAGCGCATGCGCATACTCCACAACATTTGAAAACATCTGCGGGTCGAGCGGGCTTACTGTTGCGAAACACTTCGGCGTCGGTGTGTCGCCGTAGGGAGAAGGTTCGCTCCCGATGACGATTGGCATATTCATCGGCATCTCGTACCACAGATCGTGATTGCTTGCGGAATCGAGATGCGCCGACGTCAGCAACGCGAGGATGCGGCTGGCAGAAGCGAGCGCAGTCTCTGTCGCGGCGGCCCCTGAGCCGAACGCAGAGCGCAGGTACCTGCGCCAGGTCTCAGGGTCCGCATCGGCATCGTAGAGCTTCCGTCCCCACACCCGGTAGTAGTAGTCGTACTTTTCCCAATCCATTCTGGGATTCAGAGAAGCATCGCCATACGCACAACGTCCACCGGGCAAGCCTGACCCTTCGCGGCCTTTAAAGGTGAGAGGCTCCATGAGATCCAGGCCCGTCGCCCCGCAGAAACTGGCAGTGCGCGAGTAGCCCGCAATGGTCTCCGGATCCACCGAAAGCAGGTGCCGCTGCGTTCCCGGCCACAAGCGAAAGAGTACCTGCGCACGAGCTCCTTGTCGCAGAAAGTCCGCATACCCATAGCGGGTAAAGCTCCGCGAGCCGCTGCTGAACTTGAACACCGACGCGTCGTCCTTCGCCGCGTCTCCATGCGGAATTTCAAGAGCGCGGATATCCGCCTGCTGATACCCCAGGCCCTGGTGCTCCGCTGAGTACTTTGCCCCGAGCCTGACGGTCATTCTCGTCGCCGTCGCGGTGTCGATCATTCCCTGATCAACGCCTTTCGCGTGCATATCGATTTCAATGTCTCGGCCACTCTTAGCAATCGCCTCGAACAGCGTACTCCAGAACAAATAGCTGCCTTCCGGGATTCCGCTTTCCCCATGAACCCGCATCGTCAGTCCTTGGATTTCCGGAATCTCCTTCAGAAGGATGGCAAGAGCGTCCCTGCAATATGCAGCATGGTTGTCCGGCGTGAGCCCTTCGATGCGGTGGTAGGCATTCGGGCTGTCAGTCCATTGGTAGGCATGCGTCCAGATACCCAGTTGAAAATGGAGGCCGCGAGCGCTCGTCTCCGCACCGATGAAACGCAGCATATCGAAATTCTTGCGCTGCTCGGCCGGGCTAAGCGGGGTGGGGGTAGCCAGCCTCGTGCCCTCGGCAGTCGCAAGCTGCACAACGCGAACATCCCGATAACCGGGGACCTCGACCAGATACGGATAAACAAAATGAAAGTAATCGTCTGTCACGCCACGCGGAAAATCGTACTCGAGGCCAAACGCCATGGTGAAGCGATTGAATCGACTTGCGACCAGGCAGTCCAGATAGGCGGACCAGAAAGCCTTGTCGTGATACCAGGCCTTGTCTTCGATCTCCGAGCAGAAATATCGCCCAACGCCGCGCAACCGGTTAGCCGGCTCCTCCTGCACAACGCCGGCAACATGCAACGCAGCCAGCGGATCGGTGCTGAAATGCGCCCGCTCCGCCAGCTCCAGCACCCCGTAGACAAATCCCCGGGGATCGATCGCGGAAATCAGTACCGCAGGTACCTGGCCCACGTGCCCTGGACTCATGCGCAGACTCTCAGCCGCCGTGAGTGCGGCGCCTGACGGGAATCCTTGTGCTATCTGTGATCCTTCATGCGCAAGGACAACGCAAACAGAGGATCCGGCGGCTGCATCGGCTGTGTGCACCACCTGGCATTCGATTCCTCTTGCTGCGAATGCGTTTCGCAGCTTCTTCACGGCTCGCTGAACGGGCTGGCTCATAGCAGCGGAGTTCTCCGCATCGATCATCACGCTGACTCGGCCCCGGCCCGCTGCGAAGGCGTTCGATGACAGGCTATAAAGGCTGGCTGCTCCGGCCAATTTCAGGAAACTTCTGCGCGGAAGATTGTCTACTGGAACAGAACTCATCAGGTCCGTCCTCATGATCAGCGGCGTTCCATCAGCTTGGTTCATCATCGCGGAGAACTGACAGTTAACCTAGCCCGTTACGGACCAGCTTCAACCATCACGACCTCAAAGCCCCAATCCACCTTCAAAGTCCGAATCCAATTGTCCGCTCTGATGCCAATTGCCGCCTCCCAATTCTAGTCGGTGATGTTGTGCTGCATGTCGCATCGTCTGCGTGATCGCAAGCCTGCTTCCGTTCGTACTGGCCACGCAGATGAGGCGAATACCCCAGGTGAATCCCAATCCATGCGACCCTGCGACCGTGGATAGAATGAAGACCAGCTGTGCAGAAACAACTTGAGAGATGGAATGTGAGCGACTGTCACATCAAGGCCATAACCGCAGCAATGCTGGTGATGATCGGGACCGTTCCGCCAGTGATGGCGCAAGCCGCGCACGTTCGCCTTGACGGCCTGAAGACCGGTGCGGTGGTTTCGTTCGTGCGTTCTGCTTCCGGCCAGTGGGGCCTCGAGATTTCAGGTTCACCGACGCCGCGGATGACACAGCCGAAACCGGCGAAGATCGAAGTCTACCGAGCAGACGGTGACATCCGTGAACTTGCGGCCGGTTACAAGATGGTGCGGCGGACTTCGACAGGAATCGACGCGCAGGCGGAGCTTGCAGCGGAGGGCGTAACGTTCCGATTTCATGATGTGTGGAGTGTAGAAAGCGCTGTCCTTACACTGCGCCGCAAAGTGACGGTCCATGGCAGCAGTTCCGGTGGGTTTGACTCGTCCATTTTCCTGGTCGTGGACCGGATGATCGGCTGGTCGGACATCAGTTACATGGCCCCCGGCGCAATATACGGCGACCCTACGTACGATGGCGAGCGCTCTCCAGGCGGAACGATGAACTACGCTGCCCGCCGTCTGGTAATG
>Ga0134126_10010935_pt1 | contig 11434 bp, 12 predicted proteins | sample KB31752_FD_96881 | JGI IMG/M metagenome (GOLD analysis project Ga0134126, IMG submission 96881) | Terrestrial soil microbial communities with excess Nitrogen fertilizer from Kellogg Biological Station, Michigan, USA - KB3-175-2 | ecosystem: Environmental > Terrestrial > Soil > Unclassified ... | reverse complement strand
GTCGACGCTGCGCACAAAATCCCGGTCATGAATCCATGAGACAAACTCTTTTCCGTCTCCGAAGTGACCGCCAAGTCGGAACCGTACCAATCGCAAAAGCATGTCAAAAGGTCCACCGGCATAAGGAGTCATTACGATTGCCGAGCGCATTAGAACCTTGCGCGTGTTTGGGGTTGCCGCCGCGTTTAGTTCGCGCTCCCACTTTTTCACTACATCAATGCTGAAGCGCCAGGTATCAGGGGCATTCGGTTCTGATCCGCCGATGATGCCAGTTGCTTCGTCGTTCGGAGCGTCGAAACGGTGCGCATAAAGCGTTGCCGTACTGGCCTGAAGCCAAACGCGCGGGGCATTGTTGGTTTGCGCGATAGCTTGCCCAACAATTGAGGTTGATTTCACACGAGAGTCGATGATCAGGCGACGGTTCTCTGGAGTGTAGCGACAGTTAACACTTCGGCCGGCGAGGTTGATGACAGCGTCCGCGCCTTCAAATTCATCTGCCCATGCCTCGAGCTTCTCGCCATCCCACTTCACCACTCGCCACGGCAAGGCTTCGGTTGCAGTTCTACTGAGAACGACGACTTCATCGCCGCGTTCGTGGAACGCACGGGCCAGGAGAGTGCCAACGTGACCCGATCCACCGGGGATTAATATCTTCATAGTTGCACCAGGAAATTCTCCTGCGGCGCTGCCCGGTGAACGTGCGCACTCGCAGGGAATGATTTGAAGGGTTCGAAAGGGGACTCTGGAGCAATCAGGCGTCCCAAAGTATAGACGGCCCACAATCCAATAATTCCCGCGAATGAGTAAACTAAAAACTCGGAGTAGGGCGTGGCGATGCGTTGTTGATTCACTATCAGTAATGCCAGGGGTACATTCAATAAGATTACTGTCGGCGATAGGGCAAGCTTGCGAGGAGTCCTGATACTAAAGTAAGTGCTGGTTGCGAAGTAAATGACTGCGAGCGCGATTTCCGGCAAACGCTCAGAGGCTGGGAGATCAACCCCTTCCGACGTGCGCCAGGAAATCCAAATAGCCAAGGCCACTACTGATTCAAACAAGGCAAAGATACTCGCTACGCGAAGCAGCGCTCCGGCTGGAAATGCCAGCCAACTTCCGAAATTATGACGCTTGCTGCGCGGCCCGGCTCCAAGGAAAATGAGGTGACAGGGTCTAATGCCGGAGCCGGTCATGAGCACAATCGGTAGATCCAACGCGCAAACGAGACCAACCTTCCCTAACAAACTCAATTGCACGCTTGAGGATTCGCTCGTCCAGTAGGAAAGCGCGACACCCAACAACATCGTGATGGCGAGGACGACCGCCGAGCGCGCCACAAACCCAGGCCTTCGTTTGAGAAGCTTTGCCGTTAACCAAACAAAACTGGCGGTAATTGCACCCAAAACCGCACCGAAAGTGAGGATTAGCGGGAGAACGAAAAAGAAGACAAAGCTGTAACCACTGGGCTGAAGCGCGAGGTAAAAGACTATTATGAGAAAGTATCCGACCATGCCGCCTACTGCCCCCTGCGAAAGAAAAGTTAAGATCGATTTCCTTTCGCATTCCCTGGCCGCCTTCCGGGCTGCCCGCCGGATATTCCTCTCCTGAACCCATTCGCAAATCGTCAAACAGATTTCGATCAAGATTCGCATTGCGGTTTTCCAGGTCAAACAGCTGGACTAGTTCTCAACCTCTTCCTCAGTCGTTTCCAAATCGCGAAGTTCAGTTACCAGTTTCAAAGCCCTCTTGCGCACCGGCCGCATGAAGGGATTGCTGGCCAGCGAGATAAGTTTGTCCAGGAGATCGACCGTCTGGTCAATCAGGTGGTAAGTGCGCGCACGTTTACGCGAACGATCGTGGATCCAAAAAAGAATAATTCCCATGTGGTAAAGCCAGAGCAGGTAAGGCAACTCCGCGCGCAGATCGTTGGGAATGCGCGCCTTCGTTTGCTCTACAACTTGCTCGAAAAGGTTAATGCTGTCGCGCCGCACCGAGGCTGAGGCCGACGCGAAAGGATTCAGTGGACTATGTGGATCGGCAGCCGTCTGAAATAGAACCCCGGCAAATTCGTGATACGGCTCAAGCGTGTCGATCTTGAGCCGCATCACGGATAGGAGACGACCTTTCAACGACGACTCTTTTTGCAACGCCGGTAGCGAAGCTCGTAAGTGGTCCTCATGCAAGTGGTGATAAAACCCCTGGATGAGGTGATCCTTCGAGCCGAAGTAATGATAAGCGTTGCCGAGAGACACGCCCGCCTTCTGGGCAATCGCGCGCATGGTTGTTTGTTCATAGCCACGCTCGTGAAGCATTTCCAGGGCAGTGGTGAGGATGAGCGCTTTTGTTTGTTCACCCTTCACCGTCTTCGTCGTTGATTTTTTGGCAGACTTCATCTGGTTACCCCGTCAAGCCAGCCACGCGGCTGATCTGATACCGATGCTGGGAGATCAGTGAAACTATGCGCCGCACAGTCGGCAACAGCTCCGGTGTCGCGAGACGGTAAGACCATTCGCGATACCGGCCCAGGGCCCACAAGACCATCACCCAGGCTTTCGGTCCGTAGTAAACCGCTCCCTGATCACTGATCACCGTCAGATCGTTCAAAGTGGGTTCATGATCGAGTTGTGGAAATCGATACCGTGCCTCGTAAGATTTGACCGGCAAAAGATTCAATTCCACTAACTTGGGTTGTTCCGCAAGCCATTCGCGCACCCGCCGGCACAACCCGCACGATGGATCGTAGAGTACTATCAGCGATGCCATGGCTCAGGCCTCCCGCACTGCGGTGAATGCATCCGGCATAACCGGAGGCGGTGAGTGGCGAAGCGTGGCCCGGCGCCGCATGCGACTGAAGATGAACAGATTGAAAAAGTGCATTCCGCCCAGCACAATCAGCACCATCCCAACCTTCACCGACAATGCTTCAATGCCCGCCTGCGCCGAAGCCAGGCCGTAACCGAGCTTTAAAGCCAAACTGACGTAACCGAGGTTAATCAGGTAAAACCCAACCACCAGCAGATGGTTTACCGAATCCGCGAGCTGCTCGTTACCGTGAAACACATCGACCAGAAACACGCGGCCGTTCTTGTGTAGCGTGTGGGCAACCCAAATCGTCAGGGCAATGCTTATTGCCAGGTAAATCAGATAAGTGATGATCTCAACGGACATAACAGCCTCCTTTTGGGGAACAACGCTCGAAATTGAACGTGTTCAAAAGCACCATACGCCGGAGTCGTTCGGCTGTCAAGAGCTTTTTTGAACGGGTTCAAAAATGGTTAGAGCTGTCTTGAGTCGGTTAAGGGGCCTGGTTTCTGCCGAGTAGTTCTCAGTGATGCCCCAACGGGGCTACGGCCTCCAGCCCAGGGTTGCCGCTTCGGCTACCCTGGGGGAAAGAAAGCGATTTTGTCCTCAACCGCAACGCGGTTGCATCTGCTTTGTGCATTTCTTTCTGAGAAAACGACGCAACCGCGTTGCGGTTGAAATTTTTTTCTACCCAGTTCCCAGGGTAGCCGGAGCGGCAACCCTGGGCTGAAGGCCGTAGCCCCAACGGGGCATCAATGACAATTCTCACGGTTAATAACCGCATTTTGACTTTGCGACAATCCAATGTCGTGGGAGTTAGGGGGCTGGGGCAGGTTGCCCCTGAGTGGTTCAAGACAATCGCATTGGCTTCCAGGTCAAAATCAACCCGGCGATGAACATTATTGCCCCAAGGATAGCGGGTCCCAGGTGAAACAAATCGTTGTAGCCCACCATCGGATGTACTCCTATCGCCGTGACAAAACCAATCACCCCGGCGAGACACAGTATCTGCCAGAGACTTCGTGAGGGCCTGGCACACCACACGCAGATAAGCACCGTAACTCCGGTCGTACAAATCGCGCCACCAAACCCGGCGCGGTCATGGGCAATTAAAGGTATCAGGCGCGCGCTTATTGTTTGCAGATCAGATCTTGCAAGACGCATGAAGGTCAGATCCTGTGGCACAAACACGCGCGTCATGCCAAACGTCATCACCGTCAGACCGCCGGCAATCATGCCGCCGGCTACAGCCAATAGAAGCGCCCGGCCGATCCCAAAAGGCGAAAGCCAGTTGATCGCTGCGCCGGGTCGTAATAAGGAACTGATGCCGCGTGGCCCCTGCAGGTGGGCTCGAGATTTTGCTAAGCCAATAACAAAGCAAGGCAGGATGAGTAACGTCGCGGCGCCATGCCAGGTGTCGAGATATCCGTAACCCAGATAGGCAAGAAAACTACCAAAGCCAAAAATCCCACTGACTGCGTAAGCCCACCAGGCCCAGGCCTCACCTCGACGCAGGGGAAACTCAGCCAACCACATGTAGAGCACACCGATCGCGATTAACGCACCGCCAAAGGCAACGCGATCGTGAAACATGAAATAAACGACTCGGCAATTATTGATGCCGCAAAGCTGCTCGGCGGTCATGCCCAGATAGTCGACGTCGTGAGGCAAAAAATGTTTGGTGGCGGAGAGGAATAACGCGAAGCCTCCAGCAAGAACGAGTGCTAAACCACATAGTAGGAGCAGCGGCCGGCCATCACCCAGCAAGGCGCTTAAAAGTCCGCGATTGTCACGGCCATCATCTCGCTGGTTGTTTTTGATCTCCTGCATGTTTCTCTACTGCAGCCGCAAGATTTCGTTAGCGACTTTCGTCGCAATTTCTGCTGCGCTATCGCCCTCGGAAACCGTAACCCTCGCATCGGCTAGTTCATAGACTGGACGGCGTTCGCCGTAGAGTCGTTCCGCCGACTCGCGCGAACGCGCCAGTGGCCGCGTTTCATTGCCTGACTCAATCCGCCTCCAGCACAATTCAAAATCCGCGTCCAACCACACAGTTAATGCTCCGCGCCCTGCGATCAGCTGTCGATTCGCTGCGATGGTCCAGGCACCGCCGCCGACAGAGATAACGCGCGCGCGCGAATCTTCCAGAGCTTCAAACAACAACAGCGCCTCGATTCTGCGAAACTCGCTTTCGCCGTCTTGCTCGATTATTTCACTGGCAGTCCGACTCTCACGCCTGGCGATTAGTTCATCCAAATCGACTGCCAAACAGTTGAGCTTACGGCCAAGTTCACGGGCAACCGTAGTCTTCCCTGTTCCCATGAATCCTATGATGATGATCTGTTGACCGGTCACGACGTGCTGCGGCATTGCCCTTCTTCAAGTCTGATTGAAACTGTCTCGCCTCATTGTTCCATAACTAAGGCTGGGCTGGCGAAAAACATCATTCATTGAGGCTGCCTGGCGGCGGCACCGACTGTTAGCGCGTTGCATCGCGAAGCGGGGCGTTGGGAGCCGTCGCGTGAAAAACCTGGAGTCTGGCGCAGTCTGCGACAGAAGACGACAGGCAGTTGAAGCACCTGCTAACAATTGCGAACGTAGCAAGTTAAAGAACTGAAACCTTAGCGATTTCGTTTCGAGCTCTTTCTTGACACGCGACATGCCCGCGTGTTAAACCCTCGATCTTCCGTAGCTTTGGAGTTCAAAAAAGCCAAGACCCACGCATTGGCTCTTGGAATGGCCTTGTCTTTTTAGTTGTGACACTAGAAACGACTTTAGTAACAACTGAACTCAAATTCCCCAGCCGCATTGAGGCGGTGGGGGAAGCTGCTGCCGCCGTTTCTGAATTCATGAATCGCCTCGGAATCGCCGAGGAGGTCGCTTTTGGCGTCGACATGGCGGTTCGTGAAGCGGTAACCAATGCGGTGATTCACGGGAATAAGCTCGATGATGCGAAAACCGTTGAACTCAAGCTTAGAAACACTCCGGCAGTTTTTGAGATCACTGTGCATGACCAGGGTACTGGATTCAACCCCAACGACATACCGGATCCGACCAAAGACGAGAACATCTTAAAAACCTCAGGGCGTGGCATTTTTTTTATGCGTAACTTCATGGATGAAGTCGATTGGGCGGCAGCTCCAGAAGGCGGCACTCAGGTGCGCATGATTAAGAAACTATAGAATTCACGTTAGCGATTTGCGATGTGTTAGCCGCTACGATATCCGGAGACAAACGACTGGTCGTAAATCGAACCCTGGCAAAATCTGACTCGCAAATCTTTAAAGGAGATTGCTCAAAATGGCAGAGCTAAATATTTCGGAGCGTCAGGTCGGCGACGTTACCGTACTTGATATGGATGGCAAGATTACCATTGGCGAAGGCAGTGTCGCTCTTCGTACAGCTATTCGGCGCCTACTCGAAGAAAACAAGAAAAAGATTCTCTTAAATCTCGCGAAGGTCGGCTACATCGATTCCAGCGGTATCGGAGAATTGGTTTCCAGCTATACCGCAATCGGAAAAGAGAGTGGCCAGTTGAAGCTTCTCAATCTGACACAGAAACTGCAGGACCTCCTGACAATCACGAAACTTCTGACCGTCTTTGATGTCTATGAAAGCGAAGAAGAGGCGCTCGCCAGTTTCAAGTAATCCGCACGTCAGATAAACGCGAATTTCTCTGACCAACAAGGGAGACAAAAGATGGCAGAACTTGACGTTAAGCAGCGCCAGGCAGGAGACGTTACCATTCTCGACTGTAGTGGCTCCATAAGAATGGGCGATGGCGCCGTTGCGCTCCGCAACGCTATTCGTGGTCTGAACGAACAGGGCAGCAAAAAGATTCTTCTTAATCTCAGTGAAGTGAAGAACGTCGACTCGAGTGGTATCGGCGAATTGATTGCAAACTACACCACGCTTAGCCGTGATGGCGGGCAGCTCAAGCTTTTGAAACTTACTGATAAGATTCGGGACCTGCTGGTCATCACCAAACTACTGACCGTGTTCGATGCCTATGACGATGAAGCTGAGGCCTTGAATAGCTTCAAATAAAGTTTCGCGTTTCGAGTTTCGAGTTTCGAGTTCGTTTATCTCTAACTCGAAACTCTGAACCCGGAACTCGAAACTCCCTTATGTTTCGTTCCACCTTTCGCCGTTTGCTCGCGCTGGATGATCCACCGGAGCGAACGGCGCTTGCTTTTTCGCTCGGTGTTTTCGTTGCCTTCTCCCCATTCCTTGGACTCCATACAATTCTCGCAACTTTGATTGCCTTTGTTTTTCGTTTCAACAAGGTGGCCGTCTACAGTGGCACTTTTATCAATAATCCTTTTCTGACCCTGGTTCCGATCATCGTTGCTTCTTATGCCATCGGAGCGTTTATTCTCGGACGTCCGCTGCGTATCCCTCCCGCGGGTATCGAACTTCTGAGGCATCCTCATCCGCTCACCGGCGCTTACTATCATCAGCTTTTCCGGGAAAGCTGGGACGTAGTTTGGCCCTTCTCTATCGGAGCCATGACGCTTTCGGTGGTTTGTTCGCTTATTGCTTATCCAGTAACATCCTCGCTATTGCGGGCCCGGCGACGTTCCCAGGCGGCGAAATAAAATGCTCTCAGGATTCGGCGGGCATCGGTCGTGCCGTTGTTGGGCATCTTTAACATTCCCAGAGAAACAGCGCGAAGCCAAACTCCTTAGCTATTAATCAATATCGAACTTATGAAGCAGATCATTTCCTTAACTATTCTTTTGACTATCGCTGGCGCCGGAGCTGAGTCGCAGGCCCAGCCAGCACCTGGGCCTCAGGGACGGGCGGTCGCGAGTCCCAGTCCGGCGCCGCCTCATCAGCAGCGACCAACGCCACGTCCACCCACAGCCTCCGGTTTTGATCTCTCCGAGTATGGCGTAAGTTTCCAGACGGAACCGCGGCTAATAATCATGATGGCGGCCCTGGTGGCGGCCGGATTCGATCCGGTGCCGAACGGCGCCGAGCCTTCGCCGTTTCTCGCGCAGGTTAGAAAAGATCTGTCCGGCCTGGATCCCGACCTGCGTAATCGTTTGCGTACTTTCTACGAACGAAACAAACTTCCCGCGCCCGCAACTGCCGCCGATCAAGCAGCGCGCTATGTTTCGCTCGCATTCGCGCTGGGGCCACCACCGTTGCTTGAAGCACCGCTGCGATCTGAAGAACTCCCAACCAGTCTGCTTGAAGTGCTCGACTTCGCTCCCTTGGTGAAGGAGTTTTACCGTCGTTCGAATATAGAAGAGAACCTTCATGCTTATACGCGCGAGTATCAGAGTGAAAGCGATCGGCTTCAAGCGCCGACGGCGGAAATGATTCGCGATGTGTTGTCTTACCTGCACACGCGCCCAATAGCATATTCGCTGGAGCGAGTGGAGGTTAAACCTCTAACCACCCCGAAGAAGAATGCGGCGAAGTCTTACTCGAGCCGCGAACATCCGCGGCGTTTCTACATCGTTACCGATCTGCTCGGTGCTCCCGGCACGGTGAATTTCCGCGTCATCGGCGATGAATATTATGCGGTGCTGCCACAGGGAACAGATCCCGGATCTTCGGAGTTGCGACGTGGTTATCTGCAATATATCGTCGACCCGCTGGCGCTGAAATTCAATCGCGAAATAGCCGCGCGACGTGAGCAGATCAAATTGATCATCACCGCCAGAGAGAAGTCCGGCGCGGTTGTCAGTCCTGATATTTTCCTGGCGGTCTCGCGTTCACTTGTTGCCGCAGCTGATGCACGCTACGACGAGGCAAGGAGACTCGCGGGCCTTAATCAGGAAGCGCGTGTAAAACTTGCGAGTGCTAAGGACGATGCTTCACGTCAGGCAATTTCAAGAGAACTTCAGGTCAATGCGAAAGCGGTTGAGGACGAAACGATTGCGCGCCTGGCAGACGACTACGAACACGGCGCTATTCTCGCTTTCTATTTTGCTGACCAGTTAAAAGGAATCGAAAGTTCCGGTTTTGACGTGGCCGGGTTTTTGGTCGACATGATCGATTCGTTTGACCCGGCACGCGAAGCCAATCGACTAAGCGAAAACGCGGGGATTCGCGAGCGAGCCCTGGCGGCGCGGAAGTCGCGCCTCGCTGCCAGGAGGGCGGAAACGGTAACTCCAATTTATTCCGAAGCCGAGCTGGCCAGGGCCAATGTGCTCGTTAAGAAGCTTGGCGAAATAGAACAGACGCTGCAGTCGAAGAATTACGAAAACGCGGAGGCCCGTTTGAAAGATCTCGTGAGAGATTATCCACGTGAGCCTCGCATATTCTTCGCGCTTGGAAAAACTGCAAGCCTCGCGGCCGCCGACGCGATCGACGAAGATGTACAAACGGAGCGACTGAACCGGGCGCTGGGAAATTACAGACTTGCAATTGAAGCGTCGTCGCCGGACGACCGCGCACTCATCTCACGCGCGCATGAAGCGATGGGGCGAATTTACGCTTTTCTTGGGAATGCGAGTGAAGCTGAAAAGGAGTTTGATCAGGCGATAAAAATGGGTGACGTCCCCGGTGGGGCGTTCAGAGACGCACTCGAAGGCAAGAAAAGGATACCGCCAAAATAAGCGGGACAGGCATTCCTGCCTGTCCCGCTTTCTGACCTAATTCTGTCCTGTCTCTTATATCGGCTGTTGCGAGCCGGATCTAATCACGCGCACCTTTGGTCCTTTAATCGTGCGAGGAACCGTCACGTTAATCTCCGGTATGTTAGGCAAGTCGATCCGCGGAACGCGAATATTCATCTCCGGGATAGAACCGAGTTCAACGCGCGGGATGACGATCGTTCGCACTCCCTGCGGCGTAGTTCCCGGAAACGAACCCGGATCTTCTTTGGGAGTCACAGTAATGGTCCGCTGATTCTTGTTCCGAATTACCGTCAGCGTCACATCGCCGTCTTTCTTCTTGTTAATTCCCTGGGCCAGATCGCCTGCGTCTTCCACTTTCTCGCCGTCAATCGCCGTTATTACGTCTCCGGCTTTCAGCCCGGCCTTCGCCGCGGGACTATCATCCATAACAGACGTGACTAATACACCGGTGCTGTCGCCGATGCCAAAATACTCAGCCAGTTGTTTGGTTAATTGCGTTGTGCCAATGCCGATACGGCGATGATTGCCAAGGGCAAACACCATTCCATCTTTGCCTGGTCCTTCCCATTTCCAAACTTTGGCGCCCGGCGGCATATTTCGCTCCAACTCCTTAAAGCGCTCCAAGCCTTCTATCTTGTCCAACCCCTTCAGTTTGTCGAGACCCTGCCAGTCTCCCATGGCGTTAAACGTTTGGTTGCGTTTGCCAATCGTGACCGCCACTTCCTGTTCGCCGCCGCCGCGACTGATGCGGAGCTTCACAGTTTGATCAGGTGCAACTTCCGACACCAGCCGATTGAGTTTTCGCACACTCGTTACGCTATCGTCCTCAAACCTGACGATAACGTCATCTTTTCTCAGTCCTGCTTTTTCTGCCGGGCTATCTTTGATGACCTGCGTAATTGCCACCCCGCGGGCGTCGCGCATGCCGTAGCGCCCCATATTTTCCTTGTTCACATCTTCAGCGTAAACACCCAGGAAACTGCCGCCGCCAATGAATAGCGAGAAAGCCTCGGGGGCTTCTCCCGGCTCGTCCGGCATCGGTGGAGCCGGGGGCGCTGCCTGTTGAGCAATGGCGATTCCAGCCATCAAAAGTAGGGAGAAAACGAAGTAAAAGGCATTCTTAAGGTTCATGACAGAGAGAGTCCTCCGGATAGATTTTGAGGATTACACGTGCGGTCCGGGGCTGGGTTCCAAAAAGAAAACGAAACCGCCAAGACGCCAAGAGCGCCAAATAATGTAAAGAGAGACAAAGCGAACGGAAGCACAGCGAGCCCTGTTTACTGAGTAAACTACACGTCTAATTCTTGGCGGTCTTGGCGTCTTGGCGGTTTCGGTTTCTCTAACACTCAAGTGATTTGCTGGGACCGCGGGCGTCCCGCCCGCCCTCGTTGAATGCCAAAGAGTCTGACTTGAATGAGACTTGTGATCTTGACCGTAGGGCCACACGATGCGGGCGGGACGCCCGCGGTCCCAGCCAATCACTTGACCGGTCCCAGCAAATCGCTTGAGTGCCGTGGTCGGAGTTTACTTTTCATCCTTCATCCGTAGTGAACGGAGATTGGCCGGTAGACTTCCCTGCCGTCGCCAAACTCGACTTCGATCTTCTGCTCGGAGTGGGCCAGATCAAGATGCGCGACGGCTTCCGAAACTGAGAGGAACCGGTGAACGTCATCGGTGACAGGAAACATCTGCCTGGCGATCTCCCAGGCAGTGGCGCCGGCTTTCGGCAGCAGCCGAATGACCTCGGCCTGTCGATCCCTGATGGCCCGGAAATAACGATTGAAGAGTTCCTCGAAATCGTGCACCGGCTCGCCATGGCCGCCGTGCACAAGCGTGGGTGCAAACGTGCGCAAACGTGCCAGGCTAACTAAATACTCCGCCAGTGATGCAAATCGTTTGCTGGGATCGATGGGATCTGGAGAAAGAATCGGATTCGGGGTTATGCGCTTGAGAACGCAGTCGCCGGCGATCACCGTGCGGTCTGCCTCGCGCACAAAAGAGCAGGAGCCGGGCGTGTGACCCGGCGTGTGCACGATGCGCAG
>Ga0134126_10010933_pt1 | contig 11434 bp, 9 predicted proteins | sample KB31752_FD_96881 | JGI IMG/M metagenome (GOLD analysis project Ga0134126, IMG submission 96881) | Terrestrial soil microbial communities with excess Nitrogen fertilizer from Kellogg Biological Station, Michigan, USA - KB3-175-2 | ecosystem: Environmental > Terrestrial > Soil > Unclassified ... | reverse complement strand
CGTCGATACAACGGTAGAACTGGTCATCGAGCGGATGGCTTGGCTTGAAGTCGGGTGAACCCGAAGCCATGTGCACATATTCGCCGTCGCAAAACCACAACTGGTGTACGCCGCGCGAATGCTCGCCCGAACAGTCGAAAAACGAGATCGAGCGCGGCTTCTCTGGCACCGAAACATCGAACAGCTCCAGTCCCGCCGGTTTTTGCCCGACCTTCTGCGTCTGATAGGCCACAGCCAAGATGTCGCCCGACAATTCCAGGGAATTCGAACGCATATATGCGTGGGGTAAATCGGTCTGCACGACGACCGTCGGCTTGCGCGGATCGGAGACGTCGACGCCGGTGAAGTTTTTCGGCGCGCTTTCGTGCGCCAGCCAGATGATCCGGCGGCCATCTTTAGCGACCTGCACCGACATGCCTTCGCCCATTCCGCCGAAGCCGCCGAGGTCATTCTGCGCGAGGAGGTTGAAATTCCAGGTGACGGGCTCGCCGCTCTTGTTCAGCGGGTTGTCGGCGGATGGCATGAATAACTCCAGTGCTGGTCGGTCTCGCAGAAAGGCCGGCGCGGGCGCGCCGGCCTCAGGTTGGAAATTTATGTGCCGTCAGGCGCCGGCTTTCTTGAGAAACTCCGTGCGCAGTGCCTTGTCCCAGTCCGGCATCGCCTTGAGCTTCTTGGCATCGATCAGGACCTGCGCCTGTCTGGTCATGTAAGGTTTGATATCGGCCGGCCAGCCGGGCTGCACCTCGACGCGCGCGAGCGCCTTCGAAAATGTGTCTTTCGACATCTTGTAGCCTTTCGACGTGTAAAATGAATACACGACTTCGGCGACCTTGCCAGGGTTGCTCTTGAAGTCCTTGGCCACCTCGACCCACGCCTTGAGATAGGCGACAACGGTATCGGGGCTTTTTTGGACGAATTCCGGTGTAGCCGCCATGAATACCGGCAACCTGTCGAATTGATCAAATTCGGAAACGGTCACAGCGAGTCCGTCGGCTTCTGCAATCGCGTTATAGGGCTCCACATTGACCATTGCATCCACGGTTTTTGCCGCCATGGCCGAAACCATGTCGTTGACATTCATGCGGATCTCTTCGTAGTCGCCTTTTTTCAAGCCGGCCTTCGTGGCGATCTGGTCCACGAAAATATTGCCGGTCGAGGAACCGGTCTGGTTGGCGACTTTCTTGCCCTTGAGCTGCTCGACCTTGGTGATGCCGAGGTCCTTGCGTGCCATCACGCGCGCGGTCTTGCCGACATATTCGATCATCGCAATCGCGAGGAGGCCGCCTTTGTCGTGGCCAATTGCGAAGGACGGGCCGGCATACGTTCCCATATCGACCTGGCGCGCAACCATCTGCTGCATGGTAAGATTGCCCGAAGGTACCGCGAATTCCTCGAACTTCACGCCATGCTTTTCAAGCAAGCCGGAGCGCAGAAGATAATAGGTCGGCATGCCCCACATATTGGTCTGGTAACCTTGCCGTACCGTTTCAAGTGCGAGTGCCGGCCGTACGCCGAATCCCGCCGTCACTAAGCCGGCGCCGGCCGTTGCTAATGCCTGGCGGCGAGTCCAACCTTTTTCCGCAGTGCTCATCGTTCATCCTCCCTATAATTTGCTTTTGCCATTTGCAGCCTTGGCTTCGCCCGGACTTATGTCGTGACCGAGATGCCGTAGCAATTCCTTCTGGCACTCGACGAATTCAACGCTCAGCGGATCGCGCGGTCTTGGCAAATTAATCTTCATTTCGGCTTTTACCGTCCCCGGATGCGGTGACATGACCACGACGCGATCGGCCAAGTATACTGCCTCGGCGACATTGTGGGTCACGTAGATCACCGTCTTGCGGGTTTCACGCCACACATCAGCAAGCAGCTGCTGCATGTCGTCGCGGGTGAGCGCGTCGAGCGCCGCAAATGGCTCGTCCATCAACAGCACCGAGGGATTGTATGCCAGAGCCCGGGCGATGGCGACTCGTTGCTGCATTCCGCCGGAAAGGTGGTGAGGGTAGGAACTGGTAAACTTTTCCAGCTTCACAAGCCTCAGCTGCTCGCGCGCGATCCTGTCGCGCTCGTTTTTCGGGACGCCCTTCATCTCGAGACCGAACTCGACATTGCCCAGTGCCGTGCGCCAGGGAAACAGCTGGGCGAAGTCCTGAAATACCACGCCGCGGTCCATGCCGCTGCCCGTGACAGGCTTGCCGCCGATGCGTATCTCGCCGGCGGCGGGTGAAAGAAACCCAGCGATAATATTGAGCAACGTGGACTTGCCGCAACCCGATGGGCCAACGATACAGAGAAACTCCGAAGCGCCGATGTTGAAGTTGACGTCCTTGACGCCGGGCACCTTGCCGCCCGGTGTATCATAGACCAGCGTCACGTCTTTAATTTCGATAGGGACCATTCCGGCGTACCGTTCCTAGCCTTTGGCCATGCGGACCATACCCCAACGCTGCACGGTCGCGCGCTCGATTGAGCCGAAGACCAGCCGCTCGAAAGCATAGCCGATGCCTCCGATGACAAGCAGGGCTGCCAGCATGATATCGGCATTGAGGAATTCCTTGGCATCGAAGATCACCCAGCCGAGCCCCCAGTCGGACGCTGCAATCATTTCGGCACCGACTACCGCAATCCACGCACGCAAGAACGCTTGCCGCATGCCGGTGATGATAAATGGCGAGGCGCCGGGGATGATCACCTTCCAAAACAGCTTGTTCTCGTCGGCACCCATGGCGCCGGCGGCTCGCAGCCAAAGGGGATTGACGGAGCGAACGCCCGACCAAGTATTGAACACCATCGGGAATGTAGCGGCATAGAAGACGATCAGGATTGTCGTCAGATTACCGATGCCGAACCATAGCATGAACAGCGGAACGAGCGCGAAGGACGGTATCGGCATCAATGCGCTCACAAGCGGCAAAAAGAAATTTTCCACGCGTTGGAACCGCGCCATCAGAATCCCGAGCGGAATTCCTGTAACTACGGCAAGGCAGAAGCCGAACATGACCCGGTACATCGTAAAAGCGGCATGTTCGATCATCGTGCCATCGGCGAGCATTGCAATGAGTGTTTGCACGATCGTCGGGATCGTTGGCAGTAGAGCCGGCGCAAAGTAGCCGCTGCGCGCCAGAAGTTCATAGACGGCGGCGGCCGTCGCCAGCGTAATGGCTGCGCGAACGAATGAACGCCAGCGCTGTCCCTGTTCGGTCATGACGTGATCATTCCCCACCGCACGACGGTGTAGTCTTCGATTTTCTGGAAGACGAGCTTCTCCAGCGACAGGCCAATTAGCGCGATCACCACAATGCCGGCCAGCATTGCATCCGTGTTGAGAAATTCTCGTGCACCGAAGATCAGCCAGCCAAGACCCCAGGGAACGGCGGCGAGCATCTCGACTGCAACCAAGATGCGCCATGCCTGTGCCAGACCGAGTCGCAATCCGGTGAGGATGTACGGCAGCGCGCCGGGAAGGATGACATGGCTGAAAAGCCGGCGGTCGTCGGCACCCATGGATTGCGCGGATCTCACCCAGATTTCCTTCACGGCCTTTACGCCGGTCCAGCTGTTGAACAGGATCGGGAATGCCGAGACGAAGCCGACCAGCAGCACGGCCGAGACGTTGCCGAGGCCGAACCAAAGCAGGAACAGTGGCGCGTAGGCGAGGCCTGGAATCGGGGCGCAGATGCTGACCAGAGGCAGGAAGATATCCTCGGCCCGGCGCGAGCGACCCATCAGCACGCCGATGCTGACCCCGAAGATCGCGGCCAGCGCGAAGCCGCTCAAGAGGCGCAGGACCGTCTCAATCGCATGATGCGGCAGGATGCCGGCGATCGTGAGTTCCACGAAGGACTGCGCTACTTCTTCCAGCGTCGGGAACAGCCGGTGCGGAAAAATGCCGGCCCGGGCGATAATCTCCCAGATTCCACCGACCACAAGAAACGGAAAGATATTCCGCCATATGCCCCGCAGGCGCTCGCCGCTTCGCGCCGGAACGGGCGCGCTTACCGCGATTGTAGTTGTGACGGCTTCCTGCATTGGTTGCCCACGCTTCTCCCATGGATTTCGCCACGGGCCCTATTGCGGGCGGGCCCCCTTGGCGGCCTTGTGACCGGCCTTGGCAGAAGGATAATGCGCTTTGAACGCCAATCACAAGCGCACGTGAAGTCACGAATGTGCTCGGTTACGCCGCCACTGGCGCAATTACGGCAGAACGGCTAAAGCCCGGCACGCGAATTTGGATTGCGCCAGGATTTCAATGGGAGAGTTTCGTGATGTCGAAGAATGCTCAAAAGATCGGCTGGATCGGAACCGGCCGCATGGGCCTGCCCATGGCGGAACGCCTGCTCAAGGCCGGTCATGAGGTAAGCATCTGGAATCGCACGCGCTCAAAAGCCGAGCCGCTGGCCGCCAAGGGAGGCAAGGTCGTCGACAAGCTCGCCGAACTCGCGGATTGCGACGTCGTGTTTTCTATCGTTTCCGAAGGCAAAGATCTGGAGCAGGTCTATTTCGGCAAGGACGGCGTTCTTTCAGGCGGCAAGGCACCGAAAGTCTGTGTCGATTGCTCGACCATATCAGTCGAGGAATCCGCCAGCATTCGCAAGCGGCTGAAAGAGCGCGGCGCCGATTACGTGTGCGCGCCGGTGTCCGGCAACGCCAAGGTTATCAAGGCCGGCCGGCTTTCTTCAGTGGTGTCGGGTGAGGAGGCCGCCTGCAAGGCGATCATTCCATTGATGGAGGTCGTCGCGCCGCAGGGCGTGTCTTACGTGGGGCAGGGCGATCTCGCACGCATCTGCAAGATTGCGCACAATGTCATGCTCGGCGTTGTGATCGAGAATCTGATCGAGATCACCCTTCTGGTGAACAAGATGGGCGTGCCGCGGCATGCATTTCTTGCTTTTCTCAACAACGGTGTCATGGGATCGATGTTCACGCGCTACAAATCGCCGGCGCTGGTGAACCTCGACTGGACCACGACCTTCACGCCCGAACTGTTGCGCAAGGATCTCGACCTCGGCCTGGAACTCGGGCGTGAGATGGACGTGCCGATGCCGGTGACGGCGGCGACGCGCGAGGTGCTGCAGGGACACTTCGGGCACGCCACGCTGCAGCCCGATCCGCAAGCCTATCTCAACAAGGATTTTGCCGCACTGATGGAAACGATGGCGATTGCCGCCGGCATGAAACTCGCGCCGGAGAACAAGAATGTGCCGACGGGCCTGGAGCACTGAGCGTATGGTCATCGCGGGGCTTGCCCCACTACTGACAAGGCAAGGTGCGAGCGCATAAAAAAAGGGCCCCGTAAGGGGCCCTGTGTGCATAAGGTGGAGGATTCACGCCGCCGTCTAAGCCTGAAGGGAGGAAAACGGCGGCTGCGCACGTTTCCACTGAAACTGTCTGGCCCCATTACCACAAGTAAAATGCCCGTAAATATGTGTGTTGCATTTCAGATATGCATTTCGCAATCATCTAATTGAGCGAGGATCGAGGGAGTTCCGCATGGCTTTCAAGCTTTACAACGCACCGCAGTCAACCTGCAGCCAGCGCGTACGCTTTGTGTTGAATGCAAAGAAGGTGCCGTTCGACGAAGTGAAGCTCAATCTGCTCAACGGCGACCAGCTCAAGCCCGATTATCTCAAGCTCAATCCCAATGGGGTCGTGCCCACGCTCGATCACGACGGCGCAATCATCATCGATTCCACGGTTATTACTGAATACCTCGATGAGGTGGTGCCCGCTGAAAGCTTCACGCCAGAAAATCCGGTTATGCGTGCGCACATGCGTGCGCTCATGCACTTCGTGGACGAGATGCCGGCAGCGGCGGTGCGGGTGCCGACCTTCAATCTCGCTTTTCTACCGCGCTTCCAGAAAATGAGCCGCGAGGACTTCATCGCAATGGCGGAAAGCAAACCCCTCCGTCGCGAATTCATGCTCACCATGGGCCAGACCGGATTCCCGAAGCATGAAATGGATGCCGCTCTTTCGCGGCTGCGTCGCGCCTACGAGCGCATGGATGCCGAAATCGAGCATAGTGGCGGCCCTTGGCTGCTCGGAAAGAAGATAACGCTTGCCGATATTGCCGTCATGCCGGCCCTCGTACGGATGAACGATCTCGGAATGCCGCACTGGCAGGATCTGCCGCGCGTGGCCGCCTGGTTTGACAATATCCGCGCGCAGGCGGCCTTTGAGCCGACGTACTATTCCGGCTCGTTGTTGAGCGAGCGTTTTCCCCATTTGCGCAGCAAAGCTACCGCCTGAGCGGCGTCGTGTTCATATTGGTTCTAGAAACAATATTGATCCATGATTGATCCTTGGCGGTTCCCGTCGCTTCAATAGCCGGGTCGGCTCAAGATGCGTGCGCGTCAGATCGGGTGATTACGGGGAGAACGAGAATGCCGGCGCCGGTTTTAGCTGATCGGGAATTAGCTGATTTGGGTAGCGGAAACGGCGGTCATCGGCAGGCGGGATCGGGAACGCGGTCCTGGAAATCTTCGGCTGCGAGCATCCCGGCCGAATGTTGAACTGTGCCGGGTCCGCAACAGTCCACGAAAATTTGGTTGGCCGCGTGCGAGAGGCGAGTGGGAACCCCCTGTACCCCAGAGCAATTCGGACGAATCGCGCTGCTGCGGACCGCGGTACAGGGTGAGAATGCTTAGCCTATCGGAGGGACCCCACGCCGCAGGCCGGACAACGCCCGCACAAACCGCGCAGGACCGCCTGCGCGGCGCCGGCAGGCGGTGCACATTCATTCGCGTCTTTGACGTCCAAGATATTTGGTCCCAGCCGTCCTAATATTTCGCCGAGATCGGCAGTTCCTCCGCCGGGAAAAGCGAGATCAGCTTGCAGCCCTTGTCGGTGACCACGACTTCTTCCTCGATGCGCGCAGCGGAGAACCCGTCGGTGGCGGGGCAGTAAGTTTCGATCGCGAACACCATGCCTTCCTTGATTTCGGTTGGATGATCCATCGAAACCACGCGCGAGATAATCGGCCGTTCGTGCAGGTTCAGGCCAAGGCCGTGTGCGAACTGCAAGCCGAATGCCGACATTTCGTCAGGGAAGCCGAACTCGTTCGCCTTCGGAAATACCTCGCAGATATGCGCTGTAGAGGCGCCTGGTCTGATGCGCTCAATGGCGTTGTCGAGCCACTCGCGCGCCATCCTGTAGGCGTCGTGCTGCGCGGGCGTCGCGCGCACGACATTGAAGGTGCGGTAGTAGCAGGTGCGGTAGCCCATGAATGCTTGCAGAATGTCGAAGAAGGCCTGATCACCCGGGCGGATCATGCGGTCGGTGAAATTGTGCGGGTGCGGATTGCAGCGCTCGCCTGAAATCGCGTTAACGGCTTCGACGTCGTCGGATCCGTGCGTGTAAAGGAACTTGTTGACCTCGGCGACGATGTCATTCTCGCGTACACCCGGACGCAGCATTTCGTTGACGACGTCATAGGCGCCGTCGACCATCGCGGCCGCGCGGTTGAGAAGCGCGATCTCGTCGGCCGATTTTACCTCGCGCGCGCTCAGCATCACCTGCTGGCCGTCCTTGATCTTGAGGCCGGCCTTTTCCAGTTCGAACATCATCGGCGGTTCGATGATGTCGACGCCGATCGGCATCTTGGCGACGCCGGCGGATTTGAGAATCGAAGCCATTTCCTCCGCATGCCGTTTCATCAGTCCGAACGCCGGATCGACGGTACCGCGCAGGCCCACAAGGCCGGCCTTGCAGTTTTCCGGCTTGAGCCATGGCGAATAGAGTTTGTGGTGTACTGCAGCCGAGCCGAAATCCCACAGTATCGGATCGCCGCCGCGCACGAGCAGCGCCCAGCGCGAAAGCTTGTCGCGCGCCCATTCGCCGATCTTGGTCGAGGTGACGTAACGGATGTTGTTGTCGTCGAACAGCAACAGTGCGCCGAGGTCGGATGCCTCCAGCGCAGCCTGCGCACGGCCAAGACGATAGCGGTGCATGCGGCGATAGTCGACGCGCTCCTCGAAATCGACACCCATGGTGCCAAGCACCGGCAGATGACGGCCCCAGTTATAGCGAGGGTTGATGTCCTCGGCGGTGATCTTCCGCGGCTCGCGCGTTCTTTCGTCCATGGCCGTCTCCTTACGCAAGATTGATTGCCGGCCTTAGCGCCGGAGGGATAGGGCCATTATATGCCTCGCCGGTGGCGCTGTCGGCAACAACAAGGCGAGGTATTTTATCGCCCTTCGGCCCCGAAACCCCTTGGTGCCTCGCCGCATCATCCCGCGCCGGCTGGCCTACGCGACCTTCCTGCCCCAAAGCCTTGTCGAGGCTAAATCGGCGCCCTTGCGGATCGCGGCAAGCTTGAGCCAGACGACCGGTTCTACAACCCATTCACGGTTGGTAAATGTGCCGAAGCCGCAGTCGGTTGAAGCGATCACGCGTTCGCGCTCTCCGACCGCGCGCACCGCCTCCTCGATGCGGCGCGCCACGACTTCCGGATGTTTGACGAAATTGCTGGTCGTTTCCACGACACCGGGAATAAGCAGCATGTCCTTAGGGAACGGGTGCTTTTTCAAGGCGTCGTATTCATGGGCGTGGCGCGGATTGGAGAATTCGATCGACAGCGCGCCGACCTTGGCCTGATAGAGGGCCGGCAGGATTGTCGCGAGCGGCACGTCGTGGATGTGCGGGCCCTCCCAATTGCCGTAACAAATATGGAGCCGCACGCGCTCGCGCGGAATGCCGGCGATGCCATCATTGATCGCTGCCACGTGTCGCTCTACTGCCTTGACGAATTGCGCGTCAGTCAGGTCGCGGTACATCATGGTTCGATCCATGGCGAGGTCGGGCGCGTCGATCTGCAGCAGCAGCCCTGCTTTGTGGATCGCCTGGTATTCGTTCTTCATCTCGCGCGAAATTGCACTGAGGTATTTGTCCTGTGAGCCGTAAAAAGCGTCGAGCATTGTAGTGGAAATAATGCCGGGCGATGGCGCGGTCATGAATTGCTCCGCGAATTTTCCGTCGGCGTTTTTCTTGAAGCGCGCGATTTCGCTTTCGATCGGCTTGATGTCGAGGTATTTCAGCTCGCTCTGGCATTCCGGCGCATTTTGCTGCTTGCTCACATGCGGGAAACGCCGCATCAGGCTCGCGACAAGTTCGGGGAATTCCTCGAACTCGCGCCCGCGCCGGCGCTTCGATATGCCGCCAAAGCCGCTCATGCGCTGCGGCACGTAGGTCTGGAAGCCGACCCTCTGCTGCTCTCCGTCGTTGCCGATATCGATGCCGGCCTCGACCTGCTTGTCGACGACGTGACGTACCGCCTTGTCCATCTCGGCCGCCATTTCGGCCGCATCGAGCGGTTCGCCGGCCTCCCGCTTCAGCAACAGATCGGACAGTTTGTCGTTCCGCGGCAGGCTGCCGACATGGGTGGTGAGGATGCGGTCGCGGCTGAAGATCATCGAACAACTCCCAAGCGTTTACGCTGCCCGTAGGCAGGCGCCACCATAGCCGCAATTTGAGCCTGGTGCAGCGCTGGCGCCGGGAATGGCCTCCATAACCACCGCGACAAGGCGGAAATATAATCACATTGCGGCCGTCACCCACGCCCCGCATAATTGCCCAAAACAAGCGGCGTCTGGCCGCCGGGGAGGAAGCGATGACAGCCGCGGTCGCGGCGGCGCAAGGCAGTGCGATGGGCGCTGTCCCACGTGACTACAATTTCGCCGCAGATGTGCTTCTGGGAAATCTCAATGCCGGCCGCATGGGCAAAGCAGCCTATATCGACGCGCACGGCTCTTATACGTATGGCCAACTGGCCGATCGCGTTGCGCGGTTTGGCGCCGCGCTACGCGGGATCGGAATCAGACGCGAAGAACGCATCCTAATCGCGCTGCTTGATACCATTGATTGGCCCACGGCCTTTCTCGGTTGCCTCAAGGCGGGCATCGTCGCGGTGCCGGTCAATACGCTGCTCACCGAAGAAGATTACCGCTTCATGCTGGCCGACAGCCGCGCGAAATGTCTCGTGGTTTCGGAGGCCCTGTACCCGAAATTCGAGAGGCTCATCAAGGAAAGTCCCGATCTTGAGCACGTTGTCGTCTCCGGCGAGAATCCTCAGGGCTACCGTTCGTTTGAGGATCTCATCGGCTCCAGCGAGCCCGAAGCTTACACGGCGCCGACGACGTCCGACGACATCGCCTTCTGGCTCTACACGTCGGGTTCGACCGGAAAGCCGAAGGGCGCAGTGCATGTGCATGCGAGTCTCAAGCTCACCGCCGACCTTTACGGGACTCCGGTCGCCGGGCTGAATGAGAGCGACGTCTGCTATTCGGTCGCGAAGTTATTTTTCGCCTATGGCCTCGGCAATGCCATGACCTTTCCGCTGACGGTGGGCGCGACCACGGTGCTTAATGCGGAACGTCCGACGCCGGACGGCGTTGCGGCACTATTGCGAAAACATCCGGTGACCGTGTTTTTCGCAGTGCCGACGTTCTATGCGGCGTTCCTTGCGAGTGCGAACGCGCCGCAAAAGTCCGAAGTAAAAATTCGCCGCTGCATTTCCGCCGGCGAAGCGCTTCCCGAGGAAATCGCGAAACGGTGGAAAGAACGTTACGGCGTCGAGATATCCGACGGGTTGGGTACGACGGAGATGCTGCATATCTATCTCACGAACGTGCCGGGCGCGACCAAGTACGGCACCACCGGGAAGGCCGTTCCGGGTTATGAGATCAAGCTCATCGGCGAAGATGGCCTGCAGGTAAAAAAAGGCGAAATGGGCGAGCTTTATGTGCGCGGCCCCACCAGCGCGATCATGTACTGGAACAACCGCGAGAAATCGCGCTCGACCTTCCAGGGCGATTGGACCCGATCCGGCGACAAATATATCGAAGACGAGGAAGGATATTTTGTGTGCTGCGGTCGTCAGGACGACATGCTGAAAGTTTCGGGCATGTATGTATCGCCATTCGAAGTCGAGGCCGCGCTGTCTTCGCATCCGGACGTTCTCGAGGCCGCGGTCGTGGGCTGGAACGATGAGCAGAAATTGATCAAGCCGAAGGCCTTTGTCGTTCTCAAATCGCCGGACAAAAGCAGCGATGCGCTGGTTCACGCATTGCAGGAGCACGTGAAGAAGAAACTCGCACCCTACAAATATCCGCGTTGGATCGAATTCCGGAAAGACCTTCCGAAAACTGCAACGGGCAAGATCCAACGGTTCAAATTGCGCGCCGAGGGTCCTCGTCACTGACGCAGAGACCAACGCCACAATGACCCTTTCCGCCACCGGCTTTCTCGACATCGGCAAGCAACGGCTGGAATACCGTTTTACCGGGCCACAGCCCGGCGATGCACCGACGCTGGTGTTGTTGCACGAAGGCCTTGGTTGCGTCGGCTTGTGGGGCGATTTCCCCGAGAGGCTCTCTGCCGCCACCGGCACCGGAGTATTCGTGTATTCGCGTGCCGGTTATGGCAATTCATCCCCGGT
>Ga0134126_10010932_pt1 | contig 11434 bp, 8 predicted proteins | sample KB31752_FD_96881 | JGI IMG/M metagenome (GOLD analysis project Ga0134126, IMG submission 96881) | Terrestrial soil microbial communities with excess Nitrogen fertilizer from Kellogg Biological Station, Michigan, USA - KB3-175-2 | ecosystem: Environmental > Terrestrial > Soil > Unclassified ... | reverse complement strand
TACGTCCGAGGTCACCTGCGGTTGCTGTGCCTCGGCGCGCGTCTGAGCGCCACTCAGTACTTTTGCCCAGGCGTCAAACACCTTAAAATGGCGTTTACGTTTCCCCGAGACCATCGAGGCACCCGGTCTGTCTTTGCGGTAGCGGTAGCAGGTCTGATCAAGGATGCTGAGCTGGCTCGCATTAAGCAAGAGCCGACAAGAAACCTCGACGTCCTCATGTGGCCAGCTTTTCGAGAATTCCGAGCCCAGTGAATCGAAGAAGGTCTTGCGCACTATCTTGTTCCAGGCGGCCAGGCTGACATCGAGCGCCCCTGGATGCTCAGCGACGGTAAAGCACGTGGAGCCTACCTGGCCACTCATTCTCGCGACGGGACCGAGTTCGACCCGCCCGCTCGGGTAGACGCTTTCATACCCGACGAGCAGAACGTCCGGTCCGGCGACCTTGAGGCTATGCACGATCGAGTTCAGGCATCCGGTCACGACCGTGTCGTCGGCGTCCACGAACCACAGATATTCGCCCCGCGCCCTGCGCGCGCCAACGTTCCTGGCCTTGCCTGGGCCGATGCGCTCGCTGTCACGGATCACGGTGAGCCGCGGCTCGCTTCGCTTTCTCTCGTCGAGTATGTCAGCCGAGCCGTCCGTCGATGCTCCGTCGACGGCAATGATCTCGATGTCACGAAAGGTCTGCTGAGTTATCCCATCTAGGCACTGGGTCAAGTACTCAGCGGCATTGTAGACAGGCAAGATAAAACTGATCAGCGGGAGCGACAGGTTCTGGCATGATCGCGAATCGTTATCGCTATTCGCCCCATCCATTATCATCTCGCCTAGCTCGGGCTCGTCTGGTGTGCGGTCAGGCAACCTTGCGAGCAATTAGTTTGATGTGACTATGTGAGTGCTCTTGCTTTTCTTGATGTGCGGTATCAGGCTTATTGCGTTCAAAATACAGAAATTCGCGCCGCCACCGCTCATCAGCATACCGCTCTGTTACTATGCCCGCTTCAGCGTCGCAAAACGCTGGCACCGACTTATGGCAGTCTGGTATGGGAGTAAAATTACTCCACAGCGAGACCACATTGAGTCCACCGGGCCGCGTCGCGCTCTGTATACGCTCCAGTACCAGCCTCTTGTCCTCAATGTAATGAAGCACGCCGTTGCAGATAATCAGATCGAATTCACCGTCTGGGACATAATCACTGATATCGGCATTCTCTACTTTGACCACCACCGCCGCCGCATCGGCAAACCGGCCGATCTTCTCCGCGCCTACGCCGCTTATCTCGACTGCGGTGACGTCGTACCCGCACCGGGCCAGCCGTATGGAGTCGGCACCCTCGCCAGCACCTAGGTCGAGTGCGCGGCCCGGCGGCTGGTCCTTGATGAGTCGTAGCGTCATCTGAGTCAGCAGCGAGTAGGGGTAGTGATCAGGGTCTGTGGAGTACGGGTCTTCGCACCGCCACCAATACCTCCCAGGAGCGCGATAGCACACGTCGAAATAGTCCGATACAAGCATTCGTCAGCGCCTAACGGTTGGACCTGCATGCCAGTGCTACGGCCGCTGCCGACAGCCCCCGAGAACTGCATGAAGATCCTATTTTCGCATACATAGGCACGCGATTCGGCGGATTCGAGCCCTTGCGGCGCGTCGACGCGGTCGGACCTGACCGTTTTCGCGAAGAGCAGCATCATCGCAGTTCACAGTTCTATTGGCATTTGGGATATTAGGTCCTCATTCTGGTAAAGCTCGTGCAGGTGATCAATGGCGGCGCTCTTCGCGCGGTCCGCCCGCATCTCGCGGTCGAGGTCGACGGCACCGTCGACGTTGATCCTGGCGTACAGCGGCAGTAGCACGCGGAAGAATTCTCGGTACTGCCAACCGGCCAAGCCCGTCAGGCGGAACTCGTTGTCTCCAAGCGCCCAGCCCGGGGTGGCTTGCTCGGCCACGAGATCGCTGATCTGTCCGGCGACCCGGCTGCGGGCTGCGACCGGCTGGTCGGCCAGGCCGACCAGCACTCCGCCGAGATCATCATGACCGTGCAGCGACAGGTTGAGGGCGACGATGCCGGCCGCGGCCCGCCAGATGCGGCTCGACGCGACAGGAGCCCGACACAAGTCCGCCGCCGAACGGAGCACTTGATTGGCGCGGATCGACAGCAGTTCAGGCAGCGGAAAGGCATGCATCTCGGCCTGCCGCGGAAATTGGGCGCCTTCCTGCAGTTCCAGGGAGAAGATGAAGAAGAACAGGTTCTCCTTGTCCGGGTACAAGTAGCTACCCGTGGCCCTCGGGCGCAGGGCGCCTGCGGGGTCGATCGCGGCAATCTCCGCGACTAGCCTGGCGGCCGCACGAACCGGGATCTGGTCGGTAAGTCCGAAGAACCATCGCCCAGTCGCCTGCTGATCGCCGGGCTGCTCGCAGTCTTCCTGCAGGATGTGACCGCCGAGATGAGAAAGCCTGTTCAGTTCCCTGGCCGAGTTCTCTTGCGTACGGAACTGCAGGATCGGCTCGATGCGCCGGTCCCGTCGGCGGGTCATGACGACGAGAACCATGGGAAGCCACCCATGGGCGCGGGAGCCGTCTTTGAGCACACTCAAGTGCAAGCGTCGCTGGCGGCACTGGAAGACCGCACCGGCCGGCGTCCCGACCGGGACGTTGTAATTGTTGGCGCTGTACTTGACGATGTCCTCAAACACGACACTGAACTGCTCGGCATGATCTTCAAGTTCGATATAGACATTTTCAGCGAAAGGCTTCCTAGCCCGCCTGATCACCACGTGCACGATCTTCTTGTGATCGTCGAACTCAAATAGCGAACCAGTTAAGGCAGGTATGTATGGGCACTTGTAGAGCGCCCAGCGGGCCGATCTGGTGCGTTTCAGGAAGGCGCCGATCGACTTGTAAGCCCAGAACGACGCCTGGCTCCGCTGCCTCAGCTGCTCGACTGGGTCATTGATGTCCTCGCGCTCGTCGTTAACGCCCGCGAGCAGGTCGTTGCCAAGAAAGACGATTCTCAGCGAGTCCCAGAAGACCTCAGTGCGCCCGTTCGCTCGCTTTCTGCTGAGAGCTTCCCGCAGCAGGGGAAGCAGGCGTTCGTTAGTGAATCCGACTATCGTGACTTTCGACGCGGTGGCCAGCAGGTGCACGAAGCGTTCGCTATCATCGGCATAGCGGGTTTTATAAATATCATAATTGTTATCATGCAAGTCAGGGAGATCAACCCTGGGTACAGGTTCCGGGTTGGTCGACGCAACAAACCCGATGAGGAACTTGGCGAAGGACTGCATTGTCTGGGCTCGTCGCTGCCGAAAGCGGGCCTCGGGCTCTTGGAACGTGTTCGCGCTCTTGAGCAGCACGCTGGGCTGCGGGATGGCGCCATCCATCGACCCGCCGAAGAAGAGATCGCGGACCAGCGTGGCCTCCGCGACATGGCCCTGTTGCAGGTAGTGCTCAATTCCGTGCCTGAGCAGCAGCTTGATCTGATCGATACGCTCAGTGGCTACCAAGCCCCTGGCGGCGACGTAGTCCGCCGCTAGCTGCTGCAGCGCGGTCGCGGGAACGGGCGCCTGGTATTTCGTCGTGTGATCAAGCCAATCAAGGCCCCGTTGACGGCAGTCCGTAAGATCGCGGGCAATACTGGTCGCATCGTTGCGTTCCGCCACACATTTAGTTTGCCACGTGACCGCGGATTTGCTGGCGGTACCGGCGCGGGCCTGCGTGGCCGCGACCGCGCTGACCCGCACTGTCATACCTGGCTTTCTGGCGAGATGATCAGCACGACCCTGCGGTTCAACGGCTGCCCGCCGGGTCCGTTCGGCGCGACGGGGTCAGCGGCACCGTGACCGATCGCCTGGAGCCTGGCGGCGGCAACGCCGTGATCAACCAGCCAGGCCAACACGGCCCTGGCTCGCCGCCACGACAGCATGAGGTTGCCGCCGCGCACGGCCACCGCGTCGGTGTAGCCGTTGATCGAAGCAGTCGCCGTCGGATAGGTGACCGTGAGCAGGCGCAGCGCTTGCCTGAGCGCGGGGGTGGCCGACGCCGGCAGTGCGTACTGTGCGACCCCGTAGCGAATTCGTCTGAGTTCGAACGAGAAGTCAGCCCGTCCGGCCAATCCTGCGCTGACGATGACTGGTACCCGGCTGTCGGTCACGGCGGTGAACGCGAAGGCGGTGATCGCCCCCGCCTCAAGGAAGTCTGCCTGCCAGGCCGCGTCCTGCGTGGTGCTCTCGACATCGGCAACGACCACGGTGACGCCATCGAAGCTGGCGCGCAGGGGCGGCGGCGCCTCGCTTTCGTTGCCAACGATCGCTATCACTTTGCGTCGGCCAAGCGACACGCCCGTTTGCTGCAGGACTGACGCGAACGCGGCGGCTTCGGTCATGGCTTGCCTGAGGCCGCCGTGTCCCCCGCGCACCCGGCTGGCGGCCGCTAGAGCACCGACGACCGCCCTTTCCGCCCACGACCTTAGCTCGTGCCGCTGCCGGTTCAGCAGCCTCGCGAGGTCTTCGCGTGCCACGGCTCTGGTGTGCACCAGTTTTTTGTCATAGGCGGCCCGCTGGAAACTCGTCGCGTTCTGCGGCAACGCCTTGGGGAACGCCGGCCCTGTCATGCTTGGTGCCGACGGCGCGACAAACGACCCGAGCGCCGTTCCCCCGGCAGCGCTTATGACGATCAGGTGCTCGCCCGCTCGGGCGGTCGCGATGATCACTCGCCTGAACTCGGCACGTGCCCGTGCGGACGACGGGTCGAGTACGACCGTGAGGACCGCTGGCCGACCGGCTGGGGCGGCTAGCGGCCGGCCAGCCGCCACCGTGACCGGTAGCAGCTGGCAGCCGCAGACACTGACCGCGACGAGCGCTGCGCAGCAGGACGCCTTGGCTGCGATGCTCACGGCTAGTTTGGTCATGACTGGCTTGGTCATGACTGGCTTGGTCATGACTGGCTTGGTCATGACTGCTCCCGATCTGTCAGGTGCGTCCATATCGCTCGTTCCATCAGCGACAGCTCAGTCGCCTGGCACGACTTGACCAGACGAGTCCTGACAAGGCTGAGGTAGGCGCGGGCTAGGGCATCGCGCTTATCGATCAGTCGCTCAAGCTTGCGGTGCGCAAGCGCTGCCGCACCTGCGGACGATCGGGCTTTGCGCCGTGCCCGCCACCCAGCGTGAGTCTCGGCCACCCGCAACGCGCGGTAGCCGATCACCACAAAGCCCCCGGTGGCAAGCGTGAACAGCGTCGCGCCGACCCCGGCGGTGACCAAGCCTTCGACTCCCACGGTCGCGAGGAACCAGAACCGCAGCACACCGAGCAGCATGATGAACGTCACGAGGATGCAAGCAGTCCATCGCCAGAGCACCCTGTGGCTGTCACGATAGAGATCAAGCGTGACCTCTCCCGCCCCGAGCAGCGCGAGGAAAAGGCCTGCCCATACCAGCGTCTCGGACTGGCCGCCGCCGAGCGCCTCGGCCGCGAAGTAACACGCCACCCCGTCGAGTGCGAGGGTGCCACCGGCGACTATCCACTGCCGTAGGCGAGGCGCCGTTCGGTCAGGGTTCTCGGCCTGGGTGGCCCTATGGTCGAGCTCAGCGTTGGCGCTCGCTGAGTCGGCATCGCTCGCGGCCTTGGTGCCCTGAGCGACCTGGTCGGTCATCCGCCTCGTGCGCGACCACAGATCCTCGTGCGCTCTGCCTTCAGCGTTGAAATCGTTGATCTGCCGCATCACGCCAGGCAACTGCGCACCACGCTGGCCGGACGGCTCCGGCTGAAGGACGGTCGTCGCGTCCGTGATCGGCAGCGCTGGCTTTTCATGTCGTGAGGTACTCAACTTCAGTTCCCTTCGGTAGTGGCTGATCTTGCGAGTAACCTCAGGTTCCCGCTGGCCGACGCGTCATATCGAGACGCAATAGCCGACCAACATCAACGAATCTCGATCAGTAGTGACCAAAATCGCTGACAAGTTATGGCCAGGGCCGTTGGTGTATCCGCAGGTCATCGAGAGCGTCGGGCTCGCTGTCGGTAGCGGACGTTACGGTCGCTGATGTGGCTAACTTCGCTGTGACACTGGTTCACGGACCTGGTTGGGACGCTTCACGTCCAGCCAGGGAGCAGGACGACTGGGACGCGCACGCGGCCTTCATGGACGGTCTCGTCGACGATGGGTTCCTCATCGTCGGCGGCCCGGTCGGCGCTGGCGACCGCACACTTCACCTGATCGAAGCCGAGGACGAACCTCAGATCAGGGCTCGCCTCAGCGAGGATCCCTGGGCCGGCACTGACCTGCTCGCGGTCGGCTCCATCGAACCGTGGGCACTATGGCTAGACGCCCGCCGGAACGGCGTGCCGTAGGTGGGATTCGCCGACTGCTGGCGAGGCTCACCTCGCTGGTGGCTTGTGCTTGCTTGACGGTGCTGCGCCACGCGACAGCGCGATCCCGCGCCCATTGCCGGCTAGCGGCGAAAGGGTGCAGCGTGGGAATCTTGCTCCGGTTCGCGTTGACGATCGGCTCAGGCTAGGCGGCGCTCCGTCGGAGGAGGTCAGTAGTGCTGATCACGGCATCACCGCGGGGAGAAAACCCGTTTGATTCCGAGGACACCTCGCCAGACGACAACGGCGTCCGCAGGTACCCGGACCTGCACGAGTCGCTGGTTGAGATGCTGCGCGCTACCGTCGACCGCGATCCGGAGGCGGAGGCGCTTGTCCAGGTCGGCGGCGACCGGGTCAGCTACGCGCAGCTGTGGGATCGAGCCGCGCGCGTGGCAGGCGGCTTGCGCGAGGGCGGAGTCAGGCCCGGTGATCGGGTGGCGATCAGGCTGCCGAACTGCATCGACTGGGTAATCTCATTCTTCGGCGCGCTCATGGCCGGCGCGATAGCCGTTCCTGTGAACACCAGGTTCACCGACGCCGAGGCGGGTTACGTCATCACCGATTCTGGCAGCGGCTACGTATTCGAGCCCGGCGCCGCGCTGCCCGACGGCAGTCCTCTGGTACACGAGGCGGCGAAAAGGACTGACGTCGCCGCGATCTTTTACACCAGCGGAACGACCGGCTTCCCCAAAGGCGCCATGCATACGCACGAGAACGTGCTGGGGAATGTCGAGACCGTGTACCGGGTCAGCGGCATCCCGCGCGACATCGGCCGGGAGATGCGCACGCTCGTCGTCGTGCCGCTCTTCCATGTGACCGGCTGCCACAGCCAGACGTTGCCCGCGCTCAGGGTCGGCGGCGCCGCGGTGATCGACGCCTCGTTCGATGGCCGACGGATGATCGAGACGCTGGAGCGGGAGCGGATTACCGCGTGCACCGCGGTCCCGGCGATCTACTACTACATACTCAACCATCCCGATTTCACCCCGGCGAAGGTCGCTGGCGTCCGCTGGGCCTCCTACGGCGGTGCTCCGATCGCGCCCGCCCTTGTGCACCAGATCGGCGAGCGGTTCGGCGGCGCGCGCCTGGCGAATGGGTTCGGGCTCACTGAGTGCACCTCGATCGCAACGCTGCTGCCACACGAATGGGCGGCCGACCACGCGGACTCCGTCGGCTTCGCCGCGCCGCACACGGATGTCGCGATAGCCGAACCGAAGGCCGGCCTTGGCGAGATCCTCATTCGCGGACAGAGTGTCTGCGCGGGGTACTGGAACAAGCCAGAGGCCACCGCCGAGGTCTTCGCCGACCACTGGCTGCGCACCGGCGATGTGGGCCGGGTCGACGACCATGGGCTCGTCTATGTCCTCGACCGGATCAAAGACATGATCAATAGGGGCGGCGAGAACATCTACTGCGTAGAAGTCGAGAACGCGCTCATCGGGGCGCCCGGCGTAGGCGAAGTCGCTGTCGTCGGGGTGCCCGACGCCATGATGGGCGAGAAGGTCGGCGCCGTGATCGTCCCGCTGCCCGGCGCGTCCGTCGATCCGCAGGCGGTCCTCGGCTACGCCCGCGAGCATCTCGCTGACTACAAGGTGCCGCAGTTCATCGCGGTCAACTCCGGCCCGCTGCCACGCAACGCCAACGGCAAGGTGCTCAAGGCGCCGCTACGCAAGATCGACTTCGGCCCGCCCCTCGGATAAGCGCTCGCGAAGGAATACGCGCGCTAACTGGGTCAGTGTCCTTCGGTCCAGTAACGCTGCAGCCGGGCGACAGCCTCGTCCTTGTTCATAGCGACCACCTCGGCATCAGTAAGTCCGACTCGCGAGATCAGAAGATGCACCAGATCTGCGGGCAGCGCCGACGGCGGGATCTCGGGGATGCCGCGAGCAGGCCGCACGCCATCCTTAACACAAGGCCAAAACTCGGCCTCGGTTACTTGTAGCTGGTCACGCAGAATGTGGCCCCATAGACCCGGCCCATAGTCGGTCCGGTCAACTGGATGAGATATCCGAGTGCGCAGGATCCTTCCGTCGGCGAGCCCGAGTTCAAAGGTGACGTGCTGAGTGCCCGTGCGTCCGCGCGCGTCTCGTACGCGCTCCCAGCCTTCGGTCTCGCAGAACGCCTCGTGATCCTTACGCGTCGGCGTCGGCCAGCTCATCACGATGCCCCGGTCAGCCACCGGCGGAGCTGGTCATCATCACTGAGGCAAATCAGCTGGACCAGACCCCAGTTGTCCCGGTGATTCGGCGCCTCAAGCAGCCGGTCTTGCCAGTCTTGCGCGTACTCCCGCAGCGCCTGCACCATTTCGTCGATCGCGGCATCGAACGTAGCCCCATCCGCGGTAACCGGAAGGCCTGGGATGAAAGCCGACCAACCGCCAGCCTCAGCCACGACCTGAGCACGCGAGGGAACGACCGAGGCAAGGAAGTGCCGCAGCCTTCCCGCGTCGACTACCGCCGCGCTCATTGACTCACGCCGCACCGTCGCGAGGCGTCCTTGCTCAGCCGCGTCCAGCAGATCCTTGAGATGCGACCTGGCTTCGCTGTAACTGTCATAGTGAATCCCCGCCACGTCCGCCTCCTGAAGGCCTCTGCCGTCATCTTTCATTGTAACGTACGTCAAGTACGTGGCGTACTCACTGGCGGACCATAACGCTTGGTGGTCGGGAGCTGCGCCCATAGAGGCGGCGCGCAGGGCTCGGTAGAGCAAGCGCTCGTCCCCGAGCCTGTGCTTGAGCTGGCGTTCTAGGCCACCGATCGGCACGAGGTTCTGCGGGGCGCGCGGGTCCTTGTGCGGCACGCTCGCGAGCGGCGGGAGCACCCGCGCGGTGAGGTCGGCCAGCCTGGTCACGTCCTTGGGCTCCAGGTCGGCCGAGCACTCAAGCCGCACAACGCCCGACCACGGCACCCCGTCGGTCCCTGGCAGCTGCAAGTACCACGAGTTCCGCTGCCACGACGTCCCCATCGTGAACGCCGGCGTTCGCTGACCTGGCTTCAGCGCTCCCACCACCGCCGCCTGCGGACCGGGCAGATAGGAGGCGTGGTGGGTCTTGATGTACCCCACGGTGCGGTCCAGGTGAGTCCGGCCCCGCAGCGGCCCGTCCACGACCAGCAGGTCGTCATCGCCGGGATGAGCGGCTCGGAACGCGACCGCGAGCTGCAGCTCGGCGAACGCCAGCCGCTGCTGCAGCGCCAGCGAAAGCTTGTCGAGCCCCGCTCCCTCGGCCGCCTGGGCTACGTACCGGCCCGCCCGCGTCACCAGATCACCCATGTCCCCGGCCGCCGTGAACAGCCCGCGTTCGACCACAACATCGGCCACATGGGCGAGCCCGTTGCAGACGACGAGCCCGGCCGCCAGCGACGCCGCGATCCCGGCGACCGGCTGCAGGCCTCCCCCGTGCACCCACACCCGGGCGTCGATGCGACGGACGCCGTCGATGAACAGCACCGCCTGTGGCACTGCCACGTCAGGATCGGGGTCAATCGGCCGCCAGTCACCGGCCGGAACCTCGAAGTCCAGGTCAAGCACGGCGCTCGACTCCGACAACGCCCCGGACCCCGCCGGGTCCATTTCCTCGCCGAACGCCTGCCCGTAACCCGGATCCCACGGATCGACGGTGAACGTCATCGGCGGCGGGTCGGCGGTGGAGCCGGCGGAGGCGGCCGGCTCGGAAGCGACGGCGGTCATGCCACGCTCTCCTTCCGCAGCGTCGACGTCGTCCCGGCCCGCGAGACAACGAACCGCACCGGCGCGCGTTCAGCCAGCGCCGGCACGTGAGTGATGATCCCGATCATGCGATCGGAGTCGGTGGACAGGCGTTCTAGTGTGGAGCCGACCACCTCCAGGGTGTCCTCGTCCAGCGTCCCGAACCCTTCGTCCAGGAACATCGAGTTCAGGTCCCGCATCCCGGCCGACAGCCCGATCACCTGCCGGGACAGCGCCAGAGCCAAAGCCAGCGACGCCTGGAACGTCTCGCCCCCCGACAGCGTGTGCACCGGACGCCGGGCACCCGCGTCCTGGTAGTCGATCACCCACAGCTCGTTGCGCTCGTCCCGGTCGAGCTGGTACTGGCCGCCAGATAGCTCCATCAGCGTCTCCGAGGCCTCGGCGACCAGCGAGTCGAGTGCCTCGCCGCACAGCCAGCGCTCGAACGACGACGCCCGCAGCAGCCGGCCGAGCATCGAGGCGACCTGCTCAGCCTCGACATGGCGGCGCCCCTCGGCCTCAAGCTCGGCCGCCCGGCGCCGGTCCGCCCGGACCGCCTCCAGCCGGTGACCCGCCCGCTCCCGGTGCCTCGCGACCTCGGCCTCGGCCCGGGCCACGTCGACGATGTCGATCCCGTGGGTGGCCAGCATCTGCCGGAACGTCCGCTCGGCCGACGCGGCCTTGACCCGCGCCGCGCCGGCCGCCTCGTCGACGTCGGCGAGCCGCCGGGCTCGTTCCGCCGCCTCCTGGCCTGCCCAGGCGGCCAGAACCTCCCACGCGGCGGCAAGGTCGGCGGTCCCGGCGCGGGCGGGAGCGCCGAGCTGCACGACCGAGTCCCGCACCGAACCGAGCGCGGCCCGCGCCCGCCGTTCCTCGACCTCTAGGCCCGCCCGGGCTTGCTCGGCGGCCATCCCGGCCGCCCGGGCCTCCCGCGCGGCGACCCGGGCTCTAGCGATCCGCTCATCGGCCACAGCGATCGCTTTGAGCAGTCCATCCACCTCAGACTCGCTAGAGGCCTCGGCGAGCACTGCCGCAATCCGTTCCGCCTGCTTGGCGGTTGTTTCCAGGTGACCAGCCGCGACGGCCGTCGCTTTGGTCGCCTGATCGCGGTCCGCCCGCGCCTTGCTGACCGCCTTGGCGCAGGCGTCCATGGCGGCCCGGGACTCCACCAAATCGGCGGGCACCGGGTGGTGCGGCAACTCGGTGATCGGCCGCAGGCACACCGGGCAGTCAGCCCCGAGGGCGAGTTGCTGGGCGAGGGCGACGGCGGCGTGCGCGCGTTCGGCCGCCGAGTGAGCGGTCCGGGCCTGCTCGAAATTCTCCTCGGCCCGCGCCAGAGCCGCCTCGACGACATCCTGCGCGACGCGCC
>Ga0134126_10010929_pt1 | contig 11435 bp, 8 predicted proteins | sample KB31752_FD_96881 | JGI IMG/M metagenome (GOLD analysis project Ga0134126, IMG submission 96881) | Terrestrial soil microbial communities with excess Nitrogen fertilizer from Kellogg Biological Station, Michigan, USA - KB3-175-2 | ecosystem: Environmental > Terrestrial > Soil > Unclassified ... | reverse complement strand
GGCCGAAGAGCCGGCTCTCCGCCTCCGACTCCCGCAGACTGCTGGCCACCAGCGTGACGAAGGGCGAGCCCGCACGGGGTCCCCGCTCGTGCAGAAATCTGGCGAACGCCTCGCGGCCGGACCCCGGCTCCCCGATGAGGAGCACCGAGGAGGAGTGGGTCGCGATCTGCTGCAGGTCCGTGCGCAGCTGTTGCATCAACTTGCTCTTGCCGGCCGGCACCATGAGCGCGGGCACGAGCAGCTTGCCCGACTGGCGGCGGCGCCTCCCGGCATCGAGCGCCCTCTCCACGGTGCGCAGCAGCTTCGCGAGCGACAGCGGCTTCTCCACGAAGTCGAACGCGCCGAGGCGCGTCGCCTCGACAGCCGTTTCGACGGTTCCGTGGCCGGACATCATGACGACGGGACAACCATCCGTCACGGAAGCTGACCATTCGCGCAGCAAAGTGATGCCATCGACATCCGGCATCCAGATATCGAGCAGGACCAGATCGGGCGTCTGCCGCGCGCGCGAGGCGCGAGCCTGGGCCGCGTTCGCGGCGACGTCGACCTCGTATCCTTCCTCCGAGAGGATCTCCTTCAGCAGCCCGCGGATATCCGCCTCATCATCGACCACCAGAATGTGTGGAGCGTTGCGAGGCCCCGTCCCTGCGCCTCGCCCTTCGGGCCGGCTGTCGCCGTCCAAAATCGTTCCAGACGATTTAGTCATGCCCTCTCTCTCCGCAATTGTTCTCTTCGGTCACGCGCACCAGCCGCCTTCCGCGTGCTGTCGACCACAGGCAATAACACCCTGACAAGGGCACCGCCCTCGGGGCGGTTTTCGGCGTCGATCCGCCCCCCATGCTCCTCGACGATCTTCTTCACGATCGCCAGGCCGAGCCCCGTTCCCTTGGGCTTGCTCGTGACGTATGGATCGAAGACGCGGCCCAGCAGCTCGCGTTGGAATCCGGGTCCATTGTCACATACCGACATGGCCGCGTACTGACCCTCTTCGGCACCGGACTCGAGCCGGGTCGCGATCTCGAGCCGCGGCTGCGCCGCGCCTTCGAGCGCCTCGAGCGCATTGGTGACGAGGTTGTTGAGGATCTGTCGCACTCTGCCGCGATCGGCCTCGATGCTCTCGAGCCGCTCGTCCAGGCTGAGGTGGATGGCTGCGCGCGGATCCTGGGAGCGGTAGAGCTCCGCGACTTCGGTCACCAGCTGGTTCAGGCTGAAGCGGCTGACCCGCATCTCCGGCGCGCGCGCATACTCGCTGAAGGCGTTCACCATCTGCTGCATGCTCTCGACCTGCTGCACGATGGTATGGGTGGCCCGCTCGAGGATCTCCGCGTCCCGCGGCGCCATGCTGGCGAGCAGACGCCGGCGCAGCCGCTCGGCCGAGAGTTGGATCGGAGTCAGGGGATTCTTGATCTCGTGCGCGAGACGGCGGGCGACCTCGCCCCAGGCGGCGTCCCGCTGGGCCTGGAGGAGAGTCGTTATGTCGTCGAAGACGATGACATACCCGCGGTCGCCTTCTTCTCCCGGCAGCTGCGTGCACGCACACATGAGGTTGCGGCGCGCCAGGGTCCCATGCGTCGGACCGCCTTCGAGATCGAGCTGCTCGCGCCATTCCTCGCGCCCGCGCGCGAAGCGCACGGCGAGCGCCGCGACGAACTGTCCCAGGCGCTCGTTGCTCGCCGACAGCTCCGGCAGCGAGCGGCCGGTCGCCGCCGAGAGATCGGTGCCCAGGATGGCACCGGCCGCTTCATTGGCCATGCGCACGGTGAGCGTCCGGTCCACCGCGAGCACACCCGTGGAGAGCCGTGCCAGGATGATGGCCAGCCGCTCGCGCTCGCGCTCGACGGCCTGCTGACTGCGGGTCGCCTCCTCATGCGCCCGCCGCAGGCGCTTGGTCATGTCGTTGAAGGAATGCACCAGGAAGCCCATCTCGTCGCGCGAAGGCAGGGGCAGACGCGTGTCGAAGTCGCCCTTGCCGACGGCACGGGTGCCGGCGATGAGATCCTGGACCGGGCGCGCGAGCCGCTGCGCCGAGAAGATGGCGCCGTAGCATGCCGCCAGCATGGCGAGCAACAGGACCAGCGTCAGTGTCAGGCTGAAGCTGTACTTCAGCGGCTGGCGCAGTGCCGCGAGATTGCCGTACTGCGAATAGGATCGCTGCACGGCATCGGAGAGTGCGGCGAGCTGCGTCGGCACCGGATAGACCGCCATGACATAGCGGTCTTCTGGGCTGTCGGGTGACGCGCCGAGAGGCGCGCCGATGCGAATGAGGTACCGGCCGTTCGCCTGCGGCTCGAGGCTGACGTAGGGCCGGTGGTCGTTCACCCGCCGGACGAGATCGGCGGGTGGCGCGATCGGCACGCCGGCCAGTGGATTGTCGAGACTCGCGGTGAGGATGCGCTCGTGGTCGCCGAAGAGGACGATCTCGGAGGCAGCCGTCGCCCGCCGCTCCTCATCGAGGCGGGTCTGGATCTCGACGCCCGAGCGGGCCCCGAGCGAGCGGGCCAGCAGCTCGGTGCGCCGGGCGCATTCCTCCACGCGCAGATCGAGCGCCGCGCGCGAGAGCACCAGCGCGTCCTTCAAGCCCTGCCGTACCTCCACGCGAAACCAACTGTCGATGCCGCGGTTCAGGAATTCGAGCGACGACAGGTAGACGATGAGGAGCGGCGCCACCACCAGCGAGCCGAAGATGATCACCGTGCGCGCCGTCAGGCGGGAGCCCGGCACGTGGTTGCGGTAGTCACGCACCAGCTGCCAGAGCTTGCGCACCAGCAGGACGGTGAGGGTCAGCACACCCGCGATGTTGAGCAGCAGGATCCAGGGCTGCAGGCGGCCGAACTCTGAGGAGTTCTGCACGCTCTTGGCGAGCAGGAGCAGCAGTGCGCCGAGGCCGACGACGCCCCAGAGCGCGAGGGACCAGGCGCCGCGGCGCCGCGCGCGCAGCCGCTGCGTCGCATCGCGATCGTCGTTTACACCGGCAGAGACCATGAGTACCACTTGCTCACGCGTTGCCAGTCATCCGTCCAGAAGAGCAGCGCGCGCAGAGACGCCGGAAGCTTGCCGCGCCGCACGCCCGCGCGCACGCTGATGATATAGCGGCCTCCATCGAGCTGCGGCTCGACGAGGATGGGCCAGTTGTCGACCTTGCCAAGATAGGCCAGCGCCTCCTTCAGCGTATCGAAACTTTTCTGCTCGCCGCTGCGCACGTCACGGACGACGAAGCGGTCGGTGACCACGTGATAGGCAAGTTCCCGCCTGAGCGTAAGATCCACCACGTTCGCGTCGAACCAGAGATGCCGAACACGATCGACTCTCGCCTCGAGGTCGAACGTCAGCGTGACACCATCCTGCAGCGCCTCCCGGATCGCCGGATTCAGCGGGTACTGGACACGTGCGTAGAGCTGGATGACGCCGTGATCGAAGTTGACATAGGCGGAGCCGACCTGGAGCACCCCGTCGAGGGCATTGGCCAGGGCCAGCGTACCCGTGAGCGCGAGCAGAAGGGCGCAGGCCAGCCTGATCAGGCTCGGCCGCGAGCGCGCCGGCGAGCGCTCCGGTGGTGAGAACCGTCGTGGCATGAATGCAACGGCAAATGCTTAAGTCTCTCGGACCCGAACGTGCCGCTCAGGTTCCTCCCGTTGTGTTTTCGAGACAAGCATAATAGAACCCGTCGGTTCCCGCCGCTCCTCCGCAAAGCAGCTGGGTGCCTATCCCCCCCGCCTGCGCACCCGGAGCGAGATCTTCGCCGCGAGGCATGGGCGCCGGCCTCGCCCGCGGCTCCTCTGCCAGGAAGCGGCGGACAACGGCCTCATTCTCCGCCGGCAGGACGGAGCAGGTGGCATACACCAGCCGGCCCGCGGGAGCGAGCAAGCGAAAGACAGCCTTCAGGATCTCGAGCTGGGTGTGCGCGAAGCCCGCGATGTCCTCCGGGCGACGCAGGAGCTTGATATCGGGGTGGCGGCGAATGACCCCGGTGCCGGAGCACGGAGCGTCCACCAGAACCCGATCGTAAGGCCTGCCATCCCAGAAAGACCCGGGATCGCGCACGTCCGCCGCCACGAGCCGCGCCGTGAGGCCTAGACGCTGCAGGTTCTCCGCGACTCGCCCGAGGCGCCCCGCATCGATATCGACCGCGGTGAGATCGATGGGGCCGGGAACGCTCTCTAGCAGGTGGCTCGCCTTGGTGCCCGGAGCCGCACAGGCGTCGAGGACGCGCATCCCCGGCAGCAGCTCGAGCAGCGTGGGGGCGACTTGCGCACCGGCATCCTGTACGGATACCCACCCCTCCTTGAAGCCTGGCAGCACGGCCACGGACACCGGCCGCTCCAGTGTCACCGCTACTGAGCCGGGCCGAAGGGCGGTCCAGCCCACGACGCCCCCGGCGAGCCCGGCGGCCGCCAGGTCGCCCAGATAGTCGGCCGCGGAGCGACGCTGCACATTCAGGCGCAGCACCATGGGCGGATGGCCATTGTTGGCCTCCAGGATCTGCGGGTAATGCTCCGGCCAGTCGCTGGCCAGCATCTCCACCAGCCAACCTGGATGCGCCGCGCGGACGGCCGGGTCGGCATCGGCAGCCGCAAGCAGCGTCTCGCTCTCCCGGACGAAGCGCCGCAGGACAGCGTTGACCAGTCCCGTGGCGCGGGGCTGTCCGAGTATCCGGGTGGCGTCCACGGCCAGATTCACGACGAGCGCCGGGGCGTCGCGTGAATACTCGATCTGGTAAGCGGCTGTGATGAGGAGCGCATGGATGTCACGAGCCAACGCTCGCGGCGAGGTGAGAAGCGCTTCGACGGCGGGGCGCAGGCGCAAATACCAGCGCAGCGTACCGAGCGCGATGGCGCGGATGGCGCGACGGGACGCGCTCGCCTCCGCAGAGAGCAGCGCTTCGTCCGCGGATCGCCCACGGACCACGGCGGCCACGGCACGGGCGGCCTCTGCGAGTGCGCGAGCGCCCGGGTTCTCCAGCCTGCCGCTCAAGTCATCCCGCCCAGCACCATCGATCGCGCAAGCGCCCGCGGGCCCCGGGTGAACAACGAGGCCGGCTGGCGCTGGCCTCCGGGACGCTGTAGCAGCAGGAGATCCAGGCGACCCTCACCGCACTGGACGCGGATGTAACCCTCCCCATGGCTTCCGTCTGTGGCGACGATACAGCCGGGCTGTTCCGCAGCGGCGGCATTACCGTCGGACGCCAATCTGGCCGCATGGATGAGCAGCCGATCGGGTACGCCGCTCTGCGGGTCGCGGCATGCGGTCTCCGCCACGGGCCAGGGCTGCAGGGCTCTGATCTGCCGCTCGATTTCCGCTGCGGGGCGGCTCCAGTCGATGGGCGCCTCGCGCTTGTCCAGCTTGCGCGCATACGTGGCACCCGCGGAGGGCTGGGGATGGGGCTGCAGGGCACCGCTGCCGAGTCCCTGCAGCGCTTCGAGCAACAGCGATGCGCCCTCCGTGGCGAGCCTTGCGCGCAGGCTGGCGCCGGTGTCGCGGGCGTCGATCGCGAGCGGCCGCTGCAGCACAATGGGTCCGGTGTCGAGTCCCTCATCCATGAGCATGATCGTTATGCCGGTGATCTCATCGCCCGCGAGCAGGGCGCGCTCGATCGGCGCCGCGCCGCGCCAGCGCGGCAGCAGGGAGGCGTGGACATTCACGCAGCCGAGCCGCGGGATCTCCAAGACGGCCTTCGGGAGGAGGAGCCCATATGCCACGACGACCAACACGTCCGGGCTCCAGGCGACGAGCGGCGCCCGATCGTCGGCGGATTTGAGCGTCGCGGGTTGTGCGACGGGTATGGATGCATCCAGGGCGACCTTGACAGGCGATGGGCTCAGGTGCCGCCCCCGGCCTCGCGGCCGGTCGGGCTGCGTCAATACGCCCACCAACTGGTGCGGCGAATGCATCAGCGCACGCAGGGTCGGCACCGCGAATTCCGGCGTACCGGCGAATGCTATTTTCATATTGGCTGAAGGTCGCCTGCGGCGCTTTCAGCGAGACCCTACGCATTTCACCGCGGGCCAGGGAACGGCCCTGGCCCGCTCTGTCCTGCCACAGCTGCTAGAGGGCACCAGTGCGGCGCTCGGGCGCGGAGCGGGTCGCGCGCTCCTTGCGCTCCTTTTCCAGCTTCTTGCGGACCCGCTCGCGCTTGAGGCTGGAAATGTAATCGACGAACAGCTTGCCGTCGATGTGATCCATTTCGTGCTGGACACAGACGGCGAGAATGTCCTCGCAGTCGCGCTCGAAGAAGTTGCCATCGCGATCCTGCGCCCGGACGCGAATCCGGGAGGCGCGCTTCACCTCATCGAAATAGCCGGGAACGGAAAGGCAGCCCTCCTCTGTGGCGATCTCGCCTTCACGGAGGAGGATTTCCGGATTGATGAGGATCAGGGGGTCGTTGTGCTCGTCCGAGACATCGATGACCACCAGCCGCTGATGCACGTCGACCTGTGTCGCGGCGAGGCCGATTCCCGGGGCGGCATACATGGTTTCCAGCATGTCGTCGACGACCCGGTGCAGGTCCGCGTCGAACCGGGTGACGGGCTGGGCTCGGGTGCGCAGCCGGGGATCAGGGAATTCGAGAATGGATCTAATCGCCATAGAGGTTCGATTGCGGCGCGACGGAGGGGTTCAAGGGGCTGGGGTGTCCAAGCCAGGCCGTGACCGAGCGCACAACTTGACATTAAGTCGCTCTGCACCCGATACCGGCATGCGATTATAGCCCGCCCATTCAAGCTGGTCGCAGCCGGCCGGTCGCAAACGGCCGGAGTCAAGGTGGTGAGGATGGTCTCGAATCTAGGTTTCCGGGCTCGCTTGGCTGCGGGTCTCGCTCTGTCGGTCACATTGGCCGGCTGCTCATTGCTGCATGGCTCCCGCCAGGCGGCTCCCAGTGCGCCCGAGGACTCCGCGCCGCCGGCCGCTCAGGCGCCGGCCGCAGGCGATAGCCAGACCGCCACCGAGGCCGCAGTCGCGGCTGCCGATGCCCAGCCTCAGGCCGCGGCGGCACCGGCGCCACAAATCAATCCGAATGCGCCCATGGCCTATACGGTCAAGCGCGGCGACACCCTCTGGGGCATCGCCTCGATGTACCTGCGGGATCCCTGGGACTGGCCGGAAGTCTGGTACATCAATCCGCACATTCACAATCCGCACCTGATCTATCCGGGTGACAAGCTGGCCCTGGCCTATGACAGCCACGGCCGGCCGCAGATCAGACTGGTCGAGGCCAGCGCACTACGGCTCGAGCCGCGGCTGCGCAGCGCGCCCATCACCTCCGCGATTCCCACGATCCCGTACTCCAACATCGCCGCGTTTCTCGCGCGGCCGACCGTGCTCACCGAGGATGAGGTACGCGACGCCCCGCACGTGGTGGCGTTCCGCAACGAGCACGTGATCGCCGGTTCCGGCCATATCGCCTACATCCGCGGTCTCGGGGCCGCGGACCATGCGCGCTACAGCGTGGTCCATGTCAGCGAGAAGGTACGCGATCCGGATACCGGGCGCACATTGGGTTACCTCGGCATCTACACGGCCACGGCTTTGATCTCCCAGCCGGTCTCCGACCCGGCGCGGGCGGTCCTCATCGACACGTCGCGGGAAACACTGCGCGGCGACAGACTCTTGTCGAGCGATGTCCAGGCCCCTCTCAATCTCGAGCCCCGCGCCCCCGCCACCCAGGTCGATGGCAAGATCGCCTGGATCGTGGGCGACACGGGCGTCAGTGATCTCGCGGGTCAGTATGACATCGTGGTGATCAACCGCGGGTCCGATGCCGGCCTCGAGCCGGGGAACGTGTTGGAAGTGGATCAGGCCGGCGAAGAGGTGCGCGACACCTACGGCGCGCATGCCGGCGTATTTCGGCACCTGGGCGCCATGGGAACGTCGCTGGCGCCGAAGGTGCGCCTGCCCGATGAGCGCGCCGGAACGTTGCTCGTCTTCAAGACGTATCCGAAGCTGAGCTTCGGGCTGATCGTCGGCGCCTCCGACACGATCGCGGTCGGCGACATCGTACACAATCCTTGATTGTGTGCCACCTGCGGCGGCGGGGCACATCCTGTGCCTTATCGTCTACAGCCGTGTTATTTCACGCCGCGCGGACGGGCGGAGGATGCCTTGCGGGCTGTCTTACGGCCAACCGGCTTGCTCTTTGCGGGCTTCTTCGCCGCGCTGGCCGGGCGGCGTCTGCCGGTCTCAACGGTTGAGCCGTTGCTGCGCTGCGCGGAAGCCGCTGCGCGGCGCGGTGCCGCCGCATGAGCGCCTTCGACTCTTCGGCCCGCGGCGGGAGCACGTGCGCGTGACGGCGCGGAAGGCTGGGCCGGAGAGCGAGGGGGTTTCGCAGCGCCCTTTCCGTCCGTTGCCGCTGCGGCGGGAGTAGCCGCGCCCGGCCCGGCAGCGCCTCGCTTGCCGCGACCGCGCCCGAACCGGCCTTTGCCCCGCTCCGGCGCCTGCGCCAGCAGCTCGCGACACTCCTCGAGCGTCACGGATTTCGGCTCCCGATCCTTTGGGACCTTCGCGTTCTTCTTGCCGTCGGTGATGTAGGGGCCGTAGCGGCCATTCAACACCTGGATGTTGTCTACATTGAAGTCGGCGATGATGCGGTTGGCATCGGCTTCCTGCTTCAGCCGTATGACTTCGAGCGCCCGCTCCAGCGAAACCGTGTATGGGTCGTCGTCCTTCAACGATACATACTTGCTGCCGTACTTGACGTAGGGGCCGAAGCGGCCGATGTTGGTGACGACCGCCTCTCCGTCGGCGGTCGCGCCGAGCGTGCGCGGCAGCTTGAAGAGCTCCATCGCATCGCCGAGCGTGATCGCGTCCATCTTCTGCCCGGGCCGCAGGCCGGCGAAACGCGGCTTCTCGACATCGTCCTTGGTGCCGATCTGCACGAAAGGACCGTAGCGTCCCATTCGCACCGTGATCGGCTTCCCGGTCGCCGGATCCTTGCCGAGCTCACGCGCCTGCGCGACCTCCTCGCGCGAGACGTTCTTCTCGATCCGCTCCACCTGGCGGATGAAGGGCTTCCAGAACTTGTCGAGCGGCTGTGTCCAGTCCTCCTCGCCGCGTGAAATCGCGTCGAGCTCGTCCTCCATCGCCGCCGTGAAGCCGTACTCCACGTAACGGTGGAAATGATGTGTCAGGAACCGGTTGACGATCTTGCCGATGTCGGTCGGAACGAAACGGCGCTGGTCCATCTCGACATACTCCCGGTCCTGGAGCGTCGAAATGATGGTCGCGTAGGTGGAGGGACGGCCGATCCCGTGCTCCTCCAGCGCCTTCACCAGAGACGCTTCGCTGTAGCGCGGCGGCGGCTCCGTGAAGTGCTGATCCGCCTGCAACTTCACGAGGTCGACGAGATCGCCTTCCTGTAATGGAGGCAGGACGTGATCGCCCTCCTCGGACTTAACGTCATCCGCACCCTCCTGGTACACGGCAATGAATCCAGGCTTCACCAACGTCGAGCCGTTGGCGCGCAACACGTGACGCTCCGGCCCATCCGGGCCTGCGAGCATGTCGACCGCAACCGTATCGAAGATGGCCTGTGCCATTTGCGAGGCGACGGCGCGCTTCCAGATCAACGCGTAGAGCCTGTAGAGGTCGTTGTCGATCTTCCCCTCGACATCGCCCGGCGTGATGGCGGCCGAGGTCGGCCGGATCGCCTCATGGGCCTCTTGGGCATTCTTCGACTTCGTCTTGTAGACGCGCGGCTCCTCAGCGACCTCTTCGTTGCCGTAGAGACGGCCTGCGACCTCTCGGATCTCGCGAACCGCTTCCGCCGCGAGCGATACCGAGTCGGTACGCATGTAGGTGATGAGGCCGACGTTGCCTTCGCCGAGATCGAGGCCCTCGTAGAGTTGCTGCGCGAGGCGCATCGTGCGCCGGGCGTTGAAGCTGAGCTTGCGCGCCGCCTCCTGTTGCAGAGTCGAGGTGGTGAAGGGCGGGGCCGGCGTGCGCCGCCGCTGCTTGCGATCCACCGCAATGACGCGCAACTGACCCAACCGGTCCGGTGTGCCGCCGTCCTGCGAGGCCGCTTGCCGCGCCGCGTTGAGGATGCCGCGCTCGACTTCGCGCGCCTGCGCCTCGTTGGTAAAAGAGAACTGCTCGACTTTCTTCCCGGTGTACTCGGTGAGCTTCAGCGGGAAAGCCGGCGATCGATGCGTGCCTTCGCCCTCGAGCGTCCAGTACTCCTGAGCGACGAAGGCCGCGATCTCTTCCTCGCGCTCGCAGATCATGCGCAGCGCGGGGCTCTGCACGCGGCCCGCCGAGAGGCCGCGCCGGACCTTCTTCCAGAGAAGCGGCGAGAGATTGAAGCCGACGAGGTAGTCGAGCGCCCGGCGCGCCTGCTGCGCATTGACCAGATCGAGCGACAGATCGCGCGGCTGCGCCACCGCCTCGCGGATCGCGTTGCGCGTGATCTCATAGAAGACCACCCGATGGACCGCCTTGCCGTCGAGCTCGCCGCGGGACTTGAGGATCTCCTTCAGGTGCCAGGCGATTGCCTCGCCCTCGCGATCCGGGTCGGTGGCGAGATAGAGCGCTTTCGACTTCGCGAGCCCGCGGGCGATGCTCTCGACGTGGCGTGCGTTCTTCTCGAGCACCTGGTAGCGCATCGCATAGCCACGCTCCGTATCGACTGCCCCTTCTTTCGGGACGAGATCGCGGACGTGGCCGTACGAGGCCAGCACCTCGAAGTCCTTACCCAGGTATTTCTTGATGGTCTTCGCCTTGGCGGGCGATTCGACCACGACCAGATTGTCAGCCATGTCTCAGCGGTCCCTCGACGCGATCAGTGCCGGACGGAGCCGTCGGCAGCCGACATGACGCTCTCGAAGCGCGCGAACGCGAGCTCCTGTCCCGGCTGGCTGGAGAGAACGAGGAGCACCACCCATTTGAGCTGCTCTACGTCCACTTCGTCGACGTCCAGCGCCAGCGCTCGCTCGATGACGAGCTCGCGCTGCCGCGGTGCGAGGACGTGCTGGCGGTCCAGCAGCATCAGGAAAGCGCGGCAGTCCGGCGACAACCGCGACAGCTCGCCGTCCGCGAAAACGCGCAATCCTCCGCCGCCGGCCTCTGCGTCCGCCGCGGCCGGGGACGCCCGCTGATCGCCGACCAGCGCCGAGAGCCACTCCATCGCGTGGACGACTTCGCTGACCGAGAAGCCTCGTTTCTGCAGGTCCTGAAGCATGTGATGCCGTTCCGGCACGTCCCCGGGCTCGGCCAGCATGTAGTGGTCGTAAACGTAAATCAGCACTTTCAGAACACTGCCGGTGGTCATTTGGATAATCGGCCGTACAGGCCGCCGGGATACGGCGCGATGCGCCCTTCTAGCTCGAGAATCAGCAACATCGAGGCGATCGACTCGCCGGACAAGCCTGAGCGGGCCACGAGCGTATCGATGGTCGCGGGTTCGAAACCGAGCGCATCTAACAGCATTTCATACTCCTTGTCCAATGGGG
>Ga0134126_10010928_pt1 | contig 11435 bp, 11 predicted proteins | sample KB31752_FD_96881 | JGI IMG/M metagenome (GOLD analysis project Ga0134126, IMG submission 96881) | Terrestrial soil microbial communities with excess Nitrogen fertilizer from Kellogg Biological Station, Michigan, USA - KB3-175-2 | ecosystem: Environmental > Terrestrial > Soil > Unclassified ... | reverse complement strand
TCCAGACGTGAGAATGCCCGTAAGAATGGGCACTTCTCCCAGGGAAACCGCTAAAAAGCCTGATCGGCGAATCTCGGTCGCTCCGATGATGGATTGGACCGACGATCTACCAACGTCTTTGCAGGTCAAGCTCTTACGGTGACGAGAAAACGCTTGTCTCCTTTACGTCTCCTCAATAACAGGATCTGGACCGTCACGCCCCAGAATTTCTGGCCATGACGCAGGCTTTTCAGCGAGCAGCACCTGGTACTGGTATCGCCGGCGGCGCGAATGACGGCATGATGAGCGGATCGTAGACCCACTGCATTCCGCCTTGAGCCAGCCGGTGCGGGCTGCAGTCCCAAATGATCCCGATTCCGCACTCGCGGGCCACCGGCCCAAGCGCTCCGCGCGATTTATACGTATATGCAGGGACGCTTCGTGAGGCGACCATGCAATTCAATTCAACTAAACGGGTCGGAGAGAGATGCGATTCGCCCCGATCAAGGTCCAGCCCGTTCAGGATATGCCCGGCCTGAAGCCGCTTTCGCGCGCACGGCTTGGTTGTTGGGGCTTTCCTCAAACCTTGCAAAGCATCCGCGTCCTACGTACCGCGCTGCGGTCGACGTTTCTCACTGACCAGGCCGAGTAGTTGCGCCTGGCCGGCAAAACGCTGTGCCATCTGCCCACAAACAAGATCGCAGAGTTGGTGAACGCGCGGATCGGCAATTTTGTAGTAGGCGCTGGTCCCCTGCGCCATCCGCTCGACAAATCCCAGCCTGGTCAGCGTTGCCAAGTGCTTGGACACGTTCGCCTGGCTGCAACCAAGCAGTTCGGTTAGTTCCCCTACGTTGTGGGGCTTTTCGCTCAGCCTGTTCAGGATCTTCAGGCGGAGCGGCTCGGAAAGAGCGCGAAAGTACTCAGCCACGTGCAAGAGCGCTCGATCATCCAGCGTCTTCATCAAGTTGCACTCCCTAGTGCGTTGCCGCATCAGAGTATAGCCCATAAGCGCCAGTTGCGCATATAGCCATATGGCGATAGAGTGATCATGTGGAGAAGATGCAATGAAACGCAAGGTGCTGATTGCTGTGTCTGGCGTATTGATCGCCTTGCCGGCACTTGCGGGAACGCCTGCGACGTATGACGTCACGGTCAGCGCTCAGGACGGTAGCTATGCGGCGACCGGTACGGTCGAGGCCGTACGTCAGGGCACCCTCGGCGCCCAAGTCTCCGGGCGGGTGCTTGAGGTGCTGGCGCGCAGCGGGGACGCGGTCAAAGCCGGACAGCCCCTGATTCGCATCGAAGCTGAGGATGCGGTCGATGCCGCGTCGGCCAGCGCGGCAACCGCGAACGGTGCGGCGGCACGGCTCGCCACGGCGCGGGCCGATTACGAGCGAGCGCAGCGATTGCATTCCCAGGACTACATCAGCGTTGCCGCACTGCAACGAAGTGAGGCGGCGCTTCATTCCGCTGAGGCCGAAGCGCAGGCATCGGCAGCGGCAGCCAATGCGGCACGTACGCATGCGGGCTGGCGCACCGTTAGCGCACCTTACGCAGGGCACGTCACAGAGGTGCTGGTGACGGCGGGTGACTTGGCCACCCCGGGCAGGCCTCTGGTCGCCCTTTACGCTCCGAGTGCCCTACGGGTCATCGCGCACGTGCCCGAGTCTGTCGCCAGTAAACTGCAGAGCACAAAGCCCGCCTATCTGGATGGCGTCGAGCCCGGGCGCGCTCCCCTGCAGGTCAGCAGCTGGTCTGTGGTGAGCGCCGTAGACCCTGCCACGCACAGCGTCGAAGTGCGGGCAGAGTTGCCTGCTGGAACCCAACTGCAGCCCGGGCAGTTCGCCCGACTGCTGCTGCCGCGTGAACGCGCCGCGGCGCAGCTGCGCATCCCGGTGCGCGCGGTCCTGACACGTAGTGAAGTCACGGCCGTCTATGTCGTGGATGCCACCGGAGCGACACACTTGCGCCAGGTGCGGCTGGGTCCGGTCGCGGGCGAAGAGGTCACCGTCCTTTCTGGCCTGCAGGGCGGCGAGAAGATCGCCCTTGACCCCGTAGCAGCCGGCAGAAACTGACGCGCCATGGGCATGGCCGGTCGCATTGCCAGGCACTTCTTGACAGCACGCATCACGCCGCTGTTGGCGCTGGTGGCATTGCTCGCGGGTCTGTTCGCTGCACTCGTCACGCCGCGCGAGGAAGAGCCTCAGATTAACGTGACCATGGCGAACGTACTCATTCCCTTCCCGGGGGCCTCTGCCCGGCAGGTGGAGCAGTCGGTCGCAGGGCCCGCCGAGCAGGTCCTTGGGCAGATGGCCGGTCTTGACCACGTGATGTCTGTGTCTCGTCCCGGGCTTGCCGTGATCACTGTGCAGTTCAAGGTGGGCGTGCCGCGCACCGAGGCACTCGTCCGTCTCTATGACACGCTGCACTCGAACCGCGACTGGCTGCCGGCCGGCCTGGGAGTCGGTGAGCCGCTCGTCAAACCCAAAGGGATTGATGATGTTCCGATCCTGACGGCGACCTTGTATGACCGGCGTCCCGGGAGTGGTGCGCTTGAGTTGGAGCGCGTCGCGCACGCGATGGAGGCGGAACTTAAACGGGTCTCGGGCACCCGCGAGGTCGTCACGGTGGGCGGACCCCGGCGCGTCATCAACATCGTTCTTAACCCTCAGGCACTTGGCGCGGTCGGAATCACCGTGGCCGATCTGTCGCGCGCCCTGCAGTCGGCCAATAGCGGAATGCCAGCCGGCAGCCTCCTGAGTGGCGGAGAGTCCGTCGCTGTTGATGGCGGAAACCTATTGACCGGCGCTGAGGAAGTCGCCGACCTTGTCGTTGGCGTCCACGGTGGGCGCCCGGTGTTCCTGCGGAATGTCGCCACTATCACCGATGGCACGCCATCGCCCGAGCGCTACGTCTGGTATGGCACCTCGGGCAAGGGGGCCACCGAATACCCCGCTGTCACGCTCAGCGTTACCAAGAAGCCCGGCGAGAATGCGGTCGACGTCACGTCGCGCCTGCGCACGCGCATAGCCGAACTGAAGAACAGCGTCATTCCAGAGGGCGTAGGCGTCGAGATCAGCCGTGATTACGGCGCAACCGCGAACGACAAGGCGCTCAAGCTCATTGAGAAGCTGATCTTTGCCACCGCCTCGGTCGTAGCCCTCGTGTTCTTCGCCATGGGGCGGCGTGAGGCCGCAATCGTCGGCATCGCGGTCGCACTTACGCTCACCGCCACATTGTTCGCATCCTGGGCCTGGGGATTCACCCTCAACCGCGTCAGCCTGTTTGCACTCATCTTCTCAATCGGCATTCTCGTGGACGATGCCATTGTGGTCGTGGAGAACATCCACCGACACCTGCACCTGACGCCGGGCCGGCCGCTCGATGAGCTCATTCCGGCCGCGGTGGACGAGGTCGGCGGGCCCACGATCCTGGCGACCCTCACCGTGATCGCCGCACTCCTGCCGATGGCGTTCGTCGGCGGACTGATGGGCCCGTACATGGCCCCGATCCCGATCAACGCCTCCATGGGCATGGTGATTTCCCTCGCCATCGCCTTTGTGCTGACCCCGTGGCTCGCGCGCCTGTGGCTGCGTCCGGCAGCGCCGGGCAAGCACGGCGGTATGGCGACCCGTATTGAGCCGCTGGTGCGCGGCATCTTTCGGCCGTTCCTTGACCTATCAAATGGCCAGCGGAACCGGCGCCGGCTCTGGGCTGGCGTGGGTGGCTTGATTCTCATCTCCGTGGCCCTTCCGGCAGTGCAGTGGGTCGTGCTGAAAATGCTGCCGTTCGACAACAAGTCGGAGTTCCAGGTGGTGGTCGATATGCCGGCAGGAACGCCGCTGGAACGCACTGCCGCAACACTCGCAGACCTGAGCCGCTATCTCGCGACGGTACCGGAAGTTAGTAACTATCAGGTCTATGCAGGGCTCGCCGCGCCGATCAACTTCAATGGGCTGGTGCGCCAGTACTACCTGCGCGCCGGGGCCGAGTTGGGTGACATCCAGGTGAACCTCGTAAGCAAGCACAAGCGCAGCGATCAGAGCCATGCCATCGCGGCGCGCTTGCGGCCGCAGTTGGCGACGATCGCCGCTCGCAGTGGCGCGGTGGTGAAGGTGGTGGAAGTGCCACCCGGTCCACCAGTGCTCGCTCCGATCGTCGCTGAAATCTACGGTCCGGACGACGCCGGTCGTCTCAAAGTCGCCGAAGCCGTGCGTACGGCCTTCCTCCGCGCGCCGGGGCTGGTCGATGTGGACGCCTCCTACATCAGCGCCGCGCCGCGTCAGGTCGTGGCGGTCGACCGGGAGAAGGCCGCGCTGCTCGGCGTGGCCGACGCCGAGGTTGTTTCGACGTTGCGGGCGGGTATCGCCGGAATGGATGCAACTTATCTGCAGGATGCAACCAAATACCCCGCTGCACTTCACCTGCAGTTGCCGGACAGCACGCGCGGAAGCCTCGATGCAGCCCTGAATCTCGGCGTGCGCGCCGGCAGCGGCGCCATCGTCCCCCTGGGATCGCTGGTCGAGGTGCGCACTACCTCCGTTGAGCAGCCGCGCTACCACAAGGACCTGCTGCCCGTGGTCTACGTCACGGGCGATGAGTCGGGGCGCGTCGACAGCCCCCTCTACGGGATGTTCGGACTGCGCGGAACCATCGGCCGGATTGTTGCCCCCGACGGCGGCGGCATCACGGAATACTTCATCCACCAGCCCAGCGATCCCTATCGCGGCTATGCGCTGAAGTGGGACGGCGAGTGGCAGATCACCTACGAAACGTTCCGGGATATGGGGGCGGCCTATGCGGTCGGCCTGGTTCTGATCTACCTGCTGGTGGTGATGCAGTTTGGCTCCTACCTCACGCCACTAATCATCATGGCGCCTATCCCGCTCACGATCATTGGCGTCATGCCGGGCCATGCACTGTTGCACTCCCAGTTCACGGCCACATCCATGATCGGCATGATTGCGCTCGCCGGCATCATCGTCCGCAACTCCATCCTGTTGGTCGATTTCATCAACCTGCAGATTGCGGGCGGAATCGAGTTCCGCGAGGCTGTCATCCGCTCGGCGATCACCCGTGCGCAGCCGATTATTCTCACCGCACTGGCCGCAATGCTCGGCGCGCTCTTCATTCTCGATGATCCGATCTTCAACGGGCTCGCGATCTCGCTGATCTTCGGCATCTTGGTCTCCACCGTCCTGACGCTGGTGGTAATCCCACTCTTGTTCTATGCCCTCTACCGCAAGACGTATTCGGCGCCAGTCACTCAAGCCATCACTTCAACGGAGCAAACACCATGACTTCTTGGCAACTCACTCGTGTCATTGCGGGCACTTTCATCCTTGTGTCGCTTGCCTTAGGGGTGCCTGGCAGCCCGATCTTCCAGAGCAGCTACTGGCTGTGGTTCACGGCCTTCGTAGGGATCAATTTGCTACAGAGCGGACTGACGCGCTGGTGTCTGATGGAGCGCATCGTGCACGGGCTCGGCCTCAAGGCCAGCACCGACTAACGCGGCCGCGGAGCAGAGTCTCATGCAAATCGTCTTTCCCGGTTGTCTGTCGGTGCAGCGCGTGGCGCGCGCAGGGATCGGCGCGCATCTCACTCGCAGCTCCGGCACCGTAACGGGTCGGCTGGCCGGAACTAGCCGGCCAGCCAGTGCGTTAAGCATCGTGAAACGCGCGGCCTTCATTGGACTCCTCTTTATTTGTGGCAATGCACGGGCCGCAAATCTGGGCGTTGCCGATGCCTGGCAGGCCGCCATGCAGCACGATCCGACGTTCGAGTCCGCGCGCGCCCAGTGGGAAGCGGGTCGAACTCACGCCGCTCAGGGGCGCGCGCTGTGGATGCCCACGCTCGCGGTACAGGGAAGTGTTGGCCTTGCGGATCAACAGACCCAGACTTCCGGCGCCGCGTTTTCGGCACCGGGCTTGGGAAGTGCGACCGGGGTGGACTTTCAGACCAGCGTCAACAACGGGACGTCCCGCCAGTGGGCCTTCGTGGCGGAGCAGCCACTCTACGACCCTGGTCGCCTGGCGGATTTCACCATGCAAAAGAACACCGCAGCAGCAGCGGACGCCCAATTCCAGCAGGCCAAGCAGGATCTTCTGCTGCGTACGGCGCGGGCATACTTCGCCGTGCTCAATGCCCGTGCCCAACTCGTGGCGTTGCGCCGACTGCACGTCGCAGCCGAGCGGGCGCGCGCGAGTGCCCAGGGGCGCTACGAGAGTGGCGATATACCTGCGACCGACATGCGCGAAGCGCAAGCGAGCGCCGATGCCATCGGCGTACAGGAACTCGATGCGCGGTCGGCGGTGACGCTGAGCGAGGCGACCTTCACCGATTTGACGGGTCTGGACCCTGTGGCGCTGAAGGAATTGCCCGAGACCGAACCGGCGGGGTTGCCTGCACCCGATTCACTGGATTCCTGGACGCAGCGAGCCCTCGCAGGCAGCCCGCAATTGGCGCTTCAGCGCCTGGCGGTGGCGAGCGCGTCGGCGCAGGTGGAGCGCTACGGAATGCTCGCGTCACCAAAAGTCAGCGTGGTGGCGCGAGTCGGGCATGAGTCGTTACAGGGCAACGGTGACTTTGGCGCCGCGGACATCAACGGACGGGAGGCCAGCATCGCCCTGCAGGCGTCCATACCGCTCTTTACCGGCGGGTTGCGCAGCGCACAACGCCATGAAGCGAAGGCCTTAGAGCACAAGGCTGGCGCGGACCTTGATGCCGCCGATCAGCTGGTGCGTCAGCAGGCGCGGGCTGCGTGGCTGGCCCTGACCACGGCGGCCTCTCGCGTCTATGCGCTACAGCGTTTGCATGGGTCTGCACAGGATCGACTGGGCGCGACGCGGCTCGGCGTCGAGATTGGCGATCGCACCGCGCTCGAGCTGCTCAACGCAGAGGCGGACTTCCTGCGTTCCGGCACTGACTTCCAGAGGGCGCAGTCGGACTGGCTGCTTGCCGATCTACAGCTTGAGGCCGTGGCCGGTGCGCTCTCGGAGGCAGATCTTGAACGAGTCGACCGGCATCTTGTCGATCGCAACACCGGATCCAAATGACCTACCAAAGCACTATTCACGTACGGGGAACACCATGGCTCACATTGTAGGTATTGGAGCGGGAATCGGCGGGCTACCCGCGGCCTACGAACTGCGCGCGAAGCTTGGTGCCGAGCACCGCATCACGGTAATCAACGCCGTGGACTACTTCCAGTTCGTGCCCTCGAACCCCTGGCTTGCGGTGGGTTGGCGCGATCGCGCTGGCATTTCTTTCCCTGTCGCCCGGTATCTGAAGCGCCGCAATATCGACTTCATTGTGCAACGCGTCGACAAGATCGATGCGGCGGGCAACTGCCTGATGCTCGCAGACGGGACCACCGTGTCCTACGACTACCTAGTTATCACTACCGGGCCTAAGCTCGCCTTTGACGAAGTGCCGGGCGCTGGCCCCGCGGGCGGACACTCCCATTCAATTTGCACCGTAGACCACGCCGAGAAGACCTGGGCGGCGTATCAGGAATTCTTAAAGAGCCCAGGGCCGGTCGTTGTCGGTGCGATGCCGCTGGCGAGCTGCTTCGGACCCGCCTACGAGTTTGCCTTCATCCTCAGCACTGACCTTAAGCGCCGCAGGATTCGTCATAAGGTGCCCATCACCTTTGTCACCAGCGAGCCGTACATCGGACACCTCGGTCTTGGCGGCGTCGGCGACTCCAAGAGCATGCTCGAATCGGAGTTCCGCAATAACGATATCAAGTGGATCACCAACGCCAAGACTACCAAGCTAGATCCGGGCAAGATGTTTGTCACTGAGCTCGATCGAAACGGGCAGCTCGTGAAAGAGCATGAATTGCCCTTCACCTTCGCGATGATGCTGCCAGCCTTCAAGGGCGTGGACGCGGTGGCCGCAGTCGAGGGGCTGTGCAACCCGCGTGGTTTTGTGATGGTAGACGAGAACCAACGCAGCAAGAAATACAGGAATATCTTTTCGGCGGGGGTGTGCATCGCCATACCGCCGGTGGAGGTGACGCCGGTTCCCACCGGAGCGCCCAAGACCGGCTACATGATTGAGACCATGGTCACGGCGATCGTGCATAACATTGCTTGTGACATAGCCGGCCAGCCGGCCACCGCCAGGGGTACCTGGAACGCCATCTGTCTTGCCGACATGGGCAGTACCGGCGCTGCCTTTGTCGCGCTTCCCCAGATCCCGCCCCGCAACGTCAATTGGTTCCGCAAGAGTCGGTGGGTGCACTGGGTCAAGATCGCCTTCGAGAAATACTTCATTTACAAAATGAAGCGCGGCAATTCAGAGCCGGTCTATGAAAAATTCATGTTGCGTGCCCTGGGCATCAAGCGCCTGGACAGCTGACGAAGTCCGCAATGCCCGCGAAATCTCCTGGCCGGATGGACGGCGCTATTTGTACGAGAGGAATTTGAAAATGTCACATCATCCCCTGAAGGTAGAAACGCTCGACCCCACCGAGGTGTCGCGGCTACTCGAAGCCGGCAATGTGCTCCTGATCGATGTTCGGGAACCGGCGGAGTTCGCAGCCGAGCGGATCCAAGGCGCCTTGCTCTATCCACTTTCAACCTTTGACGCCGCAGTGCTCCCGCCGGATGGCGCGCGGCGGGTGGTGTTTCATTGCGCGGGCGGTCGGCGCTCGCTGACCGCGGCGGAAAAGAGACTAGCGGCCGGGGGTGCGCATGCCGCTCACATGGGTGGTGGCATCGCTGCCTGGAAGACCGCCGGCCTGCCGGTCATTGCCCCCGGAAGCTGAGGTGCACTATGCAGCCTTATCCACATACCTATAGCGTCACGGCCGGGGGCGCGGCCACCGGTCTGGTTCCGGTCGAATCCCAGGGGCTGCCCCGCCTGGACACCGCGCCGCCCCGGGAATTCGACGGGCCCGGCGACGTCTGGTCACCTGAAACCTTGCTGGTGGCCGCGATCGCCGATTGCTACATCCTGACCTTTCGCGGGATCTCCCGGGCTGCGAAATTCGACTGGGTCGAGCTCACGTGCGTGGTCGAAGGGGTCGTGGAGCGGGTGAATGGCGTCACGCGCTTTACCGGCTATTCGAACCGCGCCACCCTGACTGTGAAGTCAGGCGCCGATCATGCCAAGGGTGATGAACTTCTGGAGCGCGCTGAGCGCGTGTGCCTCGTGAGCAATTCCTTGCTGGGTGAGCGCAGGCTCACGGCTAGTGTGGTGGAGCTCTAGCATGAGCATGTGGGATGAGCGTTATGCTGAGGAGCGCTTTTTCTACGGCACGCAGCCCAATGACTTCCTGCGTACGCACGCCGCCGCAATCCGGCCCGGTGGGCGGGTGCTTTGCCTTGGAGAAGGGGAGGGACGCAACGCGGTCTTTCTGGCCGGCTTGGGGCTTGCGGTGGTCGCACTCGACCAGTCAGAAGTGGGACTTCACAAGGCACTCCAGTTGGCCGCCACTCGTGGGGTCTCGATCTCCATGCTGCAGGCAAGTCTTGAGAACTACTCCATCGAACCCGGCGACTGGGATGCCATCGTGTCCATCTGGTGTCATCTGCCGAGCTCGCTGCGCGGCAAGGTCCACCGCCAGATTGGCGCTGGCCTGAAGCCAGGCGGCCTATTCCTGCTGGAGGCTTATCGGCCTGAACAGCTCAAGTTCGGCACCGGTGGCCCGAAAGACGCGGATATGTTAGCGACGCTGGCCCAATTGCGCGGTGAGCTCTCCGGGTTGGAATTCGAGTACGCAGCCGAATCGGAGCGTGATGTGCAGGAAGGACAGGGGCATGCCGGCCGGAGCGCGGTCGTACAGGTACTCGCGCGCAAGACTCGCTGAGCCGGCACTCACGTGACTCACTGGCTGATCACCCTGCTGTGCGGTTCCCTGGTGGGCTGCACGCTGGGCCTGATCGGTGGCGGCGGCTCCATCCTCGCCGTACCGCTACTGCTCTATGTGGTGGGTATCCGGGATCCTCACATCGCCATCGGCACCAGTTCGCTGGCGGTAGGCGCCAATGCCGCCGCAAACCTGGTGGGCCACTGGCGACTAGGCAACGTCAAGTTGCCGTGTGCGTTCGTGTTTGCACTGGCGGGCGTAGTCGGGGCGCTTGTCGGCTCGACGCTAGGTAAGATGATCGACGGGCAGAAGCTTCTGCTCCTGTTTGCCGTTGCCATGCTGGCCGTCGGAGTCGCCATGCTGAGGCGGCGCGAGGAAGCCGGCGATCCAGCCGTACACATTAACCTGGCTATCGCCCTTCGCCTGATGGGGGTCGGGTTCCTGACCGGACTACTCTCCGGTCTCTTTGGTATCGGCGGCGGTTTCCTGATCGTTCCGGGACTGATGCTCGGAAGCGGGATGCCCATACTGTATGCCGTCGGCTCGTCGCTCTTCTCGGTGGCGGCATTCGGATTCACGACGGCGGCCAACTACGCCTGGTCGGGCCTGATCGACTGGTCTGTTGCACTCGTATTCATTGCCGGCGGGGCGGCGGGCGGACTCCTCGGCATTCGCCTTGCAACCAGAATCTCGAAGCAACGAGGGACGCTCGCGCGGATTTTTGCGGGACTGGTGATCCTGGTGGGTGTCTATATGTTCGTACGAACTCTGGTGCATTGGTAACGCTGGCGTCGATCACGGTGCGTATATGGCAAATATGATGATAGAGGACGTCCATTGATATCGAGGACGATCTCAGTCGCACCGATGATGGATTGGACCGACGAAGTGGCATTCGCCTTTTAAATCATTCGCTTGGACGACCCTAAAAGAGCTTGTCTCCTTTACGTCTCCTCAAGGAGCTGAGGTTAGCGGCAGGCAGGCTCGGGTGGCCGCACGCCTCGGCCTCCCTCAACATGCGTCAAGGCGTTGCTCGCGGGAAGGATCGACCAGTTCAGCCTCGACCCTTGGTGAATGCCACACGCGCTGGGCTGCCGAAGCGGACGAACGGAGCGGCCAGCTACAAGTTCCTGAGATCCCACGCGGGGTCGCTAACGCACTGCAGGCGGGTCGGGTTGAACGTCCCAGATCGGCCAGAAGCGGTCCTAAGGGCATCCGGAATCCAGGCCGCAAACCGGACGTTTCCCGTCAAAACATCGAAGGCAATGCCGTGGCTTAGCGCGGTACCCTGCTCGTTCGCGAAGGTAGAAGTCGCGCGACGCGACAGCCGCCGAGGTGGGGGGGGCGGCAGATGATTGAGCAGCTGTCGAAGTCCGAATGCGTGTATGAGGGTGCGCCTCTGCTCACGTGCGGCGAGAAAGATGGGGCGCGTCGTAAGTGGCTGGGGTACGCCGAACCTCGTCGGACTTCCGAGTCACTCGAGCGAGTTGCTGGAGCACTAGCAACCGCGTTATCGACCGCACATCTGACCGTATGGCGAGTGAGCTGACGGGCCGGATGATGCGGGCCCCACTGTTTTACATGCAACGTTCGGCAGCGAACAGATATGTCTCTCCGTTGCGCGGAAGATTCTGCTCAG
>Ga0134126_10010927_pt1 | contig 11435 bp, 11 predicted proteins | sample KB31752_FD_96881 | JGI IMG/M metagenome (GOLD analysis project Ga0134126, IMG submission 96881) | Terrestrial soil microbial communities with excess Nitrogen fertilizer from Kellogg Biological Station, Michigan, USA - KB3-175-2 | ecosystem: Environmental > Terrestrial > Soil > Unclassified ... | reverse complement strand
TTCCAACACCCGCGACCACACCATTCAGATTGCGTATCTGGAAGATATAAGGTCGCTGAATTCGAGCCTGGAATTCGACGCGGGAAGCATGCCTTACGGACGGGATTATTACCGCATCAACCAGGTGACCCATCTTCAGCTTTCAACGCCATATTTTGGCTTTCAATGGGACTATAAGCCCGAGCCGGACCTCGACCTCCAGTTCCAGCTTTCCAATCTCGTCCCCTACACCTTCGACATCATCGAATATAACTACGCCGGGCCGCGCAACATTTCGCCGCTGGTTTCGATCCAGGACGAGCACACCCATTCCTTCCCCAGGTTGTTCGTGCAGCTACGCAAGACCTTCTGAGGCGGCCGTGGCGTGCTCAAACGCACGCGCGGTTTTTTCCCAACCGCCCAGATTTAATGCCACGCGCATCGCGGCGTCGCGCAATTCACTGCCCAGAGCGCGATCGTCGCTGGCGCGCGCGATCACCATGCCGCCCACGCAGAGTGCGGCGATCGCCAACGCGGAGGATCGGTTGGAGGCACCCTGCTCCAGGATGGCGACCATGCCTTCGAAGGCCGCCTGATAGGCCCGCCTGGCGTTCTGGTTGGCGCGCGCCACGTCGCTGGGCAACGCCACCATGGGGCAGGCATTCTCGACGTCATCCAGATGCGCATTCGAGAGATAGGCGCGGATGATCTGGGGCGCCATTTCCGCCGTCTCGTCGAACTCTTCCATCCCCTTCCAGCGGCAAGCCCATTCGGGATTGGTGAAGAAACAGTCCAGCACCTCGGCATAGAGATCGCTTTTGCTAGCGAAATGACGATAAAAGCCGCCATGGGTGAGGCCCGCCTCCCTCATGATGTCGCCGATCGAAACGGCGTCAAAGCCGAAGCGGTTGAACAGTTTACGGGCGGCGGCAACGATCCGGGCCCGGGTCTCTTTGATATGGTTCAAGGGATAAGGCATGCGAACCCCCTCTGGTCGTCGGCGGGACGCTAGCACAGGCGCGCCAAAAGATGATCTTGAACATCTTTTGTCGCGATGCATGGTTGAATCTCTTATGACAGGGGCGAGATCATGGTTTTGCAGGCTTCGAGACCGGCGCGTCGGCATCTTTTGCTGGGTGTCATTGCATCATCTTCACTCTTCAATCGCGGCGCATTGGCCGCGCCACCGGGCGATAAAAGCACCATTCATCAAGAAGACGATTTCACGGCTCCGCCGCATCGTGTCTATGCCGTGCTGACCGAGGAAAAGGCATTCGCCGATGCCACCGGCGCACCCGCCAAAATCGCGATAAGCGAGGGCGGGGCCTTCTCGCTGTTCGGCGGCGCGATTGTGGGACGCAATATCGAATTGGTACCCGATCAGCGCGTTGTACAGGCGTGGCGGGATTCGGCTTGGGGCCCGGGCGTCTATTCCGTCGCAAGGTTCGAGCTCAGCGCGGCCGGCCCAGGCACGCATCTGGTTTTCGACCAGGGCGGCTATCCCGTGAGCGATTACGCCTCGCTAGTGTCCGGCTGGCATTCCCATTATTGGGAGCCGATGAAGAAATATTTTGCTAAATAAGGATGGTGGCCCCGGACCGAGTCGAACGGTCACGTCCCTTTCGGAACAACGGATTTTAAGTCCGGTGCGTCTACCAGTTCCGCCACGGGGCCATCAGGCGATCCACTAGCCGGGCTTTGGGCAAACTGCAAACCGACTGAGCCGCCTCACGCCGTCGCCAGCTCCTTCTCCACCGCATCCGCGAACGTGTCCACGTCGCGTAAGGTTGAGTAGATGTGCGGCGTGACCCGCAGGCCGTCATATTGGCCGGGAAGCTCCACCCGCGCCGTGACGATATTGTATTTGTTGTAGAGCGTCTCATACATCTTACCTGCGTCCACGCCCGTGAAGCTGATGAAGCCGATGCCGCAGGACAATTCCGGATTCTCGCTATGGAGAATCTTGACCTTGGGATTTTCCCGCAAGCGATGCGCCCAGCGGTCGCGCAGATAGCGCAGCCGCGCCGCCTTGCGCGGGACACCGATATTCTCGTTGAACACCAGCGCCTCGCTGATGGCATTGGGATTGGCGGCGGGATGAGTGCCTATCTCTTCGAATTTGCGGATGTCGTTCACCTGCTTGACGTCGGATGACATCAAGGACCACGTCTGGGGGATACGGTCTTTCTTCACATAAAGGAAGCCCGTGCCCACCGGGGCGCAGGTCCATTTGTGCAGACTGACCCCGTAATAGTCGCAATTGAGATCGGAAAGCTTGTAAGGAAAGTGGCTGAAGGCATGGGCGCCGTCCACCATCACCGGAATGCCCCTGGCATGGGCCATGTCGCAGATGCGGCGAACCGGAAAGATCACGCCGGTCCGGTTGGTGATGTGGCAGATCAGGATCAGCTTGGTCTTGGGCGTCACCGCGCGCTCGATGCGATTATAGAGATCGTCCGCGCTGGTCACCGGCACCGGAAATGAAATCGTATTCAGCTTGATGCCTTCGCGCCGCTCGCGCTGGCGGAAGGTCATCAGCATGCGCGGATAGTCCTGGTCGGTGGTGAGCACCTCGTCGCCTGCCTTGAGCTCGAGGCCATATTGCACGATCTCGTTGGACTCGCTGGCGTTGCGCGTGATCGCCATTTCCTCCGGCGAACAGCCTGCCACCCGCGCCAGGTTTTCGCGCACCCGCTCGATCTGCGGATAGAGCACATTCACCATGGTCTGGATCGGGCCCATGTCGGAATATTCGAGATAGCGCTTCATCGCGTCCTGCACCGGAATGGGCGCCGGGCTGCAATAGCCGTTGTTGAAATTGATGACGTTGCGATCGATGGTGAAGGCGTTGCGGATGTCCATCCAATAGTCTTCGTCGCGCGCCGCTTCCTCGGGTGTCTTGCCTGTCATGGCTTGGGAAGCGGTCGCGGCTTTTTCCGCAGCGTCGGCTTGAAAGGCGACGAGAGAAACGGCGCCGGTCGCGATCTGCAATGCCTGTCTGCGATCCATGAAATCCCCCTGATGACTTCAACGCTTCAGCCAAGACGCTAGCACGCCGGCCGGATGTCTGAACATCTCCGCCATTGGCGCATTCGCGCACGGCAAAGAGAACGTCGCGGGTTCAATCGCCCGCCGTCAGGCCAGAAATTCACACGCCGCTGAAGGTCAGAACGGCCATAGCCGGCTGAAGAAGCCTCGTCTCTCGGGCGCCGGTTGGTCTGGCGGCGGGACCAAACTCTGCTGGGAATCCGGCGCCGCCGGCAACCCCAATTCGGCGCGCACCGGCTGGGCCGCGCCGTAATAGCAATTGAGCCAAGTGTGGTCGTCACTGATGCTGTCGCAGCGCGCGGACGCCGATTTTACGTCATCGCGCGGTCCGGCCTGAGCCGTAAGCGGCAGCGCGGTCAAAACCAAAGCGAGAAGAAGACGATGCGATTTCATGGTCCCCCCAGAACTTCAACAACCCCTGAACGATAGCGTTTTCCAGCCGGGGTGTGAAGCTTGGGCCCCGCCCGGCCATTGTCGCCGCGCTCCGCCCTACCCTAAACTCGACCGGAACCCGACGAAGCAAGAGGCGCCGCGATGGCCGAAGAAGAAGCCAAACCAAAGGGCCCTGATCTCGCCAAGGGCGTGACGCAGGCCTCGTTTGCGGAGAACGGCATGCTGAGTGGGCATGTGGGCGGCGAGGATGTTCTCCTGGTCAAGCGCGGCGCGGATGTCTTCGCGCTCTCCCCACATTGCACCCATTATCATGGCCCGCTGGCTGACGGGCTTGTCGTGGACGGGACGATACGCTGCCCCTGGCATCACGCCTGCTTCGATCTCAAGAGCGGCGAGGCGTTGCACGCGCCGGCCTTCGATCCGCTCGAGTGCTGGAAGGTGGAGCGAAGCGGCGAGACGATTTTCGTGCGCGAGAAAATGCCCAAGGCGAAACCGAAATCGCGCAAGGCCGACATGGCGCCCAGAAAGATCGTGATCGCCGGCGGCGGCGCGGCCGGCTTTGCCGCCGCCGAAATGCTCAGGCGCCGCGATTACCAGGGCGAGATCGTCATGGTGAGCGATGATGCTGCGGGGCCGGTGGACCGCCCCAATCTCTCCAAGGATTATCTGGCGGGCAATGCGCCGGAGGAATGGGTGCCGCTCCGCCCCGACGATTATTATGCCGCGAACGGCATCGAGCTCAGGCTGGGCACAGCGATCGGCGCGATTCGCCCACGCGACAAACAAGTGGTGCTGGCTGATGGCAGTACGCTCGGTTATGACCGCCTCTTGCTCGCCACCGGCGCCGAGCCTGTGCGGATTCCCCTTCCAGGCACTGCACCGTCAAATCTCTTCACTTTGCGCAGCCTGGCCAATTCCCGCGCGATCATTGCCCGCGCGGAAGGATCGCGCCGCGTGGTGGTGATCGGCGCCAGTTTCATCGGACTGGAGGTGGCGGCTTCGCTTCGCGCGCGCGGGCTTGAAGTTCATGTGGTGGCTCCCGAGGCGCGGCCGCTGGAGAAAGTGATGGGGCCGCAATTGGGGGATGTGATCCGCGCGCTGCATGAGGAAAAGGGCGTGCAGTTTCATTTGAACAATACCGCCAGCGGCTTCGAGGGCGGGCAGGTCACGCTCAAGGACGGCACCAAGCTTGCGGCCGATTTCGTGGTCCAGGGCGTGGGCGTGCGCCCCCGCGTCCAATTGGCGGAAGCGGCGGGCCTGGCGCTCGACCGCGGCGTTGCTGTGAGCGCTGAACTTCAAACCAGCGCGCCGGATATTTATGCCGCGGGCGATATCGCGCGCTGGCCGGATCCCCACAGCGGCACGTCCCTTCGGGTGGAGCATTGGGTGGTGGCCGAACGCCAGGGCCAAACGGCTGCGAAGAACATGCTGGGGGAAGGCGTGGCGTTCGCCGCGGTGCCGTTCTTCTGGAGCCAGCATTACGACGTCTCGATCAACTATGCCGGCCACGCCGAAAGCTGGGACGCGCTCGCCGTCGAAGGCGATCTGAAAGCCAAGGACGGGCTGGTTCGCTTCCGCAAGGGCGGCCGCACTTTGGCGGTGGCGTCCTTGTTCCGCGATCGGGAGAGCCTTGAAGCCGAACTGGCGATGGAGCGGGCGGCGTCTTAGCCCATTCTGCGGCGCGCGCCTTATCTCGATTTGGCGATGCGAGGCTTGGGCGGCGGAACCGGTTCGGCGGCCTTTGCCTTGGCTTTTTCGATGGCGGCGGCAGAGTTGGCGGCCCGCTTGGCGACAGCGGCGGCAGACATATCGTCAGGTGTTTTTGGCATCTTTTCTCCGGGGTCGGTCAGAACCTAAACCGCGTCCGGACCTCCATCAACCCCGGCCAGGGGGCGACTGTAACAGTGCTAAAGGGGGGTACTGGTGCACACTAAGCCATTGATTTGTATGGTTGAGAATAAGGCCGCTCAACTTATGATTGCGGGCGTTTGACTCCCCATCTTCGCCGCCTATAGTGCGCGGCCTTCAAGAACCAGGAACGTCACGGAGAGCCATGAGCAAGCGCGCAAATTCCAAATACAAGATCGATCGCCGCATGGGCGAGAATATTTGGGCCCGTCCCAAGAGCCCGGTGAACAAGCGCTCATACGGCCCCGGCCAGCACGGCCAGCGCCGCGCCAAGAAGCTCTCCGACTATGGCACCCAGCTCCAGGCCAAGCAGAAGCTCAAGGGCTATTACGGCAACATCACCGAGCGGCAATTCCGCAAATACTACACCGACGCCTCGCGCCGTCCCGGCGACACCGGCGAGAACATGATCGGCCTGCTCGAGAGCCGTCTCGACACGGTGGTCTATCGCTCGAAATTCGTGCCCACCCCGTTCGCCGCCCGCCAGTTGGTGAGCCACGGCCATGTCAAGGTCAACGGCCGGCGCGTGACGATCGCCTCCTGTCAGCTCAAGCCCACCGACACCTTGGAGCTTACGCCCAAGGCGCGCGAGATGGCGCTGGTGCTGGAAGCCTCCAAGAGCGCGGAGCGTGACACCCCCGATTACATCGAGGTGGATCACGGCAGGATGACGTCGAAGCTGCTGCGCACGCCCAAGCTGGCGGACGTGCCTTACGCCGTGCAGATGCACCCGCATTTGATCGTGGAATTCTACTCGCGCTAGCTGTCTTGGTCGCATTGCCGGACGGAAAACCGGTACCCACTTTTCCTGGCAGTGCTTCGTATTGACGAAAACGCAAAGCCCGCAAGCTTGCTTGCGGGCTTTTTCTTTTGCCGCCAGGGATTACTCTGGTTAGGGGCGTCTTGGTCCCGGCTTTCTCCCCCGCGTGGCGGCGCCACTGGCGGGGAAGATGTCTCTGAGCGCTTGCGCGAAAGAGACAGATGGGGGCAACAATTATGACCTATAGACTCTATGGCGATCTGGGATCGGGCGCCTTTTCGGCGGAAGCCGCGCTGGCGGAGGCCGGCGCGCCTTATGAATTCGAGCTGGTTTCGCTGGACAAGGGCGAGCAGAAAGAGCCGCGTTTCTTGAGCCTCAATCCCAGCGGCAAGATTCCGGCGCTGCGCCTGCCCGAGGGCGAGATCGTCACCGAATCCGCCGCCATCCTGCTCACCCTCGCCGATCATTTCCCGCAAAGCGGCTTGCTGCCGGCGCAAGCAGCACCCGCCCGCGCCGCCGCCTATCGCTGGCTGGCCTTCATGGCGAGCGAGATCTATCCCTTTGTCGAGATCGTGGACTATCCCGCCCGTTTCGTGCCGGAGGGAAAACCCGCCGAAGCGCTGCGCGAAAAAGCCCGCGCGCGGGTGCGCGAAAGGCTGCTTTTGATCGAACGCGTGCTGGCCGGACCGTTCCTGTTGGCGGGCGGCTTTTCGTTATTGGATATTTATGCCGCTATGTTCTCGCGTTGGAGCGTGGGCGCGGAATGGCGTGAACAAAATCTGCCGCACCTCAATCAACTGGCGCGGCTGGTCTCACAGCGCCCGGCAATTGCGCCGGTGTGGCAGCGACATTTCAACGGGGATTAAGAGACGGGCTCCAACGCGATGCCGCGTTCGGCGAGGAATGGCTTGAGTTCGTTGGCCTCGAACATCTCACGTAGGATATCGGCGCCGCCCACGAATTCGCCCTTCACATAAAGCTGGGGGACGGTGGGCCAATTGGAGAATTCCTTGATCCCGTGGCGGACGTCGGGATCGGCCAGCACAGCCACGGCTTTGAACTTCTCGCGCAGATGGGAAAGAATCTGCACCGCCATGGAGGAAAAGCCGCATTGCGGGAAGACCGGCGTGCCCTTCATGTAAAGAAGGACATCGTTGTTCTTCACATCTTCGGCGATGCGCGCCTGGACATCGGACATGGGAAGCGGACCCTTTGAAAGACCGGTTTGATCTAAGCACCCCCCACCCCAACGTCAAGACATCCAAGTTCAAAGGAGAAGAGGTGACACAAGTGTTTAACCTTGATTTCTCCGCGTTGCTGGAAAGGGTTTCCCGCAGGGAATTGGCGGTGCGAGCGGCAAAATTGTCAGCCGCCTATCGCGCCGGAGGAACCTCGGCCCAGGTGGCCGACCGGATGGGCGCGCTGGCCTATTTGGTGGCCCGCTATCCTGCCACCTATGCCGCGGCGCAGGCCGCTTTGCGACGAACGGTCGAAGCAAGTCCTCGGTTTGCGCCGTCCAGCCTGCTCGATGTGGGCGCGGGACCTGGCACGGTTGCTTTCGCTGCGCGCGCCACATGGCCATCGCTCAGCGCCATCACCTTGCTCGAGCCCAATGCGGTGTTCCGCGCCGTGGCGGAAGAGTTATGGCCGGATGCCCGTATCGCGGCGGGGACGTTGAGCGGAACACTTCCATCCGCCGATCTGGTGACCGCGGGGTATGTTCTTGCCGAACTTGATCGCGCCCAAATTCCGCAAGCGGCGCGCGATCTCTGGCAGGCGGCACAAGGCATGCTGATTTTGATCGAGCCGGGCACGCCGGAAGGTTTCGCCCGCATCCGTGTCGCGCGCCAGACCCTGACCCTCGATGGTGCGCATATCGCTGCACCCTGCACCCACGACCAGAATTGCCCCATGTCGGGCGGCGATTGGTGCCATTTCTCGGAGCGCCTGGCCCGTTCGCGCGATCACATGATGGCGAAATCGGCCACCGTGCCGTTCGAGGATGAACGCTATTCCTACTTGGCGGTGTCGCGGGCGGCGGTGGCGCATGCAGATGCGCGCATCATCAAGCCGCCGATGGAGCAAAAGCCGGCGATCCTGTTTCCGCTCTGCGATGGCTCGGGTTTGCAGGTGAAAGCCGTTCCCCGCCGCGACAAGGACCAGTGTCGCATCGCGCGCAAGAAAAAATGGGGCGACTTGTTCTAGTCCTTGGCGCTGGTGGTGAGCTGCAAGGCATGCAAAGTACCGCCCATATGACCCTTGAGTGCGGCATAGACCATCTGATGCTGCGCCACCCGGCTTTTGCCTTTGAAGGCGGTGGACGCGATGACGGCGGCAAAGTGATTGTCGTCGCCCGCCAGATCGCGGATTTCGATGTCGGCATCGGGAAAGGCTTCTTTGATATGAGCCTCGATCTCGCTGGCTTTCATGCCCATGGTTCGCGTCCTAATTTGTGAGCGGGATTTCTTCCCGCGCCATGTAGCGGGGGAACCAGCCTTCATGGCCGTCGCGCAGATGCTTAAGGTCCACCCGCTCCTTGTCATTTATCACAATGGCATCGCCCTGGGTCTTGCCCAGTTCGGCCACCGGAATATAGGCGGCGCGCGCCTCCGCCACGATTTTTTCGGCTTCGGCGAAGGGGGCCGCGATCAGATAGCGGCCCTGGTCCTCGCCGAAGAAGAAGGGGATCGCGTCCGCCAGCGAGGCCTGGCCGATATTGGCGCCGATGCCGTCTTTCAGCGCCATCTCGGCAATCGCCACCAGCACACCGCCATCGGACACGTCATGCACGGTGTCCACGCGGCCTTTTTCGATCAGACCGCGCACGAAATCGCCATGCTTGCGCTCCGCCGCCAGATCCACGGGCGGCGCGGCGCCTTCTTCTTTGCCTTCGATCTCGCGCAAATAGATCGATTGGCCGAGATGACCTTTGGTCTCGCCGATCAGGATGATCACATCGCCTTGGCGCTTGAAACCCATGGTGGCGCGCCTCGCTACGTCCTTGATCAGGCCCACGCCGCCGATCGCCGGTGTGGGCAGGATGCCTTCGCCATTGGTCTCGTTGTAGAGCGAGCAATTGCCGCCGATCACGGGGAAGTCCAACGCGCGGCAGGCTTCGCCGATGCCTTCAATGCCGGCCACGATCTGCCACATGATTTCCGGCTTTTGCGGGTTTCCGTAATTCAGATTGTCGGTGACGGCCAGCGGCGTGGCGCCCGATGCGGTCAAGTTGCGCCAAGCTTCGGCCACCGCCTGCTTGCCGCCTTCGAACGGGTCGGCGCGGCAATAGCGCGGCGTCACGTCGGTGGTGATGGCGAGCGCTTTCTTGGTGCCATGCACGCGCACCACCGCGGCGTCACTGCCCGGCGGTTCCACCGTGTCATTCATCACGCTGTGATCGTATTGCTCCCACACCCAGCGGCGCGATGCCATGTCAGGCGTCGCCATCAGCTTGAGCAGCGATTGGGCGACCGGCCGCGTCTTGTCATAGGCGGGCTCGCCCGCGACTGGCGCGCGCTTGACGAAGGGGCGCTCATAGACCGGCGCTTCGTTGGACAGCGCCGTCACCGGTATGTCAGCCACCAGTTGGCCTTTATGCCTTGCGATAAAGCGGTGGGTATCGGTGGTCCTGCCGATCACCGCGAAATCCAGCTCCCATTTGCGGAAAATCTTTTCCGCTTCCGCTTCGCGCCCCGGCTTCAAGACCGCGAGCATGCGCTCCTGGCTCTCCGACAAGAGCATCTCATAGGCGGTCATGTTCTCTTCGCGCTGCGGCACCCTGTCGAGATCGAGCTCGATGCCGCTGCCGCCCTTGTCGGCCATTTCCGCCGACGACGAGGTGAGACCCGCCGCGCCCATGTCCTGGATGGCGATGATGGCGTCGGTGGCCATCAGTTCCAGGCAGGCTTCGAGCAGCAGCTTCTCGGTGAAGGGGTCGCCCACTTGCACGGTGGGACGCTTCTCTTCGCTGTCCTCGTTGAATTCGGCCGAGGCCATGGTGGCGCCATGGATGCCGTCGCGGCCGGTCTTGGAGCCCACATAGACCACGGGATTGCCCGCGCCTTTGGCGGCGGAAAGGAAAATCTTGTCTTTCCTGGCCAGCCCCACGCACATGGCATTAACCAGGATATTGCCGTTGTAGGAGCGGTGGAAATTCACTTCGCCGCCGACCGTGGGCACCCCCATGCAGTTGCCATAGCCGCCGATGCCGGAGACCACGCCGGACACCAGATGCCGCGTCTTGGGATGGTCGGGCTCGCCAAAGCGCAGCGCGTTCATCATGGCGATGGGCCGCGCGCCCATGGTGAAGACGTCGCGCATGATGCCGCCCACGCCGGTGGCCGCGCCCTGATAGGGCTCGATGAAGCTGGGGTGGTTGTGGCTTTCCATCTTGAAGATGGCGGCGTCACCGTCGCCGATGTCGATCACCCCGGCATTCTCGCCCGGGCCCTGGATCACGTGCGGACCTTTGGTGGGAAGCTTCTTCAGATGCGCGCGGGTGGATTTGTAGGAGCAATGCTCGCTCCACATCACACTGAATACGCCCAGCTCCACCAGATTGGCGTCGCGGCCCAGCAAGCGCTTGATGCGGGCATACTCTTCGTCCGAGAGGCCGTGCTCGCGGATCAATTCGGGCGTGATGGCTGTCATGCCAAATTCCAAATCATGAAAGTGCTTCGATCAGACTCTGGAATAGGGCGCGGCCGTCGCTGCCGCCGGTGGTCGGGTCCACCACCCGTTCGGGATGGGGCATCAGGCCCAGCACATTGCGCTTCTCATTGAGGATACCGGCGATGTCACGCGCCGAGCCGTTGGGGTTGTCCTGATAGCGGAACATCACCCGGCCTTCACCTTCCAGGCGATCCAGCGTCGCCTCATCGGCATAGTAATTGCCTTCGCCGTGCGCCACCGGAAAGGTCACGCTCTGGCCCTTCTCGTATTTGCGGGTGAAAGAGGACTGGGTTTCTTCCACCGACAAGGTCACCGGCTTGCAGACGAATTTCAGGCCCGCGTTGCGCATCAGGGCGCCCGGCAAAAGGCCGGACTCGGTCAGCACCTGGAAACCGTTGCAGATGCCCAAGACCACACCGCCTTTTTCGGCGTGCGCTTTGATCGCCTTCATCACCTGGGATTGGGCCGCCATGGCGCCGCAGCGCAAATAATCGCCATAGGCAAAGCCGCCCGGCAGCACCACCAGATCCACCCCAGGCAATTCGCTTTCCTGGTGCCAGACCATGGCGGGGGTTTGGCCGGTCATATCTTTCAACGCAGTGGCGGCGTCGCGGTCGCAATTGGAAGCGGGAAAGACGATTACGGCGGATTTCATGGCGTTGGCTTTTTCCCGCTC
>Ga0134126_10010926_pt1 | contig 11435 bp, 13 predicted proteins | sample KB31752_FD_96881 | JGI IMG/M metagenome (GOLD analysis project Ga0134126, IMG submission 96881) | Terrestrial soil microbial communities with excess Nitrogen fertilizer from Kellogg Biological Station, Michigan, USA - KB3-175-2 | ecosystem: Environmental > Terrestrial > Soil > Unclassified ... | reverse complement strand
TCGCTTACGCTAGATCGGAAGTGACGCGCGCGAACAGGCGCGTTGGCGTTTCAGTTGGGCTTCAGCGGGAGAACAAGAGTCTCGCCCGGATAGATGAGATTTGGATTCCGTATCCGTTCTCGGTTTGCCCGGTACACGAGCGCGTACTGTGAGCCGTCGCCATATAAGATGTGGCTGATACGCCAGAGGCTGTCGCCGCGGGATACGACCTTGCTCGAAATCGCATGCGCCCCCCCCGGCGAGGATGCACCACCGTCGGAGGCCGAACTGGCATGAATAGCAGGCGCTGGCTGCAGACCTGCCGGTTCCTGCGGCTTGCCAGTCTCCAAAGGCAGTTCCAAGGATGGGCGCGGTTGAGACGCTGTCTCGAAAATATGCTCGGTGCGCGATTGCGCTGCATGGGCGTCCGGCCCCACGTCGTTGACCGTGACCGCTGCGCCGTGTTTGGAGGATGTCACCGTGCCGTCGAGCAATTTTGCGCTCAAAGTCAGCTCATAGCTGCCAGGCGGTAGACGAGGAGGGATCATAACAAATTCTCCGGATGGACCTGCAACCGCTCGATCAAGGCGCTCGCCGCCGCGCAGCAGATCCACAGTTGCTCCCGGAGCCGCCCGTCCGGCGATGACCGCGTCGCCACTTGCTTCAACGCGGGCAATGTCGAAGGACGGTGAGGATTGATCGTTACCAGCGGCCTCTGGTGATCCGGCAAGTTCGGCTGCAATGGCGGCAGGATTGGCCCGGGCCGCTGCGAGCGCGGCCGGGAACTGAGTTGCTGCGGGCGCAGGCGAAGTTTCGTTTGCTAAAGTCGGGGCATCGCTGCGAACGGCCAGCGCGGGCGGTGGAGCGCTCTTCGTTGCAGTCGCGGCACCAGCCGCGAGCGTCTGCTCGTGCTGTACGTGAGCGACGGCGAAGACAAGTGCTGCACTAGCCGCGGCAACAAATACGGACGCCGTTGCAATTAATTTAACTATCGAAACAGGACTCATAACGACCACGCTTCGCCGACTGATCGCCACCTAAGCTGCCAATTAATTCTGCGCCAATTTCGTTGAGGCATCAAGCCTAGCCAAAGTGGATTGTCGGTAAGCTGTGCTGACCAATGCTGTTCGCGCGGCGCTCGGGCTGATGACTACGCAGCGACCGAGACCCAGCCGATTGGCTGCCGATTCAAAGCAGAAGGCGTCCACCAGCAAGCGGATTATTTCCAATACAAGGCGAAATTCGTTGATTGGAAGACGATTTGCAGGCCTTCAACGAGCGAGTTGTTGAGCTTGAGAACTCCGGCCACAGAGGACACGCCCTGGAAATACTGAAGGCGAACGCAATCGATACGGCTCGCAAGATTGACGAATTTGCGCAGTTTGCTTACGGATCCGCACCCCTAGAAAAAGTCAAAACATCTCGCATCGCGACCGCGCGGGTTTGTTGATCGACGGCACTTTCGTAACCTGGCGATCGCCTTCATCCTTCGGCAGCCGCCGGCGCCGTGGCCTCGCCAGCAAGGCCTGCAGGCACATCGGCCGCTCGATCCGGTGCAGGCCGCATTCGACGCCATCTGGCAAAAGGTCCCTCCAGACACGCCGAGCGCCATAGGTCCGGTCGCTGGCAAGGAAGCTTGTCTTCACCTGCTGGCCCACTGCCTCGTCGCTTCGGGATCTCGCGCTGCGCGATCGGTTCAGCCAGGCCTGGAAGCCCGAACGGGATACGCCCAGCCTGATCAAGCCGCAAATGTCTCAAGCTGCGGAAAGGCCGCCTCCGGGCGGTCTTTTGTTCGTCGAAATAAAGAGACGCCGGCGGCTGGAGGCAGTCTTTGACACAACGCAGTGGCGCTGGCCTGCGCTCTTAACCTTACGCGGTAGCGTTAAATATCTGGTTCTATTGAACTTTCAGGCCGAACCGATAGTTATCTCCGATGCGACCTCGCCTCGTCGGAATTATCTATCTAATCGCTGCTGCGATCGCCACGGTCGGATGGCTATGGCTGTTGTTCTACTGCGGGGCTTTGCTCTTCGGCCCATAGCTCAGGAGACAGCCTTGATGGATCGCTTCTCATTCTCGAATTGCCCGCTCGACCACAGTCTCCGGGGACCTCGACGTTCGCAATGCTGTGCTAGGATTTTTGATGACGGCCTCTTTCGCGGTCGCACTGGTCCTCATCGACAGCATCATAGCCATTGACGCGGCTGGAAAGCATCCACGCTGGTGAGCTTTCATTCACCAGGCTTGCTTAAGCAATCCATTTTGATCGCCTGACATGCTGACCGCAGATCGGGGCCAACCTAGCAGGGAAGCGTCTGTGTCAGGCTGCAACGCAGCCTGACACGCGTGTGATCCTGGAAGATCTCGACAGCCCGATAAGTGAGCCGCACGTCCATCCGACGGCCGATCAGCCGGTGCGGCACCGAGTAAAACGTCTTGTCGACTTCGACGTGATAGTCGGGATGCACCTTGGCGGTCTTCCACTCGGCGTATTCGAATGGCTCGCTCGGCAGCGGCGCCAGGGCTTCGCGCTCGATCTCCTCAAACAGCTGCCGGCGGGATTTGCCTACGTGGCGCATCGGCCGATCATTCAGCTCCTCCAGCAAACCGCCGATCGCGCCGTTGAGATCGGCCAGGTTGAAGAACCGCCGATGGCGTAGCCTTGCCGAAATCCAGCGCTCGACAATCAGCACCGCGCCTTCAACCTTGTGGCTGTGACGGAAGGTCGGGTTCGCCCGGCGCTGATGGACCGCGAACTTGTCGCAGAACCAGGTGTAACCATAGCCGTCGGGGTGAGCCGTCCGGTATTCCTGCCAAAGCAGCGTCAGCGTCACGCCTTTGCGCTTGAGCTTCCGCGCCACCCGCGGCAACTCAGGTTCGCTCAGGTCCTGCGGGGCCGCCCGACCCGCCGGAACAAGGCCCGCTGTAACGCCGCCTCGCCCTCGTAAACCGGCGGCAACGGCCAGCTCAGGCCGGCTTCACGCTCCCGCAGCAGGTAGATGGCAACCGAGGTCTTGCTGATCTGCAGCCGTTCCGAGATCGCCCGTACCGACAGGCCCTGCTCGTATATGTCAGCCTCAGGATCGATCGTAGGTCCTTCACGGTGGTCCGTTTCGCTTGCTTCCGTCTCGGCATTGCCCTCTCAAACTCCAGCTTGAGAGAGAACATTGCCCGAACGGCGCTCCCGAAAAACAACCACCGCAACTGTCCGCGATTTAGCGGAATCCCTGTCCCGGGATTACTGAAATCCATGTCCGCGAATTACCGAAATTGCTGTCCCGGATTTACCGAAACACGCACTAACGGATCCTTTCGCGCTACGAGTCGCTGATCGCAATTACGTCATCTTGTTCAGCAAGCCGAATGACAGGCATGCCCTAAAGCCTTTGGGTGTGGCGTCGCAGGAAGGCCTTGCTCGCTCTGCAACAAGCCGAAGGGTGACGAACCGCCTCGGAACCCCGACGGCTTCGAGATCGAAGACGACAAGCTGGCTGGCTGCATTGATCTCGTCCGACTAATTCGAAGACCCGCGCGGCGTCTCGGGTCAGTCACGGCCCTGCTAAGATCGACCGTGATCGTTGGCGATATCTTCGAGGCACTTTCGAATAAAATCCATTCGCTGGGATTCGGGTACCTTGGCTCCGTCAGCTTCGTGATCGCATTCTGATATCACCTGCTCATCGTGCCGTTCTCCGGTCGATGTTCCGTATGCAGGCTCTGGATTGGCCGACTTACTCGACGTGGATGCGCCGGCCGGAGATATTATCAAAAGCGCGGTTACGGTCATGGACGAGAGCGCCACACTTAAGCAGTTTGGGAAAACGGTCATCTGATTTTCTCTCCCCCATTGCGGGTGGTAGCAGAAAATCGAATTGGACGTAAATTCGACCATCGGGTGGCAGGCGCTCGTTCCACGCTGAGGCGACCAAACAGACCGACCAGCCGCCTAACGGTAGACTTTCGCCGGTTGTCCGATTTGACTACAAAATGATCATGAATAAACGCGAGTTTGGCACGAACGTATCAAGGCCCTGTGGCATGACGGGATCGGGCTGCCGCTCTACGCCAAGCGGCTCGACCGTGGACGGTTTGTTTGGCCCGCGACGGTGGACGGCGTGGTGGCGCTGAGTGCGGCACAGATGAGGTATCTGCTTGAGGCGATCGACTGGAGAAATCCGCAACACACCCGGCTGCCGCAGAGCGCGGGCTACTAGGCTTAAAAAAGTTCTGGTGTGCGGAAAAAAAGTCGCCGCAAATCGCGATTTTGTGATTCCATCAGCTTCGTGAAGCTGATGTTGAAGCCTTGCCAGACGACGTCGAAGCGCTGAAAGCGGCCTTGACTGTCGCGCGCGGAGGCCGCCGCGGCGCGTGCTCAACAATCCGACGACCAGGCGGTGATCGCCCATCTGAAGCTGCAGATCGAAAGCTGAACCGCGACCGGTATGGCCCGCGCTCGGAGCGTACCGCGCGGCTTTTGGATCAGCTTGAATTGACGCTGGATGAACTGGAGAGCGCAGCGACCGAGGACGAACTTGCCGCCGAAAGCCAGGAACACAACCACTACTGTGGCATCGTTCACGCGCAAGCGGCGTCCCGCCAGCCGTTCACGGATCATCTGCCCCGCGGATGGGTGATTGTGCCGGGGCCCGGGGCCCGCAGCTGTTGCGGCGGATCGCGGCTAACCAGCCTTGCCGAGGACATCACCGAGACGCTGGAGGTCATCCCAAAGTCCTGGAAGGTGATGGCTCGCTTTGCCGCTTGCGAAGCGACAGGCCGCATGAATACATTCATACGATATGAAAAATATCATTGAAACTTAAAAAGTTAATGGTTTTTGAAATGCTTGCCGCTGCCCGAATCCGAGCTGCCCGGGCCCTCCTGCGTTGGACCGCGCAAGACCATGCAGACAAAAGTTCGCTAGGCGTGACAACCATCCGACGAGCAGAGCTCGCCGAGGGGCCGACGTCGCTGACCACGTCAAATGACCTCGCTGTTCGCCGGGCCCTTGAGGCTGCCGGCGTGGAGTTCATCGACGAAAACGGTGGAGGAGCCGGGGTGCGTTTGCGCAAGCGAAGCGCCGCGCAGAAGTAGATGGTCAGTCCCTTGCAGGGCTTGACGAAAATCTGAGTACGTGTAGCAAGTGCCGCTTTGCCGACCGCGATATTCGAAAACCGACGTTAACCGTTAGGCGACTAGGCTGCAGGCTCTTTTTGTGCCTGACGGTTGAACATTCTGGGAGGATGCCCGGCCATGTTTCAGTTCTTGTCGAAATCTCGCACGTTGGATCAATTCAAGTCGCGGTCGCCGGGTCGCGATGCCGAAACTGACCGAGCCAGGGTGGGTGCCATCTTGGATTCGATCAAGGAAGCGCTGAGCGAGGCGACGACCGAACACATCGGTTTGAAAACCAGGATCGACGACGTGCTGGCACGCGCCGCCGTCACCGTGGGCAATGACACCGACGAGTACCTGACCCGCGACACCCAGGACACCCAGTACCAGAACCTGCTGGGGCGCGAAATCGCCAACGGCCAGCTCCGGTTGAGCGAACTGGAGGGCTCGATCGCGCATTACCGGTTTCTCAAGGCGGCCTTGCTGTCGAGATTTCCCGACGCGAACGCCAAGCCTGGCAAGCAATGACCTCGCAAAAACCTAGTTGAGCGGCGCCGAAAAACCGGCTGCCCTAAAGCATCCTGCCGCGAAACGTCACCTCGCAGATTTGGTGCGCAGCGGACCAGCCATTTCGCGGCGCGAGGCCGTGCTTGATTAGGAATCGGTTGATTTCGGGTGGCAAATTTGAAGAATGTTGCCGTCACCTGTCCGAGCCGCTCTATCAGTCGCCATTTCGACGTACCGGCCTTAAGAGTCGGCATGGTGAAAACACCCTGCCGACCCCCTCATTTTCGCGAACACGAACCCTTCTGCCGATATGCCGAACGTGCCGGCGACGACCACAGCGATCTCGATAACCTGTTCCATCAGCGCCTCGACGCGTCCGGACCCGGCATCAAAGATATCGAGGATGGCGGCGTTCTTGCGACCGCCTACGCCGCGCACGCCGGCATCCTGATCACCGACAATCTGAAGGATTTCGTTGGGCAAGATGCGGAGACATACCGGACGTCGCACGTCCAAGCGCCCGACGGTAAAACGCGAACTCTATTGTGTCATTCGTGCCAGACCAGACGGAAGAGAACTCGTAATCGTGCACCCGGCCGATTTCACATCCTGGATTGATCGTCAGTTTAAGATTTCGCCCAAGGCGATCAGACAGGCATTCGCCGCCATACCGCAACCGTAAGGCGCGGCGGATGGTCGAGATTCGAGATACGTCCTCCAGGGGCATACTTTGCCCGGCGACCTCCGCCAATGGTCCGCGGCGCTCAATCCAGCACTTGCATTTTCAATGATTTGGAGAGGGATTAGAGGAAGTACTTTGTCCGTGGCCGCAATCGCATTTTAGTATACATGAGGGAGCGGCATTTCGGCGTCACGTGGGTGACGTTCCAACAGGCGGTCTCAGGCCCGATCAGAGTTGGCAGTTGCTATGACAGGCCGCACGTTGGGAACATCTGGCGGAGGCCAGAGATTGCCGAGCACTTCACGGAATGCAACGCCACCAACCCAGCAAGTGACCTCAGTGAGGCCAAAGCCGCCTAGCGCCCCCGGCAAAAGACGCGACCGGACAAGTGCCAGGGAACGCCCCCGGGTTGTGGGCAGGCAGGCGACGGTCTCCGCGTTCGTGTTCTCGGTAGTACTACTGAGAACACGAGGTCGCTCCAGCCCGAGCCTGCACAATTGCAAAGCGAAAATCCCGCTCGGGGAGAACGGGGTTTTCTTGGGCAAAGCGCCGTGATGAGATCGAGCGGCGCTTCGAATATTAGGTCTGGTTGAGCGCGACCAGGTTCAAAATAAAATTGCCGCCCAAGCAAAGAAGCGCTTTGCCTCGCGTCAGCACCCGACCATCCGCTAGGTGTGGCTTGGCTGCCAGTAGGGGCGATCTCAAGCCACCTGATGCCGCTCGGCCTAATTCTGCACTGCGCATATTGCCGTGCGAGGAACGTATGGGTGAGCTCTCGCGGTGAGACCGTTCCCGGCCCGGACGCGTTCGGTGCCTCACCCCCACCGTGAGCGGGGGCATGCTCCCGACCATTATCGATTGTCGCCCACGCATCGATCTACAATTGCCTTGGCGGCGGCCGAGAGTTGCATGTATTCGCCTTCCCGACTGGCGATCGCAGCGTAGCCACGCAAGTACGTGTCAACCGGGAGGTTCTGCGAGAGACATCCGCAGAACGTCCCGTTTGCAATCGATAGAACGCATTGCAGCTTTTTTCGGCGCTTGATGGCGTCAACGGCTGCCATTGCCTGCTCAAACTGGTTCTCGCTTTCGAGTCGCTGGAGCGATTGCTGAGCCATCGTGCCGGAAGATGTAACGGCAGTGACGGACGCGATAGCCGCGAAAAGAACAATCGCCTCGCATTGGCCCCTCTGATATCGCTTCTGGCGTCTTTCAGGCCGCATGGTGGTTTTCCACTAGGGATAACTCTGCTGTGAAGATGTGGGCCTGTTCTCAAGTGTCATCGTGTTCACGCGTGCCAATGTTGACGGCGAATCGGCATCATCTCACGCTGAGATCGATACACTAGCGCCCGGCATTTTCAGTCTTTTCGTTCTATGTCCAATGGTGGCTGGCGTGCTCGCGATTGACCGGCTCCAGGTCAGCATCATCAGGCTCCGATCTTCCCTGAAGAGCTGGCAACATCAGGTTCGAAAAGGGCAAAGCTGGCACGACCCTTGCGAGAGCGTTAAGGAGCGCCCTTCAATCGCCGGGGCATGTGCTAATCCTGATCACCGGGAACCCGGATATGAAACAAATGCGCCATTTCGAGAATGTCACGTCGGCTGCAACGCGCCAGGTTGCCTGTATTGGAGCTTTGATTGACGACATCCGCCGCGTGGTAGAGCTACTGGATCATGACGTCGCTGCCGAGAAAGAGAACTCGCGGATCCGCGGGTACACGGACAACGAGTGCTCCATTCTTGCAAGGGCATTGGTCGCTCGGCGCGACAATCTAAAAGCGACGGTCGCTACGCTCGAAGCGCGGCTGCCGTATCAACTTAACCGGCGGACGTTTGAAGTCTAAATCGCCGGATCCCGCGGCTATTGCCGGTTGCCGACCTCCGTGCGGATACCTGCGATCCGGAGATGCGTAGTGATGCGCTCGAGCATCGATGGGAGCCCGCGGATCCCGACCAGTATAGTCGCGGCGAACATTTGCGTCCCGTAATTGTGGGTTGCCGAGGATAACCGCTTTTCGTTTGTTAACTAATGATAGCGGCGAATAACGTTAAAGCTAGGCGATTTATAGCTCCCCACAGAGATTCTAAGGCGGGATGAATGCAGCACCAAAACCGGCATCGATGCTTAGCATAAAAAGAGCAATTCTCCGCCGCGCTTGGCCACTAAACCCGGCGCGGCGTTCCTACGCCAGTTTCTCGCCCAGGAGTGGGACCTGATGAGAAAGCAATTCGAGCTCCGATGAAACCGCGGGACGTAGCTTCAAAAAAGGTTGCTATTTCCAGATCATAGACGGTTGGCTTCAGACAACGACCGCAAAACGTACAAGCGCCCCAAAAGTCTGGCTTCCTCGATCGCTGCATTAGCTGTCCAAATGGTCCAGCACAGACTTATAACTTACCAGCCCTGGTTATGCCTGTTTGGACATTAGCTGCACTCACATGTCGATTTCGCCACGATTCCTGCGGTTCTCGCTAAGATGACGTTCGACGCGTTCTCTGGTATCTTCGAGAGCCGCCCCCTGCGCGGGCGAACCGCCGCGAGCCGGAATCAGAAAAATCAGTCCGCTGAAGAGAAAAGCCATTCCGCCGACAACCAGCGCTATGCCCACGTTATCCATCACAAGATCTCAAAACATCAGTTTAGCGGGCAGCCAAGTCCTCCGCAACGTCCGGGATAGCCCTTAATTAATCCTCCGGCTTCGCGTCGAAGCGCGCGCTCGGCACGGCGCAAGGCGGTCTAAGCAACTTTGCGACTATCGTCGCCGACCCAATCGCCCTCGACCAAAGCATGACTGTCAGGCATGATGCCGGCGCGCCGAGATGTTGCGGACCCTGCCGAATCTAGTCGAGCTAGACGATTGCCCGGAAGACTCGCACGGGAATTCGCCTTTGCCCAGCCGCTCTTTTGAAAAGCTCTCGCCAGGGAATATTCCGCTTACTGTGACGTCGTGAAACTGCCGGTAGACGGAAATTCTTCAGAACACCGCTGAGGCGTCCGCAAATCCCGCAACCCCCCGCCAGCGAGCACGGGAGCCCATGACGGCGGCACGCTCGGCGTGGCCGAGGGAGATCACCGGTCGCGGGCTGTACTATTCCCCTGTTCCTTGGCAGGAATATCCCGGGTCGGCTTTAAAATGACGTACTGCGTCTGCATCTTGGCCGTGATCGTTGCCAACGCGACGTCGCACTTGTCGCGCGGGGCAGCGCCATACTTGACACCCTTCAAGGTCCACCCCGCACCTGCTTTGTTCAGTTCGCATTCGGTGATAAACGCCCCGAGGAACTTCGCGCATGCCGGATCGCTCCTTTGGACAGCCAAAGTGATCGCCGCCTCGATTTCGGATTTTAATGCTGGCCGTAGCAGCGAAGGTTCCACAGGCACTTTCCAGTTTTGAACAACACCTCATTATAGTGCGCGTATTTAAAGCAGAGAGCGTTTGCGAAAGCCAACTTTGCCTTGTTGTTCAAATGGAACCGCGGAAGTTGTTCCTGCTGTCGAACCCGACGCTGCCTTGACGCCTCGTTGCTGCTTCCGCAGCCCAGCCGCTTTACAGTGGCCGTGCCGCGAACAGGGTAAGCCCGACATCATCAAGCTATCACGCGCCTCCCGACGCTGTGGATTTGGATTGGGCGTCCGCATCCTTCTCAGTGATCGAACAGTGCAGTAAGATTGCCGTGGAAGAGCCTGAATAACGCGTCGGCAAAGGGTTGCTGAAAATGTAACGCGATCGTTCGATTGTCGCAGCCGATTTGAGACTGATCTTAAAATTTTAAACGTATGCAGACCACGTCCAAACCGGGACCGGGCCTTACATGAAGGTTGCATCCACGCTTCTCACAAAGTGCTCGCGCTGCGAGGGCGACGGGTGGATATGCGTCCAGCACCCTGAGCATCCTTGGAGCGGCCCGGGCGCTTGTGGTTGCGGTCGCGCCGGTGTTCGTTGTCCGAACTGCAATGCGGAAGAGGGCGATGACCTGCCAAAAATGCCCAAGGGTTTCAAAGCTACGGAAGTCTCGGATGAATCACTCTTTTTTTCACAGTGCTGATCGGGCGACCCATGACCGGGTGATCGGCTCGGCTTGCGTGGCAATACGTGCCTTTCGCCTGTTTGGCATCAGCTTCTTTGCCAAACCAGAGCAACACGCGACCTCGGCATCTGCACTTAAGGCCAGGCACCCCAGTTACGACGCCGGACGGCGGTTACGCCATCATTCGGTAAAAGCCCCACTCACAGGTGCGGTCAGCGCGAACTTCCTCGTTGCAGTTCCTGCAATTCGTCTTCCCCGATCCGGAACTCTTCCATCTTGTGACCCGACTTGAGCTGCGTGACCAGCCAGCGCGGCTTTTTACCCCGCCCCGACCAACTTTCGCCGGGCTGCTGCGGATTTCGGTATTTCGGCAAAACGCGCGGATAGGGGCGGCGCTCGCGCGGGCTGCGGGATTCGGCCAGACGAATGTGGGAGCCGCCAGAGAGCCGCCGCAATCGCTCCTCCAGCTCGCGCTTTTCCGCGGTAATTTTTGCGGTCAGAAGCTGGGCCACAACCTCATGGAGGGCCCACAGTTCATCGGCGGACATTAATTTGAGGTCGGATTTTTTCATAAGCGACGTCCGGTTTTAACCTGCGAATCCCTAACTGCTCCACCGGTTGACATGCTGCCGCACCGGCCCAACGCGCAAGTCCGGGCAACTGCGGGGATTCGCGATATTCTATGTTCATTTATAATGCGGGATCTCGTTCGCAAGTTGGCAAATAGATATTTTAAAAAACTTCCACGCTCCGACTCGTCGCCGAGCATCGAAATGATAAGGGATTTCCCATTGAATCTGATGGCTTAATCGTCACCTGCTTCGCGGAGAATAACGGTCACGGTTGCGAGAACCGCCTCAGCTTAGTCACGCTGATTCTACCTGCGATATTCCGCGAAACCACCACTTTCTGCTACTATAAAAAGAAATAATAAAGTTAATCTCCTTTAAATTGCAATTGCTCCTCAAATAGCCAGCATACTGGGCGGATTCAATCGGTCGTCGCAACACTCCAGCAAAGGAGGTTGCGATGACGAAATGCAGGCGGCTTTCGGATCGGTGCGTGCGAGCAGCTTTGCGATCGCCCGGCCGGCTTCGAGAGGCTCGGCGAGAGAATTGTAGACG
>Ga0134126_10010925_pt1 | contig 11436 bp, 3 predicted proteins | sample KB31752_FD_96881 | JGI IMG/M metagenome (GOLD analysis project Ga0134126, IMG submission 96881) | Terrestrial soil microbial communities with excess Nitrogen fertilizer from Kellogg Biological Station, Michigan, USA - KB3-175-2 | ecosystem: Environmental > Terrestrial > Soil > Unclassified ... | reverse complement strand
TCCCGGTATGTCACGGCAGATCGTTTCGACGGCGGGCGCCCCCAAGGCGATCGGTCCTTATTCCCAGGCGGTCGTCGCACCGGCCGGGCGGCTCCTCTTCTGTTCGGGGCAGATCCCGCTCGATCCGCGCACGGGCGAGATGGTCGGCGCGGGCGACGTGCGCCTGCAGGCCGAGCGGGTCCTGGAGAACCTGGGCGCCGTGCTGGCCGCGGGCGGCGCCTCGTTCGGCGCGGTGGTGAAGACGACGATCTTCCTGGCCGACCTGCAGGACTTCGCGGCGGTGAACGAGATCTACGGCCGCTACTTTCCGGAGAGCCCGCCCGCGCGGGCGACGGTTCAGGCCGCCGGCCTCCCCAAGGGGGCCCTGATCGAGATCGAAGCTACCGCCGCGTTGCCGTCCGACGTCGCCTGAGCGCCCGCGCGATCGACGACCGGCGGCGCCGGGACCTCGGCCAGCGCCGCTTTCCACGAGGCGAACCGCCCGCCCGCCCGGGCGGCGACGGCGGCGGCGCGTCCGGCGGCGAACCCGCCCTGCGCCAGCCGGTACTCGATCCAGGCCCACTTGGGCGAGGTCGGCCGGAGCGCCACGCGCCCCTTCACCGCGGCGCGCAGGCGGGCGAGCCGCGCCTCCAGGACCTCGATCGCTTCGAAGGGCGCGCCGTCGAGCGGCGTCTTGCGCTTGGCCACGAACGGCGCGATCCCCAGCGCCATCCGGCCGGCGACCTTGGCCAGCTCGAGCGAGAACCGCCCCAGCTCGTCGATGTCGGCGTCGGTCTCCCCGGGGACGCCCAGCATCATGTAAAGCTTGAACTGTGACATCCCATGCGCCCGCGCCAGCTGGGCCGCGCGCAGGAGGTGCCGCTCCTTGGTCTTGCGCTGGATGACGTCGCGCATCCGCTCGGAGGCGCCGTCGGCGGCGGTGGTCAGCGTCCGGTAGCCGCCGCGCTTGAGCAGGCCGACGATCTCGTCGTCGAGCCGGTCGGCGCGCAGGCTGGAGATGCCGACCTCGCGCCCGCCGTCGACGATGCCGCGCAGGATCTCGGGGAGCTTCGGGTGGTCGGTCACGGCCGCGCCGACCAGCCCGACCCGCCGCGCGTCGGGCGGGATGAGCGCCGCCACCCGCGCCGGGTCGACCAGCCGCATGCCGCCGTTGGTCGACCGGCGCATCACGCAGTAGGTGCAGCCGCGGTGGCAGCCGCGCTCGGGCTCGATGAGGAACATGTTGGAGAGCTCGGTGTGCGGCGTCCGGATCTGCGAATAGGCGGGGAGCAGGGCGTCGTCCGCCGCGGCCACGGGCGGCGTCCGCTCGCCGTGCAGCGCCGGGACGTAGAACCCCGGGCGCGCCGCCAGCGCCTCGAGCAGCGCCGCGCGCGACGGCGCCGAGCGGATCGCTTCGACCAGCTCGACGATCGTCTCCTCGGCTTCACCGAGCAGCAGAACGTCGGCGTAGGGCGCGGCGGGGACGGGGTTCGAGAAGGTGAGGGGTCCGCCGAGCACCACCAGCGGGTGGCGCGCCGGATGCGCGATTCGCTCCTCCGCGAAGAGCGGAATGCCGGACAGCGCGAGGCAGTCGCAGAGCCCCGCGAGCTCGAGCTCGTAGGCGAGCGAGAAGGCCACCACCGGGAAGTCGCCCACCGGCCGCGCCGACTCGTAGGTCCGCAGCGGCTCGCCCGTCGCGCGCGTCGCCTGGACGTCGTCGGGGAGAAACGCCCGCTCGGCCGCCACCCCCGGCAGCGCGTTCAGTCCGCGGTAGATGGTCTGGAAGCCGAGCGACGACATCCCGATCGCGTACGGGCTCGGGTAACAGAGCGCGAACGCCAGCTCCGCCTGCTTGTGGATGGTCCCCACCTCGTCGGCGAGGCGCTGGGCGCGGAGGTCGCGAAACGGCACGGTCATCTCGAGGATCGCGAATGATACGGGGAAAACGCTCGTTTGTCGTCGAAGGCGGACTGTTCGGCCGCTTCATTCCGCCGCTTCATTCGGCCGCTTCGTGGACCGGCGCGGCATGGCCGAGCATCTGGAGGCGGTAGAGCCGGGCGTAGATCCCCGCGTCGCCGCGGGCCAGCAGCGTCTCGTGCGTCCCCTCCTCGGCGACGCGGCCGTGGTGCAGCACCACGATGCGGCTGGCGCGCTGGACCGTGGAGAGCCGGTGGGCGATGACGATCGACGTCCGCCCGCGCATGAGCTCGCCGATCCCCCGCTCGATGGCCCGCTCGGTCTCGGGATCGACGCTGGCGGTCGCCTCGTCGAGGATCAGGATCTCGGGATCGCGCGCCAGCGCCCGCGCGAAGGCGATGAGCTGCCGCTCCCCCGACGAGAAGTTGGCGCCGCGTTCGATCACCTTGGCGTCGAGCCCCTCCGGGCGGGTGGCCAGCACCCGGCCGGCGCCGACCCGCTCGGTCGCCGCCCGGAGCTTGGCGTCGTCGAGCCGCTCGTCGCCGAGCGCGATGTTGGCGCGCAGCGTGCCGGAGAACATGAAGACGTCCTGGCTCACCACCACGATCCGCCGTCGCAGCGCCCGCGGGTCGAGCGTCCGCACGTCGGCGCCGCCGATCCGGACCGCGCCCCCCTGCAGATCGTAGAGCCGCGGCAGGAGCTTGATGATCGTCGACTTGCCGGCCCCGGTCGCGCCCACGATGGCCACCGTCTCGCCGGCCGCGATCTCCAGTGACACGTCGTGCAGGACCGGGCGGTCGGCCCGGTAGCCGAACGTGACGTGCTCGAGCGCGATGAGCGGGCCGGCCACGGGGAGACCATTGGCGGGTAGGACCGCCGCATCGGGCTCCTGCGTGTCGAGCAGCGAGAACACCCGCTCCGCCGCGGCCATCGCCTGCTGCATGACGGTGTACTTCGTCGACAGGTCGCGGATCGGCGCGAAGAACTTGCCGAGGTACTCGACGAACGCCACCAGCACGCCGAAGGTCAGCGTGCCGCCGGCGATCCGGTTGCCGCCGTGCCAGAGCAGGCCGGCCACCGCGATCGCGCCCACCGCCTCGACGATCGAGTAGAGCGCGGCGTCGGCGGTGATGGCCCGGGCGTTGGCCTGCCGGTAGTCGACGTTGATGGCGTCGAACTCGCGGTCGATGCGCGCCTCCTGGGCGAACGCCTGCACGACCTTGATCCCCGAGAGGTGCTCCTGCAGGAAGGCGTTCAGGCGCGCCAGCTTGAGGCGGATCTCGCGGAAGGCGTCGCGCACCCAGCGCCGAAAGAAGGTGGCGATCCCGAACAGGACCGGCGCCGTCCCCATGGAGAACAAGGCCAGCTTCCAGTCGATGCCGAAGATGACCACCAAGATGAACGCCAGCCGGACGATGTCCGAGAGCAGGCTGACCAGGCCGGAGGCGAACATCTCGTTCAGCGCCTCGATGTCGCTGGTCATCCGGGTCATGAGGCGCCCGACCGGCGTGCGGTCGAAGAAGGACGCCGACAGCGACAGCACGTGCCGGTGGACCCGCTCGCGCAGGGCGTTCATCCCCTTCTGGCCGACCAGCTGGGTGAGATAGATCTGCGCGAACCCGGCGCCGTACTGCCCGAGCAGCGCCGCGAGATAGGCGAGGCCGACGCGCTCCAGCCCCGCGAGGCGCCCCACCGCGATGTGCTCGTCGATCGCCTTCTTGAGAAGATACGGCTGCGCCACCTCGCAACCCGCGATGACGGGCAGGAACAGGATCGCCGCCGCCAGCTCGAGCTTGTAGGGCCAGACGTAGCTGAAGATCCGTTTGAGCAGGGTCCGGTCGAGCGCCTTGCCCAGGACCTCGTCAGCCGGACCCCCGCGGCGCCCGGCGCCGCCGCGGCCGTTCACGCCGCGCCCCGCGCCCCGAGCGCCTCGGCGTCGAGCTCGGTCCGGTAGAGCGAGGCGTAGAGGCCGCCCGCGCGCAGGAGCTCGCCGTGCGTGCCCGCCTCGGCGACGCGCCCCTCGTCGAGCACCAGGATCTGGTCGGCGTCCTGCACCGCCGCCACCCGGTGCGAGATCAGGATCGAGGTCCGGCCGGCGAGGATCGGCTTGAGCCGGGTCAGGATCTCGCGCTCGGTCTGCGCGTCGACCGAGGAGAGCGAGTCGTCGAGGATCAGGATCTTCGGCTCGGCGCAGAGCGCCCGCGCCAGCGCCACCCGCTGCCGCTGGCCGCCCGAGAGGGTCAGCCCCCGCTCGCCGACGACGGTGTCGTAGCCTTCGGGGAAGATGGCCAGGTCGGGCGCCAGGCCGGCGGCCTCGGCCGCCTGCTCGATCCGCTGGAGGTCGAGGCCGCCGTCCGGTCCCGGCGCGATGCCGAACCCGATGTTCTCGGCCACGGTCGCCGAGAACAGGAAGGCGTCCTGCGGCGCGTAGCCGATCGCGCCGCGCAGCGCCCGCAGCGGGATCTGCGTCAGCTCGTGCCCGCCGATGCGGACGGCACCGGACGCCACCTCCTGCATGCGGCAGAGCGCGTCGACCAGCGTCGTCTTGCCGGCGCCGGTCGGCCCCACCACGGCCAAGGTTGCCCCGGCCGGCAGCGCGAACGAGACCCGGTCGAGCAGCCGGCGCCCATCCACCTCGATGGTCAGCTCGCGCGCCTCGATCGACGGCGCGTCGATGGTCAGGCCGGGCACGGTCGCCGGTCCGTCGGCGATGCGGGGCGCCGTCTCGAACAGGTCGCGCACCCGCGTCCAGGCCGCGATCCCGCGCTGCCAGATCCCGATGATCCAGCCGAGCGCGATGGTGGGCCACGACAGCAGCACCAGGTAGGCGTTGAAGGCCACCAGCGCGCCGATGGTCATCCGCCCCAGGATCACCTCGCGGCCCCCGGCCCAAAGGACGATCAGCGTCCCCGCGCCGCCCAGCATGGCGAACAGCGGCGACAGCGTGCCGCGCGCCCGCACCAGCGCCAGCGAGCGGCTGAGGTACTCGTCGTTGAGCGCGCGGAACTTGGCCTGCCGCGTCTCCTCCAGCGTGTAGTGCTTGATGACCGCCACGCCGGTGAGGTCTTCCTGGATCGAGGTCGACATGACGCCCAGCTGCTCCTGGATCGCCCGGCTGAACCCGTAGATCTTGCGCGACGAGAGCCGCGCGCCGGCGAGCAGCACCGGGTAGGGGAGCAGCGCCCAGAGCGTGAGCCGCGGCGAGAGGTGCACCAGCAGCCAGAGGCTGGTCGCGTAGACCAGCGCGGTGTTGCAGAGGTTGAGTAGCCCCGGCCCGAACAGCATCCGGACCGCGCCGAGGTCGTTGGTGAGCCGCGACATCATGTCGCCGGTCGGGTGCTGGCGATAGAATCCGGCGTCGAGGCCGAGGAGATGCCGGAAGACGTCGCCGCGCAGGCGGTACTCGACGTTCCGGCCGGCGTTGAAAATCAGGATCCGCGACCAGGTCCGGAGCAGCGCCTGCGTGGTGGCGAACCCGGCGATGAGCAGGGCGTCCCGCACGACCAGCGCATGCAGGTTCGGCTCTGCCTGCGCCCCCCGGCGGAGGGCGTCGATCACCCCCTTGATGAGCCAGGGGATGGCCATCGACAACCCGTTCGTCGCCGCCAGGCAGACGCAGCCCAGCACGATGCCGGCGAGCTCCGGCCGCAACCTCGAGCGGATGGAGGCGGCGGGTGACGGCGGCACGGGGCGAAGTATCCGTGATTCCGTCCGGATCGTCCCCTATCTTCGCGATTGAACCGGCGAAAGGCGCGGGTCTATAGTCGAGAGTCTTTTTTCTCCTCTCGCCGCGTCCGCCACCATGACAACCACCGTCTCGACAGCGCTCGCCGCTCTGCAGCTCCGCCCGGACGACCGGCAGGCGCTGCAGGAACTGAAGGCCGTCCACCCTGGAAACGGGGCCGGCATCGACGCGGAGGCGCTGTCGTCGGCGCTCTCCGCCGCGCGGCGCTGGCACCGCGAGCACGCCGACTTCGAGCTCTGTCTCGAGCTCATCGATCTGGAGCTGGGGTTCACCACCGCCCCCGCGCGCCGGGCCGATCTGCTGCACGAGAAGGGGCGCTTCCTCTCCGACGAGCTTTTGCGCGACGAGGCCGGGCAGGCGGCGGTCCGCGCGGCCCTGGAGGCCGTCCCCGGCCACAAGCCGTCGAGCGAGGCGCTGGCGCAGATGACGCTGGTGCGCGCCAACTGGGAGTCGATCTCCAAGCGCTATTTGCAGCAGGCGGAGTCGTCGAAGGACCCCACGCTCGCCTCCAGCCTGCACGCCTCGGTGGCCGAGTTCCATCTCAAGTACCGGCCGGCCGGCTCGGAAGGTGAGGCGGCGCTGCGCAAGAGCCTGGAGCTCGATCCGGGCAATCGAAAATCGGCGGCGCACCTGGAACGCCTGCTGCGCGAGGCCGGCCGGCGTGATGAGCTCTTGGCCCTCTATCTCCAGCGCGCCGAGCGCGCGCAGACGCGCGAGGAGCGGACGGCCGCGCAGGTCTCGGCGGGCGAGCTCTGCGAGCAGCTGGGGCGCGCCGACGAGGCGTTCGCTCACTTTCGCAAAGCGCTGGAAGCGAACCCCTACGAGCCGCGCGCGCTGCGCGCCGTCCGCGCCGCGCTGACCGCGGGCGAGTCGTGGGCCGAGCTGGTCAAGGTGCTGGAAGCGGCGGCCCGGACCAAGCGCGGCGAGCAGGACGTCGCGCTGCTCGCCGACCTGGCCAAGGTGATCGGCGACAGGCTCAAGCAACCGGACATGGCGGAGACCTTCTTCCGCCGCATCCGCAAGCTGGATCCGTCGAACCGGGAGATGGTCGAGTTCTACCGGGCCTACCACACGGCCAGGAACGAGCTGCCGCAGCTGCTGACGATTCTCGCGCAGGCGCAGAAGACCGAGACCGACGTCGACCGCCGGGTGGCGATGGGGATCGAGATGGCGCGCGCCGCCGAGGCGCGGACACAGAACGCCGACAAGGCGATCGAGATCTGGAAGGGGATCCTGCGCCTCAAGCCCCACCTGCCGGAGGCGGTCGCCTCGCTGCGCAAGCTCTACACGCAGGCCGAGAAGTGGAACGCGCTCCTCGAGCTTTTGAAGGACGATCTCGACGCGGTGCCGGCCGGCGACGTCGAGGAGAAGATCAACCGGCATCTCGAGATCGTGGCCATCTACCGCGATCGCCTGAACCTCGACGTCATGGTGGTGACGACCTACCTCAACATCCTGGCGCTCAAGGCCGACCACCCGGCGGCGCTGGCGGCGCTGGCCAGCCGCTACGAGGCGCAGGGACGCTACGGCGATCTGGTCCAGATCCTGGCGCGCCAGGCCGAGGCGGCGGCCGACCCGGCGGCGCGCGTGGCGCTGCACCGGCGGATCGCGACCCTGTGGGCCGACAAGCTCGGCAAGCACCAGAATGCGGTCGCCAGCTTCGAGAAGATCTTCGAGGCCGATCCGACCGACGCCGAGACGGCCGGGCGGCTCAAGGACCTCTACACCAAGGGGCGCGCCTGGCGGCCGCTCATCGAGGTTTTGCGCAGGGAGCTGCCGCACGTCGAGCCCGCCGGACGGCGCGCGCGCCTCGCCGAGATGGCGCGCCTGGCGGGCGAGCGGCTCAACGACACGCGCGAGGCGATCGCGCTTTACAACCAAGTCTTGGCCATCGAGGCGCGCGACGAGACGGCGCTGGCGGGGCTGGCCACGCTCTACGAGCGCGAGCGGCGCTGGCCGGCGCTGGTGGAGATCCTCGAGCGCCAGCGGCAGAACGTCGAGGGGAACGCGGGGGCGGAGCTGCCGCTGCTCGAGCGGCGAGGGACGCTGCTCTACGAGCGGATGGGCGCCTCCGAGGCGGCCATCGACGTCTTCAAGCGGATCCAGGCGCTGGACGCCAAGAACGGCCGCGCCGCCCGCGCGCTGCGCGAGATCTACGCCCAGGCGGGCGACTACAGCGCCCTCGAAGCGCTCTACGCCGCGCAGGGGGCCTACGGCGAGCTCTGCGATCAATTGACCTCGCTGGCCGATCGCACGGCCGACATGGGAGCGCGCACGCGCCTCCTCGAGCGGGTGGCCGCGCTGGCGCAGGAGAAGCTCAATCAGCCCGAGCGCGCGCTCAAGGCCTACGAGCGCATCCTGGCCACGGATCCGCGCAACCGGAAAGCCGCGCTGGCGCTGGTTCCGCTCTACCGGGCGGCGCAGAAGTGGCCCCGCCTGCTGGCGACGTACGAGGTCCTGCTCGGCCCGACGGCGTCCGGCGACACGGTCGGCAGCGGCGAGCGGCTCGAGCTCTACGCCGAGGCGCGCCGGATCTGCGAGCAGCGCCTGGGGTCCAAGGCGCTCGCCTTCCAGTGGTGCGCGCGCGCGTTCGAGGCGGCTGCCAAGAACGCCGAGGTGCGCACCGACCTCGAGCGCCTGGCGGGCGAGGCCGACGAGTGGGGAGGCCTCGCGGCCCTCTACGAGGCACGGCTCGGCGCCTCCACCGACGCCGAGGAGCGTCTCTGGCTCCTGCGCCGCATGCTCCGGATCTCGGCGACCCGCCTGTTCAAACCGCAGGACACCCGGCGCGCCGCCGAGCTGATCCTCGCCGAGGTCGGCGTCGACGAGGAGGCCGAGGGGGCGCTGGAGACGGTCCTCACGCAAGGCAAAGCGTGGCCCGAGCTGGCCAAGCTGCTGCACGGGCGTGCCGATCGCGCGCCCGACGCCGCTGAGCGGGTGAAGCTGCTGCTTCGCATCGCCCAGATCGAAGAGGAGCGGATCCCCGATCTGGCCGCCGCCGCCGCGACCTGGACGGCGATCGTCGACGCCGAGCCGAAGAACGAGCGCGCGCTGCGCGCCCTGGTGCGCGTCTCGGAGGCCCGCCAGGACTGGAAAGGGGTGGTCGAGGCGTTGCGTCGCGACCTGGCCCGGCGAGGCACGGGATCGCCGGAGGCGCAGGAGGCAAAGGAAGACGCCAAAGAAGAGGCCAAGCAACGCGAGGAGCTCCTCCTCCGGATCGGCAACCTGCAGGAGACTCGCCTCCAGGACGCCGACGCCACCTTCGCCTCCTACCGTGAGGTCGCGCAGGCGAATCCTTACTCCGCGCCGGCCATCGCGGGCCTCGAACGGCTGGCGGCGGGCGGACACCCGGAGCGGGCGGCGATCGCGCGGATGGCGCTGCCGCTCTACGAGCGGACCGAGAACGCCGCCAAGCTGGCCGAGGCGAACGAGGTGCTGCTCTCCGTCGCCGATACGCTCGGTGACCGGATCGATCACCTGGAGAAGCTGCGCGGCCTCTACGGCGGGCCGCTCAAGGATCCGGCCCGGGCCTACCGGGCCAGCCTGGCGCTGTTCGAGATCGATCCCACCGAGGTGGAGAACCGCGACGCGCTGATCGGGTTCGCCGCGGCCGCGGGCGCCAGCGCTGAGCTCGCCGACAAGCTGCGGGCGGCCGCCTCGGCGACGGAAGATCGCAACCTGCGCCGCGACCTGCTGGTCGTCGTCGCCGAGCTGGAGGAGAAGCAGGCCGGGCGCGGCGGCGAGGCCGAGAAGGTCTACGCGCAGATCCTGGCCTCCGAGCCGCTGCACGCCGGCGCCTTCCGCGCGCTCGGTCGCCTGTATCGGGACGGCCAGCGCTGGAGCGACCTGCGCGCGCTCTACGACGCGCGGCAGCTGGCGGCGCTGGACGCCCACGAACGGCTCGATCTGCTGGCCCAGATCGCCGAGCTCGACGAGGCGGCGCTGGCCGACCCGGACCACGCGCTCGCGGCGTACGAGAAGATGCTGGAGCTCGATCCGGCCGATCTCAGAGCTCACCGGGCGCTGGAGCGCCTCTACGCGGCGCGCGAGCGCTGGACCGATCTGGAGGCGCTGCTGGGGACGCGCGTCGGCTTCGCCTCCGGCGCCGAGGTCCCGGAGCTCGAGTTCCGACGCGCCGACCTGCGCGCCAATCGATTAGAAAATGTGGCCGGCGCCCTCGAGCTCCTGGAGGGGATCGTCGCCGGAGCCCCCAATCACGAGGGGGCTCGGCGCCTGCTCGAGAAGCTGCTGGCGCTCCCTGCGCAGCGCCAGCGGGTGGCGCGCATTCTGGGGCCGGTCTACGAGGCGTCGAGCGCCTGGGCCCGTCTGGCCGCCATCCTCGAGGTGCAGCGCGAGGCGGTCGAGGGACCCGCGGCGGCCCTGCTGCTCGCCCGCGTCGCCGATCTGCAAGAGAACAAGCTGCAGGCGCGCGCGGTGGCGCTGACCACCTGGCGGCAGGTGCTGGCCGCCGATCCGGACAACCCCGACGGGCTGCCGGAGATCGAGCGCCTGGCCACGGTCCTCGAGCGCTTCTCCGAGCTGGTGGAGGTCTATCAGGAGCAGGCCTTCCGCCGTGACGCCACCGACGTCAGCGGGCGCGCCGACCTTCTGGCGCGCGCGGCGAAGCTCTACGCCGGGCGGCTCAACAACCGCCGGGCCGCCATCGACGCCTGGAAGCTGGTCCTCAACCTCGATCAGAACAACCTCGCCACGGCGGCGCCGGCGGCGGCGGCGCTGGAGGCGCTCTACACCGACACCAACGACGTCGCCAACCTGGTCAAGATCCTGCGCCTCGAGGCCCGCTGGGCCGACGGCGCGGCGGCGCGCAAGCAGATCCTGTTCCGCGTCGCCGGGCTCGAAGAGAAGTCGCTCGCCGACACCGAGGCGGCGGTGGCCACGCTGCGGTCGATCCTGGAGATCGATCCCCAGGACGCCACGGCCATCGACGCGCTCGATCGGATCTTCGAGGCGGGCGCCAACCACCGCCAGCGGGTCGAGATCCTGCGCAAGCGGATCGATCTGGCCGGCGACGCGGCTGCCCGGCAGGTGCTGCGGCGCAACGTCGCCAACCTGCTCGAGCGCGACGTGGGCGACGTCGACGAGGCGATCGCCGCCTGCGTCGCCATCCTCGACGAGAGCCCCGAAGACGACCAGGCGCTGGAGATGCTGGCGCGGCTCTACGAGCAGCAGGGACGCCACCGGGACCGGCTGGAGATCGTCGAGCGGCGGCTGGTGCTGCGCAAGCCGAAGGACGCCGAGCCGGCGGTGCTGCTCAAGCAGATCGCCAAGCTGCTCGAAGGGCCGCTCGGCGATCCCGCCGGCGCGCTGGAGCGCTGGCGCGAGGTGCTCGAGCGGGCGCCGGGCGACGCCGAGGCGCTGGGGGCCATCGAACGCTTTGTCGCCCCCGAGACCGAGGGGAGCCTGCGGCTCGCCGCCGCCCAGACGCTGGAGCCGGTCTACGAGAAGGCGGGGCGCTGGCCCGAGCTGGCGGGGATCGTCCGCATCTACGTCGAGGCCCAATCGGACACGCGGGCGCGCCTCGCCGAGCTGATGCGCCTGGCGGCGCTCGAGGAGACGCGCCTCGGCGACAGCGGCGCGGCGCTGGCCACCACGGCGCTGGCCATCCGCGACGCGCTCACCGAGCCGGAGCTGCCGGCGCTGCTCGACGCCTACGAGCGGCTCTCGGGCCCCAAGCGGTCGGCCGACGTCATCGCCCTCTACCGCGAGATCAGCCCCGACGTGCTCGAGGAGGGGCTCAAGCTGCGCCTCGATCGCACGATCGCGGCGGCGGCGGC
>Ga0134126_10010924_pt1 | contig 11436 bp, 16 predicted proteins | sample KB31752_FD_96881 | JGI IMG/M metagenome (GOLD analysis project Ga0134126, IMG submission 96881) | Terrestrial soil microbial communities with excess Nitrogen fertilizer from Kellogg Biological Station, Michigan, USA - KB3-175-2 | ecosystem: Environmental > Terrestrial > Soil > Unclassified ... | reverse complement strand
CGAACTCCTGGCCGCTGGCGTCGGTAAGAATGCCCAAATCTTTCACCCGGAAGGTGAGCGTCTTCATTTCAGGCTTCACGAAACCGTCTCCATCCAGCGCCGATAGGCGGCGCGACCGGCCCGCTTGGGTTGGGGTTTACGGCGTGGCTTGCCGGACGACGCACCCGACGCCGCCGCATAGGTCACGTCGCCAGCGTCTGTATCCGCGTCGGTATCCGCGTCGGTATCATCCGCCTGTTGCGCGGCTTGCGCGGCCACGTCGCGGTCATGGCGGCTAGCGATCACGCCCACACCAAACGCGGTCACGGCGTCGGCCATGCTGAGCAAGAACAGATCGTCCGTGGCGTCGTCTGGTACGGCGAGTTGATGCACTTCGCACTCGCAGAAACGGTGGCTATCATCCGGGCTATAGCAGCCGTTGGGGAACGCCTCTACCGCGTCGCCGTTCTCATCCGCCTCTACCACCGCGCCGTCATTGTCGAGGCAGAACGCGCACGGCCCGCCATCGCACTCCCACAAGAGATGCGTCACACTGCCGGATGCTGAGCCAGACGTGTCGCTGAAATCGAAGTTGCCGAGCGCCTTCCTCCCCCGCCGTGACAGACGCCGTACGCTGCTTTTCTTGCCCGGCGTCTTGCCCGGCGTCTCGTCGTCGTCTTCCTCATCATCATCGGCGGTATCGTCGTCTTCGCTGGCTGCATCATCGGAGGTATCGTCGTCAGTGTGTGGCGGTTGTTCCTGCCCTGGCTGCCCTGGTGGCGTGGGTTGTCCTGGCGTGGTTCCTGGTAGCGTTTGCAGCGGCTCGGCTTGTGGCACGGGCGGCGCGGCGGGTTCGCTCAGGCTTTGCTCCGCGTACTCGTCCAGTTTGTCGGCAGGCACCAGCACCGCGCCGATACGGTACACGTCGCCCTTCTTGCCCAGGTCAGGTAGCCCCTGCATTTCCTGCGCCTGATTCAGTGTGATAGTTCCCGCCAGATATGCCTTCACAGCGCGGTCGGCCTTCGCGTTCTCACGCTCCTGAATGACGCTCTGCACGACCTCGACCGTATCTTTGTCGTAGTAGAGGTAGGCTTTCGGGTTGCCCTTGCCGTCGCATAAATCGGGATACATCGGCACGAGCCACATGGTCAGTAGCGAATAGAGTTTGTCCAGCGCCGGGAAAATCGCCTCGGTATAACTGGCGGCTTTCGCCTGCTCCATGTTGTTGTACGTCGTGGCGCTGGTATCGCCAATCAGTTGCGGCGGGATGTTGAAGATATTGGCGATCTGGCCCGCGTTGTAGCGCGTGGACTCCAGCCAGTCCAACTCAGACGGCGGTAGACTCGTTTGCGTCCATTTCGCGCCCGCGTCCAGCACCGGCACTCGTCCGGCGTTCCGCGCGCCGGTCAGCTTCTCGTTAATACGCTCTTCCAGGCGGTCACGCTCATTCTTGGCCAACGCCGCCTCCGTCACCCACGCGCCGGAGGGCTTGGCGTAGTTTTGCAAAAGCGCCAGGTTCCACTTACGCGCCGCGTTCTGCTGATCCACCATCAGCGCCGCGACTTCAATCGGCGAGAGGCCGAAGATCGGGTCTTTCGGGTTCCAGGTGCGCAGATGGCCGATGTTGGCGGGCGGAATGGGGTTATGATCGTTGTCGAAATCGTCGTATTTGTAGCCGGTAATGCCCTGTGTCGGGTGCGGCTCAGGATGCACTTTATTGGGGTCAAGCGTCCAGAGTTCGTCAGGCGCGCCTTTGACGCTAAACCCGCCGTTCGCGCTACCGGGCCGGATGGCGTAGATAAAGGCGTTCCCGGCGATGTGATACCAGCCGAGCACCGCCTCACGAAACGTCACCCCGTCCTGCTCCGTGTTCGGACGTGAGAGGCGATCCAAGAGCGGGTGCGCGGCAATCTCCGTCTCGCACGTGCTATCAGTGTAGAGTTTCGGCGGAATGGCCGCGCCGTTGGTGATGATGTAATTCACGCACTTGTACACGCTGTCGTTAGCGGCGTAGCCCTCGATGGCGTAGTTCTTGTAGTTACGGGGCATCGTGTGCGGCTGCGGTACGTCATTGATAATCGTCACGCCCGCGAACGCCGGATTTGCTTTTTCCTGATTTGCCCGATTTACTGCGCCACCATCCGGAAATGCTTGTGTAACTCGCGGCGTGATGCGCGGACGCTGCTGTCGGGCTACCGCGTGGCTACGATGCGATTTCCTGCTCATGCGGTGTCCTCACATCCTCACCAATAACTCACCACAAGCCCAACTTGTCGGCATAGGCGAACGGGTCAGCTTGCGCGGCCCGGATGGCCTGGACAAGTGTTTGTTCTGGCGGCGGCGCGGCGGGGTCAGGCTCATCGGCGAGCGGGATATGACGGTCGCCTACCACCAGCGCCGTGAGCGTCCACACCAGCGCGTCCAGCCTGTCCGGTGAGGCGTCGCCAAACGTCCACGTCGTCATCTGATCTTCTAGCGCCGGGAACGCGCCGACGTGGTGGCATCTCTGCTGCTCGTACAGCGCGGCCACCGGCTCCGCGCGCGCGACCTTGCCGCGGCTGGCGTGTACCAGCGTGACGGGGACGTTGGGGTCTATCGTGTGGATAGTGTGCGCCACCATTTCGCCGCCCTGGTTCGCCTCCGCCACGATACGGTCAGCCTGCAGCTTGTGGTACAGCGTGACGGCGGCGCTGGCCCATTGATGCGGTGTCCCGCGTAGGCTGGCGTCTTCCAAGACGTAGCCGTGTCCATCCGATGCGCCGACGCCCGCGCCGATGATGCCCGTTTCGTCGCTGCCCTCATCTGACGTGATGGCCGGGTCAACGCCAATGACGATGCGCGCCAGATCAGGGTGCTTCGTCAGACGCAACACCTCCAGCGCATCGCGCTTCCACAATGCGCCGGGCGTGTCGTCTAAGATTTCGGCTTCGAGTTCCTGGCGTCCAAGACGTGTGCCTTCGTACTTGCGGATGATCTGTTCCAGGAACGCGGGCGCAAGGTTGGCGGCGTTGTCATACGTCCGGCCACGAGTGACATAGGTGGTTGGCCCGGCGACTAACTCACGTACCAGTGATATCGGCTTGGGCGTGGTGGTCACGACGGCGCGAGGGTCGCTCCCCGCACGCAAGGTGAACATCAGCATGTCCCAAGCGTCTTTGGGATACTTCCACGCGGCCAACTCATCACACCATGCCGCGCCGATGTTCGGCCCGCGCAACTGTTCGGGATCTTCGGCGCTATAGGTGGTGGCATATGCGCCATTGGGCCAGACGATACGGCGCATAGATGGTTTGTACTCTGGCCGACACCACGGCGGCGCACAGCGCAGAATGCCCGACTCGCCTTCCACCATCACGTCGCGGACATCAGCGGCGGTAGGCGCGACAAGCGCCATATGCTCACAGCGCCCTAACTCCATCTGCGCTCGCGCCCACTCCGCGCCTGTCCGACTCTTGCCAAAACCACGTCCGGCAAGCAGCAACCAGACACGCCAGTTGCCATCGGGCGGCAGTTGATTGTCACGCGCCCAAAAGCTCCAGCGGTAGCGGTGTTCAACTTTCTGTTGCGGCGTCAGGCTTTCCCAGTACGCCCGCAGTTGTTGCGGCGGCAAGGAATGAATTGAACTTCGCGTCGGCTTCAGCGGCGAGTCCATTGATGTCGAGTTGCCCACTGAGTTCTACCTGTTGCTTATCGCGGTATTCCGGCATACGCCGCTTCGTCTCGAAGATCAACAACACGTCGCTGTACTTCCTGACCGTCCCGGCAAACTTGGCGAGTTGATACACTGGCTCATCCCACCCGGTGACGGCGCGGCGGTGAATCTCGGCGCGTAGCACGTCATTGGCGGCGGCTTCCGCCTCATGGAACCGTAGCGAGAATGTCTCGTCGTGTTCCTGCCATTCGTAGACACACTGGCGGCTGATGTTCGCTGCGGCGGCGGCGCTGGTGATGATGCCCATCTCGGCATAGGCGGCAAGGAACGTCGCTTGCGCCTCTTCGCGCACCTTCGGCGACATCGGCCCGGCTCTTCGCGTACGTTTTTTAGGCGTCACGTTCGTCAGGTTGGGCGTATTCTTCGTGGCCATCGTCGTTTGCCTTGTTTGCTTTTACATCGCACACACCACACACGGGCGGATGCTGAATCAGCGCCAACACATCGCAGCGTCCGGCCAGAAATGCCGCCACAATGCGGTGATGCCCGTCTAACGGTGTGTAGTAGCCATCAGGGCCGTAGGGGGTGAGCATCACCACGCCCGCGTCACTCTCCGCATGTTGCGGGTCAGTCAGTAGCCGATAGTAGTGTTGGACACGCCTCGGATAGCGCCGTTCGTGCTGCGTGAAGAGGATGTGATCGATCCGTACCCGGAGCGGCCCGGCAAAGGTGGTTCCTGGGAGAATCATCAGAACTGACTCGGCTCTACAAAGAACTCGCTCTCCATCGCCGCCTGACACGCGCCGGTGCCCGCGTAGCGATAACTCCATACACCAGCTATAGCGTTCGTCAGGTCATGGTCTACGTGATACGCGCCGGTGCTGTCCTTCGTCGGGCTGCTATACGTCGTCTCGACGCCCGTCGGGTCACGTACGATGCACACAACCGTCGTGGGGTCAGTGGCGACGCCGCCCACGGTGAAGGACGCGCTGAGGCGCACGAGGTCACCTATCGTGTACGTGGACATGGCCATGTGCGGCTCCTATGCGTCACTGAGGGCCACGACGGCGATACGGGCGTCTGCGAGGCTGGCGCGGTCTACCAGCGCATCGGAGAGCGACGCCAGTGCTACGGCGCTATCTGTGAGCGCCACGTCACCGGGGACAATCGCCCCGGCAACGGTCAGTACGAGCGTCGCCACGCCTACGCCATCCACCCGCCCAACGATCAGGCGCGTAATATTCAGCAGTAGCGACGCGGTTCCTGTGCCAGCCGCTTGCGCCGTGATGAGATGCGCCACGGTGAGCGTGAAGGACGCCGTACTCGCGCCATTGGCGGTTCCGGTGATGAGATGCGCGACCGTGAGGCTCAGGCTGGCCGCGCCGACGCCAGCAGACTGTCCGGCGATCTGGACGCCGGAACCGGCCAGCGCCAGCGTGGCGGTTCCTACGCCATCGGCTTCAGCGGTCAGCAGATGCGAGACCGTAAGCGCCAGTGATGCGTTGCCTACGCCGTTGGCTGTGGCCGCTATCGCTCGCGTGACCGTGAGCGCCAGCGTGGCGGTTCCTACTCCGTCTGACTCGCCAGTAACGAGATGCGCGACCGTGAGTGACAGACTGGCGGTTCCAACGCCCGCCACTGTGCCAGTTATCGCGCGAGTGACGGTCAGGGATAGGGTAGCGCCGCCTACGCCGTCCGCTTCCGCCGTGATGGCATGCGTCACGGTCAGGCTCAGGGTAGCCGCGCCTACGCCGTCTGACTCGCCTGTGATGAGATGCGATACCGTCAGGCTCAGGGCAGCGGTTCCTACGCCATCGGCTTCCCCGGTAATGGCGACGCCGCCGCCCGCACTCCACGTGTAGCTATCCTCTACCAGTGTCCAGGTAGAGGCCGTGCCGGTCACGTAGACGACTCGCGCCACGCCCGCGTCATTCAGATCAGACGCCGCCGTGCTGGGGTTGCTCCAGCCGGTAGACGCGCCGCCCGCCAAGAGAGACGGACTACCCCACGTTCCGCCGATGCGCGCTACTACCCATATTTCACCGTTGGCCTGGTTTTTGTTCGTGCGATAGAAAACGGCGAGGTCGCCATTCGCTTTCACACAGACGGCGGGCTGGCCGGTGAGTGACGCATCGCTGAGGATGTCTGTCCAACTGCCGTAGGTATTCGTGCCGGTGCGGATGAGGTAGCGGAGCTTGGCGTTGTTCTCGTTGGCGATGAAGACGTAATTGCTGCCATCGTAGACAGCGGTCACGCCTGCGAGGTTGGCGGCGGGCGCGGGCGGCGACTCGACATTATCCGTCGCGCTACTCGTCGCAAACCGCTCTACCTTGAACGCCGTGCCGGTGCTGGCAATGGCGTAGATAAGATAGGTGGTGGTGGTTCCGTCCGTGACGAGACCTGTACGCGCCGACGAGCGGTAGTCCATCATCGTCGGAACCTGATCGGTTCCGTAGATAGTGGGATTGACGTTCAACTGCTGGACGGTGGCAAACGACCCGGCGGCGTTACCATGTAACACCTGTACCTGGTTGTTGGCCGTCGCGCCGCTGATGTAGCCGATACCAGCGGCCTTCTCAGAGCCGTCCGCCGCGTCTAACTGCTTATTCGTCGTCGCCAGCGTGTGTGTCGCGGGCGTGTAGGTCAACTGGAAGAAATCGGCGTTGTGGCTGGCGTCAATCGGATCTTTGGACGCGACGGCGAAAATCACGTCTCCGTTGCGCGTCAGATAGCTGACCTGCGGCGGCGTGACGCCGGTGTCCAGCGTGATCGTGGTTTTCGCGCTCCAACTGCCGCCCGATTTGGAACGCCAGACGAAGTTCGTGCCGTCGTAGTAGATGGTGAGCAGGTCACCATTCGACATCGTGAACACGTGCGGCGAGTGATCAGCATTCAGCGCGTCAGCAACCGTCAACCCGGTATCTATGTTCGTCGCCATGATAGCCCTCAATTCATGCGGCTATCACCGCCCGGCTGCTCAATCCTCAGTTATTATGATCGCGCCAGCCGCCGCCGTAACCGGGTTCGTATTGGCGACGGTCTGACTGCCGCCCGTCAGTACGTTCCAGTAGAGGACTTCACCCGCGACTGTCACCGCGCCGCCTGCCGCGCTGGAATGGACGCACAGCGCAAAACCAGTGATCGTCTGCGGGCCGCTGCCAGCGGTGCCGAAATTGAGCGCCAGCTTGTTGCTAATCTGGCGGGGGCTTGTGCCACTAGGCGCATTCCAGCCGACAGACGTGCTGACGATGCTAGCGCGTACGTAGTTCGTGTACGTCGCCTCCACCGCGCCGGTCATGTCGTCGGCGCTAGGGTTCGTCGTCAGCAGCGCGACGTAGAGCGTCCCCGGCACATCCGAGACGGTGGGGAACGCGCCCGACGCCATCATATTCAGCACCTTGTCGCTGAGGAAGGTCGTTTTGCCTGCCATGTGTGGCTCCTATCGTGTCGTGGCGTGTGTGAGTGGAAACCAAACAGTCAATAGTCCTGAAGCATTGCCTATTTGCCATAACTGGGTTATGATAAGAGGTATTCTCGAAAGTGTAGTGATAAGGGGGAATTGTCGTGGAACTGGTGGTATCGGGTGACACGTTCGCGCATGCCTTGCAGGCGGCGGCAGCAACCGTCGTCACGAAGGCAGGCGGGCCAACGGCGCATACGGGACGCGCCTACCGCCGGGCGCTGGCCGACTTCCTGGCGTGGTATTCATCGCAGGATGGCGTGACGCCGTTCTCGCGGGCGCTGGTCTACCAGTACCGTCAGGCGCTCATTGATCGTGACGTATCCGCCAGCAGCATCAATCAGCGGCTTGTGCCGATACGCACACTGGCAGAGGAAATGGCGCTTGCGGGCGCGTTGCCCGAACCGATTGCGGCGGGTATCGAACGGGTGAAGGGTGTCAAGCAGCGCGGGCAACGTCTCGGTAACTGGCTTACGGCGCCACAGATCAACGCCGTGGTGAATCTGCCCAACCGTCAGACGATGAAGGGGCTACGTGACCGCGCCATCCTTGTGACACTCATTGGCTCAGGGTTACGCCGCTACGAACTGGCCGCGCTGGACGTGGCACAGCTACAGATGCGTGACGGGCGCTGGACACTTGTGGATATCGCCGGGAAGCATGGGCGCATCAGGAGTGTGCCGATTAACACCACCGTCTATGTGGCGCTCGTGGCGTGGCTTACCCGCGCCAGGCTCACGTCCGGCCCAATCTTCCGCGCCATCAATCGCGGCGATAGAATGACGAGTGACGCCGCCATGACGCCGCAAGCGGTACGCGACGTGGTGAAGCACTATGTCTGCCAACTCGGCCTAGACGCCGTAGCGCCGCACGACTTGCGGCGCACGTTCGCCAAAGAGGCGCACAGGAACGGCGTGCCATTAGAGCAGATACAGATGAGCCTGGGGCATGAGTCCATCGAGGTCACGGCGCGGTACGTCGGCAAAGATCAGGATTTCCAGCACGCGCCATCAGACGCTATTGTGATGCACTTGGATGACTAAATGGCGACGCCGCCCGGCATAGCTCAACAAAACCCCGCCGGGGGCGTCGTATCCTGCAAACGTGAGCGACGCGCCCCGGCAACGCGGCGGGAGGTGCTGCTTGCCTATGTCGTCAGGAACGCGCCGCTCGTGTGTCGAGTGATAGGTATGTTGCGGCGGGGGCATCGAGTCGGTTAACTACTGCCCCGCTCCTAGACGGCGCATCCGACCGAGCCGCTAGTGATTGGCCGCAACACACACACAAGAAACGCCCGCTGCCATGTCGCCTCCGAGTGGCTGGCCTGAGTGATATATCAGGTGGCAGAGGGCGTCTCAACTACGCCGCTATCTCACGCTCGCTCACTACCGTTCGTGTCGCTGTCCGTATCGGCACGATGCGCGCCCTTCCCGCCAGCCGCCCGGCCACGCTTCTGCCCTGCACATATGCCCGCAGCAGCATGGGGAACGGCGTCTGGTAGCCCGTCGCCATGACGAAGATCGTCACGAGTTGCGACCGCGTGATGTCATACTTGGCGGTGAAGCGGCTCAGGCTTGCGGCGGTGTAGCGCATCGGCTCACGTCCTCAGCAATGACAGTGGCGACCCGCCAGCTACACATCGTGCCGCACGTCCAGCCCGTTGCCGGACGCTGGCGCTGGCAAAGCCGCCACACGATTAGCGTGGTAACTCGACAGGATGCCAATTGAGACAGTCATCGCCGGTGAGCATCTCAACTTTCAGCAGTGACACACGCCCGGTTTCATAGTCCCGCTGGTATGTTGGCATGACCTCCGGCGCTTGCTGGCCGTGGGGTACGTCCGGGATGGCGTCACAGCGGACGCCGATGAGGTACACGCGGCGCGGGTAGTCCGGCACAGCGCCCAACACTTCGTAGCCGTCCGGCAGCAACAGCGCCGCCTGAATCGCGTCCAGTGGCACATCATAGAGGCGGTAGCCCTCGCCTTCGGGCAGGCGCATGATGTCCTCAAATGCCTCTGGTGTCACGCTGATAATACCCACACCCATGCCACGCCTCCCTCTGGCGTATCCCCACGACGAACCACGCTGCCAGGTATATCGGCTCCCCAACGTTCAGGTTGTCCCGCCGCTACCGCCCGCGTCTACAGGCGAGCCGCCATGTCTGATTCAGCTTGTCATAGAGCCAGTTGAAATCGCGCTCGTAGAGCAAGGCGACGCGCCCGATGTCACCGCGTATCCGCTGGTAGCATGTCACCGCGTCAATGGCCCGTCGCGCCTCACCCAACGTATCGCCCTCACTGATGAGGCCACGCTGGACGCGCTCCACGCCGTAGTCACTCTCCCACCACGCCGCCGGGTCGTCCTGTTCGAGAAACAGCAGAAACGGCAGGGCGTATTCGAGGCCCACCGCGCCTTCCTGCACATTCCGATGCAACGTCTGCGGAGCGGCGATCAGGTTGCCTTGCGCTTCCAGGTAGCCGGGCTTGCGCCGATGCCCCGGTGTGTGCTGCACGGCCACCACGTCACCGCGCCGAATCTCGATGCCCGTCAACGTACAGGCGGCCTTGGCGCGGGTGCCGGGCTGGTTGCGCAGATACGGCTTCCGCTCGCTGTAGGGCAGTTCGCCCTCGCGCCGGGGGCGGCGTTTCGGCGCTTGCAGCATCGGCGTGGCTCTCCGCAGTCATCGTACGGTCATCATCACGTTCGCGCACACGACAGTCAACTATCACAACGGATGATACCATACATTCGTCACGTGCGCCAGTTGTCATACGCAATGATAGGACGTTCTACCTGTGTGGCCTGCTGCCCTTCGCCCGATGCCCGGCGGTGACGATCCGCGCCCGTCGTTTCGCCGCCGTCGCGCGCTGCCTGCGAGTCATGATACGCCCGGTGGTGGCATCGTAGACAAGGCAACGCGCTAACTCCTCGTCTACCCATTGGCAGAAGAGCGCCACAAGCGCCCGTTCCTCCGGCGGTAACGCGGCGATAGCATCATCAATCGTGCCGGTGATGTCAGTTGCCATCACGCCGCCCTATCCTCTGCTATCTCTTTGCGGACGCGCTCAACAAGCATGAAGCTCATGACACTGGTGAGCAGTGTGATTATCAGCGCCTCCACAAACGTCAGACGTGGCACACTGAGCCACGGACTCACCGTATGCTCCCACACCCATTGCGTCAGGTGTGTGAACACAAACACATCGAGGGCTATCACCACAACCCACGTCGCCTCTGCGGTCAATACCGCCACACATCCGCGCTTCTGTCGCTCACTCATTGCTACTCCCTGCCCTGCTCAACCGGCTGCCATTGCAGCACGATGCCTAACCTGCGCGCCCGCTTATCAAAACAGTTGACACAGCACAGGCCGCCACGATAGGCATGCCCGCGCTCGTAGACCTCACGCCAGAGGTCGTCAGACGCATGCCACCACGGATACGGACGCCCGCAATCACACGCTTCCCCATCATAGCCACGGACATAGACCCAATACACCTGTCGCAACGCAGGAATGATCGCGCCACGTTGCAGATAGCTGAGAATCCAGCGCCAGCCGTAGCGCCATGCGTACGGGTAGTTGTGTCGCATCTTCACCGTTTGCTCCCTCTGCTGCCCTTCACCCCATGCCCCGCCGTGACGATGCGCGCCCGCCGTTTCGCCGCCGTGATGCGCTGACGCTCTTTGGCCCGAAGCTTTGCGAGTCGAACGGAGTCAATATACGGTGAATGATTCCAGAAAACACGCGCTTCATAGGTGTACAGATATAGCATGGTAGCGGTGTTACCCATCGTTGAAACGTCAACCATCACGCCGCCCTGCCTTTCCCGTTGCTATCGTCGTCGCCCCAATCGAGAAGCCCGTAGCGCGCCAGCCAATCGCCCGCGCTATCCTCTGGCGTGAGCGAGAACAGCACCCATCGGCACGTGAGTAGCGTCGCCAGTTCCGCCATCAGCACCGCCTCACGCACAATACCGCCGTCGCCACGTTCCCGGAGACGCCGCGCACGTCCGTAGGCGATAGCGTCACTCGTCATCATCTCAGCATGACGTTGTGGCGCGGCAAGTGGCGGCTGCCAATCTGACCGCTCGCCACGCATCACCGCCGCCTTGACGTGCGCCAATCGCGCGTGCAGGTCGCAGTGCGTCAGTAGCTCGTTATCGCCGTCACACACGGCGCACCGTGGCTGCATCATGCGTCACCTGCTTCTAGCAACGGCTGCTCGTGATAACGACGCTCAATCTCATCAAGCCGCGTGTTCAGGCGCGCGATGACGCCTCTCAGATCATCTGCCTGTTGCTGCGCTTCCGGCGTTGACTCCACGATTGGCCGTGATGCGTGAGT
>Ga0134126_10010923_pt1 | contig 11436 bp, 12 predicted proteins | sample KB31752_FD_96881 | JGI IMG/M metagenome (GOLD analysis project Ga0134126, IMG submission 96881) | Terrestrial soil microbial communities with excess Nitrogen fertilizer from Kellogg Biological Station, Michigan, USA - KB3-175-2 | ecosystem: Environmental > Terrestrial > Soil > Unclassified ... | reverse complement strand
TCCGCCAGTTCTACAATCTCGAAAAGTTGTGGGCGCCCGAGCGGCCGGCGGAGCCGCACGCGCTCAGCCATTGAATTGAAGCTGCTGCTCGCCGCGATCGGGCGGTTGAAGGCCGGCCCCGAGCGCGAGTTATTCGAGCGCTACGCCAAGCGCGCAACGCAAGTTGGCGGCAGCGTCGGCGTGTCCAGCGTCAATTTTCGTGAATTCGACGAATCGAAGGCGCGCACCGCCGAAGCGCGGCGTGGGGCGGAGGGCCGCGTGCTGCTCGACGCGGCGGGCCGCGACGCCTTCCTGTGCGGGCTCGACGAGCGCGGCGCGCAGATGACCAGCGCCGCCTGGGCGCAAGAGATCGGGCGTGAGCGGGACGCGGGCCGCCCGGCTTACGCGATCCTCATTGGCGGGCCGGACGGGCTCGACCCCGAACTGTTGCGCCTCGCTCGCTCGCGCGTCGCCTTCGGCGCGATGACCTGGCCGCACCAACTGGCGCGGGTGATGGCGGCGGAGCAGATTTACCGTTCCTTCACCATACTGGCCGGACATCCCTATCACCGCGTATGATGCCATTCGGGGGGCTGTTGGGGATGCGGAGGCGGATGCCGATTCGAAGCCGAGCTCTGAGCCTCGCCGTCGTTCCGCTGCTGGGACTGTGGCCGGCGGCGGCGCTCGCCGCCGAGCCGACGCCGCCGCCCGACCGCGCCGCCAAGGAGCTGGAGCTGAAGGGCGTCGAGACCAACCTGAAGGCGACCGAGGCCGAGCAGCGCAAAATCGAGGCCGACGTAGAGGCGATCAAGCTCGATCGCGGCCGTCTCAACCAGGCGTTGCTCGACACCACCGCGCGGCTGCAAAAGATCGAGGCCGAGCGCGCCGACGCCACCCGCAGGCTCGAAAAGGCGGGCGCCGATGCGATCTCGCTCGAAGCCTCGTTCGGGGCGCGGCGCGAGCGCATCGCGCAACTGCTGGCCGCCTTGCAGCGCATGACGCATGACGCCCCGCCGGCTATTTTCGTGCGTCCCGACGATATGGCGGCGGCGGTGCGGGCGGCTGGCGTCGTCAATGCGATGATCGGCGACGTCAAGGCCGAGGCGGATGCGCTGTCGCGCGACCTCGCGCGCGCCGCCGTTCTCAAACACACGATCGCCGATGAGCGGGCGCAACTGGCGGCGAGCGCCGAGGAACAGGCGGTCGACAAGGCGCGGCTGGAGGCGCTGGTCGAGGCGCGACAGCAGTCGCTAGGCAACCGCCAGGGCGCGCTCGACGACGAGCGCAAGCGCGCCGACGATCTCGCCCAGCAGGCCACGAGCCTCAAGGATCTGTTGTCGAAAATGGACGGCGAGGCGGCGGCGGACAAGGCGGCGGCGGCGGCGGTGGAGAGCCGCGCCGCCGGCCCCGGCGGCGATCTCGCCCGCCTCAAGCCCGCCGTTGCGTTCTCGCAGGAGAAGGGCCGGCTGCCGTGGCCGGCGCCGGGGACGGTGGTGAAGGCCTACGGCGACGCCGACGGGCTCGGGGCCGAGAGCAAGGGCGTTTCGCTCGCGCTCGCGCCGGGCGCAACCGTCGCCGCGCCCGCCGATTCCTGGATCGCCTTCGCCGGCCCCTACCGCTCTTACGGACAACTCTTGATCCTTAACGTCGGCGAGGGATATTATATGGTGTTGGCGGGAATGGCGCGGATACAGGTGTCGGTCGGGCAATTCGTGCTGGCGGGCGAGCCGGTGGCGGTCATGGGCGCCGGATCAGGCGCGGGCGCCGCCGCTATTGGCGCCGGAGAACCTGTTCTCTATATCGAATTGCGGAAGAACGACAACGTCATCGACCCCCAACCGTGGTGGGCGAAATCGAACCTCGAAAAGGCGCGCGGATGATTCGAAAGGTTTCCTATCTCGCGTTCGGCGCGGCGCTCGGCGCGAGCGCGACCTTTCTCGCGCCCAACGCGCTGCAAGCCTTCGCGCCCAAGGCTTACGCGACCGCGGCCGAAACCTATCGGCAGCTCAACCTGTTCGGCGACGTGTTCGAAAAGATCCGCAACGACTATGTCGAGAAGCCGGACGAGAAGAAGCTGGTCGAGGCGGCGATCAGCGGCATGCTGACCTCGCTCGATCCGCATTCGAGCTACATGAACGCCGACGCCTATCGCGAGATGCAGCGCTCGACCAAGGGCGAGTTCGGCGGCCTCGGCATCGAGGTGACGGAGGAGGGCGGGCTCATCAAGGTCATCTCGCCGATCGACGACACGCCGGCTTCGAAGGCGGGCCTGCTCTCCGGCGACATCATCGCCGGCATCGACGGCACGACGACCCAGGGCATGACGCTCGACCAGGCGGTCGAAAAGATGCGCGGGCCGATCGGCTCCTCGGTGGTTCTGAAGATCGCGCGCGGGAAATCGAAGACGCTGAAGGACTACAAGATCACTCGCGCCATCATCGAGGTGCAGTCGGTGCGCGGCCACGTCCAGGACGGCGACGTCGGCTATATCCGCATCACCCAGTTCACCGAGAAGACCGCCAGCGGCCTGCGCTCGACGATGGAGAAGCTGAAGCGCGAGATCCCCGCCGACAAGCTGAAGGGCTATATCCTCGATCTGCGCAACAACCCCGGCGGCCTACTCGACCAGTCGATCGAGGTCGTCAACGACTTCATCGCCAAGGGCGAGATCGTCTCGACGCGCGGGCGCAACCCCGATGACGCCCAGCGCTTCAACGCCCGCCCCGGCGACGACCTCTCCGACGGCAAGCCGCTGGTGGTGCTCATCAACGGCGGCTCGGCCTCGGCCTCCGAGATCGTCGCCGGCGCGTTGCAGGATCACAAACGCGCCGTGCTCATCGGCACGCGCTCGTTTGGCAAGGGCTCCGTGCAGACGATCATGCCGCTCGGCGACGACAATGGCGCGCTGCGGCTGACGACGGCGCGTTATTACACGCCCTCGGGCCGTTCGATCCAGGCCAAGGGCATTACGCCCGACATGCAGGTGCTGGAGGACGTGCCCGCCGACCTCAAGGGCAAGGAAGACAACATGGGCGAGGCCTCCCTCAAGGGCCACCTGAAGAACGGCGTCGAGGACACCGCCGGTTCGCCGGCCTACGTGCCGCCGGACCCGAAGAACGACACGCAACTCATCGCCGCGGTCGACCTGCTGAAAGGGGTCAAGCGCGCCGAGGCGCCGACGCCTTCGCCGACGCCGAATCAGGCCAAGGACGAAGCGCCCAAGCCGGACGTTTCGCCGACGCCGAGCGTCTCGCCGACGCCGAGCGTCTCGCCGACGCCGGACGCTTCGCCGTCGCCGAGCGCTTCGCCGTCGCCAGAGCCAACCAAGTCGAACTGAGGGCCGAACCATGCGCGCGACGTCTTTTGTCGTTCTGGGCGTCGCGCTGGGCATGTCCGGCGCGCTGGTCGCCAATGCCGTCAGCGCCGCGCCGGGCGGCGTGTCGAGCCTGGCGCTCTACCGGCTGGCGTTCGAGCGGACGCTCGCCGATTATGTCGAGGCGCCCGATCCCGCCAAGCTCAACGAGGCGGCGATCAACGGCATGCTCGCCTCGCTCGACCCGCATTCGGACTATCTCGACGCCAAGGCGCTGAAGGACTTCCAGACCAGCATGCGCGGCGAGGAGTTCGGCGGCCTCGGCCTTGAGGTGATGCAGGACAACGGCTTGGTGCGGGTCGTCAGCCCCATCGACGACACCCCGGCGGCGCGCGCCGGCGTGCTGGCCGGCGATCTCATCATCAAGATCGACCAGACGCCGGTCAAGGGGATGACGCTGAAGCAGGCGGTCGACAAGATGCGCGGCCCCGCGCATTCCCATGTCGCGATCACTGTGCAGCGTGGCGATCTCAAGGCCGACAAGGTGTTCGACATTGTGCGCGAGATCATCCACGTGCAGCCGGTGCGCTCGCACATCGCCGGCGGCGATCTCGGCTATATCCGCATCACGGTGTTCAACGATCAGACCTACGATGCGCTGAAGGAGGCGATGGCGAAGTTCCGCCGCAGCGGCGTCAAGATGAAGGGCTATATACTCGATTTGCGCAACAATCCCGGCGGGCTGCTGTCGCAGTCGGTGCGCGTCGTCAATTCCTTCATCGATGCCGGCGAGATCGTCTCGACGCGCGGGCGCACAGCCGACCTTTACCAGGAATACGACGCCCGGCCCGGCTACAATCTCAGTGGCGGCTTGCCGCTGGTGGTGCTCATCAACGGCGGCTCGGCCTCGGCCTCCGAGATCGTCTCCGGCGCCTTGAAGGATCTGCACCGAGCGACACTGATCGGCACCCGCTCGTTCGGCAAGGGCTCCGTGCAGACCGTGCTGCCGCTCGGCGAGGACGGCGCGCTGAAGCTGACGACGGCGCGCTATTATACGCCCTCTGGAATTTCGATCCAGGCCAAGGGCATCGCGCCGGATTATCGCGTGCTGGAGAACATTCCCGACGACCTCAAGGGCAAGGTGGAGAGCCTCGGCGAAGCGTCGTTGCACGGACACCTGAAGAACGGGACCGACGAGAAGAAGGGCTCCGACGCCTATGTCCCGCCGGACCCCGCCAAGGACACCCAGCTCGCGGCGGCGATCGATCTCTTGCACGGCAGGCCGCCGATCATCAAAGCGATGAACGAGCCGGCGAAGTAAGGGCGGCGGGGCCTCATTGACTATTCGGACGCCAAACCGCTCTATGGGGCGCCCGTCAGGAACCGACTTCATGCCCGAGCCCGAAAACGTTGTCCTTCACCTCTTGCGGGAGATGCGGGAGGATATGCGCGACATGCGCGGCGAGGTCTCCGACATCCGCTCGACGATGGCGACCAAGGACGACTTGACAGAACTGCGGGCCGAACTTCGATCCGAAATGCACTCTCTGCGCGCCGACGTTGCCTCCGACCTGCTGACCCTGGAAAAGCGCATGAACGACCAGTTCGTCGCGCTGCGGCGTTCGGTGATGGAGTATCATTCCACCGCCGTCGGGCATGGGTTGCTCTATTCCGAGCTTGACGAGCGCGTGCGCCGGATCGAGCAGCGGCTCGAAATCACCCCTGCCGAGCCGCATTGAGGGCGCGACTTTCGCCGCGTTGACTTAGACCTTGGCGCTGATTAGGGGTTCGGGCCGTGCGGGCTGTCGCGGGATCGTCGCCTGTGTTGCGCCGCGCTCGGAGTTTTGGCCGACATGAAAATTCTTGTGCCCGTCAAGCGGGTGGTCGACTACAACGTCAAGATCCGGCTCAAGCCGGACGGGTCGGGCGTCGAACTCGCCAATGTCAAGATGTCGATGAACCCCTTCGACGAGATCGCAATCGAAGAGGCGTTGCGGCAGAAGGAGGCGGGCAAGGCGAGCGAGGTGGTGGTGGTATCCATCGGCCCGGCGCAGGCCGCCGAGACCATCCGCACCGCGCTGGCGATGGGCGCCGACCGTGGCATTCTCATCACCGTCGAGGGCATCGTCGAACCGCTGGCGGTGGCCAAGCTGCTCAAGGGCGTCGTCGCAGCGGAACAGCCGGGTCTGGTCATTCTCGGCAAGCAGGCCATCGACGACGATTGCAACCAGACCGGGCAGATGCTGGCGGCGCTGACCGGCATGGCGCAGGGAACTTTCGCCTCCAAGGTGGTGATCGGCGACGGCAATGCGGACGTCACCCGCGAGGTCGATGGCGGCATGCAGACCGTCTCTCTCAAGATGCCGGCGATCGTCACCACGGATTTGCGGCTCAACGAGCCGCGCTACGCCTCGCTGCCCAACATCATGAAAGCGAAGAAGAAACCGATCGACCAGAAGACGCCCGCCGATTACGGCGTCGACGTCGCGCCGCGCGTCAAAGTGTTGAAGACCAGCGAGCCTAGCGGGCGCAAGTCCGGCGTCAAAGTGAAGACGGTCGCCGAGCTGGTTTCGAAACTTCGCGACGAAGCGGGAGTAATCTGAGTATGACCACGCTTCTTCTCGGCGAAGTCGCCGGCGGCCATCTTGCCGACATCTGCGCGCGGGCGCTGACGGCGGCCAATGAACTCGGCGCTCCGGTGCATGTGTTGCTCGCCGGCCAGAACCTGGGCCCGGCGGCCGAGGCGGCGGCCAAGCTGCAAGGCGTCGCCAAAGTGCGCGTCGCCGACGACGCGCTCTATGCGCATGGCCTGGCCGAGCCGCTGGCGGCGCTGCTGGTCTCGCTGGCGGGCGACTATGACGCCATTGTCGCCGCGTCGAGCCCGTTCTCCAAGAACGTTTTGCCGCGCGCCGCCGCTTTGCTCGATGTGATGCAGCTTTCCGACATCACCAAAGTGCTGGGACCGAAATCGTTCGAGCGGCCGATCTACGCCGGCAACGCCATTCAGACGGTGGAATCGACCGACGCCAAGATCGTCGCCACCGTGCGCGCCGCCTCTTTCGCGGCAACCGGCGACGGCGAGGCGCCGGCGCCGATCGAGCCGGTGGCGGTTGCGGCCGATCCCGGCCTGTCGAGCTTCGTCGGCGAGGCGTTGGCGAAGTCCGATCGGCCGGAGCTGACCTCGGCCAAGATCATCATCTCCGGCGGCCGCGCCATGCAGAAGGCGGAGAACTTCAAGACCTATATCGAGCCGGTGGCCGACAAGCTCGGCGCGGCGATGGGCGCCTCGCGCGCCGCGGTCGACGCCGGCTATGCGCCGAACGACTGGCAGGTCGGGCAGACCGGCAAGGTCGTCGCCCCCGATCTTTACATCGCGGTCGGAATTTCAGGCGCCATTCAGCATCTGGCCGGTATGAAGGATTCGAAAGTGATCGTCGCCATCAACAAGGACGAGGAGGCGCCGATCTTCCAGGTCGCCGACTACGGCCTCGTCGCCGATCTCTATCAGGCGCTGCCGGAACTCACCGCCGAATTGGCCAAGATCGGCAAATAGCGGGTCGGCCCGCAAGGTTGCCAAGGTTTGGATGTGCGAAGATGAACTTCAATATCGAGAAGGTCGGGATCGTCGGCGCCGGTCAGATGGGCTCCGGCATCGCCTATGTCTGCGCGCAATCCGGCTTTGAGGTGAAGCTCAACGACGTGGCGGAGGAGCGGATCATCGCCGCGCTCGCCACCATCAACGGCCTGCTGTCGCGCCAAGTCGCCAAGGGGCAGATCGACGAAGCCGGCCGCAAGGCGGTGCTCGACCGCATCGCGGTGACGGGCAAGCTCGAAGACCTCGGCGGTTGCGACATCGTCATCGAGGCGGCGAGCGAGAACGAGGAGACCAAGCGCCGCATCTTCCAGAACCTGCGGCCGTTCCTCAAGAACGAGGCGATCGTCGCCTCCAACACCTCCTCGATCTCGATCACCCGGCTCGCCTCGGTGACGGCCAACCCCGAGCAATTTATCGGCATACATTTCATGAACCCGGTGCCGAAGATGCAGCTTGTCGAGCTGATTCGCGGCATCGCCACCCGCGACGACACCTACGATGCGGTCAAGACCTTCGTCGCCAAGCTCGGCAAGACGGCGACGATGTCGGAGGATTTCCCCGCCTTCATTGTCAACCGCATCCTGCTGCCGATGATTAACGAGGCGGTCTATACGCTCTATGAAGGCGTCGGCTCGGTCGAATCGATCGACACCGCGATGCGGCTCGGCGCCAATCACCCGATGGGGCCGCTGCAACTCGCCGATTTCATCGGCCTCGACACCTGTCTGGCGGTCATGCAGGTGCTGCACGAGGGGCTGGCGGATTCAAAGTATCGACCGTGCCCGCTACTGGTCAAATATGTCGAGGCCGGCTGGCTCGGCCGCAAGACGCAGCGCGGCTTCTACGATTATCGCGGCGAAACCCCGGTGCCGACGCGCTAAGACTGACGCGCCGAGACCGGGCCGTTCAGGCCCGACGCAGGATCATGCCCGTGCTGATCCAGCCGAGACCGGAAAACACAAGGTCGACGCCAAGCAAGACGCCGAGCGTGTAAAGGCCCGACACCGGCCAATGCGCCAGTATGATCGCGCCGAGCAGCACGGTGATCGCGCCCGACAGGCACACCATCACCCGGGGAGCGTCGCTCGGCAGCGAGAAGGCCAGAATGATCCGCATGACGCCAGCGGCGACCAGGAACACGCCGATCAGCAGGGTCAACGTCCCCGCGGCCAAAATCGGATCCTGTAAAACGAAATAGCCCGCAACCGCGTAGAGCAAGCCGAGCAGGACCCACAGGAGAAATCTGCCCCAGGCCCTGATCTGGAAAGCGGAGATCACCTCGACGACGCCGGCGACGATCATCACGATGCCAATGATCGCCGCCGAGACGAAGGTGAACGCGACGACATTGCCGAGCGCAACCAGCCCCGCGATCAGGTAGACGACGCCAATGGCGACGATCCAGCCCCACTTACCCCGCAGCGAATGAATCGCGCCGCCAAGGCTTGGCGGCGACTTGCCGGTGACAGTCATGACGCGCCACGCCAGTTGGCGAAAAGGTCGATAATTTGTCGTTCAAATCATTGGCCTCGTCAACACTGCTTCGTCGTCGGCCGTCACGGTGCGAAAATCGCATTCAACTCCTTGTTCGGCAGCCCGCTCGCCAGGCCCGCGAACGAACCTTGCCGTATCTGATCGGCGGCGGCGGCGACGGCGCCCCAGCCGACGCGCGCCAATCCGCCGCCGACGCTGATCCGCCGCACCCCGAGATCGGCATAAGCCTGCACCGGCACGGACGGGTCCATCGCCAGCACGTTGAGCGGCTTCGGCGCCACCGCCGCCACCATGGCGCGAATGTCGTCAGGCTTGCGCACGCCCGGCGCATAAAGGCAATCCGCCAGAGGCGCGAAAGCGACGAGCTTGTCGATCGCCGCCGAAACCTGGGTGGGATCGCTGAGCAGGATTTCGGCGCGCGCCACCAGGAGGGTATCGCCGCCGGCGGCCTTGATGGCGCGCCGCGCGGCGGCGAGGCGTTCGAGCGCCGTCGCTTTGTCGTAGAGCCCGTCGGGGCCACGGTCTTCGATCGAAAGTCCGGCGACGCCGGCCTCGATCGCCAGCCGCACGCTTTCCGCCACGCCCTCGGCATCGGCGGCGAAGCCGGATTCGTAATCGGCGTTGATGGGCAGGTCGACGGCGGCGCAAAGCGCGGCCAGATGCGCGAGCACATCGGCGCGGGACACGCCGAAGTCGGGCCGCCCGGTGGTCCAGGCGTAGCCGCTGCTGGTGGAGGCGAGCGCCTGGAAGCCGTGGCGCTCGAACAAGCGCGCCGAGCCGACATCCCAAGGGTTGGGCAACACGAAGCAGCCGGCGCGGTGCAATTCGCGGAAGGCGGCGCGTTTCTCGGCGGCGGTCTTGGGCATGGCGATGTCTCCGCTCTCGGGCGCTGGCGCGCCGCTTCTCCAACTTTTGGCATTAATCGCGGAACAGGCCAAGGCGTGCGGTCAGCCGGCGGTCTCGCGCAGCAGCCTGGCCGTCTCCGGGTCGGCGGGATAGAAGGATTCGATCGACAGTTCGGCCAGCGTCACCTCGACCGGCGTGCCGAACACCGTCACCGTCGAGAACATCGACAAAAGCCCGGCGTGCGTGCGCAGTCTCAGCGGCACGGCGATGTCGTCGGCGGGATCGGCCGCTGGCGCGGCATTCGGGCCGGGATAGGCTGAGACCTCGACAAGCAGCGCCTCGATCTCGCGATCGCCGGTCAGCGCCGCCTGCCGGCGCAGCCGTTCCATGAGATGGGCGCGCCACGCGGCGAGATTGACGATGCGCGAGCTTAAGCCCTGCGGATGCAGGCTGGCGCGGATCACGTTGACGGGCGGGCGCGCCAGCACGGGATCGATCGGCGCCATGAGCCGCGCGGCGGCCGGGTTGGCGAGCACCAGATTCCAGCGCCGGTCGATAGCGAGCGCGGGATAGGGCTCGTGCGCGGCCAACACCCGCTCGATCGCCGCGCGCGCCGGGCCGAGCGCGGGATCGTCGAGCCCACGGTCGGGATAGAGCGGCGCATAACCCGCCGATAGCAGCAGCGCGTTGCGGTCGCGCAGCGGCGCCTCCAGGCGCTCGGCGAGCCGCAGCAGCATGTTGCGCGAGGGCGTCGCGCGGCCGCTCTCGATGAAGGACAGATGCCGCTGCGAGATTTCGGCCTCGCAGGCCAGCGCGAGCTGGCTGAGGCGGCGGCGTTCGCGCCAGGCGCGCACCAGGGGACCAGGAGAGGCGGGCATGGCGGCGAGTATAGAGCGCAGCCGCCGCGCTTCAATTACCTCGCACGTCATAGGCCGGCGAAAAAAGCGCGCCGCGATAACCTGCGGCGCAATCGAGACGCGGCGGCCGTTGCGCCAGTTTGCGCCAGCCGCCGGCAAGCGGCGGCTTAAGGAGAAACCCATGAACGACGCGCAGCAAATCGCCAAAACCTACATCGCCTTCTGGAACGCGGCCGATGCGGTCGAGCGGGGGCGGCTCTACGAGGCCGGCTTCCGGCCGGACGCGACCTACGCCGATCCCCACATGCGCGGGGCTGGGCCGCAGGAAATCGGCGCGCTGGCGGCGGGCGCGCAGCAGCGCTTCCCGGGCTTCGCCTTCCGCCTGATCGGCCCCGCCGACGGCCACGGCGAATTCGTGCGCTTCCGATGGGCGCTGGGGCCCGCAGGCGCCGAGGCGCCCATCGAGGGCAGCGACGTGGTGAGGCTGAGCGGCGGGCGGATCGCGGAAGTGATAGGCTTCCTCGACAAACTGCCGCAATAAGGACAAGGCCATGATCGAGCTGATGCCGTTCGCCGTGAGCATGGGAATCCGCCTCGTCGAATCGAGCCCGCAGCGGGTGGTCGCGGAAATGTTGGTGCGCGACGACCTCTGCACGGCGGGCGCCATTCTGCACGGCGGCGCGGTCATGGCCTTCGCCGATTCCGTGGCGGCGGTCGGGGCGATGTTGAACCTGGCCGCCGGCGCGGCGACGACGACGCTGGAAAGCAAGACCAATTTCGTCGGCGCGGTTCGCGCCGGCGATACGGCGCGGGCGGTGGCGGAGCCGGTCCACCTCGGCCGGGCGACGATGGTCTGGCAGACGCGCATCTTGCGCGGCGACGGCAAGCTCGCCGCCGTGGTGACGCAGACGCAGATGACGCTTCAGCCCCGCGTCTGAACCCGCGCGCCGGTTCTGCTTGTCGGCCCGGCGCGCCCCTGCTATCTCGCGCGCAATCCCGCAAACCCGACACCCGAGGGCGACATGGCCGCGCGCCAGTTCATTTATCATATGCGAGGCCTGACCAAGGCCTATCCAGGCGGCAAGAAGGTCCTGGATAACATCAATCTGTCATTCTACCCGGACGCCAAGATCGGCGTGCTCGGCGTCAACGGCTCCGGCAAATCGACGCTGTTGCGCATCATGGGCGGCATCGACAAGGAGTTCATCGGCGAAGGCTGGGTCGCCGAGGGCGCCCGCGTCGGCTATCTGCCGCAGGAGCCGCATCTCGATCCCGCCCTGGACGTGCGCGGCAATGTCATGCTCGGCGTTTCGGCCAAGAAGGCGATCCTCGACCGCTACAACGAGCTGGCG